>Ga0196958_10000332_pt1 | contig 15335 bp, 13 predicted proteins | sample S1v_10metaG_FD_148654 | JGI IMG/M metagenome (GOLD analysis project Ga0196958, IMG submission 148654) | Soil microbial communities from Anza Borrego desert, Southern California, United States - S1+v_10 | ecosystem: Environmental > Terrestrial > Soil > Desert | place: USA: California | collected...
TGAAGTCCGAGGACCCCGCGCAGCGCGCCTCGCTGATCCGGCAGGCCCTCACGCACTGGCACGGCGCGCCCTACGACGGCCTGGACGTCCCGCTGCTTTCGGACGAGACGATGCGCCTCTCGGAGCACCGACTCGTCCTGCTCGAAGAGCTCTACCAGGCCGAACTCGACCTCGGGCGGCACGCGAGCGCGGCCGTCGAGCTGGCGGATCTGGTGCGGCGGAACCCGTTGCGGCAGCGTGCCCAGTACCTTCTGATGGACGCTCTTTGGCGGGCCGGGTGCACGTCCGACGCGCTGGCGGCCTACCGGCGGGCGCGCCGGGTCTCGGTCGATCAGCTCGGCCTCGAACCGGGGCCGGAACTGCGATTGCTGGAGCGAAGGATCCTCGCCGGTGAGGTCGCGGGGGCCGGTGCGCACCGTGCCCCGGCGTTGCTTCACCGGGCCAGGTGACCCTACGGCGCGTCGCTTTGCTCCCGCTTGGGTGACCTGTCTCAGAACCTCGGGGTTAGGGTTCGAGGCATGTCCCGAGCGAGTCTTGACAAGGATCCGCACGAAGTCGCCGCCATGTTCGACGACGTCGCGGACGGCTACGACCGCGCGAATTCGTTCATGACCTTCGGCTTCGACCGCCGCTGGCGCACCATCACCGGCCGGGTGCTGGACGCCAAACGCGGCGAGAAGGTGCTGGACCTCGCGGCGGGCACCGGCGTGTCCACCGTCGAGTACGCGCGCAACGGCGCCTGGTGTCTCGCGGCGGACTTCTCGGTCGGCATGCTCAGGGCGGGCAAGCACCGCGGCGTCCCCATGGTGGCGGCCGACGCGATGAAGCTGCCGTTCGCCGACGAGAGCTTCGACGCGGTCACCATCTCGCTCGCGCTCCGGAACTTCGTCGACACCAAGGCGGCGCTCACCGAGATCGCGCGGGTGGTCAAACCGGGCGGCCGGCTGGTGATCTGTGAGGTGTCGACGCCCACATTCCCGCCGATCAGGTTCCTGCACCGGAAGTTCATCGCGAAGCTGCTCACCTGGGTCGGCGCGCGGACCTCGTCGAACCCCGAGGCCTATTCCTACCTCGCCGAATCCATGCTGGCCTGGCCGGATCAGCGGACACTCGGGGAGATCATCGCGAGCGCCGGGTGGACCGAGGTGGAGTGGCTGAACCTCACGTTCGGCGTCGTCGCCATCCACCGCGCCAAAAAGCCATCCGTAACTCCGCCTTCCTCCCCACCGCCACCCTCGACGGACGGGCTCCGCCCGACTGTAAATTCATAGGCATGACCCGTCGCAACGCAGACCACGACGCCGAAGTCATCGTCGTCGGTGCCGGACCGGCCGGCTCCACCGCCGCCACGTATCTCGCCCGCGCGGGCGTCGACGTGCTGCTGCTGGAGAAGACCGAGTTCCCGCGCGAGAAGGTGTGCGGTGACGGCCTGACCCCGCGCGGCGTCAAGCAGCTCATCGACCTGGGGATCGACACCAGCGAGGACGCGGGCTGGGTGCACAGCCGCGGCTTGCGGATCCTGACCGGCGAGCTCACGCTGGAACTCGACTGGCCGGATCTGACCAGCTACCCGCCGTACGGCGTTTCGCGGACCCGTCAGGACTTCGACGACCTGCTCGCGAAGACCGCGGTCAAGGCGGGCGCGCGGCTCTACGAGCGCACCACCGTCACCGGTGCCATCACCAGCCCGAGCGGGCGCGTGATCGGCGTCGAGGCGAAGGTCGGCCCGGAGAAGACGCCGGTGAATTACCGCGCTCCGCTGGTCCTGGCCTGCGACGGTGTCTCCGCGCGGCTCGCGCTGAGCGTCGGCATCCAGAAGAACGAGAAGCGCCCGATGGGTGTCGCGGTGCGGCAGTACTACAAGAGCCCGCGCCACGACGACCCGTTCATCGAGGGCCACCTGGAGCTGTGGGACCGCTCGGACCCGCGCGCCCCGAAGCTGCTGCCCGGTTACGGCTGGGCGTTCCCGCTCGGCGACGGCACGGTGAACGTCGGCCTCGGCATGCTGTCGACGTCGGCCGCGTTCCGCGGCACCGACTACCGCGCGCTGCTGCGCCAATGGCTCGACGGAACGCCCGAGGAATGGGGCTACCGCGAGGAAAACGCCATCGGCAAGGTCGGCGGCGCCGGTCTCCCCATGGGCTTCAACCGCACCCCGCACTACCGCGACGGCCTCCTGCTGCTCGGTGACGCGGGCGGCATGGTCAGCCCGTTCAACGGAGAGGGCATCTCGGCCGCGATGGAGTCCGCGCAGCTGGCGTCGGAGTTCGTCGTGCAGGCGCTGGCGCGCCGCGAGGGCCCGTCCCGTGAGCGGGCGCTAGAGGGCTACCCGCGCGCCGTCGCTGAGTTGATGGGCGGCTACTACCGCCTCGGCAACGTGTTCGCGAAGCTGATCGGGAAGCCGAAGATCATGCACGCCGCGACGAAGTACGGGTTGCGGATCAACTCGATCCTTCCGTTGGTGTACAAGGGACTTTCGGGCTGCTATGACGCCAAGGGCGGGGACGGCGTCGACCGGCTGATCTCCGCGCTCGCCCGTGCCACCCCCTCTCCGCGCTGACGCCGGGCTGAGGCCGCAAGTAGGTGACGAATCGCGTTCGCTCTCCACATCCGGACCGGTCACGGGTACTCCGGGCAGTGGTATCGGTCACAGGACAAAGGCGGCCGAACGGGACCGGGAAGCCGATCTTGGCCGCGACTTCGCAGGTCATCGGTACCGCACGCCGGAAGTAACCATACTGGCCGTGCGGCCAGGTTAGGGCAGCCTTATAGCACGGGGCCTAGGGACAAGAATGTGAGTCACGTCCTACACTTGCCTCATGCTTTGTGAATCGCTTCACATCCTCGACGAAAGGCTTGTGAACTATTTCACAAGCAAGGAGGCCGTCATGCACGGCCCGTAAGGGTGGCCTAACCCTCGGCGGTGTGACCCAGGTGACTTAGGGTGCCGACCGAGAGAAGCGGTGAATCCCGACTCGAAACCGCAGCGGCGCGGAAAGGATGGCGAAAACCCCGTGCTGATGTTGCCCGTGCCGGCTCAGGCCGACACCCCGACGGTGCCCGCAGTGCCGAATCTCGACATGTACCTCCCCCTGGTCCTTCTGTTCGTCCTCGCGCTCGGCTTCGCAGTGCTCTCGGTGCTGCTCGGCCCGCTCGTCGGCCCGAGCCGGGCCAACAAGGCGAAGACCGCGGCTTACGAATGCGGGATCGAACCTTCGCCGCAGCCGGTCGTCGGCGGCGGCCGGATGCCGGTCGCGTACTACATCACCGCGATGCTGTTCATCCTGTTCGACATCGAGATGGTCTTCCTCTACCCGTTCGCGGTCTCCGCGGACGCGCTGGGCATGTTCGGCCTGGTGGAGATCGTGCTGTTCATCGCGACGGTCGGTTTCGCGTACGCCTACGTGTGGCGTCGCGGCGGCCTGGATTGGAACTAGAGAAGCATGGGCCTCGAAGAAAAACTCCCCAACGGCATCCTGCTCGCCAGCCTTGAAGGCCTGGTCAACTGGGCACGCAAGAACTCGATGTGGCCCGCCACCTTCGGTCTCGCCTGCTGCGCGATCGAGATGATGACCGTCGGCGGTTCCCGCTACGACATCGCGCGTTTCGGCATGGAGCGCTTCAGCGCGACGCCGCGCCAGGCGGATCTGATGATCGTCGCCGGCCGTGTCACGCAGAAGATGGCGCCGGTGCTCCGCCAGATCTACGACCAGATGGCCGAGCCCAAGTGGGTGCTGGCGATGGGCGTCTGCGCCTCGTCCGGCGGGATGTTCAACAACTACGCCGTGGTGCAGGGCGTCGACCACATCGTCCCGGTCGACATGTACCTCCCCGGCTGCCCGCCGCGGCCCGAGATGCTGCTCGACGCGATCTTGAAGCTGCACGCCAAGATCCAGGACGAGCCGATCAACGCCCGCCGGGCCGCGATCCGCGCCGCCAGCGGTGAGCGCACCGAGCTGATCGCCTCCTCGATCAAGTACGCGAAGAAGTGAGCGACGTGCCCGACGACAGCACAGCCAACACAGCCGACATCCCCGAAGAAACCCCGGAACCGGGCGGCGAACAGTCCAGCGCCGACAGGCCCGAAGGCGGCCTCGAGCCGCAGGGCACTCGCCCGGCCGAACCGGTCGTCACCGGTAGAGAGCGCCAGGGCATGTTCGGCGTGCGCGGCAGCGGTGACACCTCCGGTTACGGCGGCGTCCGCCTCCCCGCGTACAGCCCGCCCCCGGCGGAGCGCCCGTACGGCGGTTGGTTCGACGAGTTCGCCGATGAGTTCTATGCGGCCTTGGCGGACAACAAGATCCCGGCGAACGCGATCCAGCAGACCACGGTCGACCGCGGCGAGATCACCTTCTACGTCGCCCGCGAGCACCTCGTGGAGATCGCCAAGGTCCTGCGCGACGACACCGGTCTCCGCTTCGAACTGCTCAGCTCCGTCTCCGGCGTGGACTACGGCGTCGACGTCCCGCAGCGGCTGCACTCGGTCTACCACTTCACGTCGATGACCTACCGCCGCCGTATCCGGCTCGAGGTCGCCCTCGACATCGAAGACGCGCACGTCCCGTCCCTGGTCGGGGTCTACCCGACGGCCGACTGGCAGGAGCGGGAGGCCTGGGACATGTTCGGCATCGTCTACGACGGTCACCCGGCGCTGACCCGCATCCTCATGCCGGACGACTGGGACGGCCACCCCCAGCGCAAGGACTACCCGCTCGGCGGGATCCCCGTCGAATACAAGGGCGCGGAGATCCCGCCGCCGGACCAGCGGAGGTCGTACTCGTGAGCAACTTCGTGCGGGCACGGATTTCCCGGCCAGGTCAACACCAGCGGAGGTCGTACTCGTGAGCAACTTCGTGCGGGCACGGATTTCCCGGCCATGTCGACACCAGCGGAGGTCGTACTCGTGAGCACCGAAAACCTCTCCGACGTCACGACAGGCACCGCCACCGGTCCCCAAGGCGCGGACAGCACCGACGACGTCGACTACGCCGACTCCCGCGAGACCACCGAAGGCCGTGTCTACACCGTTTCCGGTGGTGACTGGGAAGACCTCATCGAGGACTCCCGCCACGACGAGCGCATGGTCATCAACATGGGCCCGCAGCATCCGTCGACGCACGGCGTGCTCCGGCTCGTGCTGGAGATGGAGGGCGAGACCGTCACCCAGCTCCGCTCGGTCATCGGCTATCTGCACACCGGGATCGAGAAGAACTGCGAGTACCGCACGTGGACCCAGGGCGTCACGTTCGTGACGCGCATGGACTACCTCGCCCCGCTGTCGACCGAGATGGCGTACTGCCTCGGTGTGGAGAAGCTGCTCGGCATCCAGGCCCCGCGCCGTGCCGAGCTGCTGCGCGTGATGCTGCTGGAGATCAACCGCATCGGCTCGCACCTGGTCTACATCGCCACCGGCGGGATGGAACTCGGTGCCACCACGGCGATGACGCTCGGTTTCCGTGAGCGCGAAGAGGTCCTGCACCTGCTGGAGCACCTCACCGGTCTGCGGATGAACCACGCGTTCATCCGCCCCGGCGGCCTCGCCCAGGACATGCCGGACGACTACCAAGAGGTCGTCAGCGCGTTCGTCAAGACGATGGACGAGCGGCTTCCCTTGTACGACAAGCTCTTCACCGGTCAGCCGATCTGGCGCAACCGGCTCAAGGGCGTCGGGTACCTGCCGGTCGACGCCTGCCTCGCGCTCGGTGTCACCGGCCCGGTGCTGCGCAGCGCCGGTCTCCCGTGGGACATGCGCAAGACCGAGCCGTACTCCCGCTACGACGAGTTCGAGTTCGACATCCCGACCTCGACCGACGCGGACTGCTGGGCGCGCTACCTCCTGCGTGTCGAGGAGATGCATCAGAGCCTGCGGATCATCAAGCAGTGCCTGAAGAAGCTCGAGCCGGGCCCGGTCATGGTCGAGGACAAGAAGGTCGCCTGGCCGGCGCAGCTCTCGATCGGCAGCGACGGCATGGGCAACTCGCTCGAGCACGTCCGCAAGATCATGGGCCAGTCGATGGAATCGCTGATCCATCACTTCAAGCTGGTCACCGAGGGCTTCAAGGTCCCGCCGGGCCAGACCTACACGTCGGTGGAATCGCCGCGCGGCGAACTCGGCGTGCACCTGGTCTCCGACGGCGGCACCCGGCCGCTGCGGGTCCACGTGCGCGATCCGAGTTTCGTCAACCTGCAGTCGATGCCCGCGATGGCCGAAGGCGGCCTGGTGGCGGACGTGATCGCCGCCATCGCCTCGATCGACCCCGTCATGGGGGGAGTGGACCGTTGAGCACCCAGCCCGGAACGACACCGACGCCCGAGCCCGGCACCAGCCTGGCCGAGCAGACCCACATCGCCGCCGGTGGCGACGTCGACGTGATCGCGATCGCGCCGGATTCCGCCGAGGCGGCGGGGATCCTGGAGCACGCGAAGCTCGAAGACATCTTCGACGCCGACACCTACGCCAAGGCGCAGAACCTGATCTCGCGGTACCCGCAGTCCCGGTCGGCGCTGCTGCCGATGCTGCACCTGGTGCAGTCGGTGCAGGGATACGTGAGCCAGGAGGGCATCGCCTTCTGCGCGCGGAACCTGGACCTGTCGGACGCCGAGGTCAGCGCGGTCGCGACGTTCTACACCATGTACAAGCGCCGTCCGTGCGGCGAGCATTTGGTCAGTGTGTGTACGAATACCCTCTGCGCGGCCATGGGCGGCGACGCGATCTACAAGAAGCTCCAGACGCATCTCGGCTCCGAAGAGAAACCGCTGGGGCAGAACGAGACCGCGGGAACGCCGAACGAGCCCGGCTCGATCACCCTCGAACACGCCGAATGCCTCGCGGCCTGTGACCTCGCCCCGGTCATCCAGGTCGACTACGAGTACTTCGACAACCAGACCGAGGACAAGGCCGTCGCGCTGGTCGACGCGTTGCGGGCGGGCAAGAAGCCGGCCCCGACGCGCGGCGCGCCGCTGACGAGCTTCAGGGGCGCCGAACTGCAGCTCGCCGGGTTCTTCCCGGAGGACGCGCAGCAGTACCGGACGGACGTCGACGGTCCTTCACAGGCCGTCGAAACCTTGCGGGGCGCGCAGGTCGCGCAGGACCGCGGCTGGACCGCGCCAGCGATGCAGGACGTCCCACTCCCCGAAGTGGAGAAGAAGTGATGGCAGACCCGATCACGCCGGTCCTCACGAAGCGCTGGCTCTCGCCCAACTCCTGGACGATCCAGTCCTACGAAGCCCTCGAGGGTTACACCGCTATCCGCAAGGCACTCAAGGCCACTCCCGAGCAGATCGTCCAGCTGGTCAAGGACTCCGGGCTCCGCGGCCGTGGCGGCGCCGGTTTCCCGGCCGGCATCAAGTGGTCCTTCATGCCGCCCAACGAGGACAAGCCGCATTACCTCGTCATCAACGCCGACGAGGGCGAGCCGGGCACCTGCAAGGACATCCCGCTGATGATGGCGGACCCGCACTCGCTGGTCGAGGGCTGCATCATCGCCTCGTACGCGATGCGCTCGCACCACTGCTTCATCTACGTCCGCGGCGAGGCACTGCACTGCATCCGCCGTCTCAACGCGGCCGTGCGCGAGGCTTACGAAGCGGGCTACCTCGGCAAGAACATCCTCGACTCCGGATTCGACCTCGACATCACCGTGCACGCGGGCGCCGGGGCGTACATCTGCGGTGAGGAGACGGCGCTGCTGGACTCGCTGGAAGGCCGTCGTGGCCAGCCGCGGCTCAAGCCGCCGTTCCCGGCCGCCGCGGGCCTCTACGCCGCGCCGACCACGGTGAACAACGTCGAGACCATCGCCAGCGCGCCGTACATCGTCAACGGCGGCTCCGACTGGTTCCGCCAGATGGGCCGCGAGAAGTCGCCCGGCCCGAAGATCTACTCGATCTCCGGCCACGTCGAGAAGCCCGGCCAGTACGAATGCCCGCTCGGCACCACGCTGCGCGAGCTGCTGGACATGGCGGGCGGCATGAAGGACGGCATCCCGCTGAAGTTCTGGACGCCGGGTGGTTCGTCCACGCCGATGTTCACCGAGGAACACCTCGATGTTCCGCTCGACTTCGAAGGCGCGGCGGAAGCCGGGTCGATGCTGGGCACGACGGCCGTCCAGGTCTTCAACGAAACCGTTTCCGTGCCGTGGGCCGTGATGAAGTGGACGCAGTTCTACGAGCACGAGTCCTGCGGCAAGTGCACGCCGTGCCGCGAGGGCACGTACTGGCTGGTGCAGATCCTGGAGCGCATGGTCGAGGGCCACGGCACCGAGGAGGACATCGACACCCTGCTCGACGTCTGCGACAACATCCTCGGCCGCTCGTTCTGCGCCCTCGGCGACGGCGCGGTCTCGCCGATCCAGAGCGGGATCAAGTACTTCCGCGAGGAATTCCTCGCACTCTGTGAAATCAACAAGCGCGAACTGGTGGGGGCGCAGGCATGACGATCGCACCCGACAAGCCGGGAACGTCCACAGAGGACACCCCGGTCCCCGAGGGCCATGTCAAGCTGGTCATCGACGGTGAAGAGGTCATCGCGCCCAAGGGCGAGCTGCTGATCCGCACCGCCGAACGGCTCGGCACGGTCATCCCGCGCTTCTGCGACCACCCCCTGCTCGACCCGGCCGGTGCCTGCCGCCAGTGCCTGGTCGAGGTCGAAATGGGCGGCCGCCCGATGCCGAAGCCGCAGGCCTCGTGCACCATGACGGTCGCCGACGGCATGGTCGTCAAGACCCAGCTGACCTCGGCCGTCGCGGACAAGGCCCAGCAGGGTGTGATGGAGCTGCTGCTCATCAACCACCCGCTGGACTGCCCGGTCTGCGACAAGGGCGGCGAATGCCCGCTGCAGAACCAGGCGCTCGCGCACGGCCGCGCGGAGTCCCGCTTCGTCGACACGAAGCGGACGTTCCCGAAGCCGCTGCCGATCTCCTCGCAGGTGCTGCTGGACCGCGAACGCTGCGTACTCTGCCAGCGCTGCACCCGGTTCTCCCGCGAGATCGCCGGCGACCCGTTCATCGAACTGCTCGAACGCGGCGCCCACCAGCAGATCGGGACCGCGGAGACGGCGGACGTGCTGGACCTGGCTTCGCGGACCACGTCGGGGCAGCCGTTCCAGTCGTACTTCTCCGGCAACGTCATCCAGATCTGCCCGGTCGGTGCGCTGACTTCGGCGGCGTACCGGTTCCGCTCGCGGCCGTTCGACCTGGTGTCGGCGCCGAGTGTGTGCGAGCACTGCTCGTCCGGCTGCGCCGAGCGGACCGACTTCCGCCGCGGCAAGGTCATGCGGAAGCTCGCGGGCGACGACCCCGAGGTCAACGAAGAGTGGATCTGCGACAAGGGTCGCTTCGCCTTCCGTTATTCGACCGCTGACGACCGCATCCGCCGCCCGTTGGTCCGCGGCGCCGACGGCGTGCTGGCCGAGGCTTCCTGGACCGACGCGCTGCGCGCGGCCGCCGAAGGGCTGGCCAAGGCACGCGACGGCAAGGGCGCCGCGGTGCTGACCGGTGGCCGTCTGACCGTCGAGGACGCCTACGCGTACTCGAAGTTCGCGCGGATCGCCTTGGGCACCAACGACATCGACTTCCGGGCCCGTCCGCACTCCGCCGAGGAGCTGGGCTTCCTCGCGTCGCACGTGGTCGGGACGACGCCGGAAAGCGGCGTCACCTTCCGCGAGATCGAGCGGGCGCGCACGGTGCTGTGCGTGGCGTTCGAGCCGGAGGACGAAGCGCCGATCGTGTTCCTGCGGCTGCGCAAGGCGGCTCGCAAGAACCGCACCCGCGTCGTCCACTTGGGACAGTGGACCACCTCGTCGGTCCGCAAGACCTTCGGCGAGCTGCTGGCCTGCGCTCCGGGCGCCGAGGCCGTGGCGATCGACGGCATCGCGCAGCACGCGCAGGACGTCGACCAGGCGCTTTCGGCCGATGGTTCGGTGATCCTCGTCGGCGAACGCGCCGCCGAGGTGCCCGGCCTGTTCTCGGCCCTGCACCGGCTGGTGGAGCGCACCGGCGCCCGGCTCGCGTGGATCCCGCGTCGCGCGGGTGAGCGCGGTGCCCTGGCGGCCGGCGCGGCGCCGACGCTGCTGCCGGGTGGCCGTCCGGTCACCGACGACGCGGCCCGCGCCGAGATCGAAAGGGCTTGGGGCGTCACGCTTCCCGCCACGGAAGGCCGCGACACCACCGCCATTCTGAAGGCCGCTTCCGGCAACGACCTCGACGGCCTGCTGGTCGGCGGCGTCGACCCGGACGACCTGCCGGACCCGGTGCTGGCCCGTCGCGCGCTCGTGAACGCGAAGTTCGTGGTGAGCCTGGAACTGCGGCACAGCGCGGTCACCGAACACGCGGACGTCGTCCTCCCGATCGCCTCGGCGGTCGAGAAGGCGGGCAGCTACCTGAACTGGGAAGGCCGCCGCCGCCAGTTCGCCGTCACCCTCGAAGGCACCGGCGCCCTGCCGGACTGCCGGGTGCTCGACACCCTCGCCGTCGAGATGGACGCGGACATCTTCACCCAGACCCCGGCCGCCGCCGCCGCCGATCTGGCCAAGCTGCCCGCTGGTGAGATGAAGGACGCTTTCAGTGCAGATTTCGCCATGAAGGACGCTTTCCTCGCGCGTCCGGAGACGGGGAACGGAAAGGTCCTCCTCGCCACCTGGCGCCAGCTGATCGACAACGGATCGCTGCAGGACGGCGAGCCGCATCTCAAGGGCACGCAGCGCGAGGTCGTCGCCAAGCTCTCGGCGAAGACCGCCGAAGGTTTGGGCAAGACCGTGAAGGTCTCCAACGAACGCGGTTCCATCACGTTGCCGATCGAGGTCGCGGACCTGCCGGACGGCGTCGTGTGGCTCCCGGGCAACTCCGACGGTTCGGCCGTCCGCGCCTCTCTCGGCGCGGGGCACGGTTCGGCCGTCACCCTCACCAGGGCGGAGGCGTGAGTTCGATGTTGCTCTGCCCAGGCGACCGAGCACGACGCCGCTCTCCGTCGAGCCCAGTGCGCGGCTTCGAAGAATGCCGAGGTGAGAAGTGACTCCGTTGCTCAGCCAGATGCCGGACGCCGCCGAGCGGGCGGCGCTGCTGGCCGACGACCCGTTGTGGCTGATCCTGATCAAGACGGTCGTCATCCTGCTGATCGGCCCGATCCTGACGATCTTCCTGATCGTCTGGGAGCGCAAGGCCGTCGGCCGGATGCAGAACCGTCCCGGTCCCAACCGGGTCGGGCCCGGCGGCTACCTGCAGTCCCTGGCGGACGCGATCAAGCTGCCGTTCAAGGAACAGATCATCCCGGACACCGCCGACCGCAAGGTGTACTTCCTCGCCCCGGTGATCTCCGCGGTGCCGGCGCTGATCGCGCTGGCGGCGATCCCGTTCGGCCCGGTGGTCTCGATCTTCGGTGAGCGCACCACGCTCCAGCTGGTCGACCTGCCGGTCGGTGTGCTGGTGATCCTGGCCTGCTCCTCGATCGGCGTGTACGGCCTCGTGCTGGCCGGTTGGTCTTCCGGGTCCCCGTATCCGCTGCTCGGTGGACTGCGAAGCGCGGCTCAGGTGATCTCCTACGAGATCGCGATGGGGTTGTCCATCGTGGGCGTCATCCTCTACGCGGGTTCGATGTCGACGTCGGCGATCGTCGAGTCGCAGCAGACCGGCTGGTACTTCTACCTGCTGCTGCCGAGCTTCGTGATCTACCTGATCTCCATGGTCGGCGAGACCAACCGCGCGCCGTTCGACCTCCCGGAGGCCGAATCCGAGCTGGTCGGCGGTTTCCACACCGAGTACAGCTCGATGAAGTTCGCGATGTTCTTCCTCGCCGAGTACGTCAACATGGTGATCGTTTCGGCGTTCGCGACCACGTTGTTCCTCGGCGGCTGGAAGTTCCCGTTCGTCGGCGCCGACCACGCGCTCAACCAGGGCTGGCTCCCGCTGCTCTGGTTCACCGCCAAGCTGTTCATCCTGCTGTTCGGGTTCATCTGGCTGCGCGGCACGCTGCCGCGGCTGCGGTACGACCAGTTCATGCGGCTGGGCTGGAAGGTCCTGGTGCCGGTCAACCTGGTCTGGATCGTCGTGATCGTCACGGTCCGCGCGATCAAGAACTCGGGCGGCCTGTCCACCCCGCAGATCCTCATCGGCGGCGGCGCGCTCATTCTCGTCGTCGTCATCCTGAGCCTGCTGCTGCCGGACAAGAAGGTCCCGGACGACGACTACGTCCCGGTGACCGGTGGCGGATTCCCCGTGCCGCCGCTCGATCTGCAGGTTCCGGATCAGACTCCGCGTCAGAAGGCCCTCGCGAAGGCCGAAGCCCGGGCTGCCAAGCGCAAGCCCGCGGCGGTTTCCAGTGGAAGGGAGGCCGGCGATGGGGATGTTTGATCCCATCAAGGGTTTCGGTGTCACCTTCGGGATGATGTTCAAGAAGGTCGCCACCGAGGAGTACCCGGAGGCAGGCGCCCCCGCCGCTCCGCGTTACCACGGCAGGCACCAGCTGAACCGGCATCCGGACGGGTTGGAGAAGTGCGTCGGCTGTGAGCTGTGCGCGTGGGCCTGCCCGGCGGACGCGATCTTCGTCGAAGGCGGCGACAACACCGAAGAGGCACGCTTCTCGCCCGGTGAGCGCTACGGCGCCGACTACCAGATCAACTACCTGCGCTGCATCGGCTGCGGGTTGTGCGTCGAGGCCTGCCCGACCCGGTCCCTGACGATGATCAACTTCTACGAGCTGGCCGACGACGACCGGCAGCGGTTGATCTACACCAAGGAAGACCTCCTCGCGCCGCTCCTGTCCGGGATGGAGCAGCCGCCGCACCCGATGCGGCTGGGCGACAACGAGCAGGACTACTACGTCAACGGTCCCGAACTCGCGCGCAAGCCCGCCGGGGCCACCGAAGCGGAGGCCGTCAAGTGATCACGGCTTTCCTCGCGCAGACGGACGTCTCCGCCGGGATCACCAGCGGCGAGACCATCGCGTTCTGGGTGCTCGGCCCGCTCGCGCTGCTCGGTGGGCTCGGCATGATCTTCTCCCGCAACGCCGTGCACTCGGCGCTGTGGCTGGTCCTCACCATGCTGTGCCTCGGCGCGCTGTACATGATCCAGCAGGCGCCGTTCCTCGGCTTCACGCAGATCATCGTCTACACCGGCGCGATCATGATGCTGTTCCTGTTCGTGCTGATGCTCGTCGGCCGGGAGAGTTCCGACTCGGTCGTCGAAGTGTTGCGCGGGCAGCGGGTCATGGCGACCCTGCTCGGCATCGGCGTCGGCGGGCTGCTCGCCGCGGGGCTCGCCCGCGCGATGGCCAACGTGACCCCGGCACTGCCGGTCGACCCGGCGAACGTCGACGGTGGCGGCCCCGGCGGGCTGGGACGGCTCATCTTCACCGAGTACCTGTTCCCGTTCGAGCTCACCTCGGCGCTGCTGATCACCGCCGCGCTCGGCGCGATGGTGCTCGCGTTCACCGACCGGCACGCCAAGGGCGGCAAGAAGAACCAGAAGGAACTCGTCGTCGACCGGTTCACCGGAAAGCACGACCGGCCTTCGCCGCTGCCCGGCCCGGGTGTCTTCGCGACCGCCAACTCGGTCGCCACCCCGGCGCTGCTGCCCGACGGTTCGATCGCCCCGGAGTCGCTCTCGGACATCATCGAGTCGACTTCGGCCTCGCGGTTGGAAAACGAGCGCAGGCAGGTCGCCGGCACGACCGATGACGCCGTAGGCCCGCACGCTCTCGTGGGCAAGCCTGAAGGGGAGAAGGAATGACCCCGACGTACTACCTGCTCCTGTCCGCGCTGCTGTTCGCCATCGGCGCGGTCGGGGTGCTGGTGCGCCGCAACGCGATCGTCGTGTTCATGTGCATCGAGCTGATGCTGAACGCGGCGAACCTGTCCCTGGTCACGTTCGCCCGGATCAACGGGTCGCTCGACGGACAGGTGATGGCGTTCTTCGTGATGGTCGTGGCCGCCGCGGAGGTCGTGGTGGGGCTGGCGATCATCATGGCGATCTTCCGCACCCGGCGTTCGGCCTCGGTCGACGACACCAACCTGCTGAAGTACTAGGGAGCACCGAGAGTGACCGCATCATCGTGGCTGCTGGTGGCCTTCCCGGCTCTCGGCGCCCTTGTTCTCCTGCTGGCCGGCAAGCGCGCGCGTCCTTGGGGACACCTGCTCGGCAGTGCGACCGTCTCACTGTCCTTTGTGTACGGCCTGATCCTCTTCTTCACGGCCGACACGAAGAACATCGCGGACGTCAAGCTGTTCTCGTGGATCCCGGTCTCGGCGCTGCAGGTCGACTTCGGGCTCCGGATCGACGCGCTGTCGCTGACGTTCGTGCTGCTGATCACCGGCGTCGGCATGCTGATCCACTTCTACTCGATCGGCTACATGGCCTCCGACCGTGACCGGTCGAGGTTCTTCGCCTACCTCAACCTGTTCGTCGCCTCGATGCTGATCCTGGTGCTGGGCAACAGCTTCGTGACGCTGTACCTCGGCTGGGAAGGCGTCGGTCTCGCGTCGTACCTGCTCATCGGCTGGTACCAGGACCGCCCGTCCGCGGCCACCGCGGCGAAGAAGGCGTTCCTGATGAACCGCGTCGGCGACGTCGGGCTCGCGTTGGCGATCTTCCTGATGTTCAAGTACGTCGGGAGCACCGGCTACGCCGAGGTCTTCGGCGCCGTCGGCCAGATCCCGACCGGCGCGGTCACCGCGATCGCGATCCTGCTGCTGCTGGGTGCCTGCGGTAAGTCCGGCCAGTTCCCGTTGCAGGCCTGGCTTCCGGACGCGATGGAGGGCCCGACCCCGGTCTCGGCCCTCATCCACGCGGCGACGATGGTCACCGCCGGCGTCTACCTGGTCGCCCGCGCGCACGAGATCTTCAACGCCACCCCGGACGGCCGCCTGGTCGTCACCCTCGTCGGGACGGTCACGCTGCTGATCGGGTGCGTCATCGGCTGCGCGTACGACGACATCAAGAAGGTCCTGGCGTACTCGACGGTCAGCCAGATCGGTTACATGATGCTGGCCGTCGGCCTCGGACCGATCGCCTACGCGCTCGGCATCATGCACCTGGTCGCGCACGGCTTCTTCAAGGCCGGGCTGTTCCTCGGGGCGGGCTCGGTCATGCACGCCATGAACGACGAGGTCGACATGCGGAAGTTCGGCGGGCTGCGCAAGCACCTGCCGGTCACCTTCTGGACCTTCGCGCTCGGCTACCTGGCGCTGATCGGCATCCCGCCGCTCTCGGGCTTCTTCACCAAGGACGCGATCATCGAAGCGGCGCTTTCCCAGGGCGGCTGGCGCGGCTGGGTGATGGGCGGCGCGGCACTGCTCGGCGCCGGGCTCACCGCGTTCTACATGACCCGCCTGATGGTGATGACCTTCT
>Ga0196958_10000333_pt1 | contig 15327 bp, 13 predicted proteins | sample S1v_10metaG_FD_148654 | JGI IMG/M metagenome (GOLD analysis project Ga0196958, IMG submission 148654) | Soil microbial communities from Anza Borrego desert, Southern California, United States - S1+v_10 | ecosystem: Environmental > Terrestrial > Soil > Desert | place: USA: California | collected...
CCTCTCCCGGAGGAGCAGGACGCGTACGCCCGGCAGGAAGAAAACCAGCCGTACGCACCGCCCGAGGAGGAGACGACCGCCGGGTACACGCCGGTCGAGCAGGCCGACGCCGGTCCTGAGCTGCCCCTCCTCACGCACGACGCGGAGCCGGACTTGCCCCCGCCGTCGGACAACGAGGTCACGCAGGTCGACGCCCCGCCGCCGGTGCCCGTGTCCCGCCCCGACCCCGAGCCGCGCCGCGCGGCCGCGGAACGTCCGCGTCGCGCCGAGCACCCCGTGCCGGTGCTGAACGAACTGCAGGCGAAGTTCGACGACCTCGACGTGCCCGAAGACGTCTACCGCATCGGCTCCCCCACCGAGCACGGCTGGAGTGTCGAGCAGGTCGACGGCGGCTGGCGGGTCGGCTGGTACGACGGGAAGCTGGCCAATCCGGCGGTGTTCGGCGATGCCGAGGACGCGGCCGCGTTCATGCTGGGCAAGGTCCTGCTGAACCCGAACGGCGCTCCGCCTCCCGAGGAACAACAGCCCGCTGTCGAAGAGCGGCCCGTCGAGGAGCAGGCTCCGGCGCCGCCTGTGCTGGCGACGCTCTCCCCCGAGATCGCGACCGGTTCGCATCCGGTACCGCCGCGGGAGTCGATCCCGGCACAGGAGCAAACGGCGTTCACGACGGCCGCGGAACTGCTCGGCGACGATGTGGACGACGAGCCCGCCCCCGCATCGGTCCCGCCCGCGCCCCCGGTGCGGCCGAATCCGGTGCTGGCGAGCCCGCCGCCCCCGCCGCCGCGGCGCGAACCGCCGATGACGCCGCCTCCGCCGCCGATGCGGCGCGAGGAGCAGGCCCGTCCGCCGGCCCCGGCGAACGCCGCCGGGGTGCCGGACGCCAAGCAGAACTGGCCGATCTCGCCGCTCAACGGCGAGCCGCCGCTGACGCTGTTCCGCGGCAAGGAGCTGCGCGAGCTGCCCGCGGGCAGTGAACTGGACCGCTTCGGCGGCCCGACCGGCAACCTGACCTACGCGGCCGGGACGCCGTTCGAGGAGCGCTCGCTCGTGCCGGAGTGGGTGAACCGGCCATACCACGTGTACCGCGTGCAGCGTCCGCTCGAAGCGCTCGCCGGTGTCGCGATCCCGTGGTTCAACCAGCCCGGTGGCGGTTCGGCGTACTTGCTGCCGGCGTCCATCGAGGAGCTGCTCGCCGAGGGCGACCTCATCGAGCTGGACCCGGGCGAACCGCCGATCGACTAGCGCCATGACGGTCCGTTCCTTGCGAAATTCGCAAGGAACGGACCGTTCAGGGCACGCGGGGTCAGTGGATGACGAGGCCGTGCGCGGCGGCGTAGGCGATCGCGGTCTCGGTGTCCACGTGGACACCGGCGAGGTTCGCCTGCACCAGGCCGTTGGCGTCGAGCCGCGCGCCGCGCAGGTCCGCGCCCTCGAGTTTCGCGCCGGCCAGCCGCGCCCCGGTGAGATTCGCACCACGGAGGTCGGCGCCGGTCAGGTCCGCTTCGAGCAGGTTCGCCTCACGCAGGCGCAGGCCACCGAAGTCCACTTTGGACAAGCGTGCTTTGCCGAGCGAGACCAGCGAGAGATCGCATTCGGTGAACGCGATCTTCTGGAACCGGCAGTCCACAAAGGACGATCCGAGCATCGAACACGAACTCCACCGCGTGCTCGCCAGGACACTGCGGTCGAAGGTGCACGAGCGGAACGCGGACGCCTCGTGGCGCGAGCCCTCGAAGTCGGCCTTGGTGAAGTCGCACTGGTCGAAGGTGCAGCCCTGGGTGCGCAGCCCGCGCAGGTCGGCCTCGGTGAAATCACAGCCGACGAAACTGCGTTTTTCCCACCACTGCTGAGAAAGATCGGCTTCTCGGAAATTCGAAGCACTGTCTCCCGCTGAGAATTCGTCCGGCTGAGCCTCCGCAGTTTCGATCACCCGTCCAGGATCGCATACCCGCTCAACCCCAGATGATCCTGTCGAACGTCGCGCGCAGCCTCCTGTCATCCGCGCGGACTCGCACGCGAAGCATGCCGCGCTCGCGCTGAGCGCCTTGTCTCGCTGTCTTCGTACTCCCCGGGGTTTCCCGGAGTGGGTGGCGATCCACCGGCTCACCTCCGCGTCGCGAACACCACCCTACCGAGTTCAGCGGCTCGGGATGATCTCCGTGCCGGAGACGTAGCGCATGGCCTCGATGAACTTCGGGTCGTTCATCCGGCGTTCCATCTCCGGGTAGTCGAGGTCGACCAGCCGGGTCTGGATCCACCACAGGTTGCCGAACGGGTCGCGGACCCGGCCGACGCGGTCGCCGAAGAAGAGTTCGGTCTGCCTCGTCACCTCTTCGGCGCCCGCCTCGACGGCCCGGCGCTGCGTCTCCACGCTGTCCTCGACGTAGAGCCGCAGATACGCCGGAGTGTCGACCCAGTCGTCCCGCGCGTCGAACAGCATGACGACCGAATCACCGATCCGGACCTCGGCGTGCCCGATCTTCCCGCCCTCGACGTACACCGGGTCACCCAGCGGCTCGGCGTCGAAGACGCGTTTGAGGAAGTCGATCACACCCGCGGTGTCGCGCGAGATGATCCACGGGGTGACCGACTGGTAGCCGTCGGGGATCGGGTTGCTCATGGAGTTCTCCTCAGTCGTCGTGGTGCGATGAGAAGAACGCTAGCGCCCGTATAGGACAGCTCGTGTCCTAATGGGATTCCAGCAGGAAAGGCGGCTTCTTCTCGTGCCATTCCGGCATGTCCAGCGAGTTGAGCGCCTCGACGATCCGCTTCTCCTCGTAGCGGAAATGCGTTTCCATGATCGCCGTGAGCCCGTCCAGTTCCCGTTGGACGTGCAGGATCTCGGCCTGACTCGACGCCGGGCCGACTCCGGCGACCAGCTCTTCGAGCCGTTCGAGGATGCCTGTCACCACGTCGTGATCGTGTGCGAGTTCTTCGAGCGCCGGGCGCAGCTCAGGAAATTTCTCCGCCAGCACAAGGAAAGCGCCGCCGTCCTCGCCGGTGTGATGCCTGGTCAGCGCCGAGCAGAAGGTGAGGCAATGCGCCCGCAGGTCGCGCAACCGCTCGGCGCGCCCTGCCGCGACCGATCCGAGGTCGTCGTGCAGCGTGGCCAGTTCCTTACGCAGCCAGTTGTGAACCTGAACGAGTTGATTTCCGAACGCCGTCAACCGGCCGTTCGTCCGAGAGGGGGTTTCCATGATTTCCCATGGTCCGGCGCCTCCATGCCCGCGACGGTCTCTTTGCCGGGCGCACTGCGACGCTGAAGCAATTCCAGCACGCTCCTCCGATGATCGTCAAGAAGGCTCACTGGAAGTCACGGGACTTGGCGGTGATCCGCAGCGGCAGGTGCCGGATCTGTTCGGCGAGGACATTCGCCACCTCGCCGGTGCGCTCGACCACGCCGCGGATCAGCAGCGCGGGGCTGCCGCGGGCGACCCGGTGATAGCGCTGCCACACCCCCACCGGACAAACGATGTTGATCATCCCCGTCTCGTCTTCGAGGTTCATGAAGGTGACACCGCCCGCCGTCGCCGGCCGCTGGCGATGGGTCACCGCACCCCCGGTCAGCACCCGGGTGCCGTGCGGGACCTCGCGCAGACCCGCCGCCGTGACGACGCCGAGTCCGTCGAGGTGCTCCCGGATGAACTGGGTCGGGAAGCTGTCCGGCGACACCCCGGTGGCCCAGACGTCCGCGGCCGCGACGTCGATTTCGTCCATGCCGGGCAACATCGGCGCCTTGACCCCGGTGGTGAGGCCGGGCAGTTTCTCCAGGCTTTCGTCGGCGACCGCGCCCGCCGCCCAGAGCGCGCTCCGCCTGGTCTCGCCGAAGCAACCGAACGCGCCTGCCGCGGCCAGCGCTTCGACCTGCGGTTTGGTCAGCCGTACGCGTCGGGCGACCTCGGCCAGGTCCGCGAACGGGCCTTCGCTTTCCCGTTCCTCGACGATCTTCTTCGCCAGCTTCTCGCCGATCATCCGCACGGTGGACAGGCCACCCCGCACGGCGAGCAGCTTTCCCCCTTCCGGCAAGGGTTCCAGCGTCGCGTGTGGAAGGCTCGCGTTGATGTCCGGGCCGAGCACCCGCACCCCGTGCCGCCGCGCGTCGGCGACCAGCGACTGCGGCGAGTAGAACCCCATCGGCTGCGCGCGCAGCAAACCCGCCAGGAACGCGTCCGGGTGGTAGTACTTGAAGTACGCGCTCGCGAACACCAGCAGGGCGAAACTCAGCGCGTGGCTTTCCGGGAAACCGAAGTTCGCGAACGCCTTGAGCTTGCCGAAGATCTTCTCGGCGAGCTCTCCCTCGATGTCGTTCTTCGCGGCGCCTTCGAGGAAACGCCGTTTGAGCCGTTCCATCTTGCACTCGGAACGTTTCGATCCCATCGCGTGCCGCAGCTGATCCGCCTCCGCCGGGGTGAAATCGGCGACGTCGAGGGCGATCTGCATCATCTGTTCCTGGAACAACGGAACGCCGAGGGTTTTTTCCAGCGCGTTGACCAGCTTCGGATGGTCGAAATCCCATTTCTCCTGGCCGTTCTTGCGCCGGATGTAGGGATGCACCGAACCACCCTGGATCGGGCCGGGCCGGATGAGCGCGACCTCGACGGCCAGATCGTAGAACTTCTTGGGGCGCAAGCGAGGCAGGGTGGCCAACTGCGCACGGCTCTCCACCTGGAAGACGCCGATCGCGTCGGCGCGGCAAAGCATTTCGTAGACGTTCTGATCCTTGAGATCCAATTCGGAGATGTCGACCTCTTCCCCTTTGTGGTCACGAACCAGGTCGATCATATAATGCAGGGCCGACAAAATTCCGAGGCCGAGCAGGTCGAATTTGACCAGCCCCGCCGCGGCGCAGTCTTCCTTCTCCCACTGCACGACGCTGCGCTTCTCCATCCGGGCCCACTCGATCGGGACGACCTCGCTCACCGGCTGCTCGCAGATCACCATCCCGCCGGAATGGATACCTAGATGCCGCGGGAAGTCTTCGAGCGCGCAGGCGAGTTCCACGACCTCCTCGGGGATGTCGTGCCCGTGGTCCTTTTCCGTGACGCGCAACGCACCCCAGCGATCGATCTGCTTGCTCCACGCGTCCTGCTGGCCGGGCGAGTACCCCAGCGCCCGCGCCGCGTCACGGACCGCGGACCGGGCCCGGTAGGTGATCACGTTCGCCACCTGCGCGGTGTTCAGCCGCCCGTATTTCTCGTAGACGTACTGGATCGCCTCCTCGCGCCGATCGGATTCGATGTCGAGGTCGATGTCCGGGTAGCCGTCGCGATCCGGGGCGAGGAACCGTTCGAAGAGCAGGCCGTAGCGCACGGCGTCGACCTTGGTGATGCCGAGCGCGTAGCAGACCGCCGAGTTCGCGGCCGAACCCCGGCCCTGGCAGAGGATGTTGTTGTCCCGGCAGAAGCGCACGATGTCCCAGACGATCAGGAAGTAGCCGGGAAAGCCTAGTTCCTGGATGATCTCCAGCTCGTGGTCGATCAGCTTCCCGGCTTTTTCGCGGTACTCCTCGTCCTTGTTCTTCTCGTGCTCCTCCGCGCCTTTTTTGGTGAGGTACCGCAAGTAGGACGCTTCGGTGTACCCCTCCGGAACGTCGAACGGCGGCAGCTTCGGCTCGATGTGGTGGAGTTCGAACGCGCACTCCCGGCCGAGCAGCGCCGCCCGCTGCACCGCGCCCGGGTACCGCGCGAAGATCTCGGCCATCTCCTCCCCCGAACGCAGGAACGCCGTTCCCGCGGCGGGCAGCCAGCCCTCCATGTCCTCCAGGCCCCGCCGGGCGCGGATGGCGCCGAGCGCGTCGGCGAGTGGGGCCCGCTCCGGCCGGGCGTAGTGCGCGGCCGTGGTCGCCACCGTCGGAAGCCCGAACTCCTTGGCCATGTCACTCAACAGGTCGTTGTGCGTGCTGTCCAAGGGAAGGCTGTGGTCGATGAGCTCGACATAGACGTTTTCGCGACCGAAGCAGTCGATGAGTTCCTTCAGTCTCTCGACGGCCGCGGCGGGGCCTTCGGTGACGAGCGCCGTACGCACCGCGCCTTTGCGGCAACCGGTGAGCACGACGCACTTCCCGCGGACCTCTTCGGCGACCGCGCGCAGGTCGTAGACCGGCCTGCCCTTTTCCGCCCTTTCCTTCGGGGACAACGACTGCCTGTCGAAGCCGTACAGCTGACCGGCGGTGATCGCCCGGTTCAGGCTCAGGTAGCCGTCCTGTTGTTTGGCCAGCAGGAGCAGGTGCTCGCCTTCGGGGTCGGCGGACCCGTTCTGCGGTCCGGACAGGCCGAAACTGAGCTCCGTGCCGAAGACGGTGTGCACGCCCAGCTCCCGCGCCGCTTCGGCGAACCGCACCACGCCGTACATGCCGTCGTGATCGGTGAGCGCGATCGCGTCCAGGCCCAGCCGCGCGGCCTCCTCCACCAGCTCCTCGGGATGGCTCGCCCCGTCGAGGAAACTGAAGTTCGAATGGCAGTGCAGTTCGGCGTACGGCACCCGGCGCGCGGTGGCCCCGTCGTCGTCACCGATCAGCCCGCACAGGTCCGCGGGCGGCTGATAGCCCTCCCGCTTGGCACTCCACGCGGGGCTGTCGCCACCGTCACCGGGCGGGACCTCGCCGGCGAGCTCGCGAGCGAGGTCCTTCCACGGCCGCGGAGGGTTGTTCCAGCCCATCGGTCACCGGTTCTCGGTCGAGCTTCTCGGTGCGGGGACGAACACTTCCGCGCGCGGAACGCACGCCGCCCAGGCGGTGTCCAACTCGGCACGCTGCACCGGGATGACCGGTTCCTCCAGCCAGCGTCGCACCAGCCGCGTGTACTCGTCGTCCATGTTCAGTCGTACTTCCCTTCCAATGTCCACATCGGCTTCTTGTGGTTTTCGAAGCGGAGCAGCACCGCTTCCTCGGCATCGGCCCCGTCGGTCAGCAACACCTGCAACCGCGTCCGGGTCCCCGACCGCGCGTGCCCCGCCCCGGCCCGGACACCGACGAACCACGGCCCCGCCCAGGCGAGGACCTCGCGCGGCTCACCGCCCTCGAAGCTCACGAGGAACGGTGCGGCGGTGACCCGGCGCCGCGCGGTGATCTCCACGGCGCGGCCGTCCTCGTCCAGCACCTGAGCGGGAACCGGTGGCACGAACACTGTGGCCGGAGAAGGCGACGGAAGCCTCCCGGCCCAGTTCGCGGCCGCCTGTGCCGACTTCTCCCGCCTGTCGCCCCACGGCACCAGCCGGACACGCTCGACGGGATCGCGGCCGCCGTCGAGCACCGCGGTGAAGACACTCTCCGGGCCGAGCAGGCCCTGTACTCGTACCAGCGCCCGGCCGGCACGCTCGCCGGACATGCCTTCGTCCTCGGTGGACGGACGCAGCACGCCCGTCGCGCCCGCCTGCCACAACCCGAGCTGCAGCGACCGTCCTTCGACGGTCTCCTCCGGCTCCAGCCGCAGCCGCACCACCCCGGAATGAGGGCGGTCCCTGGCTTTCAGCCAGCCTTCGAACTGCCAGCGCACCCTGTCCGCGACGCCGAGCGGAGTCAGCGGCTCGGCACAGCGCCACACCCGGCCGAGCCGTTCACCGGTGTCGGTGGTGGCGTAGATACCGAGCCGGGTGCAGGCCAGCCCGTGCGCGGCGAGCCCCGCGTGAAACCGTTCGCCGAGCCCTTTCGCCACGAACGCGGCGGCGTCGACCCGGTCGATCGGTGGGTCGAACGCCTTCGCGAGCGAGAGTTCCGGCGGCGGACGGCGGCGCGACGGCGGACGTTCGGACCGCCCTCGTGCCAGCCGGTGCGCGAGCACCCCCTCTGTGCCGAAGCGCGCGGAGACGTCGCTTTCGTCAAGTGCCGCGAAGGCGCCCAACGTGCGAAGGCCGAGCTGCTTGAGCAAGGTGACCAGCTCGGCCCGGCCCGCTTCGGGCTGGTCGAGTTCGCGGATGGGCAGCGGGGCCAGGAAGTCCGCCGTCCCACCGGGCTCGACCAGCGTCGAACGACGTGCGGCGAGCGTCGCGGCGAACAGGCCGTCGGCGACGCCGACCTGGCTTTCCACCCCCGCCGCCACGGACACCTCGTCCACCAGCCGTTCCAAAAGGCCGTGCTCACCGCCGAAATAACCGGCCGCGCCTTCGACCGGAACGGCGACGATCCCGGGCCGCACCACCTCGACACCGACGGCCAGCTCCTCCACCGCCCGTGCGACGGACTCGAAGAGCCGGGCGTCACGGCCGTCGTCCTCACCGAAGACCGCCAGCTCCGGGCAACAGGACTGGGCCTCGCGCCGCCGCATCCCGCGGCGGACGCCGTATCCCCTGGCCACCGCGGTGCACGCGACCACACGATTCGCCGAGAAGACCGCGGCCGGGCGGCCGACGGGTTCGCCGGCGACGGCCGCGGCGGCGACCGCCGGCCAATCCGGGCACCACAGCACCAGCATGCGCACAGGCGGGTTCATGCCGTCCCCCACCTGGTCGCGGGGAAGTCGGCTCGCTCGACCTCGCCCTCACCGGGAAAGCGCAGCAGGGCCGACCTCGGCCGGGCGGCCGCACCCCGGCCACCGGCCCGCACCTCGACCTCACGGGCACGCAGATGACCCGCGCCACCGCCGTCGAAGCCCGTCCAGCGCGAACGACGACAGCTCAGCTCGACCTCCGCACCGGGCCAAGAACCCAGCGAAAGCAGGACCGAACCACGGTTGCGCGCGCGGGCGGACAGCCGCCTCGCCACGTCGGGCCGGGCCAACCCCGGACCGACTACCACGAGATCGAAGCCGTCGAGCAGGGCCGCGGTCACCGCCGGGAACTCGGCACCGGGGCGGGGGACCAGCGCCAGCCTGCCCACCTCGACCCCGAGTTCCGCGGCGGCGACCACCCCGAGCGCGGGCAGGCCGACCGCGACCGCCCACGCACCGCCGGCGGTCGCGGCGGCGAGCAGGGTGAGCGTCAGTGACGTGGACCCCAGCACCGAAACGGTGCTCCCGCGCCGGAGCCCCGCGGCGGGCAGCAGACCGGACAACGCCGGGGACACCGGGAGCACCCTTCCCGTCGTCCTCGCGTGTTCGGCCACGGAAGCCACGCCACTGGCCGTGCTCACTCCTGGCAAAGCCGCCAGCCTCGCCAACGGCAAGGCCCGCGCCTCGACCACCTCCGCTGTCAACGGACCCGCCTCCCCACGACATCTGGACCGTCCTAAGCGGACGGCTCCGGACGCGTCGCGGGGAAGGCGACACTTCGAACGCTTGTTCGATGACTCCAGTAGACCGGGTGGCGCAGAGGTTGTCAAGCGAGCCGGGAACGATCACCGGACCTGTCACGTCCGAGACCGGAATCTCTCTGCCAGATAAGGAAAATTGCACTGGACGGCGCTGGGCCTGAGCCGGTGAACGGCGGGGAACTCGCCAGGGGGAGGCCATCTCGAGGACTACCGCAACACGGGGGCCGAACCGGTTCGCCTCGGCGTTCAGCCGTTCCGGCGATGCGGACGACCTCGAGTTCGGGCGCCAGCAGCGTCCGGACCGCAGCGGAAAGACTGACAGTGCGGGGCTTCGCGGAATCCGTCGAGACGCGGCTTCTCGCCTACGCTTTCCGGCGTACGAGTTCCTCCGCCAGCTCGACGACGATTCCCTCCGGGCCGCGGACGTAACACAGCCGGTAGGTGTCCTCGTACTGCACCAGCTCGCCGACGAGTTCGCCACCGTGCTGCCGCAGCCGTTCGAGGACGTCGTCGATGTCCTCCACCGAGAAGACGAGGTGACGAAGGCCTGGCGTGTTCATCGGCACGCGCGCGTCACCGCCCTGACTCGGGGACAGGTATTTGATCAGCTCCACCCCTCCGTGGCCGTCCGGCGGCCGCAGCACCGCGATGTCCGTCCGGACCCCTTTCAACCCGGTGATGCGATCGACCGTGTCCCCGTGGAGCGACGCTTCGCCTTCCAGTTCGAGGCCGAGTGCGATGAAGAACGCCTTCGCCGCTTCGAGATCGTGGACGACGACACCGACGTGTTCCAGCTTCTTGAGGGTCATGACAATTCCTTTCAGGCGCTCTGACGCGCTGCCTGCCGACGAAGGAGCTCTTCGACAGCGGAGGGAAGGGTGGTCTCGAAGTCGATGAGCTTGACCCAGTTCGGGGTCACCACCACGCGGACCATGCCGTCGTAGAGCGACCGCACGCTTTCCTCCCACTCGACCCGCTGCTCGGGCGTCATCTCGTAGGTGCCGTTCCACTGCATGTACTCGTCGGGGATGCCGTCGACGTGGTCCAGTTCGACGGTGCCGCGGACGAGCAGGATCTTCGGCGGGTGGGATTCGGTGTCGATCGTCAGCGCGACGGCGGGATTGCGGCGAAGCGCCGGCAATTTCGGCGCGTTCGTCGGGGTGCACAGGACGATCTCCTCGCCGTTCCAGTGGATGCCGATCGGGATCGACCTCGGCGTGCCGTCGAGCGCGGTGTAGGCCAGCCGGGCCAGGTCACGGGCCAGGAGCTCCTGGCTGAGCGGGCGGTTCAGGATCTCGTCGATCGTGCTCTGCCGCATGTCGCTCTCCTCGGGTCGCTGCTTTCGCGGACACCCCAGGGACGCCGCTGCTCACCCGCACTTCGACACTCCTCGACTGTGACCTGAGTCACGTCGACTTTGCGGGCTAACCGCGATCTGTTTGTCGAAACGGCACCCGGCCAGGCGTCGCTCTCATGAAGGCATACGAGAGAGGAACGACCATGACGAAGGAATCCGAGGTCCGCTTCGAGGGCTTCATGCCCGCCACGCCCGCCGACACCTGGGCCGCGATCACCACGGGCAGCGGTGGTTGGCTCTGGCCGATCCGGTACGAACCCCGGGACGGCGGCGCCGAGTCCGGCCTCACCCCCCACGGCGGCATGGTCACCGTCTGGAAGCCGTCACGGCACTTCATCACCTACGCCGAAGACGAGAACGGCTGGTTCAACACGCTCGAGTACGTCCTCGAGCCGAAGGACGGCGGCACGTACCTGCGCTACGAACACACCACGGTTCTCGACGACTGGGATGTCGAATACGACGCGTGTGAGCGGCACACGTCGTTCTACTACCACTCACTGGGCGAGTACCTGACGCACTTCAACCGACGCCAGGCGAAGTACTTCAAGGCCGACGCGCCCGATGCGTCCAAGGCTCCGAAAGCGTTCGAGGCCGTGCGGGCGGCCCTCGGCGCGACGGCCGTCGGCGACCGGGTGTACCTCGAAGTCCCCGGCGTCGAAGGTGTCGTCGACTACCTGACGCCGACCTTCATCGGCGTCCGGACCGAAGACGCGCTGTACCGCTTCTACGGCCGGAACGTCTGGGGCTGGCCTGTCGGCATCGGACACCACCTGTTCGCCGAAGACGCCGATGCGGACAAGGCCGAGAAGGCGTGGACAACCTGGTTGAACGGCCTGTACGGCTAACGGGGCAGGTTCTTCGCGATCTCGGCGCCGACCGACTTCGCCGCTTCGGCGGACTCCGCCGGCGGGATCGGCGAGTTCGTGAAAAACCCCTTGTCCCAGCCCTTGTAGGTGACGATGACGACGTACACGCCCTGGATGTACCGCAGCTCGGCGCCGCTGAAGGCGCTGTCGGTGTCCAGGGAGACGAGGACCGCCTTCTCCCCGATGCCTTGCACCTGCTGCTGACGCTCGGACGGCGCGGCCGACCCGGTGGAAGACTCCGCCGCGCGCTTCTCGGCGTCCGGCCCCTCGTGGCGGTACACCGTGATCTGGAGGGAACGGTCGTGGACGTTGTCGCTCTCCGGCGGCAGCCACGAGCAGCCGTACTGCTTGGTGACGATCTCGCCCGCTTTGATCTCGTTCTCGCGGACGCCTTGGAAGCTGGTGGTGACCGTCTTGTTCAGGATCGCCGGGGAGACCTGACACTCGGCGGGCGGCTGCTGCGAGACCGGCGCCTTGCCGACCGACGAGTAGTACTCCGACGCGAAGATGCCGCCGGGGATGCCGAGTCCGAGGAGGACGACGCCGCCCACGATCAGGCCGACGATCAGCCCGGTCTTTTTCTTCTTGGGCGGCTGACCGTAGCCGGGAGGGCCGTAACCGGGAGGCGGGCCGTAACCGGGCTGAGGTGGGCCGTAACCCGGCTGCTGTCCATAGCCCTGCCCAGGTGGCGGGCCGTGACCCGGCCCCTGGCCGTACCCCTGCGGTGGCTGGTGCATCCGATCCTCCCCTACCGATTCCGCGTGCGTGCGCGTCGCGTTTAGCCCGCTGAACGCGACGCGTGCCCGGATCGCGTTTAGCGGGCTGAACGCGATCCGCGGCCAGCATGGCACGACGGCCACGGCCGAGCACCGGGAACGCCCGCGGGCACCCCCGGATCGCGATTAGGGGGCTAAACGCAAGTCCGGGGCCGGATCGCGTTTAGCCCGCTAAAGGCGAGTCGGCGTCAGTGGGCGAAGTGGCGCGTGCCCGTCAGGTACAGGGTGGCCCCGGCGGCCTCGGCGGCGGCGATGACCTCGGCGTCGCGGATCGAGCCGCCCGGCTGGACGACGGCGCGGACGCCGGCTTCGAGCAGGACCTCGAGCCCGTCCGGGAAGGGGAAGTAGGCGTCCGAAGCGGCGACGGAGCCCTTCGCCCGGTCACCCGCCCGCGAGACCGCGAGCCGTGAGGAGTCGACCCGGTTGACCTGGCCCATGCCGACGCCGACGGTCGCGCCGTCGTTCGCCAGCAGGATCGCGTTCGACTTCACCGCACGCAGCGAACGCCACGCGAACTCGAGGTCGGCCAGCGTCCGCTCGTCGGCGGGCGCGCCGGTGGCCAGCGTCCAGTTCGCCCGATCGTCGCCCTCGGCGGCGATCGTGTCGACGGTCTGCACCAGCATGCCGCCGGAGATCGGCCGGAACTCGATCAAATCCGGCGACGTGATCGCGGGCAGCTTCAGCAGCCGCACGTTCTTCTTGCGCTGCAGGATCTCCAGCGCCTCGGCGTCGAAGTCCGGCGCCAGGACGACCTCGGTGAACACCTCGGAGATCTGCTCGGCGGCCTCACGGCTCACCGGCCGGTTGGTCGCGATCACCCCGCCGTAGGCCGAAACCGGGTCGCACGCGTGCGCCTTCCGGTGCGCCTCGGCGATGTCCTCGCCGACGGCGATCCCGCACGGGTTGGCGTGCTTGATGATCGCGACGGCCGGGGCGTCGAAGTCGTAGGCGGCGCGGCGCGCGGCGTCGGTGTCGACGTAGTTGTTGTACGACATGGCCTTGCCGTGCAGCTGTTCCGCGTGCGCGAGGCCCGGCCGCCAGTGCTTGTACAGCGCGGCCTTCTGGTGCGGGTTCTCGCCGTAGCGCAGGACATCGCCGCGCTCCCACGTAGCGCCGGTGAAGTCCGGGAAGCCGGAGTCGTCCGCGGGCGCGTAGACGTTGGCGAACCAAGAAGCGACGGCGGTGTCATACGCCGCGGTGTGCGCGTAGGCCCGCGCGGCGAGCCGCTTGCGGTCGGCCAGCTCGAAACCACCGGCGGCGACGCGGTCCAGCACCCATTCGTAGCGGGAGGGGTCGACCACGACGGCGACGCTGTTGTGGTTCTTCGCCGCGGCACGCACCATCGCCGGGCCACCGATATCGATGTTCTCGACACAGTCTTCCGGGCTCGCGCCCGAGGCGACGGTCTGCGTGAACGGGTACAGGTTGACCACGAGCAGGTCGAACGGCGCGATGTCGAGCTGCTTGAGCTGCTCGACATGCTCCGGACGGTCGCGGTCGGCGAGCAGGCCCGCGTGCACGCGCGGGTGCAGCGTCTTGACGCGGCCGTCGAGGGACTCCGGGAACCCGGTGACCTGCTCGACCGGTGTCACCGGCACCCCGGCGTTCGCGATGACCTTCGCCGTCCCGCCGGTCGACACGATCTCGACCCCGGCCGCGTGCAGCCCGGTGGCGAGTTCGAGCAGGCCTGCCTTGTCGGAGACGCCGATCAGCGCGCGCCGGACGGGACGCTGTCCCTGTGCGGTACTCACGAAAACCTCACCTTTCGTCCCTCGACCGCGCACCCGCTCCGGCCGAGCTTTTCGATCGTTTCCACCAGGAGCCTGCGTTCCACGGCCTTGATCCGCTCGTGCAGGACGTCTTCGTCGTCGTCGGGCTCCACGATCACCGGCTCCTGCGCGATGATCGGCCCGGTGTCGACTCCGGCGTCGACGAAATGCACCGTCGACCCGGTGACCTTGACGGCCATCGCCAGCGCGTCGGCCACGGCGTGCGCGCCGGGGAACGACGGCAGCAACGCCGGATGTGTGTTCAGCACGCGGCCGGGGAACCGCGCGAGGAATTCGGCGCCGAGGATCTTCATGAATCCCGCCGAGACGACCAGGTCCGGCTGGTAGGCGGCGACGGCTTCGGTGATCGCCTTGTCCCACGCCGCGCGGTCCGGATGGTCGGCCATCCGCACGGTGAACGACGGCACGCCCGCGCGTTCGGCCCGGCCGAGGGCCGCGATCCCGGCGCGGTCCGCTCCGACGGCGACCACCTTCGCCGGGAAGTTCGGTTTCTCGACCGCGTCGAGCACGGCCTGCAGCAGCGTGCCGGATCCGGACGCGAGGACGACAAGCTTCACCGGAGTGGGCAGGTCCAACCGACTAGCCAGAACGGGCTCCTTGCCACGGCGGTACGCACTCGGGCGTACCGCGCTTCACCTGGTCGCGACCACCCTAACGGTCGTCGCCGGGGGCGCTTTCGTCGCCGGACCCGTCGGTGGACTCGGTCACAGCGATGTCCTGCTCGGGCTCTGGTTCCGGCTCGGGTCGGGCCGGGGTCTCGTCGACGTCCTCCGCCGATTCTTCGGCCTCGTCGCCGGCTTCGGCTTCCTCTTCCGGTTCGTCGTCTTCGGACTCGACGGCTTCTTCTTCGACTTCGGCGAGGTCCTCGGGGTCACCCGGCGGTTCGGGAGCCTCGTGCGGTCCGGCGAAGAACGCGACGAACCCGCCGGGGACGACGATCCAGCAGAACGCGATCACCGACGCGACCCCGACCGGCACGCTGACCGGGTCGAACGGCCCGTCGCCGAGCCTTCCGCCGGACAGCGTCCCGAGGATGACACAACCGAACGCGACGATCGCGCCCGCGACGGCGATCGCCCGCATCCGCAGCATCGGGTCCTCGTCGATCGCGCGGATCCGCCAGCCGACCAGCGCGCCGACCAGCGCGGGCAGGAGCAGCAACGCCGGCCACCAGACCGCGTGGTGCGACGGGATCCCCGCCAGCAGCGGCACCCCGGGCAGCTCGCCTTCCTGGTAGCCGAACATGCCGACGGTCAGCGAGCCGATCGAGAAGCCCGGCCCCGTGGTGAACGACAGTGCGGCGACGACCGCGTTCGGCAGGTAGGCCACGGAGAGCACGAACATGCCGAAG
>Ga0196958_10000334_pt1 | contig 15310 bp, 24 predicted proteins | sample S1v_10metaG_FD_148654 | JGI IMG/M metagenome (GOLD analysis project Ga0196958, IMG submission 148654) | Soil microbial communities from Anza Borrego desert, Southern California, United States - S1+v_10 | ecosystem: Environmental > Terrestrial > Soil > Desert | place: USA: California | collected...
CCTTCCAGCTCGACACGCGGCCTCAAAAGATTGAGCGGGTCGACGATCGTCGGCTCGATCGACTCGGCCTGTCGCTTGATGTTGCACGACAGACAGGCGGGCCGGCCGTTGTCGGGGTCGTACTGGCGAGACAGGTCGACCGATCGAGGGACAACATGGTCGCCGGTGGTGGCGAGCTGGGTGCAACCGTCGAGCTGCAACCGGCACACCCGACCGTGACGTGCGAGGACAGACCGCGACCACTCCTGAGCGCGGCGGCCTCCCCACTTCGGGACAGTCATGCCGGCACCGGCTCGAAGGTGTGGTCGTCGTGGTTGGGGTGGCCCACGCCCGCACTTCCCCTGCCGTCGGGGAACGGCGACGCCCGCCCGGGGACCTCAGCCGTTGCCAGCCTGTCGTCGCTTGCGGTGATCGGGTGGTTTGCGGGCGTGACAGCACGGCCTCCCCATTTAGGTACGGGCATCGGTGGCCGCCTCCGTCCGGGCGCATGGGGTCGCGGGACAGTAGCAACGACCAGGGGCGCAGTAGCCGGTGGTGGGTTGGGGGGCTAGGTGTTCGGCTTGACAGCGGCGACCGGCGGGGGTGAGAAGTCCGGGGTTGCGGCAACCGGGGATCGAGCAGGGCAGGGCGGCGAGGCGGCGGCGTTGCAGCTCACCGGCGTTGACGTGGGCGGCGGCCAAGCGTGCGGCCCGCTCTTCTAGCGTCTCTCGCATTTGTAGGGTTCCTCTCGGCCTGTTCGGTTATCGGTCGTGGGTGGGTTGGCAATCGTGTCGCCTACGGCTCCCAAGCCTTGCTTGGACCCCCCCAAAGCCGAAACCCGTCGTCCGCGCCAACGTCTAGATAGGGCAAGCCCTCTAGCCGCCTCACTGTAAGTGAAGCGGCTCCTAGCCAAACCGTGACACGCGGCGATCACCCGCATGTGTCTCGGCGCCGTAGCCCGGTTCGCTAGCGGCTGGGTTCCATTACCGGTGTCCATCGGTTTGCGTCTGAGGACTGAGAGGAGCGACGTCGTACGTTGTGGGTGGTGCGTGCTAGTTGCGTGCGTCCCTCCTGGGGATGTCGACGACCAGCTCGAAACCGTCATGGTCAGAGCCGGGGATGTGGAAGGGGCCGGCGTTGAGGACGCGGGCGGACGTGGGAACGGCGATGCCGTCGACGCGGTGCGAGTACCAAGTGAGGCCGGCGCGGGCGAGGGCGCGGTGTGGGGACCAGCGCCAGAGCTTGCGTTGTCCGGGCCGCCGTGCGTAGTTGGCGTCGAGGAACACCAGCGGCTCGAAGCCGTCGCCCCGGTGGCGGCGGACCTCGTCGACGAGGGCGCGCATGTGGACTTCTGCCCACTTGATCCGGGGGCCAGTGGCAAGGGCGCCGTCGGGGCGCTGCAGCGCGGCGTTGACGTGGGAGCCGATCGCGGCGAAGCGATGCTCGTCGACGTCGAAGCGTTGCCACGATATCCACCGATCGGGGGCTACCCTCGATCCCAGGTCGGGCGTCACGCAATAGGCGCCGTCGCCGTGGTAGGTGTGACGGTTGTCGACGAACACCGGGACCTCTGCCCCGTTACGGCCGGCCGCTCGATGGGCGGCGGTGCGGCGGTAGCCGGCCAGGGCGGCAAGCCACCACGCTTCCTGTCCGCCGATCGCGTCGGGGTCGCCGGCGCGGACGGCGCGGGCCGCCGCGTTACGTTGATGGTTCGCGGCGTAGACGTTCGCGGTGCGGAGGCGGAGGCGAGTCATGGCAGGACTCGGAACCATGCTGCGAGGATCAGGAGGGCGACGCCGTAGGTAGCGACGACCAGGGCGGCGGTGACGAGTCGCTGTCTCATGTGACAATCCGGTGGGTGACGGTGACGACGGCGTTGGGGACTCGCTTGCCGCGCTTGTTGAGGGGCCGGACGCGGGCGCGAACGGTGGAGCCGGTGACGTGAACCTCCAGCACTTGACCGGCGTCGACGCCGATCAAGTCGAGGAGAGGCGCGATCGCCGCGTCGACCTCGTCGCGGTCGACCGGTTCGTTCCGTACGTCGTTGACGGTCGCTTTCATCGGACCATCCCCCGATCGAGGACGGAGGTCATATCGCGGAGCTGCTGGGCGACGTCGAGCGTCGCGTGTATCTCGGCCAGCTTCAGCGCGTGGCCGAGGTCGGCGTGAAGGGAGGCGACGACGCGGGGGTCTCGGTCGACGGCCGGCATCTTGTAGAGGTCTGACAGGTGGTCGCGTGCGGCCTCCACGTCGGACAGGTGGGTAAGGGCGTGTGAGTAGTGGTCTGTCATGCCGGAGAGCATTACCGGTCCCGATGGGGATTTGTGGGACCGACGCGCCGGCGTGTTGCGCGACAGCCGATCGTGTGTCAACATTGCGTTGACAGCAACTCGACGAGAAAGGTTCCCCCGATGCGAGACAGCAACGCAACCGTGACAGCGGCTCACAAGCACGATTGGCGGATTACCGGCCAGAGCCACGACCGCACCTATTACCGGTGTGCGACGTGCGGCGAGGAAGGTGTCGGACTGTGAGCCGGCCGGACCGCGCCACCGAAAGGTCCGCTGCCCTTGCAGAAGTGCTGAACCCTTACCAAGTCGCCATCCTGCGAGCGGCGTTCGGTCGCATGCCCTACGGGGCGGAGGCGGCCGTATCGACTCTGACGAATCGCTACCTCGCAGCGAACGCCGTCACACCTCCTACCGTTGGGGACGTCGTCACAATTCTCGACGCCCTTGCCGAGGCACTTAGTAGGGCCGCCAAGAGGCAGCACGCCGTCGAGACTGAGCTATTCGGGATGAGAGCGGACCTCGCCGCCGTCCGGCGCGTGTTCGGAGTTGTCGACCAGTGAGTCGGCACGAGTCGCCGGAGCTTGGCGACGCGATCCTCCGTCTCCTCCGGGCCTTGGTGACCCGGGCCTCGGAAGGTGACACCGAGGCGATCGAACAACTCCGCCGGATCGAGTTGCTCGCGCCGGCCGCCTTGGTCAAGGCGGCCCGCCACGCGCACGAGCGGGCCGGATACTCGTACACGGAACTCGCCGACGTGCTGGGAGTGTCGCGACAGGCGGCCCACCAGCGCGTCGATCGCGGGGCGGTCCTCCCAGCGGGCCTCGCGTATCGGGACGGGCACCAGCTCGACCCCGGACACACTAGGAAGGGATGTAGGACATGCAAAGCATCGAGCAAGTGATCCCGGCAGAGGGGCGCCGGTTCGGCCAGCTCGTCGCCGGCGGACGCGATCATCGGGTGTGGTGCGGCTTGTGGGCGGTGTGGGGGTCCGGGCGGCCGATGCCGGCCGCCCTCGTCGACCTCCTCGCCCCGTCGTGCACCTGCGGGGAGCTGGACGTCGTCGAGCTGGTGACGTGGTGGACGGATCGTTCCTACCAGCGGACGCCGGCATGAACCGCACTAGGGCGACCTATGACGTCCTCTGCGATTCGTGTTGGGCGGAATTGCGCGACGTCGACGACGACGTCGCGGAGGCGGTCGCGGCTGGCTGGGTCGTGTGGTCCGGCTTGTTCGGCGTTCGTCATCATCGGTGTCCGGAGTGCGGTAGAGTGTGAGGGTGTCCGGGGGGACAAAGAGGCCCCCCTCCCCGATCGGGGGAGGGGGGCCTCTGCTTGTGTCAGCGGTGGTCGCCTCGGGGGACGAGGAGGCCGATGAGTCCGGCGAGGGAGCCGACGGCGACGTTCTGAAGGACGTCGGGGATCGCGAGGTTGTTGAGGGCGAGGACGATGATGCCGACGACGCACGCGAGGAGCGTGGTGGCGACGGCGACGATCACAGCGAAGAGGACGCGGTCGTTCATGGGGGTCAGCCTTTCTTACGGGTTTCGAGGACGCGGACCCACCGGCGGAGGCCCTTGATGCGCCGTTCGGGGGCGCGGTGGTCGATGGCACGTTCGAGGGCGCGGCGCAGGAACTGGTGCCGGTCGTCGATCGTCCACGGCCTCGGCTGGGGCCGGCGGTCGCCGGGTTCCCACACGTCGACCTCGTTGAGGTCGTTGGACCAGCCGACGAGGCGGCCGCCGCACCAGGGGCCGAGGGCGGCGATGGGGGCGATGCCCAGCTCTCCGGTACGGACGAAGTCGGTCGTCAGACAGCGACCTTTGCCGAGGGACAGGGCGATGTGTCCGAACCGGCCGTTCGTCCACCACACCGGCACACCCCACCGGATATCCCGGGGGTTGTCGGTGCGGTGCTTCCGGTCGGTCTGCTCCCATGCCGTCTCCGCGTCGGGGTAGAGCGGGGGGACGCCGTAGAGGGACCGGATGGTGCGGAGGCAGAACCCGACGCCGACGTCGCGCCGCTGGTCGATCCAGTCGCGACCGAGGGCGATCGCCTCGCGGGGACTGTTGGGGGCGTCGCCGGGGGCGCCGACCTCGTAGGGCGGTTCGTCCTGTCCGCCGTGGGCCTCCTCCTCGGCGAACGGGTACGGGATCGCCGGCGCCTGGGCGGCGGGGAGCTGGGCGATCAGCTCTTCGATGTCGTCGGGTGGGATGGTGGGGTCAGTCATGCGGTGGTGCCTCCTCTTCGATGCCGAAGCCGTCCTCTCCGGGGGCTACGGGTAGGTGGATGCCCTGGTCGGCCAGGGCGCGCCGGTAGATCGCCATCGCGGCGCGTGAAGCCTCGCCGTGGTCGTGGAGCTCTTGGCGGATCGCAGAGATTCCGGTCGCGTTCGTGTTGGCGCGGCCGACGAGGTAGCGGCCCTGTTCGGTGAGGGTGTCGACCTGATCGCGGAGGGTGGGCGTGTCGGAGACGTGCCCGTTCACGGTGATAGAGCGGTGCGTCTCTTGAACGGGTTGGACGATGGTGCGGCGAAACCACTCGACGACACGCGGCTTGACCAGCCACCACAGGGCGCCGAACAGGACAGTGATGGCGCCGGCGACGGCGGCGGATTCCTTGAGGAGGTCGAGAGCGGTCATACCGACTGGATGCCGTGGACGACACACCGGAAACGGGCGATCGCGACGTCGAGACTGCCGCCGGACGTCTGCTTGACGTCGAGGGCCAACTCATCGTCGGTCGACAGCTCCGTCGGCCAAGAGAACAGGTTCGTGACCTGTTCGGCGTCGGGGGTGATCCGGTCAGTAACGAGGACGCTGCCATTCTGCAAGAGGATCGCCCGACGGGAGCCGGCGGCGTTCCCTGCCCAGGTGACGGCGACGTAGACGGTCGCGACGACGGTCGGGATTCCGGTGTACCGGATCGAGTTGGGGCCGATGTTCTCGAATACGCCGGACGATCCGGCGTCGTCGACGGTGAGGTTGAGCCGGTCGGTCGTGTCGTTGGCGACGGGTTCGTCGGCGACGGAGGCGATCACCAGGGCGCCGCCCAGGCGGGCGTCGACGGCCTCGGCGAGGGCCTGGATGTCGGACGCACCCATGCGGGCCTCGGCGGTCGGCTCCGGATAGGGGAGTGCATGCTTGTCGGTCTGTGCCATCGTGGTCGCTTCCTAGAGGTCGGCGGGGTTCTCGACGCGGCCCAAGTCAAACCATGACAGACCGACGTCAAGGTCGGTCCATGCCACGCCGGCCGGGATGTCGACCCACCGAATCGACACCCCAGAGAGGGTGGGGTCGCTGACAGAGAGGGTCAGCTTCCAACGGATCGGGAGGTCGGGGTGGGGGCGGTCGACTTTCATCGACCAGCCCTCGACGAAGAACTCGACATCGCCGGCGTAAGGGTGGACGGGGCCAGGGATGCCGGTGACCTTGATCCGGTCGCCGTGGCGGAGGCGGAGGAGGTCGGCCCGAGTCGCGTCGTCGACCATTCGCATAAGGTCGACCTCGAGGTTCGGGAGCTGCCACACCGGCGCCGATCGGCGGGACACGTAGAGCTGTCCGAGAGAGTGGGCGTCGGAGGCGGTGGTGAGGGCGGTCGTGAGGCGGCCGGGGAAGGTGTCGCGTTCGGCGATCGAGGCGGGGTCGCGGGCGGTGATGGCGCCGCCGGACCATGACACTTCCATTTCGTTTAGGACGTCGTCGACGTGCTGCTCCCAGGTGACGCGGCCGGAGAGCTGGCTCGCGGCGAGGGTGAGGGTGACGGGGGTGTCGCGGCGGTGGTCGGCGTCGTGGTAGTCGACGAGGCCGGAGGGTTGCTCGACGACGCTGCCGCCGGTGGAGTCGGTGACGGTTTCGAGGAGGGTGCCGGCGGTGGCGTCTCCGTCGGGGGGGATGAGGTCGACGAGGCCGGCGTCCACGACCCCGACGTCGACGCCGGCGCGGGTGAGGATGCGGCCGGCGCGGGCGCCGTCGTCCTCGACGGGCCACTCGGCGCCGGCGAGGGTGCGGCGGTTGGCGCGACCGAGGCGGCCGGTGCCTACGATTTCGTAGGTGCGGCGGCCGGGGTCGATGGTCGGGTCGGTGACTTCACCAGTGAAGAGGGCCGCCTCGTCCTCGTCGAGGCCGAGGGCGGCGGCGACGTCGGGCGGGAGGGTGAGGCGGAACCGTTCCCCGACGGGGGGACAGTCGCCGGCGGCGGCGATGCCGAGGATCGCGGTTCCTTGGAGGGGTCGACAGCGGGAAGCGGCGTCGGGCCGGCCGTAGGTGACGGTGAGGCCGGCGAGGGCATGGGACCGGTCGGGGTCGGTCACCCATGCCGGGGCCGGGTCGGGGTCGGGTGGGTCGGGGTCCGGGGTGCTGGTAGCGACTTGGAGGGTCACCAGGAGCGACCGGGCGTTGGTGCCGTTACTGACAAAGGTGGCGACGGGGTTCGGGGCGTCGCCGACCCAGTCGAAGAGGGTACAATGTGCGGCGCCGGCCGCGCTTGCACTCGCCACGGCGTGCCGCTTGACGTAGTGGGCACTTCCCGTTTCGGACGTGGACGTTCCGGCGACTCCGCCGTTGTGCTGGGCAGAGAGAACAATCGCCCCGACCGCCTCGGGAAAGGAGGTACAGGGTCGGGGAAGTGTGGCGACGTCATGGGCGACGCCGGTTACTTCTGCGTCTCGGTAGACGGCGAGCATCGCGGCGGCCCGGTTGGGGTCCTGCTGGCTGGAAACCTTTATGCCGAGGCCACTTTCGTCGAGATAGCCCCATGCCGCTCGAAGGTTTACGTTGTTCCGCTGGGCGACGATACGGGAGTCGGCAGGAAACCCACTTACGCCGAATTGGAAGTGTGCAATCTGGACGACGAAGAGGTCGCCGGGTTGCCAACCTACGGGGAGCGGGAGGGTCGTGGTACCGGTCCATGTGTTGTTTGTCGTGACACCGACCAGTGTCGGTGTCGGCGGCGGCGGCGGCGGCGGCGGCGGCTCGACAGTCTCGCCCCAGGTCTGCCACTCGAAGCCGGTCGTCATGCGATCACCGTGGCGCCGGGGACGATTTCGCCGAGACGGATACCCTGCCGGCGGAGGAGGTCGGCGAGGAGCTGGATGAGGGCGGACGTGTCGACGAGGCCGGACCCGTCGACGTCGATGTAGGTGCGGGCGTCGATGGTGGTGCCGGCGCCGGCGGCGACAGGGTCGGCGACGCGGCCGAAGCCGGGGACGGCACGGCCGAAGCCGGGGACCTTGCCCAACCAGTCGGGCATGTCGGGGAAGTCGATCCGCGATATCCACCCGATCAGATCCTCGACGAGGTCGATGGCGGTTCGGATGGGCCGGAGGACGGCGTCGATCGCGCCGGTCGCGTGGCTCTTCATCGTCTCCCACACGTCTCCGGCCTTGCCGCCGACCAGCTCGACGAGGTCGCGGACCTTGTCGACGACCCACGTCACGGCGGTACGGGCGCCGCGCATGGCGCCGTCGACGATCCGGCGGAAGGTTTCGCTCTTGTTGTAGGCGAGGACGATGCCGGCGACGAGGGCGGCGATGGCGACGACGACGATGCCGATGGGGTTGGCGGAGAGGGCGGCGTTCAGGACCCATTGGCCGGCGGCCCATACGCGGGTCGCGCCGGCGACGGTGCGGGACGCGACGGCCTGGGCGATCGCGGCGGCGCGGGCGCGGGTGGCTTGGACTACGTTGGAGGACAGGGCGAGGTTGGCGAGGTCGGCGGCGCCGGTCACGCCCATGATGGCGGGGGAGACGGCCTCCATGCCGGCGCCGACGGCGCCGAGGGGTCCGGGCATGAGGGCGAGGGCGCCGCCGAGGTCGCCGATGCCGCCGGCGGCTTGGGAGGACTTGGAGGCCATGTTGTCGGCCGATTCGGCGGCGACGTCGAGGCGGCCGGCGGACGCCTCCGCGCCGGCGGACGCGGAGGCGACGTTGTCGGACATCCGGAGGGCGGAGTCGCCGGCGGACGCGAAGCCGGCCTCGACGTCGGAGACGTCGGCACTCATCCGGATTGCCAGCTCTACCGGGTCCATTGTCATTCCTCGTCGTCGTCGGTGGTGGGCAGGAGGTCGAGGGCGGTCGCGATGATGCGGTCGTCGAGGTCGGGGTCTAACCAGTAGCCGGGGCCGCCTCCGAAGTGGCGGGCCAGGACGAGGCGGAGGCGGACGGGTCCGCCATCGTAGGGGGGACCTCGTCGCCCACCGGGTCGCCGGCGTCGTCGACGACCAGCTCGAAGGCGTAAAGGTCGCGGTCGCGGAACTCGTGGAACGGGCCGGAGTAGAGGCCCTGCCGGACCATCGCGCACCACACCCACACGGCCTGATGTTGCATGGGGGCGACCTTGATCGAGGGGAGGCCGAACTTCGCGGCGAACGGCTCCGCCTTGAACTGGTCGACGGGGGAAACCTCGACCTCATGCTGCACGGGGTCGCCGGCCTCGACGGCGAGGGCGACGCGGTAGCGGCTCCGGGTCAGTCGCTTGTTCATCGTGGGTCAGGCTCCTTCGATGGTGGTGGAGAGGACGTCGACGACCGTCTCGCGCTCTGCGGCGAGGACGGCCTCCTTGCGGGCGTCGAGGGCCTTGGTGAAGAACGGGTTGCGGGCGTGGACGTATCCGGCGTACGCGGTTCCGGCGACGAGGGCGAACCCGCCAGGGCCGGCGTCGACGTGGGAGGAGTCGGCGAGGCGGCCGGTGCGGCGGGGGATGTCGGCGGCCCGGAGCGTCTCCTCTCCCTCGCGGCGGTGGACGGGCGTGAGGTCGGAGAGCTGCGCGGCGGCGGTGGACAGCGTCTCGGCGAGACGCTGTCCACCGTCGAGGGTGACGCCCAGCTCGGCCATTGGTCAGACGACGGCGGCGGGGGTGAGGTCGGACACGCACCGGAACACGAAGTCGGACGTCGGCCGGGTCTTGACGTCGCCGCCGAGGTTGACGGGGGCGACGACGAGGGTGCCGGTGACCTGTACGGCGGCGACGTCGTTGGGGACGAACACGAACGGATGTTCGTTGCCCTTCTCCGCCCACGTCCAGAACAGGAACCCGGACAGGTCGAGGTCTTGCACCAGCTTGCCGGCGAGGGTCGATCGGTAGGTGGCGGCGGAGTCGCCGAGGAGCTGGCCGCCGTCGAGGAGGTTGAGGTCGTCGTCCTGGGTGACGTTCTCGGACCACTCGATGCGGGCGTTCGCGAGCTGGGCCTCGATGGACTGGGCGCCGGCGCCGTCACCGATGGTGAGGGAGCCGGGGCCGAGCTTGTAGGAAGAAACGGGCATCGTGGGTCACTCCTGGGCGGTGAAGGTGGCGGACAGGTTGAGCGGGACGACGAGGCCGGGGAGGGCCTTGGGGGAGCTGCTGGGGAGAATGAGGGGTTGCTCGTAGGTGTCCTCGTCGGGGAGGACGCCGGCGTCGACGAGGTCGGAGAGGAGGTCGCTGAGGGCGTCGCGGGCGGCGATGTAGCCGTTGTCAGGGACGACCAAGTGAAGCCGGAGGCGGTGGGTGTAGCCGCCGAGGAGGTCGAACCGGATGCCGGACGACCGGACCCACACACCAGGGGGCGACACTTCGGCCGGGTCGACCGAGGCGGCGATGTCGTGGTCGACGAGGCGGGTCACCAGCGCGTCGACGGCGGCGTAGTCGACGGTGCCCATCAGCCCACCGACGGCGGGGAGTAGTCGCCCAGCTGGAGCAGCTGGGCGATGTCGGGGTCGTTCCGCTGCACGTAGACGGGTCCCTGGTCGGAGAACGACACGACCCCGTCGGGGGTGTTGCGGCGCCGGTGGAGGCGGGCGGCCAGCAAGGTCGCGCCGTAGGCGATGTCGGCGGGCCATGCCTCCATGCCTCGGGCGCCGTAGGCGATGGGGAGACGCCGGACCATGACGTCGACCGGTTCGAGGACTTCGGCGATCGCCGCATCCTCGCGGGTGTCGGTCAGTCCGAGTCCGAGGCGACCCTTGACCGCGCCGAGGGTGGTAACCGGCGGCGTAGGGAGGGGCGCAAGGTCCGGCGTCTCCGTCATGGCTCAGACCTCGACGACCGCGACGTCGCGCTCGACGCCGCGCTCCTTGGCGGCCTTGCGGGCGTCGTCGCGGGACTTGTGGGTGCCGCCGACGTAGCGGCCGAGGGTGCGGTCGTAGGCGGCGAACCGGCCGGTGTCCTTGGCGCCCTTGGGGGCGTCGAAGAGCGGCGCGGCGGCCGGGGCCGGCGTCTCGTTCTCGTTCTCGTTCTCGTTCATGGGTTCCTCGTTTCGGTGGGTTGGGGTGGAGCTCCCGGGGACCGCGGCGGCCCGGCGGTCGGGAGTGGTGGAGGCCGACCTATCTCCGACGCGGTCCCCGGAAGGATCAGGCGGGCGTGAAGGTCGCCTTGGCGATTCCCTGGGTGTGATGCTCCTCGATCGCCCAGTAGCCGAAGAACGCCTCGTCGATGCCGGCGTGCGACAGGTTCTGCGCGTCGACGCGGATCGGCGATCCGGGGAGGGTGCGGACGGTGGCGGCCTGCCGGACCCCGGCGAGGACGGTGCCCTCCGGCACGTCCTCGCTCGACCGGATGTTCTCCGGCTCGACGCCGAGGAGCGACAGGTAGGCGGGGACGTCGAGGTTCGTCACGTCAAAGAGCGTGAAGTAGTCGTCGTCGTTGACGTAGACGAACGTCGCCTTGCCCACCCGACGCCGCTTGAGGGACCGCACGGCGACGGCGACCGCCTTGAGGAGGGAGTCCTGCGCGGCGATCAGCGGGTTGCTGACGCCGTCGAAGGGGATGCGCTCGTCGACGCGGGCGGCGACCGCCTGGGCCAGGGCGTAGGCCCTGATCTTCGCGTCGAGCTTCATCGTCCACGACTCGCGGACCTGCTCGAAGAGGGACTGGACGAATCCCTGGTTGGGGAAGTCGAAGAACTTGCGGTCGATGTCGACCCCGACCGCCATCCGGGCGGCCTCGTACTCCGACGACTCGGTCGTGATGTTGTCCGTCGGGATCTCCGCCTTGTCGCCGGCGTAGTCCTGAATCTCCAGCTTGGTCGTGAAGCGCCAGCCCTTGCCCTCCCAGTTGGTCAGGTCGCCGGTGTTGAAGAGGTCCGCCCACTGGGGCTCATAGACCAGCCCGGACCACAACTCTCCGGACCATGCCGGGGCCTCGATCACGGAGGAGTGGGCGGAGTGGGTGATGTCCGCCAGGGCGGCGGTGATGTCCGCCATGCGGGTCGGGTTGCCGGGACGGAGGGCGGCGGTGAAGTCGGCGACGAAGTCGGCGAACGCGCTGCCGGCACGCGGGGTGGTGCGGACGGCGTCGCGGGTCGGGACGCCGGCGGGCACGGCCGGGATCGAGGCCGCGACCTCCGTCGTCCGGGCGGCGGACGCGGCGACCGCGTCGCCTCCCTCGGGGGTGGCCGGCGGGTCGTCCGACGCGGCGGGGGCGGTGACCTCCGCGACGGCGGCGGCGGAGAGCTGGGTGTATTCCTGCTCCTCCTCGGTCGATCGGTTGTTCATGGCGGCCAGCTCGGCGAGACGGGCGCGCTGCTGCTCGTTCATGGGTTCTCCTGGGTTGAGGTTGGCGGCGATCGTGTCGATTCGCCCGTCGTCGTAGGCAGGGATGCCTACTTGCCCGATGGCGATTACCAGGGCGTCTGTGATTTCGTCGCCGACGATGGTCGCGTCGACGACGTCGAAGGACAGCCCATCGCGGGTCCGGTCCTGGGCCTCGCGGAGGGCGGCGTCACCCTCGGGGCCGTCGGAGGCGCGGGCCGTGATGCGGAGGCCGTCGGGGATGGGGACGACTCCGGTCAGGTGGCCGCGCGACTCGTCGCGGTTGTGTTCGCGCGTGAGCTTGACGGCGCCGAGGTCGTCGGGGAACCGGAGGGCGCCGGGGCGGACGCGGAGGCGTCCCTTGCTGGTCCGGCCGGGGACGTTGTAGCGGACGAGAGTGCCGCCGAGGGTGCGCGACGTCGTCGACGCGGTGATCGCCTCGTCGGCGAACGTGAGGGACAGGGCGGCGCCGTGGCTTGCGGTGATCGTGTGTCGCATCCGGTCAGTCCTCCAAGGTGGGGCCGGTGGCTGGCTGGGTGGGGCCGGTGAAGGCGGAGAGGTCGAAGGCGACGCGCTTGCCTCGGGGCGAGAGGTCGTCGAGGGAGAGGCGGTCGGTGATCGGGGCCATGTAGAGGAGGAGGTCGCGGTCGACGAACTCTTGGTTGCGGCCGGTGGTCGTCTCGTAGTTGAGGGACGCCTTGGGGGCGGTGGCGTCGACGAGGCCGGCGGTGACGCCGACGAGGCGGGCGAGGTCGACGGCCATCGCGTTACGGGCCTCGATCATCAGTTGCGACTCAAGGTTCTCGCCGTGGACTTTCGTCTCGATGTCCTTGGACGTGAACCCGATGTTGTCGCCTCGCTCGCGGCCGGCGACCCATGACGCGATCAGCTCGTCCTGCTTGTCCTTGGGGAGGGGTGGGCCGCCGGTCTGGTGGAGCTCGGTCGCGGGGATGGGGTTCTTGAGGCGGCGGCGGACGAGTTGCATCAGCTCGCGGGCGTCGCAGAGGGTGTCGCGGCCGAAAGAGAGGATGCCCTCATGCATGCCGGGGATCAGGACGACTTGGTCGTCGTCCTGGGGGATGCCGTCGATGGTGACGCGGTTGTCGGCGTCGATTGACCAGTGACCCATGTTGACGCGGCCGACGGAGAGCGGGAAGCCGGCGGCGTCGTTGCGGCGCCACCAGCACGACCAGCCGTAGAAGATCAGGTCGTCGACCGTCCACGCGATCCGCTGTTGGGGGCTTGAGCCGTCGTCGGAGCGGTAGAGCCACGTCGGTTGAGCGGCCCGGTCGACGACCGTGTCGCCGGCGGCGAGCTGGACGAGGGGGTAGCGACTGATCGTCGCGGCGAGGAGGTTGCGGGCGCGGGCGACGGTGGGAATCTTCATCGCGGCGGCGCGGGTGTTGACGGGAAGCGTGGACCCGAACACGTCCTCGGCGACGATCCGTTCCAAGGTCGAGGACGACCAGGGAGACGCGATCGGGAACGTCGAGGGGTCGGTGTAGGCGGCGGTGACGTCGTCGGGGGTCGAGGTCGACGACGATCCCGGCGTCGCCTTGATGTCGACACCGGCCTTGAGTCCTATCGCTTCCCGCCAACCCACGAGGAGGACTCTCGCGGATACCACCGACAAACCCGGTGCGACACGCCGACGCTCAGGCCGTGTTTCCCCAATAGATCAGCGGGACGCCGTGGTCAGCGCGGCCGGAGTGCCAGAGGCCACCGACAAGGGCGATCGCCGGCGAGGAGTCGCCGACGGAGTGACGGCGGGAGAACGCGACCCCGTCGACGACACCGGCGCGGGTGACGAGGCCACACACCGACCGGGCAAGGTGGTCGTCTCCGTCGTGGACGAGGCCGGCGGTGTCGATCAGGGTCAGGAAGTGGCCGCACGCGGTCGCATACTCGCGTTCGTTGAGGGTGGTCACGTCGTGGCCGAGGCGGCGGAGCTGGTCGGTGACCTCGAGAACGGGGCCGTGGTCGACGGCGACGATCGCGTCCGGCCGGGGGCGAAGGCGGTCGATCGTGTCCGCGACCCAAGTGAGGCCGGGGGCGGCGGCGAGGAGCCGGCCGGCGACGCGGCCGTCGTCGAGCTGCCACGTCGCCGCGATCGCGGCGGCGGTACGGTCGGCGGCGACGTCGTAGGTGAGGGTGACGCCGGCGAGGTCGGCGGGCATGACGGGAGCGGGGGTGTCCTCGTCGGGGCCGAGTGTGGCCCAGATGGCGGGAGCGATCAGGTGGGAGGCGGTGAGGGTGCGGCGGTTGGCAAAGGCTCGCTCGTACTCCGCTCGACTGTTGTTCTCGACCTCCGCCAGGACATCGCCGGCGGTGAGGACACCGTCGTTGAGGACGAACCCGACGCCGGGGTGGTACTTCGGGATGTCGTCGAGGTTATAGGGGTCGTGCTCGTCGCCGGCGCCCCAATAGAAGCCGGCGACTCGGGGGGCGCCCTCGACGGCGCGGTCGATCCAGTCGTGAAGGAACGTGGAGTCGGCGTGCCCCATCGTCGAGACAATCCAGACCTGCTTGGCGCGAATGGTCTGTTGGGCGGGACTGATCGCACCCATGAGCATCTCGCCCTTACCGGCGGAGTGGGCGAACGACTCGTCGAGGACGACGGTCGGCGGGGTGTAGCCGTGGAGGCTGTCCTCGGTCGGGGCGAACGCTTGGAACACGCTGCCGTTGGGGAACTCGACGTGTTCGGACCCGCCTCGAAGAGCAATCTTGATCCGCTCTTCCTTGAGCGGGGTACGGAACGTGTCGGACTTGCGCATCGCCTTGACGAGGTCGCCCCACCGGGCGCGGGCATCCTTGCCGGTCTGCGCGGTGTAGAAGAAGTCATGGCCGAGAACCATCGCCCGGTAGATACCGAGGGCGTGGAGGAGCGTCGTCTTTCCGGTCTGCCGAGGGACCGAGACAACGATCGTCCGGTAGTGGTATTCGCGGATTCCCTCATGCGTGATCCGGTACTCCGTCGCAACGTCGGCGACGTACTGCTGCCAGGGGAGGAGCGGCTTGCCGAGGGCGCGGGCGATAACCGCGATCAGCGGGCCGTCGGTGGCCCATGAGGGATCGCGGGGAGTGGCGAACCGGGGCGGGGCGCCGGCGTCACTCGGCCACTGAGGCGCCGGCACTTCGCGCCGCGTCTCGGAGGTCACTGGCGAGCTGGTCGAAAGCGTCACCGTCTCCACCCCCTCCCTCTGTCTCCGGCATGAGGAGCGTGTAGGCGGCGAGGAGCTGGGCGGCGGCCATCGCGGCGGCCGACGCCTTGGCGTGCCGGCGGCCGGCGTCGACGACCTGCGCGAGGTCGAGCATGAGCTGCAAGAGCATCGAGTGTCGCTCGTCGACGAGGCCGAGAGCTTCGAGGGCGGCGATGGTGCGGCGCGTCGACAGCTCCAAGGCGGACGCTGTCGGCGGGGGCGCGTCGAGGCCGGGGAGGACAGGGTCGGTCGGCTCGAATCCGGCGGCGTCGTTCATGGTCACGCTCCCTCGGGCGTCGTTCGCGGAATTTCTGAGTCTCCGGGGGGGAGAACGGGCGG
>Ga0196958_10000335_pt1 | contig 15310 bp, 16 predicted proteins | sample S1v_10metaG_FD_148654 | JGI IMG/M metagenome (GOLD analysis project Ga0196958, IMG submission 148654) | Soil microbial communities from Anza Borrego desert, Southern California, United States - S1+v_10 | ecosystem: Environmental > Terrestrial > Soil > Desert | place: USA: California | collected...
GCCTTCGCGGTGAAGCCGTGTTCGGCGACGAGCTTGATGCCGTAGACCACCGGCAGCATCGCGGCCAGCGACAGCAGTGCCGACAACGGGTCGAAGCGGCCCGGCTTCGGGTCACGCGCCTCCGGCAACAGGAACGGGCCGACGACCAGCAGGAGCAGCATCACCGGGACGTTGAGCAGGAACACCGAGCCCCACCAGAAGTGCTCCAGCAGCCAGCCGCCGAGCACCGGCCCGAGCGCCATCCCGCCGGAGAACCCGGCACTCCACACGGCGATCGCGGTCCGGCGCTGTTTGGCGTCGACGAAGATGCTGCGGATCAGTGACAGCGTCGACGGCATCAATGTCGCGCCGCCCACGCCCAGCAGCGCCCGCGCGATGATCAGCATGAACGCGCTGGTCGAAAAGGCCGCGAGCACCGACGCGGCGCCGAACGCCGCGGCACCCATGAGCAGCAGCTTGCGGCGGCCGATGCGGTCACCGAGCGTGCCCATCAGGACCAGCAGCCCCGCCAGCATGAACGAGTAGATGTCGACGATCCACAACTGCTCCGCACCGGTGGGCGCCAGATCCTCGGACAGGAACGGCAGCGCGAACCCGAGCACCGTCATGTCCACGCTGATCAGCAGCACCGGAAGCACCAGTACCGCCAACGCCCACCACTGCTTGCGCCCCGCCATGGCGCACTCTCCTCTACAGATAAACCGTCCGGACGGTACAGTCACCGCCTCGATCGAAGGTAAACCGTCCAGACGGTATAGTCAACTGATATGGCGAAGCCCACCGCGAAGGAACGCATCCTCGACTCGTACGAGGGAATCCTCATCGAGCAGGGCCCCGGCGGGGTCACCCTCGAAGCCGTCGCCGCGCACGCCGGAGTGTCGAAAGGCGGGCTGCTCTACCACTTCGGCTCCAAGGAAGCCCTGGTCGACGGCCTGCTGGAACGGCTCGCCCGACTCTCCGACGAGGATCTCGAACAAGCGCGGACGGCGCCGGAAGGCGTCGTTTCGTGGTACCTGCGCACCGCCATCACCGACGTGACCCAGCGCAAGCCGCTGCACCGCACGACCATGGCGACGATCCGGATCATGCTCAACGAACCGCGGGTCTTCGAGGTCGTCCAGCGCTACAACCAGAAGGTCCACGACCTGATCAGCGAGCACGTGGGCGACTCGCTGACCGCCGAACTGGTCATCCTGGTCGGCGACGGCCTCTACCTGCGGGCGGCGCTCGGCCGAGACGACGCGAGCCCCTTGCTCGACCGGATCGACGAGATCCAGGCCCGCATCGCCCGCGATTAGTCACCCGCTTGCGCCAGGGGCGAACGCGCGCGACCCCGTTCTCTCCCGCAAGTAGGTGACTAATCGCGGGAGAGGCCGTAGACGCGCTCGATCGGGATGGTGAGCAGAACACGCTGGTCGGCGACCATGGCGTCGCGGAACTCGTCCCAGTCCGGATGCTCACGCCGGGCTCGCCGGTAGTGGTCCACCAGGGCGTCCACGGTCGCGTCGTCGCGCGAAGCGGCGGTCGGGGTGAGCACCGCGAGCCCCTCGACGACGACGTAGCCGTCGCCGCTCTCGGTCGAGACGTGGAACGTCGCCCGCGGGTCGCGCCGAAGGTTCTTCGTCTTGGCGCGCGGCGCGGTGATCGAGATCAGGATCGAGCCGGCGTCCGCGTCGTAGAGGTAGTTGACGGTCGATAGCTGCGGCCTGCCGTCTCGCTTGATGGTGGCGAGAGTGCCGAAGTTTCGGTCGGCGAGGATCGCGTAGAGCGCGGAGTCGGTCATGCCTCCATCAAAGCGCGAGCCGTTCGGGCGCGCCAAAAGCGCAGCTCAGCACCCCAAGACGGGCGAATCGGACAAACATGCACGAATAAATGTGCTTGCATGCGGCAACTAAAGTGTCATCCGACACACAACGTCACTTTCTTCTTGCGAAGCTCCCGGGGGAGGAACATCCTTGCTCTAGGCAACTAGTTGCAGTGACCAAGCAACCGGCGAGAGAGATGACCATGACACCCACGACACCCGGCACCAGGTCGAAGTCCGACCTCGACCTGGCCGACACCCTCGGGCACGAGCTCGTGCGGCTCGTCCGCCTGGTCAACCGGGCCAAGTCCCAGGTGTCCAAGCAGGGGCCGGACGGCATCGAGCGGGCCGCGTACGCGATCCTCTTCTGCCTCATCCACGTCGGACCCCAGCGGACCAGCAAACTCGCCGAATTCCTGCACTCCGAGATCTCGACCATCAGCAGGCAGTCGAGCTCTCTCGTCCAGCACGGGCTGGTCGAGCGCCTGGCCGACCCCGAAGACGGCCGCGCCTGCCTGCTCGCGCCGACCGCCGAAGGGCATCGGGTGTTCGAGGAGAACCGCAAGCAGCGGAACCAGTGGCTCGCCGAGGTGCTCGGCGACTGGTCCGACGACGACCGGAAGACCCTCACCTCGCTGTTCCACCGGCTGAACGACGACCTCGAAAAAACATCTCCACAGTTCGCCGACCCCGCGTCGGCGTCGAAGGCCAAGGGGGCCTGAAGCAATGAGTTCCACCGTAGAAAGTCCGCCAGCCGAAGAACCTGCCCGGCTGGACACAGACGGACCCCGGCTCAGCCATCGTCAGATCGTCACGATCCTGATCGGCCTGATGTCGGGCATGTTCCTGGCGGCGCTCGACCAGACGATCGTGGGCACCTCGATCGTCCGCATCGCGAACGACCTCAACGGGTTCGACCTGCAGGCCTGGATCACCACGGCCTACCTGATCACCTCGACGATCGTCACGCCGATCTACGGCAAGCTGTCCGACATCTACGGGCGCAAGCCGTTCTACATCGCGGCGATCTCGATCTTCCTCATCGGCTCGGTCGCCTCGGCGTTCGCGACGTCGATGTACGAGCTGGCCGCGTTCCGCGCGATCCAGGGCCTCGGCGCCGGTGGTCTGATGTCGCTGGCGATGACGATCATGGGCGACATCGTGCCGCCGCGGGAACGCGCCCGCTACCAGGGTTACTTCCTCGCCGTGTTCGGCATCTCCACCGTGCTCGGCCCGGTGCTCGGCGGGTTCTTCGCCGACTTCGACAAGCTCGGCAGCGTCTTCGGCTACGACATCGCCGGCTGGCGGTGGGTGTTCCTGATCAACGTGCCGATCGCGATCGTCGCGTTGTTCGTCGTCGCCCGCGTGCTCAACGTGCCGCACCAGCGCCACGATCACAAGATCGACTGGTGGGGCGGGCTCGCGCTCGTCGTCGCCGTGGTGCCGTTCCTGATCGTGGCCGAGCAGGGCAACAAGTGGGGCTGGGGCTCGCAGAACGCGATCCTCTGCTACGTCGTCGGCGCCATCGGCGTGGTCGCCTTCATCTTCATCGAGAAGCTGATGAAGGACGCGGCGCTGATCCCGTTGCGGCTGTTCAAGAACTCGACCTTCACGGTCGCGATCGTCGGCGGCGTCATCGTCGGTGTCGCGATGTTCGGCGCGATCATGATGATCCCGCAGTACATGCAGGTGGTTCAGGAGTTCTCGCCGACCGAGTCGGGGCTGCTGATGATCCCGCTGATGGCCGGCATCATGAGCGGTTCGATCATCTCGGGCCAGATCACCAGCAAGACCGGCCGCTACAAGGTGTTCCCGGTGGTCGGCACGCTGCTGATCGCGGCGGGCGCGTTCTTCTTCGCGCAGGTCGAGTACAACAGCGCGCTGTGGCACCCGCTGGTCGCGGCGGCGATCATCGGCCTCGGCCTCGGTGCCTGCATGCAGACCCTGATCATCGCGGTGCAGAACGCGGGCCCGCGCAGCGACATGGGCGTCTCGACCGCGTCGGCGACGTTCTTCCGGCAGATCGGTGGTACCGCGGGTGTCGCGGTGTTCCTGACGATCCTGTTCAACGTCCTGCCGGGCAACATCACCAAGGCGTTCGGCGGCAACGCGCCGACCGGTGAAGGCGCCGCGGCGCTGGGCGACCTCACCACGAACACGAGCGGTATCGCGAACCTGCCCGAGGCCATCAAGACCCCGGTGCTCATCGGTTTCACCGAGTCGATCACCACGGTGTTCTACGTGGCGGGCGCGGTCGCGCTGCTGGCGACGCTGGTCCTGATGTTCATGAAGGAAATCCCGCTGCTCGGTGGCTCCGCTCCTTCGGCGGCTTCGGCTCTCGAAGGCGGCGAAGCACTCCTCGAAGAGGACGACGCGCCTGTCGAAACGGCTTCCGAGAAGACGGTCGTGACCGCGCCCGTCGAGGCGGGCAAGCACGCGATGACCAACGGGAACGGGGTCTACCGGGCCGGATCCGCGCAGATCAGCGGGCATGTCCGCCGGGACGACGCCACGAACGTCGCGGGTGCGGCGCTGACCCTGATCGACCACAACGGCAATCAGGTGGCCAGGACGCACACGAACGAAAACGGTGTCTACTCGTTCGCCGGCATCGTGGGCGGGCGGTACACGCTCGTCGCCAGCGGCCGCTGGTTCCGGCCGATCGCGGCGACGCTGACCGCCACCGGCGCCGGAGTGCTGCGCCACGACTTCGAACTGGTCAGCACGATCCTGCTGAGCGGGGTCGCCCGCACCGACGGCGACCAGGTGGTGCCGGACGCGCGGATCACCGTGCTCGACTCCTCGGGCGGCGTCGCCGCCGTGGCGAGGACCGACGCGGAGGGCAACTACACGGTCAGCGACCTGCCCGCCGGGACCTACACGGTGATCGCGAGCGGCTATCCGCCCGCGACCAGCCGGGTGGAACTGCTGGGTGGTGACCAGGCCGCACACGACGTCCGGCTGAGCTACGACCAGGCGCTCGACGAGCTGGTCGAGCACTAGACAAGCTGAGATGAAGGGGCCTTTCATCGCGAATTTCGCGATGAAAGGCCCCTTCATCGCACGTGGGGGCGCATGACCGGACCTTTCGGACACCTGGATTTCCTGGTTCGGCCGCGTGCGGTTCGCGAAGTACACGTAGGCTCGCGTCGTGAGTGAGGTGTACACCGAGGCCGCGGGCATTGGCGTGAGCTGGCTCGACACCGCGGGGCCGGTGCTCGTCTGGGTGATCGTGCTGAGCTTCATCTTCGTGGAGTGCGCGCTGATCATCGGGCTGTTCCTGCCAGGAGACTCCCTGCTGTTCGCGGCCGGAGTGGTCCTCGCGCAGCACGGCTCGGACCTGAACGCTTGGCTGCTCTCGGCCGCCGCCCTGCTCGTCGCGATCCTCGGCAACCAGGTCGGCTACTACATCGGCCGGTCGACGGGCACGAAACTGATCGCCCGGCGCGGCGGCAAGGTGCTGAACCGGCACAATCTCGACCGCGCCAGGACGTTCCTGGATCGCCGGGGTTTCTTCGCCATCGTGGCCGCGCGCTGGATCCCGTGGATCCGCACGCTGGCGCCGCTCATCGCGGGGACCGCGCGGATGGATCCACGCCGGTTCGCGCTCGCGACGGCGCTGGGTGGGCTGCTCTGGGTGCCGACGCTGGTGCTGCTCGGCTACTACGGCGCCGGCCTGCTCGATCAGCTGCCGTGGGTCAAGACGGCGGCGCTGTGGATCAGCATCGCGTTCTTCGTGGTGGGCACGGCCTACGGCGTACTCCGCTACCGCCAGGAGATGCGGCGGCCCGCAGAAGAGACCGAAGAGAGCAAAGCCTGATCCATCCGCGCTCCTGCCACCGCCTTCACCGGAAGAGCCGCTCTCCCACGCTACAACTCCGGATCGGCCCAGATCTCCAGCTGAATTCCGTCCGGGTCACGGAACACGATGACCGACGAGCCTTCCAGCGTCCGCGACCCCTTCGACGGCGTGTAGAAGACGCCGTATTCCGCGAGCCGCGCTTCCCATTCGGCCAGCTCCGACCGCGATGACACCTTGAACGCCACGTGGTCCAGACCTGTCCGGCGTTCGTCGAACCGCGGCCGCTCGGTGTCCTGGTGCTCGACGAGCACGACCGCGAAACCCTCGCTCGGCGACCTGAGCACGACCTTCCGCAGACCCGTCTCCGGGTCTTCGCGCCGGGTGAACTCTTCGAGTTCGAGCACGCGGGCGTACCAGGGCACGCTCCGGTCCACATCGGTCACGGTGAGTGCCAGGTGGTGCACAGACATGAGCTTGGACATCGGGGATGACCGTCCTGATCAAGAGCTTGGGGGCGCCACCAGGGTGACACAGGCGTCTCCGGCGCCGAGGTGATCCGCCGACTTCCCACATGAATCGTGATATCCGCCGGGAAACAGTGTTGAAAAGTGGCTGAACCGCACGCGGACCCGATATCCCCTCGTGACCGGTCCGTGGCCCGGGTGTCAACGCCCTCCGCCGACGGTCAGCACCGTGCCGGTGGTGTAGGACGCGGCCGGGGAAAGCAGCCACAGCACGGCTTCCGCGACTTCGCCGGGTTCGCCCGCCCGCCCCATCGGAATGGTCGGCGCGATCCGCTCCATGCGATCGGGCAAACCCGCCGCGGCGTGCAGGCCGGTGTGGATCATGCCTGGTGCGACGGCGTTGACCCGGACGGATTCTTTCGCCACTTCTTGCGCGACGCCGTAGGTCATCGTTTCGACCGCGGCCTTGGTGCCCGCGTAGTGCACCCATTCCCCGGGCGAACCGGTTTTCGCGGCGGTGGAAGACAGCGTCACGATCGCGCCGCCGTCGCCGCCGTACCGGGTGGACATCCGGCGGATGCCCTCGCGGACGCACAGGAAGACACCCGTGATGTTGACATCGATGACGCGGCGGACGACGTCGATGTCGTATTCGTCGAAGCGGCCCGGTGTGTTGCCGGTGATGGCCGCGTTCGCGACCACCCCGGCGAGCGGGCCGAGTTCGACGGCGGCGTCGAACAGGGCCACCACGTCGTCCTCGGACGCGACATCGCCGCGCCGGGTGATCGCCCGGACGCCGTGCTTCCGCACGCGCGAAGCGACGTCTTCGGCAGCTTCGGCGTCACCCGCGTAGTTGACGACGACGTCGTACCCGCGCGCGGCGGCCAGTTCGCAGACCGCCGCGCCGATGCCCTTGCTGCCGCCCGTGACGATGAGAACACCACTCATGGGCGGATCATATGGCGAAGTTGACCAGCGGGAGGTTCTCGAGGACCAGGTCGGCCCGGTCGCTGGTGGACGCGATCAGATCGGCGTTGCGCTGGTCCGAACCGAGCGCGCGGCGACGCGCCTCGACCAGCGAGCGGCCGTAACGGCGGTGCCGTGAGACGAGCCGCTCGATGCGCTCGGGTTCGTCCGGCGCGAGGAACCACGACTCGGCGAGGATCGGCTTCACGCCGCTCCACGGGTCGTCCCGCATGAGCAGGTAGTTCCCCTCGGTGATGACCAGCGGGACGTCCGGTGTGACCGCGACGGCACCGGCGATCGGCTCCTCGATCTCCCGGCGGAATTCGGGCGCGTAGACCGTCTCGCGGCCTTCGGCGAGCCGGCGCAGCAGGTGCACGTAACCGGCGGCGTCGAAGGTGTCCGGCGCGCCCTTGCGCTCCACCCGCCCGAGCCGCTGCAGTTCCACCTGCGCCAGGTGGAAACCGTCCATCCCGACCACCGCGGCCCTCGTGCCCAGCGCCTTCGCCAGGCCCCAGGCCAGCGTCGTCTTGCCGGACGCGGGGGCGCCGACGATGCCGAGCACACTGCGCTGTCCCGGCTTCGCCAGCGTCTGAGCCCTGCTCAACAGGTCCTCGAACACCGGAGGCATGGCTGTCATGGCAGTCCTTCTCCCCTCTTCGCGACCGCGGCCGTCCACGACCTCGGTCCTTCATGCCGCACCCGTTCGGCGGCCACCTCGTTGGCGAACTCGATCCAGCCCGGGACGCCCCCTCGGTCCCGGGCGACCGCGTACGCGAAAGCCCCGTGCCACACGTCGCCCGCGCCCAGCGTGTCACGCGCCCGGGTGACGGGGACGGGGACGACACCGGATCCGTCCGCCGTCGACCAGCGGACCGGATCGGGTCCGGCGGTCGTGACGACCACCGGCACGCCGTGCTCGCGGGGGTCGTCCCCGCGGTACAGCGAGGAGCAAGCGGCGATGTCGACCAGCGGCAGGAGTTCGGGGAAGACCGGCTTCCAGCTCCCGGCGTCGAGCACCACCGGGATCGCGCGCTCCCGCGCCCAGCGCGCGAGCTCCACCGCCACCTCCGGATGATGCCCGTCCACCAGCACACACCCCGGCAATTCGTCACCTGCTTGCGATAGGTGCGCGCGCAAGGATCGCAAGGAGGTGCCGAATTGCGAGGAAGCGTGGGCGTTGCGCGAGACCACGGTGCGTTCCCCGTCGGAGTCGCGGACGACGATGGCGCTGATCGCGGGCGGATCGGGCCGTCCGGGATCGAGGTCGACCAGGTCGACGCCGTGCGCTTCGAGGTCCGCGCGGGCGAGTGCCGCCAGCGGATGCGCACCGGCGACCGTCAGCAGCGTCGCCCCGGCGCCGAGCGCGGCCACGGTCACCGCCGCGTTCGTCGCCGGCCCCCCGGCGGCGACGTCGATCGACAGCGAACGCACCTTCTCGCCCGGCGCCGGGATCTCGGCGACGCGCTGAATCTGGTCGACGGTGCACAGGCCCGCCAGCAGCACCTTCAGCATCGAAGTGCTTTTTCCCGCTGAGATGCCATCAGCTCAGTCCCGTGTGGACGGCAGACGCGACCTCTTCGACCTCGCCGTGCTCACCGATCGTCAGCGCGCCCGTGAGCAGGCCGACGACCTGGTTCATGGTGTGCGTCTTCGGCGAGACCACCGCGACCCGCTTGCCGAGGCGGTGCACGTGGATGCGGTCGGCGATGTCGAACACGTGCGGCATGTTGTGGCTGATCAGCACCACCGGCAGACCGCGTTCGCGGATCCGGTTGATCAGGTCCAGGACCTTGCCGGATTCGGCGACGCCGAGCGCGGCGGTGGGTTCGTCCATGATCACCGCCTTGGTGCCGAACGCCGCCGCCCGCGCGACCGCGACACCCTGGCGCTGTCCGCCGGACAGCGTCTCCACCGGCTGCGTGATGGACTTGATGTTGATGCCGAGTTCGTCGAGGATTCGCTGCGCGTCGGCCCGCATGGTCGCGGTGTCCAGTTTCCGGAACAACTGCCCGAAGAGATCCTTACGCCGCTTTTCCCGGCCCAGGAACATGTTCGACGCGATGTCGAGCGCGGGCGCGACGGCGAGATCCTGGTACACCGTCTCGATCCCGTAGTGGCGAGCGTCCAAAGGGGACTTGAAGTGGACGGTCTCCCCGTCCACCTTGATCTCGCCGGAATCCGGGATCACCGCTCCCGAAAGGGCTTTGATGAGGCTCGACTTCCCGGCGCCGTTGTCGCCGACGACGGCGAGCACCTCACCGGGGAACAGTTCGAAGTCGGCGCCGTCGATGGCGGTGACCCGGCCGTAGCGTTTGACCAGGTTCCGCGCGGCCAGAGTCGGTTCAAGCGTCGTGGGTGTCGTCATGACTGCCGCCTCCTCGCGAAACGGTCGACGCATACCGCGCCGATGAGCAGGGCACCGGTGGCGACGTCCTGGTAGAGCGCGTCCACCCCGAGCTGGGTCAGCCCGGACCGCAGGACCGCGACGACCAGCGCGCCCATCATCGTGCCGAGTACGGAACCCCGGCCGCCGAACAGGCTCGCGCCGCCGAGCACCACCGCGGTGATGGAGTCGAGGTTGCCGAGCTGGAAGGCGTTCGGGTCGGCGTTCGGCACGCGGCCGAGCGCCTGCCAGGCGGCGATCCCGACGATCACCCCGGCGACGATGTACACCGAAAGGATCGTGCGGTCGACCTTGATCCCGGACAGCCGCGCGGATTCCGGCGCGTTGCCGACCGCGTACACGTGCTTGCCCCACGGCGTCCGCGTGAGTGCGTACCAAAGTCCCAGGTACATCAGCAAAGCGAGCGTCATGCCGTAGGTGATCGGGATGCCGCCGAACAGGTACCGGCGGGTGCCGAGCCATTTGAGCAGTTCGTCGGCGACCGGGACGGCCTGGCCGCTCGCGAACAGTTTCGCGGCCGCGGTGAGCACGGTCAGCAAGCCGAGCGTGACGATGAACGGCGGCAGTTTGATCCGGGTGACCAGCGAACCGGTGACCATCCCGATCACCACCGTCGCCACGATGCCCAGCAGCAGCGCCCAGATCCCGGAGACGCCGCCGACCACCAGCTTCGCCATGATCAACGTGGCGAGCACCATCGCCGCCGCGTTGGCCAGGTCGATGCCCGCGGTCAGGATGATCAGCGTCTGCCCGAGCGCCAGCGTGCCGACCACCAGGGACTGTTGCACCACAAGGGAAAGGTTGTCGAGATCGAGGAAGGTGTCCGTCGAGAGGGAGAACACCACGATCGCGACGAGCAGGGCCAGCGCGGGCCCGACGGCGGGCGCGCGCAGGAAGAACTCACCGATCGTCGGACGTTCGTTGCCCTTGAGGGCCGCCGTTGCCATCACTTCGTCCCCCAGCAGTTCTCGAGGCCCCACTTGGTGTCCTGGCTTTCCACGCCGGGGATCGGCTTGTCGGTGATCACCGCGGATCCGGTGTCGACGAACCCGCTCGGTTTCGTACCGGTCTTGGCGTATTCGACGGCGGCGAGGACGCCTTGCTCCGCCATCTTCTTGGGGAACTGCATGACCGTGGCGGCGTACTGGCCGTCGCGCACGTTCTTGACGCCTTCGCAGCCGCCGTCGATCGAGCCCATCACGATCCGATTCACCAGGCCGCGCGCCTGGAGCGCGGCGTAGGTGCCGCGGCCCATCGGCTCGTTCATCGTGTAGACGGCGTTGATGTCGGTGGTGCGCTGCAGGAGGTTTTCGACCCCTTGCTGCGCCAGGCTCTGGTCGCCGTTCGCGGGCGTCTTGCCCTTGATCTCCGGCGAGGCGTCGGTCAGCCCGATGCCCTTGAGGAATCCGGTGTGCCGCTGGGTGTCCACTGTGGATCCGGCGGTGCCGTCCACCATCAACAGCTTCGGCGGCTTGCCCGCCAGCGCGGCCTTGACGTACGCGCCTTGCTGCCGTCCGGCCTCGAAGTTGTCCGTGGCGAAGGTGGCGTCGACGGCGGTGTCCGGCTCGGTCGCCGTGTCGAGCGCGATGACCAGCACCCCGGCCTTGCGGGCACGGTCGATGGCGTCGAGGACGCCGGTCGAGGAACTCGGCGTGATCAGGATGGTGTTCGCACCCTGCTGCATGAGGTTCTCGATGGCCCGGACCTGGCCGTCGTTGTCGCCGTCGAACTGGCCGGCGAGCGCGCTGAACTCCGCGCCGTTCGCCTCGGCGGCGGCCTTGGCCGCCGCTCTCAGTTCGACGAAGTAGGGATTGGTGTCGGTCTTGGTGACCAGACCGACTTTGGCCTTGCCACCGCCGCCCGCGTTCGAGCCGCCACCCCAGTGGCGTTCGACGGTGCACCCGGCCGAGGTCACCGCTAGTGCGGCGGCCAGGACCAGCGCGGAGAGACTGCGCTGTCTCATGGGGGATGCCCTCCGATTCGAGGCTGTCCGTGATGGACCGGAAGGTAGACAGGGTTATGCTCACTCGCAAGCGTTTGCGCAAACGCTTGCCCGGACTCTCTCGACAGAGCACTTCACGAGGATTGGTAATGCCGCCGTCTCGCTCGTCCCGTCCCACCCAACGCGACATCGCCGAGCTGGCGGGAGTCTCGATCACCACCGTTTCCCACGTGGTCAACGGGACGCGGGCGGTGGCCGAGGAGACCAAACTGGCCGTCCTCCGCGCGATCGAGCAGACCGGCTACACCGGCGACGCCATCGCTCGCTCGCTGGTGACCGGCGGAACGAGGTCGATCGGCGTCGCGATCTCCCTGATCGCGAACCCGTACTTCGCCGTCTTGATCCAGGCGATCGAACGCGAGGCCGCCCTGGCCGGGTACACGGTCCTGCTCGCGGACACGCACGACACCGTCGACACCGAACGTGAGACCGTGCGGACCCTGCGTTCACGCCGAGTGGACGGACTGCTGATCACGCCGTCGCCGGGCGATGGTGCGGTGATCGGCGAACTCGTCTCGCTCGACGTCCCGACCGTGCTCATCGACCGGCTCTCCACCCGCACCGACGTCGACCAGGTCGGTGCCGAAAACATCCAGGCGACGTCCGCGCTGACGGCGCATCTGGCGTCGCTCGGGCATCAGCGGATCGGCATGATCAGTGGCACGGCCGGGCTGAGCACCAGCGAAGAGCGGATCCTCGGCTATCGCTTGGGGCTCGGCCGTTCGGGTTTGACCTGGTCGGAGGACCTGGTCGCGTGCGGGCAGTCCGCGCAGGCGGGCGGCGCCCTCGCGCTGAGCACGCTGCTCGCGCTGCCCGAGCCGCCGACGGCACTGGTGGTCGCCAACGACACCATGATGGTCGGGGTACTGCACGAGCTTCGGCGCCGCGGGCTGCGGGCGGGCGTCGACCTGCCGGTGGTGGTCTACGACGACGTCGAATGGGCCGATCTGGTCGATCCGCCGCTGACCACGATGGCTCAGCCGATCGAGGAGATAGGCACACAGGCGGTGCGCCTCCTGCTGGCCCGGATCAACGAACCGGCACGCAAGGCCCAGACGATGCGGATTCCGCCTACGCTCCGCCACCGCGCGTCCTGCGGATGCGCTCTCGTTCACTCACATTGATGATTGTTTGGAGACTTTCCGGTCTTGCCGCCGAGCGACGCTCCGTCAGCCGTTACCGTCATTCAAGCTCGGATGAAGGCGTGGAGCGATGACCGCATTGTCCCCGGCGTTACCCCTGTGGGAGGACACCCCTGTCACCCACCGGTTCGGGGTGGCCATGGCGATGCACGCGAACCCGTATTCGGGTGAGCTCGTCCGCGCCATCCGCCGCGCCGCGCGCCGTCACGGCTGTGAGATCACCCTTGCCGACACCGGTGACAGCGTCGCCGAAGAAGCCGCGGTCATCCGCGCTTTGCGAGCCGACCGCGTCGACGGCGTCCTGCTCGTCCCGGCGGCCGGCGACGAAGCGGTGATCAACGGACTGGTCCGGATGGGCGTGCCGACCGTGCTCGTCGACCGGATGGCCGGCCGCAACGACGTCGATCAGGTCGGCTCCGAAAACATCCAAGCCGTGTGCGCGCTCGTGCGGCATCTCGCCGGGCTGCGGCACCGCAAGATCGGCTTCATCTCGGGCGAAGACGACATGACCATCTACGAGGAGCGGGCGCTGGGCTACCGGCTCGGCCTCGGCCGCTCGGGCCTCCGGTGGACGTCGCAGCTGGTCGCGTGCGGGCGGTCGACCCCGGGCGGGGCCGCCGCCGCGACGGCGAAACTGCTGGACAGCTGGCCGTCGCCGACCGCGCTGGTGGTGGCGAGCGAGGCGATGATGATCGGCGTCCAGTACGAGGCGCACCGGCTCGGCATCCGGATCGGACGCGACCTCGCGATCGTCGGCTACGGCGACATGGAGTGGGCGGGGCGGGTGACCCCGGCGGTCACCACGATGGCGCAGCCGATCGAGGAGATCGGGCGCAAGGCCGTCGAGCTGCTGCTGGCCCGGATCACCGACCCGGAGCGACGACCCGAATCCGTTCGGCTCGCACCGCGCTTCATACACCGTCAGTCGTGCGGCTGCTGAGTCACAAGTCGCTGGTCAGAACGCCGCCGCCGGGTGAAGATGGCGGAATGACCGACCTGTGGACGGTGCACACCGCCGACCTCGAAGCCGACGTGCTGACCGCGGCACGCGCCCTGCTGGACGACGCTTTCGACGGCGATTTCAGCGACCACGACTGGGAGAACGCCCTCGGTGGCATGCACACGCTGGTGTGGGAGAGCGGCGAGCTGATCGGGCACGCGTCACTGGTGCAGCGGCGGCTCGTGCACGACGGGCGGGCCCTCCGGACGGGTTATGTCGAGGCGGTCGCCGTCCGATCGGATCACCGGCGGCGTGGCCACGGCGCCGCGATGATGGACGCGCTGGAACGCGTCCTGCGGAAGGCATACGACCTCGGAGCGCTTTCGGCGTCCGAAGATGCCTTGGAGTTCTACGCATCGCGCGGCTGGCTGCTGTGGCGTGGTACTTCGTCGGCCATGACGCCTTCGGGCGTGGAGCCGACGAAGGAGGAAGACGGGTCGATCCACGTGCTGCCGGTGGGCGTCACCCTCGATCTGGACGGGGAGATCACCTGCGACTGGCGGGCGGGCGACGTCTGGTGACTCTCGCAATTAGTCACCTACTTGCGACACCCCGTCGCGCCTTGCACGTCTGGCGAGCGTCGCAAGTAGGTGACTAATTGCGTAGGGTGGCCGCGGCCTCCAGGAGCATCCACGCGCTCACCTGAACGGACAGGTCACGTTCGGGAGCGTCGGGCGCGAGGGGCAGCGAAGGCGCCGGAGTCGCCCAGTCGGCGCTGAAGAGCGGCCCGTTCGGTGTCTCGGTGGCCCCGGACCAGCACGCCTCAGCCGACCGGATGACCAGGTCGCGCGCGATACCGCTCGGCAACAGCGGCGCCGCGAGCGCCAGGTACCGGGCGAGGATCCCGCCGAACAGGCCGCCGTCGCCGCCTTCCTGCCCCCGGATCACCCCGTTCGGGGCGACGTGTTCCGCGACCGCGCGGATCGTCCGCTCCACTCTGTCCATTTCGGACAGTTCGAGGCAGGCGCCGAGATAGACGCCTTGGCAGTACGTGAAAACATGCTTGACCAGTTCGCCGGTGCCGACCCGCAGGCCGTCCCACACCAGCCCGGTCTCCGGATCGACGAGCCGCTCGGTCATCCACCGGGTCAGGCCCTCCGCGTGCTGTGTCGCACCTTCGCGGGTGTGGAAGATCGCGGCCGGGCCGTTCGCGGGGGCGTTCTTGAAGTCGTCGCCGACCCGCCACCAGATCCCACCACCGGCGTCGTCGGTCCAGCCTTCGCGCAGCCGCGAGCTGATCGCCTCCAGCCCGCCGCGGACGTCCAGTCCGAGATGCCCCACCCGTTGCAGCGCGAGGCCGAGCCAGGCGATGTCGTCGTAGTAGTCGTTGATCCACTTGCCGAAGTTGCGCAACCGCACGGACAGCACGAACCGGTCGATCAGCTTCAACCGATCCGGTGAAGGGTCGCGCAACTGCGCGTCGACGAGGGTGTCCAGCAGATGCGCCTGCCACCAGTAGTTCCAGTGCCAGTGGACGCGCTGGGACCTCGAGGGCGGCCAGCCGCTGCGGCCGAGCACGGTCCCGGGCAGTCCCCACACGCCGCGCAGATGCCGGCCGCGGATCGCGCGCTCGGCGGCCGCGGCCCGGTCGGCGAGAGCAGTCATCGCGCCATCATCCCTTGCCCGCTGACATACCGCTCAGTATGTCGGTCACCGACGAGACCCCGCTCACCGTCCGAAAACGCCGTGCTGAACGGCATCCCGGTCGAGGTGCCCCCGTCCAGCC
>Ga0196958_10000336_pt1 | contig 15306 bp, 10 predicted proteins | sample S1v_10metaG_FD_148654 | JGI IMG/M metagenome (GOLD analysis project Ga0196958, IMG submission 148654) | Soil microbial communities from Anza Borrego desert, Southern California, United States - S1+v_10 | ecosystem: Environmental > Terrestrial > Soil > Desert | place: USA: California | collected...
GAGCTTTCTGCGCGACGACAAGCCGTCGCTCCTCGGCCGCGCGTTCGAGCCGAATCGCTCGCTGTCCAGCGTGCGCGTGCCGCTGGCAGGCTCGCCGCGCGGGCTCATGCTCACCATCACCACCGTGCGCGATCTGCCGACGCCGCGCGCGCTGCTCCTCGCATTGTTCTGCGCGTGGCTCACGCTCGTCGCGTTCCTCGCCTCGATGGCCTTCGGCCGCGCGCAGCGTCTGCGCCTGCGCGACCTCTGGTGCATCGGCGGCATCCTCGCCGCGATCTGGTCCATCCTGCTCGTACGCGTGCTGCTCGCCGTGCGTTACCTGCTCACGCCGACCGCCGTCGACGAAGTGACCGCCAAAGGCCTCGCCGGCACGCTCGCCGCGCTGGTCATCATCCCCGGCTTCATCGCCCTCGCCGTGCGTCTGTGGCTGCACCACCGTCCCGGCATCGCGCAGGACAAGCGCAGCAGCGGCGTGACGATCGCGGTCGCGGTGACGATGGTCCTCGGCGCGATCGTCGAGTTCGCGGTCATGCCGCGCCAGGTCCTGCCGAATCTCAGCGAGCTCTTTCTCCCCTCCGCGTTCGACCGGCTCCTGCTCGTCGTCTACGCGGTGGCCGGAGTCGCCATACTCGCTGCCCTCGGCGAGTCGCTCGTCTCGCTCTGGCACTGGCCGTATCGCGCCACGTTCGAAGGAGGACGCACGTTCTGGCGCACGCTCGACGCCGCCGAACAGCGGCACGAGCCGAACGCGTTCCGCCGTTACGCCATCGCACCGTTCCGCCGCGTCTTCGCCGCGCTGCTCTCCCCCGCGCTGAAGCCGTACTTTGTCGGCTGGTGCGTCGCCGCGGCGATCATTCTTCTGTTCTCGCGCATCGCCCCGGAGTACGTGCGCCAGATCGTCGCCCCGTTCTGGATGGTCGGCGTCCCCGCGCTGCTGCTCGTCGCGCGACCCGTCGCCAACGCGGAGAACGCGCTGCTCGTGCTCGACACCGGCAACGCGGCCCGAACGCAAAACGTCGAGCCCACGCTCGCCGACACGATCGCCACCGTCGTCGTGCTGCTGTTCATGCCGGTCGCGATCATGCTCGGCGTCCTCGGCGATTTCGGCGCGATCTACAGCGTGCTCGCGTTCTGGTTCCCGCTCGCGCTGCTGCTGCTCCTCACCTCCTCCGTGCGTCTCGCCACGACGCTGCTGGCCGTGCTCGTGGTCAGCATCGTGTTCGCGTATCAGGCGCTTCTCGGCACGTACGCCATCGCACCCGGCATGACGGAGCACATCCTCAGCCGCGTCGAAGTGATGAAGGCCGGCTCGTCGGCGCAGGAGTGGCTCTTCGATCTCGAAGCGCCGTCCGCCGGCGACGCGCGCTCCGTCACCGCCGTGAACGTGCGCAACGCGCTCGTGCACGAATGGGAGCACATGGCCATGGTCCGCAAAGGCGGCTGGACGGGCCTCGGCTTCAATCGCGCGCCCGCGTCGCAGTCGTTCATCCGCCAGGACACGATCCAGTACGACAGCGTCTACAGCTTCTTCATCTCCGGCGAGCACGGCGTCCTCGGCGGGCTGCTGCTGTTGCTGATGTTCGCCGCCCCGGTTGCGCTGCTGCTCATGCGCCGCACACGGCTGCGCGTCGGCGATCTGCTGGCGATCGCCATCGCCGCCGCGCTCCTCGGCGAAGCGGTCGCCCACGCGGCGATGAACGTTTCGCAATTGTGGTTCAGCGGACGCAATCTGCCGCTGCTCGCCACGTCGTCCAACTCCGACGTGCTGCGCTGGGCCTTGCTCCTCGGCCTCATGTGTCAGGCGCTGCTCTGGTCCTCGGGGCTGCGCGCGAACGCGTTCGATACCGTTCCGGAAACCGCCGTCACGCGCACGAACGTGTTCGATCCCGGCTTCGGCCAGCGCCGCCGCCGCTTCATGAATCGCGCGGTGATGGCCGGCATCGCCGTCCTCGGCCTGATCTTCTCGCTGGCCATGGGCGACTTTGCGTGGCTCGCACTCGCGCTGACGATCCCGCTGGCGATGCTGCTGCATCGCCGCGAATACGCGGCGCTCGCGCTGCTGCCCGCGATCGTCGTGACCGTGCTCGTCATGCGCGGCTCGATGCGCGCGCTCGGCTCCAGCGAGTTCGACGTCCTCACCTGGTCGCGCCTTCTGAAACGCGTCGACGAGCTGCACGACGCCGGCATGCTGCGCTTCGATCCGCAGAAGAAGCTGATCCTCTTCCGCAACGGCGATGGCCAATTCACCGATCGTCCGACCGGCTCGACGCTGCTCGAGGCGGAGGTGCTGCGATTCAATTCACTGCCTGCCAACGTGCGCATCGACGGCGGACGCGAATCGCTTCCCGCATCCTTCTTCCAGGGCGTCACCAGTCCCGGCGCGTACTACACGCGCATGTTCGAGCTGTGGCAGCGCGAGACCGAGCTCGCCGCGCGCACGCGTCCGAGCGTCTTTGCCATCCGCCGCGTCGAGAACGACGCCGAAGGCGTGGCCGAGCTGACGTACGAAGTCACGGGCAATCCCGACTACAACATCGTCCACTCGTTCGACGACGCCCGCGACGAAAGCGAGGTGCAGCCCGTTTCGATCCGCGGACGCCGCGGTGACGTGCCGCTCCTCGGCCGCGCGTGGGCGATGGGGCACTGGCTCTACGCACCGACGCAGGAATCCCGACGCCTCGGCCTCGGCTGGATGGCGCAGCTCGGCGACGCATTGCTGCGCGTGCGTCCGGAGCGCCGCGGCGCGCTCGGCAAGCTCACGCTCGATGCCGATCTGCAGCGCCTTACGCAATCGACCGTCGACGCGGCCGGCCGCGAGATCCACAGCTCGCTCATCACGAGCGGCGCGGCCTCCCCGCTGCCGCCGCGCGTCGCGTTCACGATCATGCGCGGCACGACCGGCGAAGTGCTGGCCATGAGCTCGTGGCCCCGCGCCGCCGCCTCCGACCAATGGTCCTCGCGTACCGTGACGCAGGGCGGGCAATCATGGGTCGAGCGCGAGCCTCCGTACTCCTGGCTCAGCACGACCGCGCCTCGTTCGATCGCATCGCGCCAGGCCGTCGATCACAACTTCGCCGCGATCGAGATGGGCTCCGCCGCGAAACCGTTCTGGGCCACGGCCGCGCTGACCGTGCATCCGCGGCTCGACCAACTGCTGTGGGTGCGCAACGGCGAATGCGATCGCACCTCCGGTGACCGCTGCTACGAACGCAACATGTTCGGCGTCGAAGCCGGCAAGGGATGGCAGGTCTCGCGCGTTGCGCGCTGGGTCGATTTCACGACGTATCTCGCAGCGTCCGACAACCGCTATCACACCCGTCTCGGCATGCTTGCCCTCGCGCGCAACGACGGCGACGGCATCGCCGACGACGGACGCGGACGCTCGGACAGCGGACGCGAATCGCTCACCGGCCGTCCCGTGGCGTGGAATCGCTATCCCGCGCTCGCCGATGCGACCGGCCACACGCGCGACAAGCCGCGCAGGATCGCGAACCTGCACGAGCAGGAGCTCGCGATGAAGATGCGCGACCTCTTCGGCCTCCGCACCGGCTCCCCCGCCGCGGAAGGAGACCTGCGGCGGCATCATGTCTCGTTCTGGTCGGGCGACGAGTCGGACGATCTGCGCACCAGCGAAGCGCTCGATCCGCTCGCGATCGTCAGCCCCGAGGCCGTGGACCTCGGCCTCAATCGCATCACCTCCACCCGCGACTGGATCGCCGTCCTCCTCGGCGGCGCCAGCAGCCGCTGGTCGAACATCGACGCCGCGGCGGCGTTCTCGACGTGGGCCATGCATCGGCCCGTCGTGCCGCACGTGATCGCCGGCGTCGAGGCCACGAAGCCACTCGCATCGCGCACGGAAGCCTTCGACAAAGACGCGGCGGCCGCCGCGGAGAAGTTGAACGACGGCCTGCAGCGCGTGCTCAGCGAAGGCACCGCGCTGCACATCCGTCCTCACATTCGCTCGCTGCAGACGCGATATGACGTCTATGCGAAAACTGGTACGCTCGCGACCATCGACCCGACCCGGCCGACGTCGCGCATCCTGCTGATCGTCGTCGCGCGCGACGACAACGGACGGCCGCGCAACGCGATCACGATGTCGTTCGTGGCGGAGCGGACGTCACCCGGATTCGCCACCGCGCAGCTCGGACGATTCATACAGAACCACGAGGCAGAGCTGGTGCGGCTGCTCGAGAATCGATAACGAATGGGCCTGTTCACGAAAGCAGTCGACAAACGCTGTCCCATCTGCGGCGGCAGGCAGTTCTACGCCGTGCCGGTCGGACGCGCCGAGGTTTGGCATCAGCAGGTCGACAAACATCCGCAGTGGAAACACTATCGCGGCCTGCCCGACGGCGCCGGCGTCGCGTTCTCCGAGCCGCGACTGGAGTGGGATCAGCCGACGTTCGATCGCGTCACCATTCCCAGTCCGCACGTGCGCTGCGAGCATTGCACGTCGCTCGTGCCGCCGCAGTTTCTGAGCGACCGCAAATCGCGGCTGCTGCTCATCACCACCGGCATGCCCGCCGCGGGCAAGACGACGTGGCTCAAATGCCTCTTCAATCCGTCGTCGAAGAAACACCTCATCGCCGAGCCGACCACGCAGATCGGCCGCGAGCCGTATCGCTTCGTCGAGCCGTACACGATCGCCAATCCCGATCCCCGCACGGCCGTGCCGATCCTTTTGCACGGAATGAAAGTGACGTTTCAGCGCCAGCAGCTCGACGTCGCCGGCATCGACGTGAAGGGCGAGGTCTTCCAGCAGAGCGGCACGCCCGACAAGTACCTGCGCGTCCTCGACATCCTCACCAACGTGCGCAAGATGTCGTACTCGGAGGTGCTGACGATGTTCGTCGTGCCGTTCGATACGACGCTGCTGCGGCAGAACATCGGCCAACTCACCACGCATCTCACCCACGAGCCGGGCTCGCGCGGCACGTGGCAGGGCGTGATCTGGACGCATCTCGATCGCGCGCAACTGCGCGACGCGGACGCGATGTTCGCGTTTCTGCAGAGCAATGAAGACGCGGTGGCGCTCGCGCGTCGCGTCGTCGGCGGCACGGAGGAAGTCTTCGACAGCCGCTTCGTCGCCGCGCTGACGGCCATCGAACGGCTCGTGCAGGACACGCGCAACTGGACGGGCAGGCTCGAGCTGCTCGAGAGCCTCACGTGGCTGCTCTACCGGATCATGCTCGCGTACACGGTGCTGCCGCTGCGGTTCGGCGTCGGCAAGGTCGAGTTCTATTTCGCGTTCAACGGCGGGCTCGGCGAGAAGCTCGTGCAGCAATGCATGCGTCTCGCGGCGGTGCTGTTCGCCGCGTGGGACAGCGCGGGCCGCGGTGACTTTGCGGGGATGATCCGCGAGGCCATGCGTCCCGATGCCGAGCCGCAGTTCCCGGTGCTGCCGTGCGGCATCGAATTTTTGAGCGAAGACGACGAAGACGGATTGCCCGTGTGGGGCGACCTGCTGCTGCTCGAGTTGTTGAGGCGTCATGGCTGAAGACGTGTTTCGCGAGCTGCGCGGCGACTACGTCGCGAACGTGGGTCAGGTCGTCACGCCCCGCGAATACCTCGACTATCTCGAGCCCCTCGGCAGCGCGTTGTCGCGACGACCCGATGGCGTCGGCGGCCCGTTCGTCTATCAGTTCCGCGGCAGCGGCGGACGCGTGATCGGGGCGATGGGGTGGGTCGTCAGCGCGGCGTCGAAACGCTACGGCGGCTGGAACTTGTGGGGCGTGTGGACCGAGGGGCCGATTCCGGCGCTCGCGCTCCCGCTGTTCTGGACCGAATTGCAGGACGCCTCGCAGTTGCCCGGGCTGCTGCGCCGCGCGAACGACGACGCCGCGTCGCTGCGCAATGCGAGCGCGTGGCCCGACCTCCTCGATCAGGTCGACCCGACGCCGCTGAATGACGACGATCTGCGCAGCGCTTTGAAAGTCGAGCTCTCGCGTCTCTATCGATTGCCGCATCCGCAGGAACGCCCGATCGAAGTGGACCTCGACGCGAGCTCGCTCGAGCTCCTGCCGTGGATTCATCTCCTCGGCCCCATCGATCCCGCCGCCGCGCAGTTGCAGCCGAGCCGCTTCAACGGCACCGGGTATCAATACATCCTCACCGACTCCCCTCCTGCCGGCGGCGACGTCGTAACGGACATCGCGCGGATGGTCGACGCCACCGCGAGCGACGTCCTGCAGGGGTGGAGGATGGCCAGTGCGCTGCGCGAACGGCGCGCGCGGCCGAAGCCAGCGACCCCACGAAAGCAGCAGCGTCCACCAGTGGAGAGCATCGAAATGGCCACACCTTCGCGCAGCAAACCGGTGCCCGCGCCGGCGCCCCGACCGCAACCGAATCCGCTTTCCGAACTGCTGCCGCTCGTGCGCGACGTGATGATCGTCGCGCTCCTCGCGTGGATCGCCTTCAACGTCCATCAGATCCGCAGGAACATGACCAACACCGCGGCGACACAGCCGGCCGCCACCGTCACCGCGGCCGAAACGGAAGCCGAACCGGAGCCCGCCGCGCCGCCACCGACTCGCGAAGAGCTCATCGCCGAAGCGCTGCTCGCGCGCCCGCCGCAGGGCATCCGTATGGAAGCGGCGGCAGCGAAGAACCTCCCTCACACCGCGGTCGAAATCTTCATGCGCCGCAACAACTGCTTCGCGCGCACGGAGCCGGTCGACGGCAAGTTCTCCACCGCGGAGCTGCGCGCGATGCGCAACTGCAAATCGCTCGCGGGCGAACGCCTGATGCGCAATGCCACCGAACCGCACGCGGAGCGCTCGCTCGCGTGGCTGGAGAACGCGGTCAGCGCGCAATAGCGCGGACGCGCTTCAGCAGACGCCGGTCGCCGAGGTGCTCCGCGACCGCGTCGAACGCCGCGGTCGGACCGCGCCAGCGCAACGTCTCCACATCCTCGAACAACGGCACGTCCGCGCGCAGCGTCGCCAGTCGCTTGAAGAGCAGCGCGGACGCGAGATGGTCGCCGAGGACGGAGGGGGGGAACTGCTCGATGGCGCCGTGGCGCGTGATGAGACTCGCCGCCGTCTTCGCACCGATGCGCGGAATGCCGGGATAGCCGTCCGCGGCATCGCCGACGAGCGCGAGATAGTCGGCGATGTGCAGCGGCAGCACGCCGAATTTCGCGCGCACGCCCTCCTCATCGCGAATCTGCCCGCTCTTGCGATCGACCTGGACCACGCGATCGGCAACGACGCATTGCGCGAGATCCTTGTCCGGCGTCCAGATGCAGACCTTCTGCACCGACTCGTCGCGTGCCGCGAGATGCGCGGCAGACGCCAGCGCGTCATCCGCTTCGACCTCGATCATCGGCCACGTCACGACCCCCATCGCCATGAGCGCTGTTTCGAGCGGATGGAACTGCGCCCACAGCAGCGGGTCGATGCCGATCCCGGTTTTGTAGCCGGGCCAGAGATCGTTGCGGAACGACTCGATGACGTGATCCGTGGCCACGCCGACATGCGTCGCCCCTTCCTCGAGCATCTGCAGCACGCTGTGCAACACGCCCGCGACCGCGCTCAAAGGCGGCGGAGTCGCGTTGAACCGGCGAATGCCGTAGAACTGGCGGAACAGCTCGTACGTGCCGTCGATGAGGTGGACGATCACCGCGCCGTACGATACACGCGAAAGCGCTCCTGCAACGTCCCCGCGCGCAGCAACTGCGCGGTCTCTTCCACGCCGACATGTGTCTCGACGATCAGCGGCTTGCCGAACACAGGCACCGCATACGCGTCGACGTCGAGTGGCTCTCCCGCGATCGGGTCGTACACCTCACGTCCTGCGCACGCCACGTAATGCGTCGTCCACGTCACGCCTTCGAAGCGGCGCGGAATCAGCGGGCCGTGCCACTGCCCCTGCACGTCGCGCACGCGTCCGATCCACGGCGCGCGCCCCTCCTCCAGCAGCCGCTCCGCGATGCGGATCGCATGGGCCACGCAATCCTCGGGATACGTGGTCCACTGCCGCGCCTCGCGCAGGTAGTCGTTCGATCGCACTGCGACATTGTGCATACTGCGCAGCCATGAACATCAAGCGCCTGCTCGTCCTCCTGCTGGTCAGCCTGCCGCTCTTCGCACAACTCCCCACCGAAATCCCCGGCCAGTTCACGGTCACGCGCGACGGTTTCGATCACGTCCGCCGCGAAGTGAAGATCCCGATGCGCGACGGCGTGAAGCTCCACACCGTCATCCTCATCCCGAACGGCGCGAAGAACGCGCCCATGCTCCTCACGCGCACGCCGTACAACGCCGACTCGCTGACGAGCCACGTCAACAGCAGCATGCTCGGCCCGAGCCTGGCCGGCTACGACAACGCCACCGACGTCATCGTCGAAGGGGGCTACATCCGCGTCGTGCAGGACATCCGCGGCAAGTACAACTCCGAGGGCGACTACGTCATGAACCGCCCGCTGCGCGGTTCGCAGAACGCGACGGACAACGATCACGCCACCGACACGTACGATACGATCGACTGGCTCGTGAAGAACGTGCCGGAGTCGAACGGCAAGGTCGGCATCCTCGGCATCTCCTACGACGGCTTCACGCCGCTCATGGCGCTCATCGATCCGCATCCGGCGCTCAAAGTCTCGGTGCCGATGAACCCGATGGTCGACGGCTGGATCGGCGACGACTGGTTCCACAACGGCGCCTTCCGCCAGCAGGGCATGCCGTACATCTACAACCAGGAAGCGACGCGCAAGAACGAAGAGAAATGGTGGACGAGCCACCACGACGATTACGACATGTTCCTGCAGGCCGTCTCCGCCGGTGAGCTCGGCCGCCGCCGCGGACTCGAACAGCTCGGCTTCTGGCGCAAGCTGCTCGAGCATCCGTCGTACGACGCGTTCTGGCGCGAGCAGGCCGTCGACAAGATCCTCGCCGCGCGCCCGCTCTCGGTGCCGGTGATGATCGTGCACAGCCTCTGGGACCAGGAGGACATCTACGGTGCGATCGCGGTGTACGACGCGCTGGAGCCGAAGGACACGAAGAACGATCGCGTGTACCTGGTCATGGGTCCGTGGCACCACGGGCAGATGATCCGCGAAGGCAGCTCCCTCGGCGCGATCAAATTCAACAGCGACACCGCGCTCACGTTCCGCCGCGAAGTGCTGCGCCCGTTCCTCGATCACTACCTGAAGAACGACGCACCGGCGATGAACGTAGCACCCGTGACCGCGTTCGAGACCGGCACGAACACGTGGCGCCGCATGAACGCGTGGCCCGGCCCGAACGTGACGCGCACGCCGCTGTATCTCAACGCCGGCTCGCGCGTGAGCTTCAACGCGCCCGCCGCGAACGCGGCCGCATTCGAGGAGTACATCTCCGATCCGATGAAGCCGGTACCGTTCCGTCCGCGTCCGGTCGACAACGCGAGCTGGTCGCGCTGGCTCGTCGACGATCAGCGCGAGACCTCCGGCCGCACCGACGTCCTCACCTTCACCTCGGACGTCCTCACCGCGCCGCTGAAGATCACCGGCATCCCGATGGTGAATCTCATCGCGTCGACGAGCGGCACCGACTCGGACTGGGTGGTGAAACTGATCGACGTCTATCCCGATCAGGTCGCGCACCAGCCGAACATGGGCGGCTATCAGCTCATGGTCTCCGCGGACATCTTCCGCGGCCGCTATCGCGAAAGCCTCGAAACGCCGAAGGCGCTCACCGCGAACGAGCCGCTGCAATACCGCTTCGCGCTACCGACCGCGAATCACGTCTTCCTGCCGGGTCACCGCGTCATGGTGCAGGTCCACTCGAGCTGGTTCCCGCTCTACGACCGCAATCCGCAGAAGTTCGTACCGAACATTTTCTGGGCGAAAGCGAGCGATTTTCAGAAGGCCACGCAGCGTGTCTATCACGCACCCGGACGTGCGACGTTCATCGACTTGCCAGTGGCAACAACTCCGTAAGATATAGTTCCCGCCTTCGTGAATCGCCGCCTGCTCGACGTCCTGCGCGCTCCCGGTACCGGAGAGGCGCTGGAACTGTTCGCATTCGCGGGTGACGGGGACGTCGCCGAGGGGATTCTGCTGGCGCGCGAATCGCGCAAGGCTTATCCGATCACCGGCGGCGTCCCGATGCTGCTCGACGGTGCGTTCAGCGCGGAGTTCCTGAGCAGGCATGCGGCGGCGATCGCGGCGGATGCCACGTTGTCGCGGCTCGGGCTCACGGCAGGCACGCTGCGGCATTCGAGCTTTTCCGACGAATGGGACGAGCACTTCGACGCGAAGCTCGACCGCACCTGGGGATGGGACGTCGACAACCGCATCGGGCAGTTCCTGCTCGAGACACGCGTCGATCCGGAGTGGTGCCGCGGAAAGTGGATCCTCGATGCCGGCTGCGGCAACGGGCAGCTCGCCGAAGGCCTGACCCGCCTCGGCGCCACCGTCGTCGGCATCGACTACGCGACGAGCGTCCTGCAGGCCGAGCGTCACCGCAAATCGCCGGACGTGCATTTCGTGCGCGGCGATCTGCAGGCGCCGCCGTTCGCCGAGGCGATGTTCGACCTGATCATCTCCCACGGCGTGATCTACCACACCGCCAGTACCCAGCGAACGTTCGCGGCCGTGGCGCGGCTCGTCAAACCGGGCGGCCATTTCTATCTCTGGTTCTATCGCAAGCCGACGGGCATCGTGCGGCGCCACCTCCTGTTTCCGGCCATCGAAACTTCGCGCTTCCTGGTCTCGCGCTCGCCGCGCCCCGTGCAGGCGGCGTTCGTGCGGCTCGCCGCCTTCGCGGCGCTGGTGATGCACAAAGCGATGAAGAAGCATCAGGACCTCACGTGGCAGGAGCGCGTCATCGGCACGTACGACACGCTGACGCCGCGCTGGCGGCATGCCCACACGCCGCTCGAGGTCAGCCAGTGGTTCTTCGAGAACGGCTTCTCCCCCGCGACGCTGACGCACTGGGACAATCCTTTCGGCTTCGGCGTCGTCGCGACGCGCTTGCCGGAGACGGACACGCCGGGGATCAACTTCGGCAGAAGCGGCGTGACGAAGCGCTATGGGGAGTGACGGCTAACGCAGCAATTCGAACGGCTCGTCGTCCGGCGCGCTGTCCATGCGCGTGCGGAGAATGTCGGACGGACTGAGAAAACCGATGACGCGGAGTGTGCCGTCGACGACGGGACAACGGTCGACGCCGCGCAGCCGCATCCGGCGGAGGACGTCGACCACGAGCTCGTGCGGCGCGGCCACCGCGCCCGGCTCTTCCATCAGATCCTGCACCATCGCGTTGTCGTCGGCTCGGTGAATCGCGCCGCGTGAGACCATGCCCAGGAGCGTGCCGTCCTCGCGCACGACGGGATAGAGCAGGAAGCGCAGGCCTGCCACGCGCTGCACCGCGTCGGTGGCCGTCGCGTCGCCGGCGATCGTCACGACGCCGGTCGACATGGCATCCGCGACGCGCACGCGCGCGAGCGGATCGTTCGCCGCGTGATCTTCGACGTAGCCTTCGTCGAGCATCTGCTGTTCGACGATGCTGAGCGGTGACACGCGGCGCGAGATCGCGACGGCGAGCGACACGCCGAGCATCAGCGGGACGATGAGCTCGTAGTCGCGCGTGAGCTCGACGACGATCAGCACCGCCGCGATCGGGCTGCGCAACAGGCCCGCGAAGAAGGAGCCCATGCCGAGGATCGCGTACGCCTTCGGGTCGATGTGCGCTCCGGGAAAGAGATCGCGCGCGGCGTGGCCGATCGCGGCGCCGAGGGCCGTCCCGATGAACAGCGACGGCGCGAACGTGCCGCCGAGGATGCCGGCGCTGATGGCGATGAGAAAGGCGAGGAGCTTGATCGCGAAAGCGGAGCCCGAACCGGCGGCGCTGCCGCCGCCGTGCAGCCAGTACGAAACCGAGTCGTAGCCGACGCCGAGGATCTCCGGCGCGAGCAGGCCGGCGGCGCCGATGAGAAGGCCGGCCAGCGCGGCGCGCAGCACCATCGACGGCATGACGCTCGCCCAGCGCCGTTTCACGTTGTGCGCGAAACGGATGGCCAAACCGGACGTGATTCCGGCGATCGCGCCGACGATGGCGAAGCCGATCATTTCGCGCGGATCGGACCAGGTCGAGAACGGCGCGGCGAGCAGCGGCTTGCCGCCGAGGAGCATGCGCTCGACGACGGCCGCGGCGACGGAGCCGACGAGCACTCCGCCGAGGATGCCGCGCTGCGAGGTGCCGATCACCTCCTCGAGCGCGAAGACGACGCCGGTGATCGGCGTGTTGAAGATCGCGGAGATGCCGGCGGCGGTGCCGATGGGGATCATGCCGCGGATGACCCGCTTCGGCAGCCGCAGCAGACGCGCGATCGCGACGGAGAGACCGCTCGCGACGACGACGATCGGCCCCTCCGGCCCGAGCGGCGCACCGGCGCCGAGGGAGAGCGGCGTGGCGGCGAACGTGGCCGTCACGGTGCGCGTGCTGAGGATGCCGGGCTCACTGTTGTAAGCCACGCGCACGCGGGCGAGGTTCGCCCCGACCGCGCGCGGGGCGAAGCGGCCGATCAGCCAGGCCAGCAGCGCGAACGTGACGGTGGGCGTGACGACGATCAGCACGACGCGCCACGGACCGGCCTGCTCGAGTGCGCGCCCGATCAGGAGCTCCCGCGCCACCTCGACGTAGCGATGGAACAGCACCGCCACGACGCCGCATAGCGCGCCCGCGGCGACGAGCGTCACGAACAGGAAACGCCCGGCGAGGGCCTGAATCTCCGCGAGCAGTTTCATACCGGGTTGCATGCTATGCCAAACATTGGGAATCCATGCTTGTGCCGCGGCGACGCATGGTCTACCATGCATTTGCGCGTGCGTTGCAGCGGAGTTGTACGGGCACGACAGTCACAGCGCGCCGCGAACGTTTCGAGTATCCCCTCCACGTTCGCTGGCGCCTCCCGCTGCAGCGCCGCGCGATTCCATTACGGCCGTGACTTCCGCTTCGGCTTCTCCTCCTCGGCGAGGAGCATCGGCGGGTACTCGTCTTCGATGCCGAGGATGCGCACGATCTCGCGGAGACCTTCCGCCACGGCCGCGGCACGCGCGCCTGGCAGCCGCCCGACCGCTTCGACGAGCGAATGCTGGATGGGCGGCGGAAGGCTCTTCACGGCCCGCAGCCCTTTCGCGGTGAGGGTGAGGTCGAGGCGGCGCGCGTCGGTCTCGGAGCGCTCGCGCGCCACGAACTCTTTCTCGATCAGCTTCGCCACGACGACCGAGACGGTGCTCTGATCGGTGGCCGTGCGCTCCGCGAGCTCGCTGATCGACAGCGGCGACTCGCGCCGCAGCTCGTGCAGGACGTAGAGCTGCGCGGCGCCGAGCCCGTGCTCCCTCACGCTCGCGCGATCGGCCTGCCGCAGCGACTTCACGATGCAGCGGAAGGAGTTGAGCACGGAGTGGCCGTCATCGAGCTTGCGCCGTTTCATCGCGGTGGATGGTAAGCCATCGATCGTCAACGCTTGTCGAACAGCTCCCACCGCCCTTCCATCTGTGAGTAACCGGGATGCTTGATCTTGATCCACCGCGCCGTCTCGTCGTAGGGATCGGCGCGGCGTTTGGCGACGATGCCTTCGAGATCGCGCGCCGCGGTCACGGCGAAGAGCGCCGGGTCGTCGACGTGATCGACCAGACCGATCGGCGAGTTTTTGACGATGCGCTGCAGCGTCTTCTTGCGCCGCCAGAGCGGCTGCGATCGAAGATCACGGCCGTCGAGCCAGAGGATGTCGAACGCCGCGTACGCGGGCACGCCGCGGCGGAAGAAGAGCGCGTAGAAATCGGGACCCGCTTCTCCCATGACGATGATCTCGCCGTCGAAGATGGCGTTCTTCACCGGCAACGCGCGGGCGATCGCATTCGCCAGGTCGTCGAAGCGTTTGAGCGGCTTCGAGTTCTTCGACGTGAACTTGCCGCGGCCGTCCTCGATCGCCAGGACGCCGCGAAATCCGTCGAGCTTCAGCTCGTAGATCCATTCGCGTCCGACGGGAACGGTTTTGCTTTTGACGGGGCGGAGAGGGGCAATCCGGGGAAGGGACACGTCAGCCGCCGCTGAGTGCTGGGAGAATGAAGATTTCGGAGCCATCGTGGACGGGGGTCTGCAGGCCGCCGGCGCCGCGGATGCTCTCGCCGTCGACGAAGATGTTGACGTGCTGCCGCACCTCGCCGAGCTCGGTGAGGACGCGGTCGCGCACGCCGGGACAATGCTTCCAGAGCAGCGTGAGCGCGTCCGAGACCGAACGCGCTTCGCCGTCGACGCGCACTTCGCCGCGATTGCCGGCGAGCTCGCGCAGCGGGCCGGGGATCATGAAGACGAACGCCATCAGTCGCCCCGCACGTGCGCGACGTCGACGCTGACCACGGCCGGCAAACCGTCGACGATCTCGCTCCAGCTCTCCCCTTCGTCCGCGGAACCGAACAGTTTTCCGCTGCGCGTGCCGAAGTAGACGCCGACGGAATCGAGCGTGTCCACCGCCATCGCATCGCGCAGCACGGTCTCGTACGCCCGCTCCTGCGGCAGCCCGCTCCCCTGTCCTTCCCACGACGCGCCGGCATCGCGCGTGCGGTACACGCGCAGCTTTCCTTCGGGCGTGCAGCGGAACTGGTCGGACTCGAGCGGCACGATCCACGCGGTGTCGGGGTTGCGCGGATGGATGCCGATCGCGAAACCGAAATCGGAGGGGACGCCGTTGGCGACGTCGACCCAGCTTTCGCCGCGGTCGTCGCTGCGGTAGAGGCCCCAGTGGTTCTGCAGGAACATGCGCTCCGGTTTCTGCGGCGACTGCACGACCTTGTGCACGCACTGGCCGAACTCCGGATGCTTGTCGGGTAGGAAGTCGGCGCGCACGCCGCGGTTCGAAGGACGCCAGCTCGCGCCGCCGTCTTCGGTGACGTACATGCCGGCCGTGGAGACGGCGATGCGGATGCGTTGCGGGTCCGCGGGGTCGGGCAGCACGGTGTGCATGCACAACCCGCCGCCGCCGGGCACCCACTTCTCGCGCTGCGGGTGATTCCACAGCCCTTCGGTCAACTTCCACGTCTCGCCGGCATCCCGCGAGACGAACAGCGCCGCGGGCTCGACGCCGCAATAGAGCGTGTCCGGTTCGTCCGCCCGGCCCGCACGCAATTGCCAGATGTTCTGCAGCGCCGCGCCCGTCCCCTCGGGAAACTTCACGTTCGCTTCCTCGGGATTCGTCCACGTCTGCCCGAAGTCGTCGCTCGAGCGCAGCACCGCGCCCCAGTGCATGCTCTGCGGACCGGCCCAGAGGCGCCGGCGTCCATTGCGATCGTCGTACGCCATCGCGTAAACGGCGCTG
>Ga0196958_10000337_pt1 | contig 15300 bp, 18 predicted proteins | sample S1v_10metaG_FD_148654 | JGI IMG/M metagenome (GOLD analysis project Ga0196958, IMG submission 148654) | Soil microbial communities from Anza Borrego desert, Southern California, United States - S1+v_10 | ecosystem: Environmental > Terrestrial > Soil > Desert | place: USA: California | collected...
ACCGGAGGCGGTCGAGGGCGGCGGCGTGGAGGCGGGTACCGATGCCGCGACGCCAGACGTCGGGGTCGAGGTAGAGCGCGTAGAGATCGCCGAGGGTCGGGTCCGCGCGGTCCTCCGGGACGAGCGGCGGCCCGGCCGCGGCGACGCCGACGACGGCGTCCTCGAGGGTCGCGACGACGAAGCCGGTGTGCGCCGGGCGGGCGGTGAGCGAGTCCGACCAGAGCCGTTCCCGGTCGTGGACGGACAGCCCCGCCAGGACGTCGTCGGGGAGGAGACCCCGGTAGGCGGCGCGCCAGGACCGGACGAGCACGGTCGCGACGGCTCGGGCGTCGGCCGGTGTGGCATCCCGGAGTTCGACCACGTGCCGGATCCTCCCACCGGAGCCCGGCCGGCCCGAGCCCTCGAGCCCGGGCCGCGGCCCGGCCGGCGCGCCGGGCCCGTCCCGGCTCGGGGATCGATCTCTCAGGGCCGCCGCGAGGTGAGGACCACGGGGCCGTGCTCGGTGACGGCGACGGTGTGCTCGCAGTGGGTGGTCCGCGAGCCGTCGGCCGAACGGATGGTCCATCCGTCGGGGTCGTACACGATCTCGTCGGTGGTCCGCGCGAACCACGGTTCGAGCGCGAGGGTCAGGCCCGGCCGCAGGCGCAGCCCCCGCCCCGGGCGCCCGTCGTTCGGGACGTGCGGTTCCTCGTGCATGGTGCGACCCAGTCCGTGCCCGCCGAACTCGAGGTTCACCGGATAGCCGTATCGGGCGGCCACCGCACCGATCGCGGCGGAGACGTCCCCGAGTCGGCCGCCCGGTTGCGCGGCGGAGATCGCGGCCTCGAGGGCCTCCTCGCCGGCACGTACCAGGCGCAGGTCCTCCTCGGTGGCGTCGCCGACGATGACGGTGACCGCGGAGTCGGCGACCCAGCCGTCGACCGCGACCGCGAGGTCCATGCTCAGCACGTCCCCGTCGACCAGGGTGTAGTCGTGCGGGAGGCCGTGCAGGACGGCGTCGTTGACGGACAGGCAGACGACGTTGCGGAAGGGGCCGCGGCCGAAGGACGGCGCGTAGTCCCAGTAGCACGACGTGGCCTGCCGCTCCCGGATCATGTCGCGCGCGTGGTGTTCCAGGTCGAGCAGGTTGGTGCCCACGTGCGCGCGATCGCCGAGCTCTGTGAGCACCCGGGCCACGAAGCGGCCGGCCACGTGCATCCGCTCGATCTCGGCGGGGGTCTTGAGCTCGATCATCGCACCGCTCCTGGTCGTGATAGTTATACCGGTATTACTATCACGGACATGGTGCGTGTGCCGCTGACCCCCGAGGAGCGCGAGCGCGGACGGCGTCTCGGCGAGGTCCTGCGCGCGGCCCGCGGGTCGCGGAGCATGGCCTCGGTCGCCGCGACGGTCGGCATGCCGGTGGAGACGCTGCGCAAGATCGAATCGGGTCGGGTCCCGACGCCGGCGTTCTTCACCGTCGCCGCGCTCGCCGACGAGCTGGCCCTCCCGCTGGACGACCTGGTCACGGCGTGCGCCCCGCGGACGGAGGACGAACAGCCGCGCACGGCGTGAGCGCGGCGTCGCCGATGCCGAGCGGGCGCAGGTCAGCGTGCGGGGGCGGACGAGCCGGCCTGTAAGCCGGATCCTGTCCCCACGGGCCCTCGCGGTCCCGTGGGTGGCGACCATCCATCTCGGCCCGCCGTCGCCGGCGGGCTCCAGCGGTCTACCCGCAGGTCTCGGACGGGCAGCCCTCGGACGACCTGCGCGGCCGGTCCTCGCGGATCGACCTTCTTGACCTTGCTCCGGGTGGGGTTTACCGAGCCGTCCTGGTCACCCAGGACGCTGGTGGTCTCTTACACCACCGTTTCACCCTCACCACCGGCGCGAGCGCCGATGGCGGTCTGTTCTCTGTGGCACTGTCCCGCGGGTCACCCCGGGTTGCTGTTGGCAACCACCCTGCCCTGTGGAGTCCGGACTTTCCTCGACGGGCCTCGTGGGCCCGCCGCGGTCGCCCGGCCGACTCGTCCGCGCCGACGATCGTACAACCGTCGGCGAGGGGCACGTCCGGCATCCCGGAGGCCGCTCGACGGTGCCCGACGGCCCCTCGCGGCCGGGCGGGCGACCGCTCGGGCAGACCGTTAGCGTCGCGCAGCGTGTCGGACCCGTCGGTGCTCCAGATCGTGCTGCTGGGCGTGCTCGGGCTGGTCGCGGGCGCGGTCAACGCGATCGCCGGCGGCGGATCGTTGATCGTCTTCCCCGCCCTGCTCGCGACGGGGATGGCGCCGCTGCCCGCCAACGTGACCAACTCGGTCGCGCAGTGGCCGGGCTACGCCGGCTCGACGGGCAACGCGCGGGACGACCTGCGGGGCCAGCGCCGGCGCCTGATCACCACCGGCATCACCGCCGCCCTCGGTTCCGCGGTGGGGTGTGCCCTGCTGTTGACGCTGCCGCAGTCGGTGTTCGACGCCGTCGTGCCCGTGCTGGTGCTGCTGGCGAGCCTCACGCTCGGCGCCCAGCCGTGGATCAAGCGCTGGACCAGCCGGCGCGGCGAGCGCACCGCCGACAACCCGAGGGCGCTCCTCCCGACGATCTTCCTCGCCGCGATCTACGGCGGGTACTTCGGCGGCGCGCTGGGCGTGGTGCTCATCGCCGTGCTCTCGCTGCTCGCCCACGACACGCTGCAGCGGCTCAACGCCGTGAAGGTGCTGCTCTCGCTGGTCACGAGCACGGTGACGGTGCTGCTGTTCGCGCTGTTCGCGCCCGTCGACTGGCTCGCGGTGCTCCTGCTCGCCCCGACCACGCTCGCCGGCGGCTACCTCGGCATGGCCGTGGCCAAGAAGATGCCCGACGCCCTGCTGCGCTGGAGCGTCGTCGTGCTCGGCGTCGCGGTGGCGATCTACCTCTGGGTCCGCTGACGATCGGGCGGGCCGGTCCGTTGCGCGAGCGGCCCGCCGCTCGGCAGGCTCGGCACCGTGACGACCCCCGAGGCCGAGTCCCGCGCCCGCGTGCGTGAACAGGCGCTCGGCATCGCCGCGGGCTGGTCGCCGCCGGACGCGCCGGACTCGTGGGCGCTGACCGCGGAGCTCTTCCGGGCGATCTCCAGCGAGCCCGACCTGCTGACCCTCGGCGCGCGCATCCCCCCCGACCGGCTCCCGCCGCTGCTGCTCAGCGCGGCCGTGCGCTACCTCGTCGAGCGCCGGCGGCCGGACCCGCTCGCCGGGTACTTCCCGACGCCCGGGTCCGGCCAGCCACCGCTGGACCGCGGTTTCCGGCCGGCGCTGACCGCCTTCGCCCGCGAGCACGCCGGGGAGCTCTCCGTGCTGTGCGCCGAGCACCGCTACCAGATGAACGAGGTCGCCCGCAGCGCCGACGTCCTCGCCGTCCTCGGGCACCTCGACCCCGACCGGCCGATCGCGCTCGTCGACCTCGGAACCGGCGCGGGCCTCGGGCTGCACGTCGACCGCTACCGCTTCGTCTTCGGCGACCGCGCCCTGGGGGACCCCGACGCGGCGGTGACGATCTCCCCCGAGCTGCGTGGGCGCCCCGCCCCGCTGCCGGCGCGGATGCCGACCATCGCCGCACGCCTCGGCGTCGACGTCGAGCCGTTGGACCTCGACGACCAGCGCGTCCACCAGTGGCTGGCCGCCTGCATCCCGCCCGAGACCGGCGCGGTCGACCGGTTCGCCGCCGCGTCGGGGATCGCCCGTGGACACCCGGCGCCCGTGGCGCGCGGTGACGCGGTCGAGGACCTCCTCGACCTGTGCGCCGGGATGCCCGAGGACGCGCTGCTCGTCCTCGTCGACACCTACGTCCACGTCTTCCTCACCGCCACCCAACGCGCGACCTTCCGTCACCGCCTGCGGGAGCTGGGCCGCGAGGTCACGTGGATCTCGGTGGACCCGCTGACGCCGCTCGGCCCGGAGGGGTGCGAGAGCGTGCAGTACCTGGAGGTGCCGGCCCGCGCGCTGCAGGTGTCCCGCGCCGGTGTCACCGGCGTGATCGGGCACCTGTCGGTGGCCCGTGACGGCGGGACGACCGGGGCGGTCCTCGGCCTCGCCCACCCCGGCGGCGCCTGGCTGGAGTGGTTCTTCTAGGCCAGGTAGCTCGTGTCGTTCACCAGCCGCACCGAGGCGCCGCCGTCGGGCCAGAACTCGACGACCGACAGGCACGCCAGGTCGAGGTGCAGGCGGTAGAGCATCTGCGGTCCCGCGTCGAGGGCCCGGCGCAGGATCAACTTGATCGGCGTGACGTGGCTGACGACCACCACCGTCTGGCCGGGGTAGCGGCGCAGCAGGTCCTCGAGCGCGGCGTCGACGCGCCGGGCGACGACGTCGAAGCTCTCCCCCTGCGGCGGGCTGACCGAGCTGTCACCGAGCCACGCCCGGTGCACCTCGGGGTCGCGCTGGGCGGCCTCGGCGAACGTCAGGCCCTCCCACGTGCCGAAGTCGGTCTCGGTGAGGCGCTCGTCGACGGTGACGCCGAGCCCGAGCACGCCGGCGACGGGCTCGGCGGTCTGGCGGGCGCGCAGCAGCGGCGAGCTGACGACGGCACGGATGTTGCCGTCGGTGCCGATGTGCCGGGCGGCGAGCGCCGTCGCCGCGGCCGCGGCCTGCTCGAGGCCCTCGCGGGTGAGCTCGGGGTCGCCCTGCCCGGAGTAGCGCTTCTCCACCGACAGCGGGCTCTGCCCGTGGCGCAGCAGCAGCACCCGCGTCGGCCGGGTCGTCCCGCGCCCTGTCCAGGAACCCGCCGTCGTCACGCGCTCGCACCCTTCCCGGTCCGCACCACGATCGCCCCGCACTGCTCGCACCGCACGACCTCGTCCGGCGCCGCCGCCGCGATGTCGCGCAGCTCGCTACGGTCCATCTCCAGCCGGCAGGCCCCGCACCGGGCGCCGACGAGCTCGCCCGCGCCGGTGCCGGTCCGCGCGCGCAGCTGGTCGTAGAGGCCGAGCAGGTCCGCGGGCAGCGACGCCGCGAGCTGCGTGCGTTCGGCGCCACGGCGGGTCTCGAGGACCTCGATGTCGCCCAGCACCCCGTCGCGCCGCTCGACGGCGTCGGCCAGGGTCGTCTCGGCCTCGTCGAGGGCCGCCTGCTCGTGGGCGAGGTCGGTCTCGGCGGCGTCGAGGCGCTCCATGGCCTCGAGCTGGGAGTCCTCGAGCACGGCCCGGCGCCGGGCCAGGGTCTCGAGCTCGTGGGACAGGTCGGTCATCTGCTTGGCCGACACGCTGCCCGAGTCCATGAGCCCGCGGTCGCGCTGCTCGCGGGCGCTGACCTGGGCGACCTCCTGCTCGAGCTTCGCGACGTCGCGGCCGAGGTCGCTGACCGAGGTGCGGGCGCGGACGACGGCGTCGCGGCGGGTGCGCAGGACGGCCTCGGCCTCCTCGACGGCGGTCTGCTCGGGCAGCGTGCGCCGGCGGTGCTCGGCGCGGGCGAGCTCGGCGTCCAGCGCGGCCAGGTCGAGCAGCTTGCGTTGGACGGTGGGGTCGGCCTTCACGAGATCACGGCTCCTGCTGCTCCGGCGTCGAGGGGGTCGGGCGAGTCCTGGCCGAGGCTCCACGGGTCGGTGCGCGCCGTGGAGACCGTGATCTCGAGGGACTCGTCGAGTCCGGCCAGCACGGCGGCGGCCTGCGCGCACCACGGGTGCTCGGAGGCCCAGTGGGCGACGTCGACCAGCGCGGGCGCGCCGGGCTCGGCCAGGTGGTCGGTGGCGGGGTGGTGACGCAGGTCGGCGGTGACGTAGACGTCGACGCCCGCGGCGCGGGCGAGGTGCAGCATCGAGTCCCCGGCGCCGCCGGACACCGCGACGCGCCGCACCGCGCGCTGCGGATCGCCGCCGCTGCGCACGCCCCACGAGGTGGCGGGGAGGGCGTCGGCCACCCGGCGCGTGAACACGGCGAGCGTCTCGGGCTCGGGCAGGGTGCCGATCCGCCCGATGCCGACGCCCCTGCCCGGCCCGGCGTCGTCCTGCGGGGCCAGGGGCGCCTCGACGGTGATCCCCAGGGCGGCGGCCAGCGCGTCGGAGACGCCGGGGTTCGCCGCGTCGGCGTTGGTGTGCGCGCTGAACAGCGCGACGCCGTGACGGATCAGCCGGTGGACCGTCGAGCCCTTCGGCCCGGTCGCCGCCACCGCGTGCACCCCGCGCAGCAGCAGCGGGTGGTGCGTGACGAGCAGGTCGGCGCCGGTCGTGATGGCCTCGTCGACGACCGCGGGCAGCGGGTCGACGGCCACCAGCACGCGCCGGACCGGCTCGGCCGGGTCGCCGACCGTCAGCCCGACCGCGTCCCAGTCCTGCGCGAGCGCCGGTGGGTACGCGGCCTCGAGCGCCGCGACGGCGTCGGCGACGGTGACGGCGGTGGACGACATGGCGGCCTATTCTGCCCACCCCGCCCGGGCCGCACCGGCGGGGCGGGCGGGACGATGGCCGCGTGCACGTGGTCTTCGTCTGTTCGGGAAACATCTGCCGCTCCCCCGTCGCCGAGAAGGTCTTCCGCGCGCGGCTCGCCGAGGCCGGGCTGCAGGACGCGGTGCGGGTCAGCAGCGCCGGGATCGGCGACTGGCACGTCGGGGAGCCGATGGACCGGCGCGCGGCGGCGACGCTGGAACGCGCCGGTTACGACACCACCCACACCGCGCGGCGGATCGACGCCGAGCAGCTCGACGCCGACCTGCTGGTGGCCGCGACCGAGGACCACGTCCGCGACCTCGTCGCCGCCGGGGCGGACCCCGAGCGCGTGGTGCTCCTGCGCTCGTTCGACCCCGACGCACCGGAGGGCGCCGAGGTGCCCGACCCGTACTACGGCGGGCCCGACGGGTTCGACCAGGTCATCGCGATGATCGAGGCCGCGGCGCCCGGGCTGGTCGACCGGGTGGCGCGGTGAGCTCGGTCCAGGAGCTGCTGGCCGGGTCGGGTCGTGGTGTCGAGATGACCTCGCTCGACGACGGCACCGAGGTCGTCGTCAAGACCGGCGAGCCGTCGGCGATCGCCGCCGAGGCCGCGGGTCTGCGATGGCTCGCGGAGCCCGGCGTCGTCGGGGTGCCCGAGGTCCTCGGCGAGGCCGAGGGGCGGATGGTGTCGACCCGCGTGCCCGAGGGCGGCGCCCACGCCAGGGCCGACCCCGGCGCCGCCGAGCGCTTCGGCCGTGGCCTGGCCGCCCTGCACGCCACCGGCGCACCGGCCTTCGGGGCGCCGCCGCCGGGCGGGCCGGTGCACGCGTGGATCGGCGACGCGCGGATGGTCAACGAGACCGGCGACCAGTGGCCGTCGTGGTACGCCGAGCACCGCGTCCTGCCCTACGCCCGCCGGGCCCGCGAGCAGGGCGCCTTCTCCGCCGACGACCTCGCGCTGGTCGACCGGGCCTGCGCGCGGTTCGACGACGTCGCCGGCCCGCCCGAGGCGCCCGCCCGCCTGCACGGCGACCTGTGGACGGGCAACGTGCTGTGGGCCGCCGACGGGGTGTGGATCATCGACCCCGCGGCGCACGGCGGGCACCGCGAGACCGACCTGGCGATGCTCGCGCTGTTCGGTGCCCCGCAGCTCGAGACGGTCCTCGCCGCCTACGACGAGGCCGCCCCGCTGGCCGAGGGCTGGCGCGACCGCGTCGGCGTGCACCAGCTCTTCCCGCTGCTCGTGCACACGGTGCTCTTCGGCGGCGGCTACGGCTCCCGGGCCCTCCGGGTCTGCGCGGCGGTGGCGTGAGCGCGCCGGACGTAGGCTGAACCCGTGCGGTTCCTGCTCCGACCCGGGTGGATCGCGCTGACGCTCGTCGTGGCCGGCTTCGCGTTCGCCTGCTACTACCTGCTCGCGCCGTGGCAGTTCCACCGCAGCGACGAGCGCGACGACCTGAACGCGGCGCTCGCGCGGGCCGTGGCCACGGCGCCGGTCCCCCGCGGCGAGCTCGTGGCCCCCGGGGCGGCGCCGTCGGCGGACGTCGCGTGGCGCCAGGTCACCGTCACCGGCACCTACCGTCCCGAGGGCGAGGTCCTCGTCCGGCTGCGCAGCATCGAGAGCCATCCGGCCCTCGAGATCCTGACCCCGCTGACCACCACCACCGGCGAGACCGTGCTCGTCGACCGCGGGTACGTGCGCACCGACACCGGCGGGCTGCCGCCCATCGCGCCCGCCCCGGCCGGGGTCGTCACCGTCACGGGGTACCAGCGCCTCGACGAGGGCCCGCCGAGCCGGCCGAGCGTCGTCACCGACGGCCGCCGGCAGGTGTACGCCGCGGACGCCCCGACGATCGCCGCGGCCACCGGCATCCCGGCGAGCCCCGGCTACATCCAGCTGCTGCCCGCCCAGCCCGGCGTGCTCACCGCCGTGCCGCTGCCCCCGCCGGACCCCAACTCGTCGTACTCCTACGCGTGGCAGTGGCTGATCTTCGGGCTGATGGCGGTCGGCTCGTGGTTCTACTTCGCGCGGCTCGAGTACCGGCGGGCCCGGGGCCTGGAGCCCGGACGGGCCCGGGACGACCAGGACCCCCGCGACGCCGCCGACGGCACGCCGTGGGACGCCCGGCCCTCGCGCATCGAGGACAAGCTGGCCGATCGGTACGGGCGGCGCTGAGTCGCTGACGCGGGCCCCTCACGCGTCGGTGGCGGCGGTCGAGTCGTCGCCCGAGCCCCACGCGGGCGGGGTGAGCGCCTCGGCCATCCGGCGCATCTGGTCGCGGTGCAGCGGGCTGAGCACGGAGAGCACCCGCTGGCCGTGCCCGGTGAGCACGACGCGCACCGTGCGGCGGTCGGCGGGGTCGGCCACGCGCTCCACGAGGCCGTTCCCCTGGGCCCGGTCGACGAGTTCGACGGTGCTGTGGTGGCGGAGCTGGAGCTGCTCGGCGAGCTCCCCCACGGTGGCCCACTCGCGCCCCGGGGTGCCCTTGATGGCCAGGAGCAGCTGGTAGTGCTGCGGCGTCACCCCGTGCTCGCGCACGGTCTCCTCACTGAAGCGCAGGTACGACCGGACCGCGAAGCGGAAGCGCGCCAACGCCTCGAAGTCCTGCTTCGTCATCGCACCGGGCTCACCGTCGGCCTGCGCCACGACGCCCGCCACCTCCGTCCGCGTCACGTCTGCGCGGGAACCTACCGTTCCTTTTGTATCGTGTTACGATATGATCGACGGGCGTCACCGTCCGCCGTCCGATCCCGGAGGTGGTCGAGATGGGCGAGCCGGATCCCGTGGTCGTCGGCGTCGACGGTTCGCCCTCGGCGTGGGACGCCCTGGACTGGGCCGCCGCCGAGGCCGCGACGCGCGCGTGCCCCCTGTGGATCGTGAGCGCCTGCCCCCCACCGGTGGCCCCGGGTCCCTTCGTCCCGGTCGCGGACGTCGGCGGCCCCGGCGGGGCCGCGACCGACGCGCTCCTGTGGGAGGCGTCGGAGCGGGCCCGCGTCGTCGCGCCCGAGGTCCGGGTGACCAGCCGGACGGTGCTCGGGGGCCCCGCGCTGGCGCTGACGTCGCCGCCCGCGCAACTGGTGGTGGTGGGCACCCGCGCCCTCGGGCGGGTGCGCAGCGCGCTCGCCGGCTCGGTGAGCGTCGCGGTCTGCTCGCGGGCGAGGTGCCCCGTCGTCGTGGTGCCCCCGCTGCACGCGGTGGACGCGGGCCCGTGGCGCGCGCGCGTGGTCGTCGGCGTCGACGGCTCGGACGTCTCCGCGTCCGCGATCGGCTTCGCGCTCGCCGCCGCCGCCCAGCGCGGGATCGGCCTCACCGCCGTCCACGCCTGGACCCCGAGCCCGCCGGCCGACATGGGCGGGCTCGGGGACGACCGGGTCGCGAGCGAGGCGGGCGGACGTCGCCGTCTGGCCGCTGCCCTCGCGCCGTGGCGGGAGCGGTTCCCGGACGTCGACGTCCGGCTCGAGGTGGTGCTCGACGATCCCGCCCACGCCCTCACCGCGGCATCCGGGGGTGCGGCACTGGTGGTGGTCGGCTCGCGCGGGCGCGGCTGGGTGACCGGGACCCTCTTCCGTTCGGTCAGCAACGCCGTCCTGCGCCACGCCCGCTGCCCCACGGCCGTCGTGCGGCCGACGGCGACGGCGCCCCGACGCTCGCGCGTGGCGTGAGCCCGTTCGGTCAGGCCCCCTGTCGGAGCAGCCCCCGGGCCGTCGCCACGGCCAGGACGGCCGTCACCGCGCCCACGAGGCGGGACAGGCGCACCGCCCGGGCGAGGTCGGGCACGACCGGGACACGGCCGTCGCCGAGCAGCGGACGATCCTGGACGCCGTAGGGGTAGACGGTGCGCCCGCCCAGGCGCAGGCCGAGCGCGCCGGCGAACGAGGCCTCCACCGGGCCCGCGTTCGGGCTGGGGTGCGCGGGGGCGTCGCGGCGCCACGCCCGCCACGCCGCGGTCGGCCGCCCGCCGGCCAGTGGCGCGCACACCGTCGTGACCAGCGCCGACACCCGCGCCGGCACGACGCCCGCGACGTCGTCGGCGCGCGCCGAGGCCCAGCCGAACCGCGCGTACCGCGCCGAGCGGTGCCCCACCATCGCGTCGAGGGTGTTCACCGCGCGGTGCCCGAGCAGCCCCGGCACGCCCGCCAGCGCGCCCCACACCAGCGGCGCCACGACGGCGTCGGCGGTGTTCTCGGCGACCGACTCGAGCGCCGCGCGGGCGAGCCCGTCGGCGTCGAGGGCCGACGGGTCGCGCCCACACAGGTGCGGCAGCCGGGCGCGCGCGGCGGCGACGTCGCCGCGGTCCAGCGACGTCGCCATCACCGCGCCCTCCGCGGCCAACGACGTGCCGCCGAGCACCGTCCAGGTCGCGGCGGCGGTGACGACCGTGTGCGCGAGCGGGCGGCGCGCGGCCAGCCGCTCGACCAGCAGGCCGCCCCCCACGGCCCCGCCGACCAACACGGCGACGTACGCGACCCCGGTGCCGCGGCGGTCGGCCCACCACCGGCGCTCCAGCCGCGTGGCCACCGCCCCGAACGCCGCCACCGGGTGCCCGCGCCGCGGGTCGCCCAGGACCGCGTCGGCCAGCACCCCGAGCGCCAGCCCGAGGGCCCGCGAGGTACCGGGGCCCGGGCGACGGCGCACCGGGTGATGATCCCACCCCCGCGGCGCCGCCACGCGCTCCCGTCGACGGTCGCCGTCGGCGTCGAGGTCGGGCTCGTCACGGTGCCGCCGCGGCCGCGTGGAGCCGGGGCGCGTGACAGGGTGATCGCCGTGGGTCTCAGTGACGATCTTTGGAGCGCGGGCGCGGCGGTGTACGACCGGGTCCGCGAGCACCCCTTCCTGACCGGCCTGTCCGACGGGACGCTGCCCCACGCGGCGTTCCGCCACTTCGTCGTGCAGGACGCGCACTACCTGCGCGGCTACGCGCGGGCGCTCGCGCTGCTGGCGGCCCGCGCACCCACCGCCGACGACACGGTGATGTTCACCCAGCACGCCGCGGGCGCGATCGCCGCCGAGCAGGACATGCACGCCGAGCTGGCCGACGCCCTCGGGCTCACGGCGCAGCAGGCCGCCGCGGAACCCGTCGCGCCGACGACGACGGCCTACACCAGCTACCTGCTGGCGACCTGCCACGGTGGCTCGTTCGCCGAGGGGCTGGGCGCGGTGCTGCCGTGCTACTGGATCTATGCGCGGGTCGGCGAGGCGCTGCTGGAGGGCTCCTCCCCCGACCCCCTCTACGCGCGGTGGATCGGGATGTACGGCGGCGAGGAGTTCCGGGCGGTCGTCGACGCCGTGCTGGCGGTGACCGACCGCGTCGGGCCGACCCTCGGCGACGCCGAGCGCGACCGCGTGCGCGACCACTACGTGACGACGTGCCGCTACGAGTGGATGTTCTGGGACGCCGCGTGGCGCCAGGAGACGTGGCCGGTGTAGCCGCTACTCCGCGGGGCGCCGCAGCACGAACCGGGTCTCGACGACGTGGTGCGCGGTGCCCGCGGCCCGGCCCGGCGCGCTCGGTACCAGGGCGTTCTGCGGGCCGGCGACCGCGACGACCTCCCAGCCCTGGCGCCCCAGCCGGTTGAGCTGCTCGGCGTACACGCGCGCCCAGGCCACGCGGTAGGGGCGGTACTCCTCGAGGATCAGCTCGCCCGACGGCCCGATCGCGTAGATCTGCCACTCGGCGGCGTCGCCCCGGTCGCCCCCGTCACCCACCGGGGCGTCGCCGTCGCCGAGGCCCACCGCGGAGATCTCGAGTGTCGCGTACTCCCAGCAGGCGGCCACCGGTCGACCCTAGCCGCGGCGCGGTCCGCGGAGGCCGTGCCCAGCGTCGTCACCGTGCGCCCCGCCGCCACGGGCGGCGTCGGACCGCCGTCGCCGGTGAGCAGGAAGCCGGCGACCTTGGCCAGGAGACCGCCGACGACGAGAGCCGGCCCGAGGACGAGCGCGCCGGACACGTCCAGCGCGACCACGGCGATGCCGGCCACGACGAGGACCAGGCCACCGAACAAGAGGAGAGCGGACCGCACCCTGCCTACGCTACGTGGTGATCGAACGCGCAGCAGTGCGCCGATCGGGGCAGGGCGCCGATGATGCTCGCGGTGACGACCTCGCGGCGGGGTCGTAGGGTGTCGCGATCGGCGTCTGGGAGGACACATGGAGTTCGCGGTCCGCTACGTCAACGGCCCCCTGGCGGGCACCGGGGCGATCACCGTTCCCGACGACGCCGGGGAGGAGCCCCCGCTGCTCCAGCGGATCCCGCTGCCGAGCCGGGAGCACGGACTGCGACGCACGGTGTCGGACACCGTCGGCGGGGAACAGCACGCCATCTACGAGCGGACGGGCTACAACCAGGCCAGCGGCGAGTGGGAGTTCACGCTGATCCGGGTGGAGTAGCGGTCCCGGGGGCGTGGTGGGCCAGAATCGGGCCGTGCCCGCCGACCGCCCCGTCACCACCCCCGCCGACCGCCCCCGCCCCCGCCCCGTCACCAGCCCCGCCACCAGCCCCGCCGGCCGCCCCGACGGCGGCCCGGGCCTGCTGCGCCCCGCGGAGGCGGGTGACGCGGGGCGCGTCGGCGCCATCTTCGCGGGCTACGTCCTGCACTCGATCGCGACGTTCGTCGAGGACCCGCCGTCGGACGACGTGTGGCGCGAGCGCATCGCCGCCGCCGGGCGGGGCCTGCCCTTCCTCGTCGCGGAGGTCGACGGCCAGGTCGAGGGCTTCGCCTACGTCGCCCGGTTCCGCCCGCACGCGGCCTACCGCTACACCGTGGAGGACTCCGTCTACATCGCGCCGGAGGCGGCCGGCCGGGGGCTGGGCTCGCAGCTGCTCACCGGCCTGCTCGACGCGCTGCGCGGCACGGAGGTGCGCCAGGTCGTGGCGGTGATCGCGGCGCTCGCGGGGTCCCGCCACGACACGCCGTCGACGGTCCTGCACCGCCGGCTCGGGTTCGTCGAGGTCGGCCGGCTACCCGCCGTCGGCTACAAGAACGGCCAGTGGGCGGACACGATCATCATGCAGGCCGACCTGCGTCCCGACGCCTGACGCCCACGGCGGTGCGGCCGGGCTGATCCGACGGTCGGCCGGACGGGCCTGGTGTCGGCGGCCGGGCACGCGGATACGTTCGACGCGTGGCCGCACCCGACACCCCCGACCCCATCGTCTTCGTCCTGTTCGGGGCGACCGGCGACCTGGCCAGGCGCCTGGTGCTGCCGTCGTTCTTCCGGCTCGCGCAGGAGGGCCTGCTGCCGGCCGAGTGGCGCCTGATCGGCAGCGGGCGCCGCAGCAAGAGCGACGACGAGTTCCGCGACGACGTGCACGCCGCGGTCGAGGAGTTCGGCGCCGTGAAGCCCGCCGACGGCCCGTGGGACGCGTTCTCGCAGCGGCTGCGGTTCGCCGGCGGCGGCTTCACCGCCGACGACCCGGGCGAGCTCCTGGACCGGATCGGCGACGCCCGCGACGAGATCGGGACGGGGGCCCGGCTCGTGCACTACCTCGGCCTGCCGCCGCAGGCGTTCGCCGACTACACCCGCGCGATCGGTGCCCACGGCCTCGCCGAGGGCGCGCGGGTGGTCTACGAGAAGCCCTTCGGCACGTCGATGGAGAGCTTCCGCGCCCTCGACGAGGTCGTGCACGAGGTGCTCGACGAGTCCCAGGTCTTCCGCATCGACCACTTCCTCGGCAAGGAGGCCACGCAGGAGCTGCGCGCGCTGCGCTTCGCCAACGGCCTGTTCGGCAGCTCGTGGGACCGCCACCACGTCGCCGCCGTGCAGATCGACGTGCCCGAGACGCTCGACGTCAGCGACCGGGCGACGTTCTACGACGCCACCGGTGCCGTGCTCGACATGCTCGTCACGCACCTGTTCCAGGTGGCCGCCGAGGTGGCGATGGAGCCGCCGGCGTCGCTGGACGCCGACGACGTGGCCGAGGCCCGCGCGGACGCCGTGCGCCACTTCCGCCCGCTCGACCGCGACGAGGTGGTGCGCGGCCAGTTCGCCGGCTACCGCGACATCGACGACGTCGCCGACGACTCCACCACCGAGACCTTCGTGGCCGCCCGCCTCTGGATCGACAGCGAGCGCTGGCGCGGCGTGCCGTTCCTGCTGCGCACCGGCAAGCGCATGGCCCAGAGCCAGCAGAAGGTCAACCTGGTGTTCCGCGACCCGGAGGACTGCCCGCTGCCCGAGGGCGGGCTGCCGCACCGCGGCAACGTGCTGTGCTTCGACCTCGCCGGCGACGGCGCGCTGGCGCTCTCGATGAACGTCAAGACGCCCGGGGCGACGATGGCGCTGGGCACCACGTGGACCCAGATCCCGCTCGACAGCCTGTCGGGCGGCGACCCGCTGCCGCCGTACACGCGGCTCATCCACGACGTGCTCGTCGGCGACCGCGCGCTGTTCACCCGGCCCGACGGGCTGGAGGACGTCTGGACCGTGGCCGCCGCCGTGCTCGACGACCACCGGCAGCCCGAGACCTACGAGCCCGACAGCTGGGGCCCCGACGCCGCCCTGCGCCTCGCCGACCCCGTCGGCTGGGTGCTCCCGGGATGACGCCCACGGGAGCGGGATCCGCGGCCACGACCGCGAATCCCGCTCTCGTACCGGGTCAGTGCTGCCGTCAGTGCTGGGAGGCCGGCTCGCCCGCGTACTCGGGGCCGGCGGCCTGGCGGGTCGCCGGGTCCTCGGCCGAGGCGCCCTGGATCGCGCGCCACACCGCCTCCGGGGTCAGCGGCATGTCGATGTGCCGCACCCCGAGGTGCGACAGGGCGTCGATCACCGCGTTGTGCACCGCCGGGGTCGACCCGATCGTCCCCGACTCCCCGATGCCCTTCGCGCCGATCGGGTTGAGGTGGGTCGGGGTCTCGGTGTTCGACACCTCGAACGAGCACAGGTCGGCCGCGGACGGGATGACGTAGGAGGCGAGGTTGCCCGAGGTCGGGTTGC
>Ga0196958_10000338_pt1 | contig 15295 bp, 8 predicted proteins | sample S1v_10metaG_FD_148654 | JGI IMG/M metagenome (GOLD analysis project Ga0196958, IMG submission 148654) | Soil microbial communities from Anza Borrego desert, Southern California, United States - S1+v_10 | ecosystem: Environmental > Terrestrial > Soil > Desert | place: USA: California | collected...
GTGCGCGGGGGCGTGCGATTGATCTCGTCGGCGAGCAGGATGTCGGTGAACACCGGGCCGGCCCGGAACACGAACTCCTGCGTTTTCTGATTGAACACGTTCGCGCCGAGGAGGTCCGAGGGCATGAGATCCGGCGTGAACTGGATGCGGCGGAAGCGGCATCCGAGGAGTCGCGCCAGGGAGAGCGCGAGCAGCGTCTTGCCGGTGCCCGGCACCCCTTCGAGCAGCATGTGGCCGCCCGCGAGCAGCGAGGTGATGGCGAGCTTCTTCACCTGCGGCTGCCCCATGATCACCCGATCGAGCTGCGCGCCGAGCGCGGCGAAGCGGGAAGAGATTTCCTGGATCGAGTTCATGCGATTCTCCTGAATGCGTCGTTGAGCGTGTCGAGCTGTTTCTGAAAGACGGCGCGCGGCATCTTCCCCTCGCCGCGCGGCGGCACGAGACCGCCGGTCAGCTCGGCCACGCGCTTGTGCAGCGCCTCGCCGCGCAGTCCGGTGTTGTGCGCGACGGTGCGCATGAGCGCGTCGTGATAGAGCACGATGGCCTCGCTGTCGTTCGTGACTTCCTGATAGAGCGCGCCGAGGGAGCGGACGAGATCGACCGCGTCGCTGCGGGTCTCGCGATAGTCCTCTTCGGCAGGACCGATGCGCCGCCCCTCGCGCCAGAAGACCAGCAGCGCGGTGACGCCGGTGAGCAGGAGGAACATGCCGAGGTTCCACTCTTTCGCCAGGGCGAAGGCGCCGTCGTCACTGACGATGCCGTGCAGCACTTCGTCGAAATAGACAGGACGCTTCTCGCCCGCCAGTGCGGCGAGCAATCCGAGATGGTCAACGAGTTGATCGTTCTGCAGGAGCTCCGGCGCGGAGAGGACGTACAGCTCGCCGTTGCCGATGCGCTCGCGCGCCAGCAGCACGTACTTGCCGAGCGTGAACAGCGGCAGCATGCGTGGCCGAAGCTCGGTGAAGGCGACCGCGCCGCCGTTTCTCAGCTCGATGTCTTTCACCGACGGCCAGATCGGGAAGACCTTCGGCGCGACATCGGCGCTGACCGGTACCGCCGTGAGCGCGCCGAGCCGCGCCGCGATGACGAAGCGTCCGCCGCCGCGCACGAACGCGTCTTCGCGCGGGTTGAGCATTGCGCGCTTTTTCGGCGCCGGTGGTCCGACCTGATTCGCGTCGAGGTCTTCCGGATCGAAGAACGTTTCGAACTCGTGCGCCACGCGGAACACGACCGCGTTCGGCTCCACGGTCTGACGGCCGAGCGGGCGCGTGAGCTGCCCGACCTTGCGTCGCTTTGCCAGATATCCGTACGCGAGCGACAGTCCCTCTTTCGACGTGTTCTCGGTCGAGTACGCGTCGTACACGCGCTGCGATGCGCGCCGGTCCGTGACGATCCACAGGATGCCGAGCGTCGCGAAGGCGGCGATGGCGATGATGAGCGGCAGCGCGCGTCTCACGCGGCACCTCGCAGTGCGGTGAGGATGCGTTGCGCGCGCTCGCTGCAGTGGTCGAGCGCGTCGGGCGTGCTCTGCTCCGAACCGTACCACTCCTGTTCGAAGCGGCGCGTCAGCTCGATCATCTCCGGCCGCCACGCCAGCGACGGCGCGAGCGTCGCCACGTACTCCCAGTTCGTGCGGCCTTTGCGGAAGTGCAGGACGCCGCTGTTGTACGACGTCACGAGCACCGCGTGATACCAGGCGCGGATGGCCTCGCGAAATTTTCCGGCGGCGGCGAGTTGCGCGGCGTAGCGCTCCCACTCCGTCGCGCCGCGCGACAGCGGGTCGTCGTCGCGACGCGAGGACATGGGCTCGCTCGAAACGAGCGGCGTCGCCGCCGCGCGGCGCGCGCGGCGGATCACCTGCACGGCGATGACGACGATCATCAGCGCGATGGCGATCGTCACGGCGATGACGAGCCAGCGCATGCCCGGCGTCTCCGTCGGCACGCCGGCCTCGAAGAAGAGGCTGAAGAACCACTCCGCGATCGCGCTGACCACCTTCGCGATCCACCGATACACCTGCGCGATCCCCTCGGCCAGTTGCTCCATGTACGAATGGCTGCCGGGGGCGGTGGTCTGGATCGTGCCGCCGGGCGCGAGCTCGGGCATCTTCTGTTCGGCCGCAACCTGCTGCAGGAGTTTCGGATCGGGTGCGGGACCCGCGACGCCGCTGAGCTGCAGCTCGCGGATGGTGATGTCGATGCGCGAGACGAGCGAGCGATCGCCGCGCTGCGCGTTCTCGATGGCGGTGATCAGCGACTCGTCGGTGTGAAATCGTCCGCCGGACCACACGACTTCGCTGTTGCGATACCGCGCCGCTTCCGTGCGTGCCTGCACGACGTTGCCTGCCGCGAGATGCGTGCGCCAGCGGCGCAGTGCGGCGACGTAATCGGATACGGAGTAGGTGCCCGCGTGCGCACTGGCGGCGGCGAGCAGGAGGAGGATCGCGAGCGCGCGTCTCACGATGCCTCCTTCAGTTCGCGGAACCAGGTCCGTAGATCGTCGCCGCTTTCCTCCGCGCCCGACTTGCGCACGTAGATCACGTGCGCGGCGACCCAGAACGGCTCGAGCAGCACGAATGCGCCGGCGATGAGGACGAACCAGTAGCGGCGGTTGAAGCGGCTGAAGAGGATCTCCCAGTTCGGCGCGTCGAAGCCGCCGATCGCGCCGGCGAGCCACGTCAGGAGGCTGAGGCCGTACGCGAGATTCAGCATGGCGACCAGCGTCGCCACGAAGAAGACGAACACGAGCGCGAAGGGGATGCCGAGGCGTTTCGTGTGGCGGAAGATCAGCGTGAACGGGGTCTTCAGCGAGACGCGCTGGTTCATCGAGTAGGTCCCGACGGCGACGCCCGCGAACATGATGGCCACGACGAAGCCGAAGACCGTGAAGACGGTCAGCCAGCCGAGGAGCATGGAGGCGGAGGCGGTGAGGACGTAGCAGGCGAAGGCGGCGGCGCCGATGCGGAACGGCTCGCGGCCACTCACACGGCCGCGTCCCATGGCCAGCGTGCACGCGCGCGCGTAGACCGCGCGGCCCCACAGCGTGAGCAGCACGCTGCCGACGATGAGGTTGGCCGTGCCGCCGAGGAGATTGCCGTAGCGCGTGGCTTCACTGCCGACCTCGAAGAGCTGGTCGAGGAAGACGGCCTGCAGGAATCGATAGGGGATGGAGGTGAGGATCAGCAGCGCGGCCCACGGCGACAGCGTGGCGGCCACCACTTCCGCGGCTTCGTCGAGGACGGACGTCGTGGAGAGCGGCGCGCGAATCAAAACAGACCCGTGATCGCGGCGCCCGTCCACACCATCACGCGCGCGCCGGCGTACAGAAGAATGAGCGACACCAGGACCACTCCGATCCACGACAGCACGGGCGAGCGCCGCACTTTCGGCCCGCGTTTCGCGGTGAGACACGCGGCGCAATGCCAGATGCCGTCCCACTGCGTCGCGCATTCCTGACAGAGCGTCTTCGTGCACGCCATGCAGCGCGCGAACGCGGGACGCTGTTCGTGCACCGAGCATCTCTGGGTGGCGGGGAGCATGGCCCGGCAGTGTAGCAGCGGCCTTGACGGATTCGCAGTCCCGCGCGTACTCTCAATGCCGATGAATCACAACGCTCCGCGCTTTGCGTATTACTACGGCTACTTCACGTAGCGTGGGGCCATGCTGCGCCCCGCGAGACGGGGCGCTCGGCCGGTGACGGCACATCGAGACCTCTTCCCGCGGGCGGGAAGGGGTTTTTTGCTTGATGACGCAACTCGATGCCGAAGCCGAACTGAAACGCCTCCGCGAAGCCATTGACCGCGTCGACGAGGTGCTGGTCAAGCTCCTCAATCAGCGCGCCAAATACGCGGTCGAGATCGGGGAGATCAAAGGTCTGCTCGGCCTCCCCATCTACAGCCCCGAGCGCGAGAAGGAAGTCCTCCACCACGTCGAGTCGCGCTCCGACGGTCCTCTCGAGGCCGCGGCCATCCGCCGCCTCTTCGAACGAATCATTGACGAATCACGACGGGTCGAGCGCGAGTCCGCGCAGCACTCATAAGGAGAAATTCATGGTCATCGTCATGCAGAAACATGCCTCCGACGCCCACATCGAGCGCGTGGTCGCGGAACTGAGCTCGCGCGGATTCGACGTGCATCGCTCCACCGGCTCCGACCAGACGGTCCTGGGCGTCGTGGGCCGCGTCGACACCATCGACCAGCGCGAATTCGAATTGTTCGACGGCGTGCAGGAAGTCGTGCGCGTCAGCGAGCCTTACAAATTGTCCAGCCGCACGTGGCGGCGCGAAAAGACGATCGTCAATGCGCGCGGCGTCGAGATCGGCGGCGACAAAGTAGTGATCCTGGCCGGCCCGTGCACGATCGAGAACGAGGAACAGATGTTCGAGACCGCACGCCGCGTGGCTCGTGCCGGTGCGCGCGTCCTGCGCGGCGGTGCGTACAAGCCGCGTACCTCGCCGTATGCGTTTCAGGGGATGGGCGTCGAGGGATTGAAGCTCCTGCGCGCGGCAGGCGACGAGAACGACATGGCCACTGTGTCGGAAGTGATGGAGATCGGGCAGATCGAGAAGATGCTCGATTACGTCGACATCCTTCAGGTCGGCGCCCGCAACATGCAGAACTACAATCTGCTATCGGCCCTCGGCCAGGTCCGCAAGCCGGTCCTGTTGAAGCGCGGTATGTCCGCCACCATCCAGGAATGGCTCCTCGCCGCCGAGTACATCATGGCCGGCGGTAATTACGACGTCATCCTGTGCGAGCGCGGCATTCGTACGTTCGAAACGTACACGCGCAATACGCTCGATATCTCCGCAATCCCCGTCATCGACAAACTCTCGCATTTACCGATCATTGCAGACCCCTCGCACGCAGTCGGCCGCCGCGACAAAGTCATGCCCGTCGCCCGCGCCATCGTCGCCGCCGGCGGCGACGGCGTGCTCATCGAAGTGCACCACGATCCGGAAAAAGCAGTATGTGACGGCCCACAATCGCTTTACCCGGATCAATTTGCGCGGCTAATGGACGAATTGCGCATCATTGTGCCGGCGGTGGGGCGGAGTATTTGAAGCAGGCTCGACGGGCGATCATCGGTAAATGGCCGCGTAAAAGTTGACGAATTGTGCGCTGCGGTGCGAAACTATGCGACCGATCACCAGATCGCCGTCCGCTTACTGAACAATTCATTCGTCCCACCCGTCGCCGTTCGGCGTAACTACGCTCGTGCTTTCGTGCGTGCAGCGACGCGGTACTGGAGAAAGACCGCATGCGCCTCCTCGACGTGTGTCATCGCTCGTCCGTCATCGTTCTGCTGTTCTGTGTCGCGTTGCCTCTCCTTGCGTCGCAGCCATCACAGGAACCGCCGGAAATCGTCATAGACGGCTCAGTCGTGCGCGTCTCCCGTGCAACACCCGGTGAGAGGGTCGTGCTGTATGGAATCTCGCGTGAGACGGGGAGCGGGAACTTCGTCGGCCGCAATTACACGATCGTTCGGCGCGCCGCTGCCGACGGCATCATGACCGTCGATCTGAAGGAGCCGGTGCCGCCGGACACGGTCTTCGCGGCCGTCGATTACGAGAGCGGTCGCCACGCCATGGCATCGCCGCAGGGAGGCGTTCCGTATGTCGTGCTGCCTCCGGAATCGTTCCGCAAGCGTGACGGCGAATACGAGTTTCTCGACGTGGAGACGAGATGGCTGGAGGTGCTGTGTGTCAGGCCGCGCAAAGGAGCCTGGCAGGGGTTTCTGACCGACGGTGCCGGCCACGACGGCGATGGCCGCCGGAATGGCCGGACGCTTCTCGACCCGGCGCACATGGAACTCATCGTCGGCGACGATGCGACGCCGAAGAAGTTCCGCCGCGGTGACGTCGTCATCGTCATCGATCCGCGCCGGTTGCGAATTCGCGGAACCGAGGTGCCGGAATGATACGGCGCCGGCTCGTCAGCATCCTCGTCGCGGTGGCGTTCGCCGTGGCCGCGGGCGCGCAGCAGCATCCGAATCTCGAGAAGGGTTTTCACGCCGACAAGGCGTACGCCATCGACGGGATTGAGGGCATCAATCTGTTCAACGGGAACCTGAACCTCAGAGTCCCGATCGGGATTACCTACAACGCGGGCGGGGGACTGCAATACGCTTTCCAGTTGACCTATGCGGGCAACAGTTGGAATTACGCGTATCGCGAGAGGATCACGAGAGTCTATGAGGGGACGGAGAGCGAGTACGTAGATTATCTGCGGCAAAACTGGTCCGAGCCCGACACCAACTCGAACGCGGGGTTGGGGTGGCGTTTGTCGCTCGGCCGGCTGATCCACCCGGAGCTGGATGCGGACGTCGTACTCGACGACCCTGCAAACGCCACTTCCGCCAATCCATTGAAGTGGCTCTACGAATCGCCCGATGGTGGGGTGCATGCATTCCATCCCCACCCGCACGACCCGAGCGTGGCCGAGACCGGCGACGAGGTCCATCTCTACACACGGGACGGCAGCTACCTTCGCTACACGCGATTGACCTCCGGCACGACGCTGACGGGCCACCGGCTGGAGTTTCCGAATGGGTTGATCCGTGAGTTCCTTCCCGATGGATCGCTCCAATCGATCAAGGACAGGTTCGGCAACTCCGTGACTGTCACGATCGACGGCCCGGGCGTCCCCGTGCCGGACGCGGGACCTTGCACGGACAGCTACACCAGCTGGACGGTGAGCGACGGACACCGGACCCATTACGCCTATTTCGCGCGACGAGACCTCGACGCAACGACGCCCAAGCTCCAGCCATATGGGACTCGTCTGTGTCAGGTCAATCTCGCCGCGTTCGAGGGAACGCGTGCGATCTACAAATTCCACTACGTCGACCAGAAGATCTCTCGACAGGGCATTTTCACGACGTTGGTAGCGGACGAGAATCTGATCAGCCCTGTCGTAACCGTACCTCTCCTGACGGAGATCGAGCAGCCCGACGGTTCTCGCTACACGGCCCTTTACGACATCGGAATGAGCGAGACCGGTGGTCTCGATAGTAGTGACACCGAGGAGCCGACGGCTCTCAGCTACATACCTCATGGTCTGAATCCGGGGTCGTTCACTGGCCATGTGCGAGAGCTGACGCTGCCTACAGGGGGCAAATACGCCTGGACGTATGGCACGTACGCCTTTCCACTCGCATGGATTCCAGCGATCAAAGACAAATACCCGAACTTTGAAGAGCGGACGTATCGCGACGCTTCCGCCGGCGTGCGCGAAAAGCGTCACTATGTGGCAGCGGATGATGTTACGCCGGCGCTCTGGTTGTACGAGAGCACCGCAATCTCGTTCGAGAACGGCGCGCGCCAGGCAGGTTCACAGACGACTTTGACCGATCCGGCACAGAATGTGGCGGAGCACTACTTTTCGGCGTGTCGCGGACAATGTTTGAGTCCTTACAGCGCCGATGACTACGGCTTGCCATTCGTCAAGCGGCCCGACATGGCCCTGGAGGGGATGGATCTCTCCTCGCGCACGCTCATCGGTGAAGGGGTTCGAACGATCTACCTGAAGTACGAGAACGACGGAATCTCGCCGGCGCCGAACGCCCCGACACTCGACCTGAACCGTCGCCTGCAGAAACGCATGACGGTTTACGAGGACGGCAGCCGTACGACGGAGGTGTTCGAGGATTTCGACGGATTGGGCCATTATCGGAAGGTCACCACCGGTGACGGCACTCGCACGCGTGAGACGGTCACGAATTACAACCCCGGCTTCAGCCTCGCAGAACTCTGGCCGGTGGACCAGGCGTGGATTACGGAAACGTTCGACGCGACGGAGGTCAGAGAGGGCGGTGAGACCTTCAGAGCGGAGTACTGCTTCGAGGCGGCGACAGGTTTCCTGGAACGAAAGCGGACGTTGCGCAGCAAGACAGGCGCTCGTGCCGTGAACGATCTTCTGAGTGTCTTCACCCGTAACGGCAACGTCGAGGGCGAGAAATATTACGGTGGTGACGCTACGCCGCTTCCCGAGAATTTCGAAACTTGCAGCGCGGTAGAGCCGGATGATCCAGCTTTCGAGATAACGCATACTTTCTCACATGGGACGCGCGCCACGAGCAAATACAGTGGCATGACATTCCCGAGCCTGAGCCATTTGATCGACGTGAATACCGGTTTCCCGAAGCTCTCCAAGGATCCGGAAGAGCGGGAGACGCACTACGGCTTCGACAGCATGGGCCGCCTCGAATCGATCGCGCCGCCTGGCACTGCGTGGACGAAGTACACGTACGACCTCACTGGTGTGCACCCCTCCGTGCGCGCTGCTCAGTACGCGAGCGATTCGGACGGCACGGGGACGCCACTGACCGAGAGCTGGTTTTACTACGATGGCCTCGGTCGCATGATTCAGCAGAAGCGTCGGATGCTGGACGGCTGGTCCACGTCTGTGTCCAGCTACGATGGTCTCGGACGTGCAATTCGCAGCTACGTTCCGCGCTTCACTGACACCTCCGCGTTCACGAGCGGTACGGAGGATGATGGCGCGCTGAAGTACACGGAAACCACCTACGACGCGCTCGGCCGCGCGACGATCATCAAGGAGGCGGACGGGAGCAACGTCGTCTTCCACTATGCCGGACCGCGCGAGACGAAAAGGACGGTTAAGGTCGCGACGAAGGGCTCCCCAGCAGACGGTGAGGCGCTCGCCACGACCGAGAAGTATGACGGCTTCGGCCGGCTCGTCGGCGTAGTCGAGACGAGCCCCTCGATCAGCACTACTTATACCTACAATGGGCAGGATCGTCTGACGCAGGTAGAGTCGGGCGAACAGACTCGCACGTTCGGGTATGACGGCGCAGGTCTGCTCGGGACGGAAAGCCATCCCGAGCTCTCCGTACCGGCGCAATATACGTACAACGCACGTGGACATGCCGTGACGAAAAAGATCGGCACGATCGTGGATCTCACGTTCACGTACGATAAGGCGGAACGCCTCGATACCGTCCTGGCGAGTGGTCACGTCGTCAAAGGCCTGTCGTACGACGACGGGGAAACGGGCGCACTCACGAGTCAGACGCGCATCAACGCCTTCCCGGACCAGACATACAGCGTCACCGACGCCTTCGCTTATGACGCGGCTACCGGCCGTCTTGCGTCGAAGACGACGAACGTCACCTCAAAGACACCCACGGGCGCGGTCGTGTCGGCCGAAACGTTCCAGCAGACCTATCAATACGATGAACTGAGTGCACCGTCGGTGCTGAAATTTCCGGCGTGCCTGTCCGGCTGCGCAGGTTTGACGCTTCCGGACCACGATAAGATCCTTTCCTACAAGGATGGTCTCCTGACGGGGATCGCCGATGTGACCACGGCGAGTGGGATCTCGTACACGCCGACGGGCGCAGTCGCGAAGGTGGTGCATGCCGATGCGAGCGGCAACGCGGGCGTCATCGATGAGTTCAAGCAGGAAGAAGGACTGTGGCGTCTCGCCGAAATCGTCGTGCACAGCAGGCAGTGCGCGCCCATCCGCTCCCAGCCTCAGGACGCACCGGTTCTGTACGGAGAGCCAGCGACGTTCACGATCGACGTGGTCCCCGGCGCAATCGTGAAGTGGTACGAAGGTCTGGCTGGAGACGACGACACGTTGCTTCCTCAATCGCCCGGGCATCCGAACTTGACGATCCCGACGGTGACGGAGACGAAATTCTACTGGGCGGCGGTCAGCATGCCCGGCGGGGGGTGCAGCGTCCAGTCGCGAGCCGTGGCCGCAATTCCATGTACGCCGCCGGCCATCAGCATGCCCACCGCGGGTCCGGACCGGACGCTGGTCACCAGAAATACGACGATCACGCTCATCGCCGCCGCAACCGGTACTGAGCTGTCATACACGTGGGACATCAGCGGTCCCAATGTTCAGGAAACCCTCCGGGGGCTCCGCCATGAGTATGTCGTCACGGACGACGTTGATATTACGCTAACGGTCACGAACGCTTGCGGAACGTCACAGCAGCTCGTGGCCAGATACGATGCGGTCGACGAGGCGCAGTGCTCGACGAGTTTCACCCAGGGACTCGATGACCTCATCAGCGTACCGAGTCCGAATGTGCCGTACAAGCTCCAGGTGGCGCTGGCTCCCGTCGCCGGAGCCTTGCCCAATGTCTCCTATCACGTGCAATGGTTCGAGAATGACGTGGAGCGGAAGTATGAAACCCTTTCCTCGGTGCCGGCGATCAGCCAGTATGGCATCACGATGCGAAACGCCGACACGTTCGTTCGTGTTCGCGCGTGGGTGACGTGTGACGGTATCAAGTCTCCGGAAGGCGAAGAGGTGGCGTACGCCACCGTTTATGGAAGATGTACCGTACCGCCCGTCTCGGTCTCGCCGGCTTCCGGCACGTTGTCGAACGGAAGCCTCACCTTGACAGCCAGTTCCGTCCGTCCGCACCTCTCGTACCAGTGGTATCGCGGAAGCACCGGCGACACGCGTCAACCGGTCTTCGGTGCGACGGGCGCAGTATTCGCGGCTACGTCGGCACCGGCGACGTACTGGGTCCGTGGTACTGCGTCGTGCGGCAGTTACGCCGATTCGCCGACGATCCCCGTGAGCGGAGGTAGTTGCCAGCCGGTCCGCATCGTAGTGCAGCCGAAGAGCAGTGAGATCGCGGCGGGCTCGCGCGCCAGCATCGTGTTCTTCGCGACCAGCAGTCCGGCACCCGACCAGATTCAGTGGTACAAGTCGTCCGCCCCGTCGCCCTGCAGTGGCAGTGGCGATTGTCACGATCTCGAAGGCGGCAATGCAGCCACGCATTCTCCGGCCCCGTTGCGCACGACGGATTACTGGGCCGTCGTCGGTAATGGGTGCGACACGACGACGACGATGCCGGCTCGTGTTCACGTCACGTCCTGCGCGGACATCAACATTACGTCGCAACCGCAGGACCTGGGCTTGCCGCCCGGCACCTCGGCGGAGTTACGCATTGCCGCAAACGCAGGGGCAGCGCTCCTCTATCAGTGGTACGAAGGGGAAAGTGGGGATACGGCGCGCCCGATCGAGGGCGCAACTGGTCCGGCCTTGCCCGTTACGTCCCAAAATGCCCGGTACTGGGTCCGGTTGTCGTTCCACGACGAGAATCGCTGCGCCGTCGACAGCCGCACCGTTGTCGTCGCATCGTGTGCTCCCCTCGTTGCTGTCGCTGGAAACTACATCAGTGATTTCCCGGGGCAACCGCAGGTCCTCAATGTAGACGTCGAAGGGGATCCGTCCCGATTGTCCTATGCCTGGTACCTCGGAGAAGAAGTCGACGAGACGAAGCGGCTCTGGTCAGAAACAGATCAATTGCTGGTCATGCCGCAGTACACCAGCAGGTTTCTCGTCAGGGTGACGAGGAGTTGCCCGGGCGGTGATCTGACGACAGAGCGCGTCATGCAGGTCAGCGTCTGTCCCCAGGATCTTCCGAATCCTCTCGCCAATGGCATCGCACACACGAACGTGACGTATGTCGTGCGCAATGCTCAGGCGGCGTTGTCTTTCGATGGTTCGCTGATCACGCCGGACGTCGAATGGCGCGCGCGACCGTATGGGACCACCGGCGACGGTACCGTCATCGGCACGGGTGCATCGGTCATGACCCCGCCGATCACGCAGAAAATGGAGTTCTGGGGCCGCTTCCGCAGTGGCGAATGTACGCGCGATACGGAGTTTTCTGTTGTCGAAATGTGCACCGGGCTCGATGCGGAATGGAGCCCCGGCAGTGTGGGTAAGGTGTCCGAGGGGAGTACGCATTCAATCACTGTGCATGCCGTGACGACGCAGACCGCGCTCACATATCAGATTTACGAGGGCACGCACTCAGGAGACGTTGCGGGCTCGACGCTGATTCATACGTCGTCGCCCACGTACTCCGCGCGTTTCGATAAGACGAGAACGTTCTGGGCACGCGTGACGGGTGATCAGGGTTGCTATGCCGATACTGCGGTCCATACGGTGCGCGTCTGCGTCCCGGACATCAGGACGTCACCGCAATCGGTGATTCTCGACAAGAGTGTGACGCCCTCTGTGCCGCTCACGGTCGTTGCATCGCCCACAGGCGCCTCACTGCAGTATCAGTGGTACAGCCAGAATGGCGCGACCGCGACGCTGATTTCAGGTGCGACCTCGGCAACTTACAACGCTTCGCCCGACGTCGACACCAGCTACTGGGTTCGCGTCACCGGCTGTGACGTGCCGCGCGATAGTGCGACGGCAGTCGTGACCGTGTGTAAAGCGCCCGGGATCGCCCAACAGCCCTCGAGCGTCACGTCGACCAAGGGCGTGCTCGTGTCGCTGACCGTAGTGGCCACCGGGACGGCACCGAAGTATCAATGGTACGAGCGCGCGGCGGATGGGACCTCGACGCTGATCGCCGGCGAGACGACCAGCACGCTGAACCGGTACCCGCAGGTTACGACCGACTACTGGGTGAAGGTCACCGGAACGTGCGGCTCGATCGATAGCGCTGTCGCAAAAGTGAGCATACCGCCCGAGATCGTGTCCCAGCCGGTAGCCGGCAAGATCACTTCGGGCACGACACGCGACCTGACGGTCGTCGCAAGTGGAACGCAACTACGTTATGAGTGGTACGCTCACAATGGCACCGCGTGGGCTTTGATTTCAAACGCCACTGCCGCAACGTACCGTCCGCCGCCCATCACGGCGAATACGAGCTTCATCTGCCGCGTCTACAGCGGTGCGGCGCCGAAGCCGACGCAATTGGTTACGTTCGAAGTCTGTCTGCCGCGCGCATTCACATTCTCGGGACCGGGCATCAGCGGCGTCGGTCATCATTTCTATGTGACCGATCCACAGCCTGGCGAGACCTATCTGTGGTACATCGGCGACACGGGAGACACGCGAAACCCATATTCGAACGGCGTGTCCACGACCGTCTATCCCACCCAGACGACGAACTACTGGCTCCGTACCCGTCGCGCCGAATGTGACGCCGACGGCCCCACCGTCACTGTGCCGATCTGCATTCCGAGGATCGGAGCGCAACCGGTGGGGAAAACGATTACCTCCACGGAGCGGCACACGCTCTCGGTCGCTGCGACAGGGAGCGGGCCCTTGACGTATCAGTGGTACACGGGTGTTTCCGGAGATATGAGTGCACCGATCAGCGGTGCGACGGCGAATGTGTACACGCCGCCTGCATCGTCTGTAACTCAGTCATATTGGGCCCGCGTGTCCAGTCCGGTAGCGGCCGGATGTTCCGTGACGCACGTCAACAGCGCGGCTGCAACGATTTCGATCTGTCACCCTCCGTCGATCTCGACGCATCCGTCACCCGTGATTGTCGCGACCAGTACGTCGTCGACGACGCTGCTCGTCACAGCATCGGGAAGCGTGACGTCCTATCAGTGGTACGAGGGTGCTGCAGGCGATGTATCCAGACCCGTGGGTCCCAATGACAGGGCATTTCCCGTGGTGCCCGGAGCGACGAAGTCGTATTGGGTGCGGGTCAATGGATCATGCGGATTTGCGGACAGCCGGACGGTGCTCGTCAGCGTGAGCCCCCGGATCGACACGGCACCGGTGGATGCCGGGGTCTGCAGGCTCGGCGATTCGGTCCGTTTGTCGATGTCCGCGACGGGAGCGACGTCGTACCAGTGGTGCCGTCTGCCGAGCGGGTCGACGACGTGGGAAACGCTCTCCGAGACCGGGCCGATGCTCACTGTGCCGGTCCCCACGACGCCGACGTACTTCATCGGCTCGGCTGTCAGTGGGGACGCGATCGCGACGACGAATCAGGTTGCGGTGACGCTGCTCGACCGTCCGCCGCTGACGAGCATCAGCCGGCGTCGTGAGTACGGGACGACGTTCCGCCTGACGGCGAAGGTGACAATGACGGAGACGAGCTCGTACGCGTACCGCTGGTACGAGGGAGCGCTGGGCAATACTTCGAAGATCATCGGCTATTCGGACTACGTGTTCGTGACACCGACGTCGCCGGTGACGTATTGGGTCCGCGTCACGGACGACGACACGGGCTGCTATAGTGACATGGCGGATTCGTTCTGAGGACGCATCGATGAACCGGCAAAGGACAGCAGTTGTGCGTGGTTGCGCCCTCTTTATCGGCCTGCTGGCGGCGTTGTGGTGCGGTGTGCCTGCATCCGCAGACGCGGTGAAGTTCCAGGCGGCCGGCGGGCCTGAGCTCCGTGAAGGCCGGTACGTCGTCACTCTGGCCGCCGACAGCGATCCGGAAATCACGCCCGGAGCTCTGGTGCGAGCCTACGGAGGACGGATCGAGCCGTATGCCGCAATGGGGTTCACCGGCTTCCTGTATGTGGCCGCTCCGGCCCGCGCACGCGCAATGAGCGCGGACCCGCGCGTGCAGTTCGTGGAGCAGATTCCCGCGGCAGCGGAAACGCTGCCATCCCGTGCACCTGAACCCGCTGCGGCGTCGCGGCCGGGGATGCAGCCGCGGGGCGAGTGGAGTGAGACGGCGGTGTTGTGGTCCAGCGGTGAGTATCGCTACGACGGCGTTGGAAACGTCAAATCGATCGGCGACGACACCTATCGTTACGACGGTGTCGGGCGCCTGACGTATGCGACTGCGAACACGGATCGCTCGAATGTGCAGGAGTACACATACGACGACTACGGGAATCTGAAGGCGATTACGACGACCACGGCATCGTCGGTCGAGGTGCGGCACTTCGCAGTTGATGAGACGACGAACCGGCTGACGCAGGAGCCATGTGAGCTGCCGAACGTGACCTGCTTTACCGGCGTTTACGACCAGGCGGGGAATCAGCTCGGATCAGGAAGCAGCGATACGTTCGTCTGGGATCAGCTCGGGATGATGACGGAGATGCACCACATCGGTACGCTCCGGTACATCTACGACGCGAACGACGAGCGAATCGCGACCGTGGACCTGATCGGACAGGTCGAGCGCAGCCGCTTTTATACGCTGCGTGATGCCGACAACAAGGTGAGTCGCGAACTTCACCGTGCCGGTGGCGCATGGAAGCGCGGTAACGATTACGTCTACCGAGACGGCGTCCTTCTTGCGGTGTTCACGAGTGAAAACTCCGGCTCCCGCCCTGACCGCCACTACCACGCCGACCACCTCGGTTCGACGCGAATCGTGACCGACGCGAACGGCTACCGAGCGTCGACGACGACGTTCTGGCCTTTCGGTGTCGAAGCTCCCGGTAGCCAGCGCGACCGCACCACGCACCTCAAGTTCACCGGCCACGAGCGCGACACGAACACCGAAGCGCTGTCGGTGGACTACATGCACGCTCGATATTACAACCCCGCGATGGGGCGGTTCTTATCGGTCGATCCGG
>Ga0196958_10000339_pt1 | contig 15288 bp, 16 predicted proteins | sample S1v_10metaG_FD_148654 | JGI IMG/M metagenome (GOLD analysis project Ga0196958, IMG submission 148654) | Soil microbial communities from Anza Borrego desert, Southern California, United States - S1+v_10 | ecosystem: Environmental > Terrestrial > Soil > Desert | place: USA: California | collected...
TTTCTCGAAGCCGGAGTCGTTGTCCATCGGCCCGCCGAACTGGCCGGGATCCTCGACGACCTCAGCGTCCGAGCAGGTGCCGGATCTCGGTGACGGCCGCGCGTCCCGCCCGGTTCGCGCCGACGGTGCTGGCGGACGGGCCGTAGCCGACCAGATGCAACCTCGGCTCGGCGACGACCCGGGTGCCGTCCATCCGGATGCCGCCTCCGGACGCGCGCAGGCGCAACGGCGCGAGGTGGTCGATCGCGGCACGGAACCCGGTGGCCCACAGGATGAGGTCGGCGGGCTCGAAAGTGCCGTCGGCCCACTCCACCCCGTCCGGGGTGATCCGCCGGAACATCGGGTGGCGGTCGAGGATGCCCGCGTCGAGCCCCGCGCGCACCTCGGGTGTGACCGCCAGATCGGTCACGCTCACGACGCTTTTCGGCGGCAGGCCCTCCCGGACCCGCCGGTCGACCTTGGCGACGGCCTCCCTGCCCCATTCCTCACTGAACGGCTCGTCGCGCCAGACCGGCGGACGCCGCGTCACCCAGCGCGTCGAGCGCGCGAAGGGGGCGATCTCCAGCAGCAGTTGAACGGCCGACGCGCCTCCGCCGACCACGACGACGCGTTTCCCGCGGAAGTCGCCCACGCCGGTGTAGTCGGCGGTGTGCAGCTGGCGGCCGCGGAAGGTCTCCTGGCCCGGGTAGTACGGCCAGAACGGCCGGTCCCAGGTCCCGGTCGCGCTGATCACCGCGCGGGCGGCCCAGGTCTCGGCCGCGCTCGCGACCACCAGCCGATCGTCCTCGGAGCTCACCGACAGGACGTCGACGGGCCGATGGACCGGAAGATCGTAGGTACGCTCGAACCGGCCGAAGTACTCGGCGACGGCCTCGGCCGCGGGCTGTTTCGGGTCAGGGAGGCCGAAGGACATGCCGGGGAGGTCGTAGACGCCGTGGACCTTCTCCATCACCAGCGAAGGCCAGCGGTACTGCCAGGCGCCACCAGGCCGTTTGCCGTGGTCGAGCACGACGAAACCCGCCTCGTTGGCGAATCCCGCGCGGCGCAGGTGATACGCCGCGGACAGACCGGCCTGACCCGCCCCGATCACCGCCACGTCGACTTCGTGATCCGCCTTCATACCGGGTTCAACGGCTGACGGAAGCCGCTATTTCGTCCGCTGCGTCACAGCCCGCACGATCGCGACGACCAGGAGCACTCCGCCGAGGACCACCAGCACCGGCGCCATCCGTTCGCCCACGGATCCGCCCGCGTATTCCATCAGGTCGATGGCCTCCCCCTCCGGCACCGGCTTCACCGCTTGCAACGGCGGGCGTTCCTGGGGTTTCTCAGGTTCGGAAGTGCCGAGTCTGCCGGACAGGCTTTCCGCGAACGAGTCGAGGATCTTGCCGCCGACCTCGGAGATCATCCCGCGCCCGAACTGCGCCGGCTTACCGGTGACCGCCAGCTCGGTGGCGACGGCGCCATGGGTGACGCCGTCCTTCTCGGTCAGGGTGAGCGTCACCGTCGCCGATGCCGTGCCCGCCCCGCGGGCGTCCTTTCCGGCGGCTTTCATGACCACCTTCTTCGCGTCGGCGTCCTTCTCGACGAATTGGCCGGTTCCCTTGTAGAGCAGGGAGATCGGCCCGAGCTTGACCTTCACCGTGCCTTTGAAGGCGTCTCCGTCGACTTCGGTGAGGGTGGCGCCCGGCATGCACGGCGCCACCCGTTCCGGGTCGACGACGGCCTTCCAGACCTCGTCGACCGGGGCGGGTACGGTGAATTCGTGGTCGAGCCGCACGGGCCGACCTCCCTTCTCGGTGGCTAAGAACCCGCCGCGGCGAGGACCGCCCGGCCGGTCAGCACCCTGGCGAGGTGCTGCCGGTATTCGACATCGGAATTGCCGTCGGCCGTGGGGTTCGTGCCTTCGGCCGCGCGTTCGGCCGCGCCGCGGATCGCCTCGGCGGTGGCCGCGCAGCCGACCAGCGCCTCCTCGACCCCGGCCGCCCGCACGGGTGTCGAACCCATGTTGGTCAGCGCGACCCGTGCCTCCTCGATGGTGCCCGCCTCGGTGCGGACGCAGGCCGCGACCGCGACCATCGACCACGCCTGCGCGACCCGGTTGAACTTCTCGTAGTGGGCGCGCCAGCCGGTGTGCTTCGGCACCCGGACCTCGACCAGGAGTTCGTCCGCGGCGAGCGCGGTGGTGAACATGTCCTGGAAGAAGTCCGCCGCGGCGACCGTCCGCCGTCCGCCCGGCCCGGCGACGACGAGTTCGCAGCCGAGCGCGAGCACGGGGGCGAGCAGGTCGCCGGCGGGATCGGCGTGCGCGAGGGCGCCGCCGAACGTGCCGCGATGGCGGATCTGCGGATCGGCCACCGTGTCGGTGGCGGCCTTGAGCACCGCGGAGTGCTCGGCGACCAGCGCGTCCCGCTGGACGTGGTGATGCGTGGTCATCGAGCCGATGACCAGCGCGTCACCGTCGTCGCGGACCCCACGCAGTTCGGCGACCTTCCCGAGGTCGACCAGCGTGGTCGGGGTGGCGAGCCGCATCCGCAGCACCGGCAGCAGGCTTTGCCCGCCCGCCAGCACCTTGGCGTCCTCGCCCGCCTCGGCGAGCGCGCTGATCGCTTCGTCCACCGTGGACGGAGCGACGTAGTCGAACGGGGCCGGGATCACTGGACACCTCCGGTGGCGTCGATCGAACCGAGACCGCCACCGGCTTCGGAGCCCAGCCCGCCCGCGGCGGCCGATCCATGCTGGATGGCGTGCCAGACCCGCATCGGGGTCAACGGCATTTCGATGTCGTCCACCCCGAAGTGCCGGACGGCGTCGATCACGGCGTTGACCACCGCCGGGGTCGAGGCGATCGTGCCCGCCTCGCCGACTCCCTTGACGCCCAACGGGTTCGTCGTCGACGGTGTCTCGGTGCGGTCGGTGGTGAAGCTGGGCAGATCCGCCGCCGACGGGAGCAGGTAGTCGGCGAACGTCCCGGTGGTCAGCGTGCCACCCTCGTCGTGGACGGCCTCCTCGAACAACGCCTGCGCGATGCCCTGCGCGAGCCCGCCGTGCACCTGGCCTTCGACGATCAGCGGATTGACGGCCACGCCGACGTCGTCGACGCAGACGTAGGAGCGCAACCGTACGCGCCCGGTCTCGGTGTCGACCTCGGCCGCGCACAGATGGGTGCCGTGCGGGAAGGAGAAGTTCTCCGGGTCGAACGTGTCCGACGAATCCAGTGATGGTTCGACCCCGTCCGGCAGGTTGTGCGCCGAGAACACGGCCCACGCGATGTCCTGGATGGACGTCGAAACTTCCGTGCCCTTGACCGAGAACTCGCCCGCCGAGAATTCGAGGTCGTCCTCGGAGCACTCCATCAGATGCGCCGCGATCGGCTTCGCCTTGGCGAGCACCTTGTCCGCCGCCTTGACCACCGCGATCCCGCCGACCACCAGCGACCGGGAGCCGTAGGTGTCCATGCCCTTGTGCGAGGACTGGGTGTCACCGTGGATGACCTCGATGTCCTCGAACGGGACGCCGAGTTTGTCGGCGACGATCTGGCTCCACGCCGTCTCGTGGCCCTGGCCGTGCGCGGAGGCGCCGGTGATGACCTCGATCTTGCCGGTCGGCAGCACCCGGATCTCCGCGTGTTCCCAGCCGCCCGCCGCGTAGTCCAGCGAACCGAGCACCCGCGACGGCGCGAGACCGCACATCTCGGTGAACGTGGAGATGCCGATGCCGAGCTGGACCGGGTCGCCCGATTCCCGCCGTTCCTTCTGTTCGCGGCGGAGGCCGTCGTAGTCGAAGAGCTCCTTGGCCTTGGCGGTGGCGGCCTCGTAGTCGCCCGAGTCGTAGGTCAGCCCGGCCACCGTGGTGAACGGGAATTCCTCGTGCCTGATCCAGTTCTTCTCGCGGATCTCCATCGGGTCCATGCCGAGTTCGACCGCGAGTTCGTCCATCATCCGCTCGATCCCGAACGTGGCCTCCGGCCGTCCGGCGCCGCGATAGGCGTCGGTGAGCGTGGTGTTGGTGAACACGTTGGTGCACACGAAGTGGTACGCCGGGAACTTGTAGATGGCGTTGAACATGAACGCGCCGAGGATCGGCACGCCGGGGCCGACCAGGCCGAGATACGCGCCCATGTCGGCGAGCAGTTCGACCTTGAGGCCGGTCACCGTGCCGTCGCGGTCCGCGGTGATGGTGAGGTCCTGGATCTGGTCGCGGCCGTGGTGCGCGGCGACCATCGTCTCCGAACGGGACTCGGTCCACTTGACCGGTTTGCCGAGCCGCTGGGCGACGAGCGTCGCCATCATCTCTTCGGGCAGCACGGCGATCTTGCCGCCGAACCCGCCGCCGACGTCGGGCGCGATCACCCGCACCTTGTGCTCGGGCAGGCCGAGCGTGGCCGCGGTCATCGTCTTGAGGATGTGCGGGACCTGGGTGGCCGACCACATGACGAGCTGGCTGCCCGTCGGGTCGACGACGCACGCCCGCGGTTCCATGAACGCCGGCACCAGCCGCTGCTGACGGAAGCGCCGCTTGAGCACGACCTCGGAATGCGAAATCGCGTCCTCGACGCTGGAGCCGGTGCCCGCGTCGGCGGAGTCGAAGACCCAGACCGCGTTCTGGTTGGTGCCAAGGTCCTCGTGCACCAGCGGCGCGCCCTCGGCGAGCGCGTTCTCGAGCCCGAGCACGACCGGCAGTTCGTCGTACTCGACGTCGATCGCCTCGAGCGCGTCGTGTGCTTCCGCCGACGTGCGGGCGACGACCACCGCGACACCCTCACCGGCGAAGTTCACCGTGTCCGAAGCGAGGATGGGCCGCCTCGGCGACTTCATGTCCGGGGTGATCGGCCACGCGCACGGCATGCCGATGGCGCTCTCCGGGTCGAGGTCCTTCCCGGTGAACACCGCGACCACACCCGGCGCGGACTTCGCCTCGGTGACGTCGATCGAGACGATCTCGGCGTGCGCGAACGGGCTGCGGAGCACCGCGAGGTGCAGCATGCCGGGCAGGGTCAGGTTGTCGGTCCAGCGGGTCCTGCCGGTGATGAGGCGTTCGTCCTCCTTGCGGCGGCGGGACTTGCCGACCTCCGGTTCGATCGTGGAGGTCATCACTCACCCCTCGCGCCGACCCGGGAGGCGGTGTCCGAGGCGAGCCGCTCGGCCTCGGGACCGGCACCGGGCCGCATCCTGTGGGCGGCGTCGCGGACCGCGCGGACGATGTTCTGGTAGCCCGTGCACCGGCAGAGGTTGCCTTCGAGACCTTCGCGGACGGCCTGCTCGTCCGGATCGGGATCGTCGGCGAGCAGGTCGATCGACTGCATGATCATGCCGGGGGTGCAGAACCCGCACTGGAGCGCGTGATTCTCGTGGAAGGCCTTCTGCACGGGATGCAGTTCGCCGTCGCGGGCGAGTCCTTCGATCGTGGTGACCTCGCAGCCGTCGGCCTGGACCGCGAGTACCGAACAGGATTTCACGCTGTGCCCGTCGAGGTGGACGGTGCAGGCCCCGCAGTTGCTGGTGTCGCAACCCACCACGGTGCCTACCTTCCCGACCCGTTCGCGCAGATGGTGCACGAGCAGGGTGCGGGGTTCCACGTCGTCTGTGCAGGGGATTCCGTCGACGGTGACGGTGATGCGCATCAGGCCTCCAAAAGCAAGAGAAACCCCGCGCTGGCCCGGGGTCGTTCGGGAGCGGCCGGTCATTCGGTTGGCACGGACCGACCCCGGAACGACCGTGATCGGACTCACAGTCGAGCGTGCTACTCAGGTCCGGTCAGGGCAACCCCCACCAGGGGCCGACTCTTCGACGATGGTGCACATGCGTTGAAAACAAAGAGATTTCGCCGCAGGCGCGCAACACGGCGAGTCTCCTTCGGTACTCGAGGAGCCTGGGAACCGTCTTCGTCACTCAGGAGGCCAGATGGCGTTCGACCCGGTGACCACGGTGGCGACCCTGGCACCGGGGATCTCGTGCACGGTCAGCGCGGCCAGGCCGGCGGCCCCCGCCGGTTCCGGGAGGACACCGAGGGTTTCCGCGCCCAGCCGCATGGCCGCGCGCAGATCGTCGTCCTCGACCAGCACGAAGTCGTCCACGAGCGACCGCAGGCGGCGGATGGATTCCGGTTCCGGGGTGCGGATCGAGATGCCACCGGCGAACGAGTTCACCCGGTCGACGGTGATCGGCTCACCGGCCCGCCAGCTCGTCGCCATCGCCCGCGCCGACGTGGTCCCGACACCGACGATCCGGATGTCCGGTGTTCGCGCCTTGAGCCAGAACGCGACGCCGGCGATCAGCGCGCCGTCGCCGACCGGGAGCACGACCGTGTCGATGGCACCCGCTTGCGCCAGTTCCAAGCCGATCGTGCCCGCCCCTTCGGAGATCGCCGGCTCACGGCCGTCGACCACGAACACGCGGTCCGGGGCTTCGGCGGCGAAGCCGGCCGCGGCGACCTTCGCCTCGCCGTCGACCCGGTGCACCCGCGCCCCCAAGGTCTTCATCCGCCGCAGTTTGACCGGGGAGATGTCGGCGGGCACGAACACCTCGGCCCGCAGACCGTGCTTGCGGGCGGCGAACGCGACGGCCTGCCCGAAGTTGCCGCTGGTGCCGCACACCATCGTGGTGCCCGGCTCCAGTCCGGCCGCGAAGTAATCCGCGCCGCGGCCTTTGAAGCTGCGCAACGGATTCAGCGTCTCGATCTTCACCAGCACGTTCCGGCCGAGTCGTTCGTTGAGCTGTTCGTCGCTGTACTGCGGGGAATTCAGGAAGACGGGGTCGATCACCTTCGCCGCCTCGGCGACGTTGTCCAGCTTCAGGTCGATGTCGGTCATGACGCTCAAGCTAGGCCGGGAGCCGATCATGGCGATTGTAAATTTTCCCGTCCGCGTGCAAAAATTTTGCGTGCCTCTCGACGAGATAGACCAGCTGCTGCTCGCCCTCGTCCAGGCCGACGCCGCCCGCCCGCTGCACGACCTGGGTGATGCCGTCGGCCTCTCCCCGAGCGCGGTGCAGCGACGGCTGACCCGGCTGCGCGCCACGGGCGTGATCCGCGCCGAGGTCGCCGTGCTCGATCCGGACGTGCTCGGCGCCGGAATGACGTCGGTGGTCCTGATCGCGCTGACCCGCGACGACGAAAAGCACCACACGGCCTTCCGCGAGCGGATGCTGGCCGAGCCCCGTGTCCAGCACTGCTACAGCATCGTCGGGCAGTGGGATTACGTGGTCGTCCTGCTCAGCCCGGATCTCAAGGCGAGCCGGCACCTGTCCAGGAAGCTGTTCGACCAGTACGTCAACCGGTTCGAGACGCTGCCCGCCTTCGAGGTGGTCAAGTCGAGCCAGTCGGTGCCGGTGCCCGGCGTCAGTTGTGGATCCGGCCGCTGAGTTCGGCGAGCCGCGAGCCCGAACCGTTCCACCGCAGCGCGATGATCTCCGCCGCGATCGACACCGCGGTCTCCTCCGGGGTCCGCGCGCCGAGATCGAGGCCGATCGGCGAGGACAGCCGTTCGAGTTCCGCCTCGGTGACCCCGGCTTCGCGCAGCCGCGCGAACCGGTCGTCGTGGGTTTTGCGCGAGCCCATCGCGCCGACGTAACCGACGTCGAGACGCAACGCGACCTCCAGCAACGGCACGTCGAACTTGGGGTCGTGGGTGAGCACGGCGATCGCGGTCCGGCCGTCGATCCGGCCCGCGTCGGCTTCGGCCGCGAGATAGCGATGCGGCCAGTCGACGACGACCTCGTGCGCGTCGGGGAACCGGCTCTTCGTCGCGAACACGGGCCGCGCGTCGCAGACCGTGACCTGGTAGCCGAGATAAGCGCCCATCTTCGCCATCGCGGCGGCGAAGTCGATCGCGCCGAAGACCAGCAGGCGCGCGGGCGGTTCGAAGGAGTTGACGAAAACCGTCATCCCTTCGCCGCGGCGCTGCCCGTCCGGCCCGTAGCGCAGGGTGCCGGTGCGGCCGCCGGCGAGCATGCCCCGCGCGTCGTCGACGACGGCGTCGTCCATCCGCGAGGAACCGAGCGAACCGGCGACCCGGTCCGGCCAGACGACCAGATGCTCGCCGACCAGGCCCTCCCGTTCGTGCTCGATCACCGTGACCACGGCGACCGGCTGTCCACTGTGGACCGCTTCGACGACCTCGCCGAGTTCCGGCATCGAGTCGCGGTCGATGTGCTGGACGTAGATGTCGATGATCCCGCCGCAGGTCAGCCCGACGGCGAACGCGTCGTCGTCGCTGACGCCGTAGCGCTGCAGCACGGGCGCGCGCTCGGCGACCACCTGCTGCGCCAGCTCGTAGACGGCGCCTTCGACACAGCCGCCGGAGACGCTGCCGGTGACCGTGCCGTCCGGGGCGACGAGCATCGCCGCGCCCGGGCTCCGCGGCGCCGACGAGAACGTCGCCACCACGGTGCCGACCCCCACCGTCTCGCCTGCCGCCCAGCGGCGGTGCAGTTCGTCCAGTACGTCACGCATCGGCGATCTCCACCAGCAATCGTTCCAATGTGGCCAAGCTGTGCCCGGCGAGCAGCCGATCGAGGGACGGGAGCGCGGCCACGATGCCGGACTGCACGGGAGCGTAACCCGCCCGCCCCGCGTGCGGATTCACCCAGAATACGACGTGCGCGAGCCGTCGCAGCCTGGCGAGCTGCTCGCCGAGCAGGCCGGGATCGCCGCGTTCCCAGCCGTCGGAGAACACGGTGACCACGGATCGCCTGGCCACGCCGCGTTGCCCCCAGCGGTCGAGGAACGCCCGCAGGGTCTCGCCGAGCCTGGTCCCGCCCGCGAAATCGGGGACCGCGGCGGCCGCGGCGAGCATGGCGTGCTCGGGATCGCGCAGCCGCAGCTGGCGGGTGACCCTGGTGAGCCGGGTGCCCAGGGTGAACACCTCGATCCGTCCGGGAGCGCGACGCGCCACGACGTGCGCGAACCGCAACAGGGAGTCGGTGTACGGCCCCATCGAGCCGGAGACGTCGATCAGGAAGACGACGCGGCGTGGTCTGACGCTCTTCCGCCGGTACGCCAGGCGCACGGGCTCGCCCCCGCCGGCCAGCATCGCCCGAAGTGTGCGCGAGGGATCGAGGGCTCCCCGCCGGGCAGGGCGACGGCGCGGCGAGGATCGCAGCGGGAGCGCCGGGCGCAGTTTCGCGAGCAGTTCCCGCAGGTGAGCACGTTCGGCGACGCTCAGTTCGGCGAGGTCGCGGTGACGCAGGATCTCTTCCTCGCTCGCCGCCACGCGGAGCTCGTCGGGCTCCGCGCCGGACTCGCCCTGTCCTGGCGCCCGCGCGAGCGTGGCGATCCTGGCCCGCTTCCGGGCCGCTTCCCGGATTCGCCGTCGTGGGGCGGCTTCCTCTCCGGTGAACCAGCTGCCGAAAGCGGCGTCGTAGCGCGGGAGGTCGTCGGGGTCGGCGCACAGCGTCAGCCGCCCGGCCCAGTAGAGCTGCTCAGGATCGGCGAGGTCGATCTCGCCGATGGCCCCGAGGTATGCCTGCACTCGGTGCGCGTCGCACGGCAAACCGGCTTCGCGCAATGTCTCCGCGAAGCCGACGAAGCCCGCCAGTGGATCGCTCACCCCTCCATTGTGCGCGCGATGCGGCGGGCGAAGACCGGGGTCTTCTCGCGCAAGGGGCCGATGCCGCCCAGGAACGCGCCCACGGCCGTGAGCAGCGGGAACCGGCCCGAGACCCGCAGGAGCAGGGGAATGGTCCGCTCGTTCAACGTCCCGTCGAGGGCGGGCTCGATGAGCATCTTGTGCTCGCCCCATTGCTGAATCTGGATCAGGGTGACGGCGAAGTTCCGACGGCGCTGTACCCGGCCCAGGTCCCGCGCGGTCAGCGTGCCGCGCAGCAGCGGGGCCGCGAGGATCCTCGCGGCCGCCACGGCGTCCTGGATCGCGACGTTGACGCCCATCCCGCCGGCGGGCGACATCGTGTGCGCGGCGTCGCCGATGCAGAGCACCCGCTCGGAGTACCAGTGCGGCAGCTTGGACATCCGGACCTTCAGCAGTTTGACGTCGTCCCACTCGCGGATCTCGGCGAGTTCACGCTCTCCCCAGCCGAACAGGCCACCGATCCGTTCGCGGAACTTCTCGATGCCCTCGGCACGCAGCGCCTCGTCCTGCCCCTTCCTGATCAGGTACGACGTCTGGTAATAGTCGCCGCGGTCCATCGTCATTCCGGCGAGGCCGTTCGCGAAACAACCGAACACCTCGGCCGCCTCGCCCGTCTCCTCGAATTTGGGCACGCGGACCCACCACACGTCCATCGGCACGTCGTACTCGTGGGGCACGAGCCCCGCTTCCGCGCGCACCAGGGAATCCCGGCCGTCGCAGCCGACCACGAGCGTCGCGGCCAAGTCCCGTTCCACGCCTTCGGAATCGCGGTAACGCACCCCGCCACCCTCGCGCAGGCCGGTCACCTCCGCCCCCATCCGCAGGGTGAACGTCGGTTCCCCTGCCGCGGCTTCGGCGAGCAGGTTCAGGAAGTCCCATTGCGGGACCATCTCGATGTACTTGTGCGGCCCGGGAACCCTGCTGAAATCGGCGGCGACGATCGACACGTCGCCGAACACCATCCGCATCTTCTCCAGGCGTTTCGACGGCAGTTCCGCGAACCGCTCGCCGAGCCCGAGTTCGTCGAGCAACAGCAACGTCGGCGGATGCACCGTGTCGCCGCGGAAATCGCGGAAGAAATCCTTGTGCTTTTCGAGAACGGTGACCTCGACCCCGGCTCGCGCCAACAGGAGTCCGAGCACCATCCCCGCCGGACCGCCCCCCACCACACAACATTGTGTACGTTCCATATTCGAGTTCTAGCGCGTCTCGGACACCACTACCACGTATTCGGCCCCGAAGAGGACCTTGGTCCTAGGGCCGCAGTCCGGCGATGAGCACACCGGCCATCCGGCGCGCGTTGTACCGGGGATCGCTGCCGGCGCCGATGCAGAGGTTCCCGACGCCGCGCATGACTTCGAGCGCCTCCAGATCGGAGCGGATCTCACCCGCCGCCGCGGCGGCGTCGAGCAACCGGGCACACACCGGCAAGAGGGTGTCGAGGAAGTAGGCGTGCAACGTCTCGAATCCGGCGTTGTCGGACTGCAGGACCGACGCCAGGCCGTGTTTGGTGACCAGGAAATCGACGAAGAGGTCGATCCAGCGCCGCAACGCCTCGTACGGGGAATCGCTCGACGCCAGCAGTTCCGGCCCGGCTTCGGCACACGCGTCGACCTGGTGCCGGTAGACGGCGATGATGAGGTCGGCCCTGGTCGGGAAGTGCCGGTAGATCGTGCCCATCCCGACGCCCGCCTTGGCCGCGATGTCGCGGACCGGCGCCTCTACACCCGAGGTGACGAAGACGGCGGCGGCCGCGTCGAGCAGCGTCTTCTCGTTGCGCCGGGCGTCCGCGCGTTTGGCCTTGGTGCCTTCTCCAGCCATCACGCCACTCCTCCACCGCCGAGGTCGGGTAGCCATCCGGGACACTGCCGCACAGGGTTAGCGGAGCATGGTTCCGCTTGACCATCTTGCCATGGAGGTCGTCGTCGTGCAGTACCGCCGACACTCAGGCGAGCAGGTGGTCCAGCTTGGCCCGGACGCGGGCGAGGTCTTCGCTGTATTTGAGCACCGAGCCGAGCGTCCGCGCGGCGGCCGCGGCGTCCAATTCGGACATTCCGAGGGCGAGGAGCGCCTGGGCCCAGTCGAGGGATTCCGCGACCCCGGGCGGCTTCAGCAACTCCATCGCCCGGAGCCGCTGCACCGCCGTCGCGACCTGTGCGGCGAGCCCCTCGCCCAGGCTCGGGATCTTGCGGCGCAGGATCTCGATCTCCCGGCCGAGGTCCGGATGTTCGAGCCAGTGATAGAGACAGCGGCGCTTCAGCGCGTCGTGCACCTCCCGCGTCCGGTTGGAGGTGAGCACCACGAGCGGCGGATGTTCGGCGCGCACCTCGCCGAACTCGGGGATCGTCACCGCGTTCTCGTCGAGGAGTTGCAGCAGGAAGGCTTCGAACTCGTCGTCGGCCCGGTCGATCTCGTCGACCAGCAGCACGCACGGCGCGGTCTGCAACGCCTTCAGCAGCGGCCGGGACAGCAGGAAACGTTCGGTGTAGAGGGACTGTTCGGCGGCCTCGACGTCGAGGCCGCCCTCACCGGAGGCTTCCAGCGCCCGCAAATGCAGCAGTTGACGGGGAAAGTCCCAGTCGTACAGCGCCTGCGTCGCGTCGATCCCCTCGTGGCACTGGAGCCGGATGAGCGGCATGCCGAGCGCTTCGGCCAGCCCCAAGGCGAGCGAGGTCTTGCCGGTCCCCGGTTCGCCCTCGCAGAACAGCGGGCGACCGAGCGCCACGGCGAGGAAACCGGCCGTGGCGATGCCGTCGTCGGCGAGGTAGCCGACCGATTCGAGGGCTTCGGCCAGTTTCTCGGGCGATTCGACGGTCACGTGCCGATCGTATGCCTCGGCGAGCGCGAGATCAGCCTGGAAGATCCTCGCGCCGGTCCACGTCGTGCCCGGTGCCGAGGTCGCCGCATTCGACGAGCCGCAGGTCCTGGCGTCCCTTGAGCCAGTCGCGGGCGCCCTTGTCCCCGGACGCGCCCGCGACGATCTCCGGCCACCAGCGGCGGCCGAGTACGACGGGATGACCGGGAACGCCTTGGTAGGCGGCACGCGCGACCGTGTCCTCATCGGCCCCGGCGGCGACCCGGCCGACCACTTCGGCACCGACCCCTGGCAGGTCCACGAGATGCACGACAGCGGCTTCGGCGTCAGTGCCGGTGAGCGCGCTCAAGCCCGCGCGCAATGACGCGCCCATTCCCGACTCCCAATCCTCGGCCACGACGGCGGCTTCGGGAGCGGGCAGGAGCGCGCGGACTTCCGCGGCCGAGGCACCCAGCACCACCCGGACCGGCGCGCAGCCCCCGTCGGTGAGCACCCGCAGCGCCCGGACGACGAACGGCTCGCCGTCGAGAACGGCCAGCGCTTTCGGCCCGCCGAAGCGGCGACCTGCCCCGGCCGCGAGCAGCAGGCCGGCTATCTCAGCCATGCCGGGCTTTGGTGGGGGGCGCGGAGGCCAGATCGGTCTCGATGGCGCGCGCCGCCGCGAGCAGGGGCGGCAGCAGTTCCCGTTCGACCGACTCGCGGGTGGTGCGGCTGGCGTGGGTGGAGAGGTTGACGGCGGCCACGACCTTGCCCTGCCGGTCGCGGATCGGCGCGGCGATCGAACGGAGGCCTTCTTCGAGTTCCTGGTCGACCATCGCGTAGCCCTGCTCGTAGACCCTGACCAGTTCGGCGAGTAGTTCCTCGGGCCGGCTTTTCGTGCGCGCGGTGAGCTTGTCGAGCTTCGCCCCGGCGAGGTGGTCCCGCAGGTCGGCGTCATCGAGCCCGGCCAGCAGCACGTGTCCCATCGAGGTCGCGTGGGCCGGGAAGCGGGTTCCGACGTTGATGCTCACGGTCATGATCCGCGAAATGGCCACGCGTGCCACGTAGACGATGTCCATGCCTTCGAGCACCGAGACCGAACTCGACTCGTGCACCTCGGCGGAGAGTCGTTCCAGATGCGGCTGGGCGACCTCCGGCAGCGACAAGCTCGACAGATACGAGTAGCCGAGTTCGAGAACCCGCGCGGTCAGCGAGAAGTACTTGCCGTCGGTGCGCACGTACCCCAGGTCGACGAGGGTGAGCAGGAACCGGCGGGCGGCCGCCCTGGTCAGCCCGGTGGACCGGGCGACGTCGCTCAGCGTGAGTTCCGCCGCGTCCGCGTTGAACGCCTTGATCACCGCCAGCCCGCGCTCGAGCGACTGGACATGATGCGCTCCGCGCTCGGTCACCTCGCCTTCGTCCATATGAGAACCCTAACCGCCTCCCTCCTCTTGGGCGGCAGGCTCACCGAGTTCGGCCAGTACCCGTTGGGCGACGGCGAACGCGGCGTTGGCGGCCGGGGCACCCGCGTAGACGGCGGTGTGGAGCAGGACCTCGGAGATCTCCTGCGCGGTGAGTCCATTGTGGACGGCGGCGCGGACGTGCATCGCGAGCTCGTCGTGGGCGTGCAACGCGGTGAGCGCGGCCAGGGTGACGCAGCTGCGGGTCCTGCGGTCGAGCCCGTCACGCGACCAGACCGACCCCCAGGCACCCCGGGTGATGTAGTCCTGGAACGGGCGGCTGAACTCGGTGGTGCGGGCGACCGCCCGGTCGACGTGCGCGTCCCCGAGGACTTCGCGGCGCACCTTCATGCCGGTCTCGTAGGTGTCGTCGGTCATCGGGCGGCCTCCAGGTGTTCGAGGATCAACGCGGTGAACCGCTCCGGCTGTTCGAAACTCCCCAGATGCGCGGCGCCTTCGACGACCTCCAGCCGTGCGTCCGGGATGCCGCCCGCGATCACCTCGGCGTGCTCGACCGGGGTGGCCGGATCGTCGGCCCCGGCGATGACCAGGGTTCGCACCGTGATCTTGGGCAGTTCGTCGACGAGGTCCATCCGTTCGATGGCCGCACAGGACGCCGCGTACCCCTCGGCGGGAACGCTCGCGATCATCTCGCGCAGGTATCCGGCCCGGTCGGGGTGGGCGGCGGCGTAGTCGGCGGTCAGCCAGCGGCCGACTCCGGCCTCGGCGACCGCGGCGGTGCCGTTCTCCCGGACCGTCTTCGCCCTGTCCGCCCACATGTCCGGCGGCCCGAGTTTCGCGGACGTGCAGCACAGCACGAGGCTCCGGATCCGGTCCGGCACGTGCACGCCCAGCCACATCCCGGTCATCCCGCCGAGCGAGAGGCCGACGACGTGGGCGCGTTCGGCATCGTGCTCGTCGAGCAGCGCGAGCAGATCACCGCCGAGATCCGCGAGCGTGTACGGCCCCGGCGGGACCGGGGAGGCGCCGTGCCCGCGAGCGTCGTAGCGGATCACCCGGAAACCCCGCTCCACCAACGGTTTCACCTGCGGCTCCCACATGCGGTGGTCGCTGCCGAGCGATCCGCTGAACACCACGGCCGGGCCGTCCGCGGGCCCTTCCGCGACGCTGTGCACCGTCACCGGCTCAGACATCGAAGAACACCGTCTCCCCCTCGCCCTGCAACCGGATGTCGAACCGGTAGCCGTCGCCGGCCTTGGTGGCGACCAAGGTGCGCCGGCGGGCTTCCGGCACCGAGGCCAGCACCGGATCCGCGGAGTTGTCGTTGTCCTCGAAGTAGATCCGGGTGACCACCCGGTGCAGGAGGCCGCGGGCGAGCACCGAGACGTCGATGTGCGGCGCCTGCGTGCTGCCCGCCGGACCGGGCAGCGGACCGGGCATGATCGTCCGGATCTCGTAGTGGCCGCCCGGGTCGGTGGGGCAGCGTC
>Ga0196958_10000340_pt1 | contig 15287 bp, 13 predicted proteins | sample S1v_10metaG_FD_148654 | JGI IMG/M metagenome (GOLD analysis project Ga0196958, IMG submission 148654) | Soil microbial communities from Anza Borrego desert, Southern California, United States - S1+v_10 | ecosystem: Environmental > Terrestrial > Soil > Desert | place: USA: California | collected...
AGGCGTGGGTCACCTCGGTGGGGTACGGCGTGTAGCCGACGGTGTTGCGGCCGCGCAGCAGCATCTGCAGGCAGATGTTCGGCACCGCTTCCCGCAGTTTCGCCAGCCGCTCCCACGGGTCTTCGGCCAGGAACCGCAACGCGACGTCGTAGGTCGCGCCGCCCCAGCACTCCAGCGAGAGCAGCTGCGGCGTGGTCCGCGCGACCACCGGCGCGACCGCGAGCAGGTCCTTCGTCCGCACGCGGGTGGCGAGCAGCGACTGGTGCGCGTCACGGAAGGTGGTGTCGGTGACGCCGATGGTCGGCGACTCCCGCAGCCAGCGGGCGAAGCCCTCCGGGCCGAGTTCGGTGAGCTTCTGCTTCGAGCCGGGCGCCGGTTCGAGATCCTTCGGCAGCTTCGGCAGCTTGACCTGCGGGTCGAGGGTGCGCGGACGCTCGCCGTGCGGTTTGTTGACCGTCCGGTCGGCGAGGTAGGTCAGCAGCCTGGTGCCTCGGTCGGCCGAATGGCGCGCGGTGAGCAGATGCGGGCGCTCCTCGATGAACGACGTCGTGACGCGGCCTTCACGGAAGTCCGGGTCGTCGAGGACGGCCTGCAGGAACGGGATGTTCGTGGCCACCCCACGGATCCGGAACTCGGCGACGGCGCGCCGGGAGCGGCCGACGGCGGTCTTGAAGTCGCGGCCTCGGCAGGTGAGCTTCACCAGCAGCGAGTCGAAGTGCGCGCTGATCTCGGTGCCGGAGAACGCCGTGCCGCCGTCGAGGCGGATGCCGGAACCGCCGGGCGAGCGGTACGCGCTGATCATCCCGGTGTCCGGGCGGAACCCGTTGGCGGGATCCTCGGTGGTGATGCGGCACTGCAGGGCGGCGCCGCGCAGGTACACCTTGTCCTGCGACAGCCCGAGGTCGTCGAGCGTTTCGCCGGAGGCGATGCGTAGCTGCGATTGGACGAGGTCGACGTCGGTGACCTCCTCGGTCACCGTGTGCTCGACCTGGATGCGCGGGTTCATCTCGATGAAGACGTGGTTGCCGTCCCGGTCGAGCAGGAACTCGACGGTGCCGGCGTTGCGGTAGCCGATCTGGCGGGCGAACTTCACCGCGTCGGCGCAGATCCGGTCGCGCAGTTCCGACGGCAGGTTCGGCGCAGGGGCCAGCTCGATGACCTTCTGGTGCCGCCGCTGGACCGAACAGTCGCGCTCGAAGAGGTGGATGACGTTGCCCGCGCCGTCGGCGAGGATCTGGACCTCGATGTGACGCGGCTCGACGACGGCCTTCTCGATGAACACCGTCGGATCGCCGAAGGCCGACTCGGCCTCGCGCGCGGCGGCCTCGATGGACTCGCGCAGCTGCGCGAGGTCCAGGACACGGCGCATCCCGCGTCCACCGCCACCCGCGACGGCCTTGACGAAGACCGGGAAGCCGATCTCTTCGGCGGCGGCGATCAGCGCGTCGACGTCGGAGGACGGCTCGGAAGAGCCCAGCACCGGCACGCCGGCCTCGCGCGCGGCCTTGACCGCGCGGGCCTTGTTGCCGGTCAGCTCGAGGATGTCCGCGCTCGGCCCGACGAAGGTGATGCCTTCGTCCTCGCACGCGCGCGCGAGGTCCGGGTTCTCGGAGAGGAAGCCGTAGCCGGGGTAAACGGCGTCCGCGCCCGCCTTCTTGGCGGCCGCGACGATCTCCTCGACCGACAGATAGGCCCGCACCGGGTGACCGGGTTCGCCGATCTCATAGGCCTCGTCGGCCTTCAGCCGGTGGAGCGAATTGCGGTCTTCGTGCGGGAACACAGCCACCGTGCCCGCGCCGAGCTCGAATCCGGCGCGGAACGCGCGGATGGCGATCTCACCCCGGTTGGCGACCAGTACCTTGCGGAACATGCCGGTCCTTCCCATCATCGGATCGGTAGGTGAGGCACGTTACCTGTTTGCTCCCGCAGGACGGGAGTTGTCGTCCAGGTGATGGACGTCATCCCCGCCTGAGTTGCGCGCCGGGGCTTTGCAGCACCCGGTTCGCGGTGCCCTCGTGGACACCGGTCAGCACGTCGACCGCGGCGAGCTCCACGAGCGCCTTCGCGACGTCCGGCGCGGCGACCGCGGGATGCAGGGAGCGGTACAGCGCGGCCACCCCGGCGACGTGCGCGGCGGCCGACGACGTCCCGCTGAGCACCCTGCCGCCGCTGCCCCCGGCGTTCGGTCCCGGCACGTCCACCCCTGGTGCGAACAGGTCGACGACCTCGCCGTGGTTCGACGTCGACCCGACCCGGTCACTCGCGTCGGTCGAGCCGACGGTGAGCGCCTCGGTGACCCGGCCGGGGGAGAACTTGCCCGCGTCGGCGGCCTCGCCGCCCGCCGGGAGTGCGACCGGGACGACCGCCGCGAGCGCGCGGACGGCGGCGTCGAGCCGGTCGTTGGCCGCGCCGCCGATACCGAGGACGGCCACGGCGGGCTGCTGTGCGTTCTGCGTCACCCAGTCGATCCCGGCGATGATCTTGTCCGTCGCGCCGCCGCCCTGTGCGTCGATCACCCGGACCGGGACGATCTGCGCGGCCTTCGCGACACCGAACGTCCTCGACGCGGCGACACCGGCCAGGTACGTGCCGTGACCGTTGGTGTCGGTGGTGTCCGTGCCGCCGTCGAGGAAATCCTTACCGGGCTTCACCCGGCCGTCGAAGTCCGGATGCGCCGGGTCGACCCCGCTGTCGATCACGTAGACCGTGACGTCCTTGGCCTCGGTCCCGTAATGGTAGAGCTGGTCGAGGCCCGTTCGCTGGTCGATCCGGTCCAGTCCCCAGTTCGGCGGATTCTGCTGGACTTCCGCCGCGGAGGCGGGCTGCGCCGCGAAGATCAGGAGCGCGAGCGCGGCCATGACCCGTACCAGTCGAATGCTCATGCCTTGGCTCTACGCCTGTACCCCCGGGGCGGCAACCCGGAAGTGTCACCCGTTCGACTGGTTTTGCCCGATGTGGCCGCTCACCGTCGACTTCGGCAAGCAGACCAGCGCGTCGAAGGCCTCGACGACGTCGACGGGGTTGAAAAGATGCGCGTGCCGAATGCTCTGTGGTCCCACGGTGCCGCGTCGCGCGCGGAGGTCCATCAGCCCGGGGCCTTCGGCCTCGACGCTGCCTTCCGCCGGTGCGTCCAGTCCCTGGCCGTACACGGTGAATCCGAGGCGTGCGGCCGGATCCGGCCTGAGCCCGGTGGTCTCGCCCTCGACCGCGGTGATCCCCAGCGCGAAGTAGTCGTCGCCGTACTCGGCCGCCAGATGCGTACCGGCCGAGGGCGAAGTGAGCCCGGGAAACGGCGAGAACGGCACGCGCTGGAGGTGTCCGTTGTGGAGCATCACGACGATCTTCGCGTCGCCGCCGTGCAGCCGCCGGATCAGCCGGACGGTTTCGGCCATGTAGGCGTCACGCGAACCGCTCTGCAGCGCCGGGGCGTCGCCGGACATCATCGCGGCCACCTCGGCGAGGTAGGCGTCGACGCGCAGAGCGCCTTCGACGTGGTGCTCCACCACGGCGGTGTTCCGGTAGACGGGACGCAACGAGGTGAGGTGCGTCTTGAGCCGGGTGAGCGCCGCGGTCGCCTTGTCCCTGGCGACGTCGTCGAGCGCGGCGTACTTGGCGGGCGCCTCCGCGCTGCTGACCGACGCGTACCCCTCGGTCGCCTCGATCGCCGCGTCGACCAGGCCCACCGCGGCCTCGTCCACAGTGGACAGGTACCCGCGGACCACCTCGAGCGACGGCACGGGCGAGCCCGCCGAACTCGGCACGTCGAGGCCGAAGTAACGGACGTCACCCCGTTCGCGCAACCACGCCAGCATCTCGTGTGCCTCGGGCGACTCTCCGAGCGAGAACGTGAAACCGTCGCGGCCGATGTCGGCGACGTCGCCCGGGGCACCCTTCAGCCAGTCGTCGACGAGCTTCCCCTCGGCGAAACCCGACTCGAACCCGACGACCCGGAAACCGTGGTGCTCGACGAGGTGGCGGAGCAAACGATTGCGCAGGTCGCCGAACTCGTGGATGTGGTGGTTGTTCTCCCCGATGGCGACGATCTTCGCGTCCCCGACGAGCTCGGCGATTTTCGCTGGGTCTGACATACTGGTCACACTAACGCAACAGGAGTAGCAATTGGCAATCTCCGGCACCCAACGGCCCGGCGGCCGGACGGAACGCACCCGCCAGGCCGTCCTGCACGCCACGCTCGACCTGCTGGCCGAACGCGGCTTCGGCGAACTGACCGTGGACGCGGTCGCCGAACGGTCCGGCGTGCACAAGACCACGGTGTACCGGCGCTGGTCCTCGCCGGACGGCCTCGTCGCCGCCGCGCTCCAGATGGGCGCCGAGGACGACTGGAAGGCACCCGACACGGGGTCGCTCGAGGACGATCTGTACGAGGTGGCGGCGGAGGTCGTGCGGTACTTCACCGAGCCCGCGCTGAAGGAACTGCCCACGGCGTCGGTGCTCGCGGCGTTCCAGTCGCCGCCGGCGGCCGAGGCACTGCACGACTTCTACGCGGACCGGCACGTGCGCATGGCTCCGATCACGGAGCGGGCCGTCGCGCGGGGTGAGATCCCTTCCGGCACGGACGGGGACGAGCTGGTGCGGGCGGTGTGCGGGCCGATGTTCTACCGGCTCTTCCTGTCGAGGGAAAGCGTCACGGTGACGGAGGCGCGGGTCGCGGCGCGGGCGGTGGCTGTCGCGGCGCGTGAAGGCGCTTTCATGCGGTCGCGCGGATCGTCCTCGGCTCTTTCGCCACGGTGATCTTCCTCGCTGGGTGGCGCTTCGGAGTACATGAAGGCCCCCTTCCTGTACCTAGGCGCAAGGAAGGGGGCCTTCATGTACTCGGGATGGGCATCGCCACCGTCAACAAACCCGAGGAACGTGCCTGGTTCACCCGCTGACGAGGTCGATCCGGTAGCGCACTTCGGAAAGCGGGATGTCTTCGCCGGGCATGGTGTCGGTCTTCGTCGCCCCGTCCGGCAGCCATCCCGCGGCCGAGTAGAAGCGCTGGGCACGTTCGTTGGTGTCGAGCACCCAGAGCGTCGCCTGGCGATGCCCCGAACCCCGCAGCGCGGCGACGGCGGTGTCGAGCAACCGTCTGCCCAGGCCCGTGCCCCAGCGTGCGGGTTCGAGATAGATCGCGCGCAGTTCCCCGCGGATCCGGTCGACGGCGGTGAAGCCCAGCAGCGAGCCGTTCTCGACGAGGACCAGGACGTCGTCCTGGTGGGCGGGGTCGGCGAGGGTTCGCTGCCAGCGGGCGGCCCGGCCTTCGACCGAAAGATCGCGCAGGTACAGCTCGGGCAGCAGGCCCTGGTACGCCGCCTGCCACGACCGGACGTTCACCTCGGCGATGGGCCAGGCGTCGTCGACGGTCGCGGGGCGGATCGTGGCCATCGTCAGCCGTTCACCTTGCGGGCGGCGAGACCGGTCACGACGGCGAGCGCGAGCACCATCGACAGCGCGATCCCCCAGCCCGCGCCGGTCACGCTCGAACTGCTCGGCATCGCGTAGAAGAGCGCGCACACCATGACGACGCCGCCTCCGGCCACACCGCCGAGGAACGCGATGCCGAACGTCGCCGGCCGCAGGGACACGCCGAGCAGCGTCCCGACGAGGAGGGTCACCGAGACGACGAGGTAGACCGCGCCCTCGTCGGCCCGGCTCGACGAGTAGCCGACGAGTTCGATCGCCTCCAGCACGAGACCGAGCGCGCCGCAGAGCCCGCAAACGAGAGCCGCCACGGTGAGGGCGCCTCGCGGTTTCCCCAGCCCGAGCCGGAAACTCCGGTCCCGCCGCACCGACACCAGCGCGCAGCCGGCCGCGGCGATCAGGCAGCCGTCGGCGAGGACCAAGACGACGGGACCGGACGGCATCGCCGAGAGCAGCGCCAGCCCGCACAGCGTTCCCGGCCCGGCCATCCGGCGTGTCTTCGGCGGGAACATCGCGATCCCCGCCCCGATCGCGAAGACGACGAGCGGCAGGACGGTCCAGCCGCCGTCTTCGAAGAAGTCTTCCACGCTGCTGCTGAACCGGAACGCGATGACCACCAGGTACACCGCGGCAGCGAAGGCGAGCAGCCCGGCGGCGACGGCGAACGGGTCGGGCTTCGGTCGCGCGGGCACGGCCGGTTCGGGTTCCGGAAGGACGGGCGGCTCGGGAGTTCGGGAGGGCTCGGGGGTCGGCGCGGGCGTGTGCACCGGCCGCGGTTCGGGCACCGGCTTCGGGTCCGGTGCGGACTCGCGTTCCTGGACGACCTGCCCCTCGACCCGGACCACCACCTCGCCGGTCGGCCCGGTCACGGTGATCCGCCCGTCGAACGGCCCGAGTTCCGCCAGGTCCGGAGCGATCTCGGCCCCGTCGCCGGTCTCGGTCACCCGCAACCAGGAAGGCGACGACGCGAACCGGCAGGTCCGCGCGATCGGCGGCCCTGCCAACCGGATGCGCGCCACCGGCGCCGAGCCGCGGACGACCTCGCCGAACCGCACCACGTCGGGCTCGGTGCGCACACGCGCTTCCCGCCGCGCCAGATCGGCGGCCTCGGCGACGTGCTGGATGTCGGTCTGCGCCATCGCGGTGAGGACTTCGTGCGCGCCGATGGCGACGGAGAGGTTCTCGCTCGTCAGCCGCCGCCGGAGTTCCGTCACCGCGCCGAGGCGGGTGAACATGTTCGGGTCCTCGCTCGCCGCGCGCAGGTCGGCAGGGACCGGCGACGGTTTGATCCGGCGGCGTCTGCTCCGGGCGAGGTACAGCTCGCCCTGCATCTCGATGTCGCGGCTGGGCGTCTGGTTCGGGTTCCGTTCGCGGACGCTGTCGAACAGGTAGTCGTAGAGCTCGCTGAGCGCGATCCAGCCGTCCTCGTCGCGGTCCGCGTCCCCGGTCCGGAGGCCGTCGACCAGCGCCGAGGTGAACACCGACGGCCGGACCTGGTCGTCGGCGAGGTGATCGCCCTCGAAGGCGTACTCGATGGAGTTCGACGCGGTGATCACCGCACGGCCGCGACCGCCGAACCCAGCGCCGGGGAACGCGTCGAGCACGTTGGCCTCGCCGGAGGCGCGCACCGCGACCCCCTGGCTGAAAGCGCCGCCGTAGCAGCAGTCCAACAGGAGGACGATGCTCCGCGACCGGCTCATCCGCATGCAGCGCTGAACGAAATCGGCGGGAACGGCACTCGACGCCAGCCGCTCCGGGCGAGTGTCGCGGGCGGCGAAGAACAGCTCGCCCGACTCGCTCTTCAAGCCATGGCAGGAGAAATGCACCAGCAGGACGTCGTCCGGCACGCTGTCGGCGAACAGGTCCTCGACCCGGCCGGCGATCACGTGCGCGGTCTCGTCGCGTACCACCTGGACGTCGAACTCGCTGATGGTGCGGTCGGCGAGGACGTCGGCGAGCGCTTCGGCGTCGGCCGCCGGGGACCGCAGCGCGCTCAGCCCGGGGTTGTCGTACTCCCCGTTGGCGATGATCAAGGCACGCCGCTCACCGGTCATGACGCCGAATGCCTGCTCACGAAGAGGTCGACGAGCTTGTCCTGATCGGTGAGGCTCGCTTCGGACAGCTCCAGCACGTCGCCGTCGATCTCCAGCCGCACCGTGCGCTTGACCCGGCCGCCGCGCGAAAGCCACTCCCGCACGGCCGCGACGACCGAGCGCAGGCCGTCGGCGGACTGTCCCAGCGTGACCAGCAGCCCGCCCACCGTCGCGACGTCGAACGCGCGCGAACCGGGCGGCGCCGGACCGGCGGGCAGCGCCGTGACCTCGGTGATCCCGCGATCGATCAGTTCGCCGCGGAGGTACCCGGTGAGCTGGTCGACGCGCTCGGCGTCGGCCCCGTCCTCACCGAGCTGGACACGAACCGCTGACGTCATCCCCGGCCTCCCTCGCCCGTGCGGAACGAGACTGTGCAGGACAAGGGAACCCCTCGGCCCGCCCGGCGGCAAGGTCCGATCGGGCAGAGATGTGCACGTCAGCTTTTTTCCAGGTACTCCACACGATCTTCGTCGACGACGTCGGCGATCATGTGCGCCAGCCCCAGATAATTTCCCAGGGCCGGATCCTTCTCGACGATTTCCAACGCGCGGGCCCTCGCCTCGGCGATGACTTCCTCGTCGCGCAGCAGCGACAGCAGTTTCAAGGTCGACTTCTTCCCCGACTGCGCGGCACCGAGGATGTCGCCCTCCCGGCGCAGTTCCAAGTCCATTCTGGACAGTTCGAAACCGTCCGTCGTGGACTCGACGGCGGCCAGCCGCTCGCGGGTCGTCGTCCCGTCCGGGGTTTCCGTGACCAGCAGGCACAGCCCCGGCACGCTGCCCCGGCCGACCCGGCCGCGCAGCTGGTGCAGCTGGCTGATGCCGAACCGGTCGGCGTCCATGATCACCATCGCGGTCGCGTTCGGCACGTTGACGCCGACCTCGATCACGGTGGTGGCGACGAGCACGTCCAGGTCACCCCTGGAGAACGCCTGCATCACGGCGTCCTTGTCGTCACTGGGCATCCGGCCGTGCAGGACGCCGATCTTCAGCCCCTTCAACTGTCCCTCGGCCAGCTCGGGCGCCACGTCGAGGACGGCGAGCGCGGGCCGTTTGTCGCCCTTGTCCGACGCCGGTTCGTCACCGATGCGCGGACAGACGATGTAGGCCTGGTGGCCCTTGCCGCACTCCTCGCGGACCCGCTGCCACGCCCGGTCCAGCCAGGCCGGCCGCTCCGCGACCGGCACGACCGACGTCTTGATCGGCGACCGGCCGACCGGCATCTCGCGCAGCGCGGAGATCTCCAGATCGCCGTAGACGGTCATCGCGACCGTGCGCGGGATGGGCGTCGCGGTCATGACGAGCACGTGCGGGCTGGTCTCGTCGGAGCCTCGCGAGCGCAGCGCGTCCCGCTGCTCCACCCCGAACCGGTGCTGTTCGTCGACCACGACCAGGCCGAGATCCGCGAAGGACACCGTGTCCTGGATGAGCGCGTGCGTGCCGACGATGATCCCGGCCTCGCCGCTGACCGTCTCCAGCAACGCCTTCTTGCGTTCCTTGGCGCCCATCGAACCGGTCAGCAGGGTGACCCGCGTCGCGTTCTCCGCGGCGCCGAGTTCGCCCGCCTGTCCGAGGTCGCCGAGCATCTCGCGCAGCGACCGGGCGTGCTGCGCGGCCAGGACCTCCGTCGGCGCGAGCATCGCCGCCTGCCGCCCGGAATCGACGATCTGCAGCATGGCGCGCAGCGCGACCACGGTCTTGCCGGAACCGACCTCGCCTTGCAGCAGCCGGTTCATCGGATGCTCGGTGGACAGATCACCGGCGATCTCCTCGCCGATCTCCTGCTGACCCGAGGTCAGCGCGAACGGGAGCCGCTTGTCGAAGGCGTCGAGGATGCCGCCCTCGGTGTGCGGACAGGCTTTCGCGGGCCGCGAAACCAGGGAATGCCGCCGCTGCGCGAAAATGAGCTGCACCGCCATGGCTTCGTCCCATTTGAGCCTGTCTCGCGCGGAGTTCAGCGCCTGCCAGCTCGACGGCCGGTGGATACCGCGCAGCGCGCTCTCCAGACTGGGCAGGCCGTAGCGGGCCAGCAGCTCGATCGGCATCGGGTCCTCGTCGACCTCCAGCACGTCCAGCACCTGCCGGACGGCCTTGGCGATCACCCAGGTCGGGATCCCCTGCGCCGCCGGGTACACCGGGATGATCTCGGCGAGGAAGTCGTCCATCGCCTCGGCTTGACGTTCCGCGTCGAAGAGCTCGTACTCGGGGTTCGCCAGTTGCAGGACGTCGCGGAAGGCGGTGACCTTGCCCGCGAAGAGGCCGTTCTTGCCCGGCACGAGTTCCTTTTCGCGCCAGGCCTGGTTGAAGAAGGTGCACTGAAGACGGCGTTTGCCGTCCGTGATCACCATTTCGAGCAGCGTGCCGTTGCGTGCCTTCATCCGGCGCTTGTTGACGCGCTCGATGCGGGCCATCACGGTGGCGTGCTCGCCGAGTTCGAGCCCGGCGATGTCGGTGAGCTGGCCGCGTTCGGCGTAACGGCGGGGATAGTGGCGCAGGAGGTCGCTGACCGTCTCGATCTTGAGGCCCTTGGCGAGTGCCTTCGCCGTCGCCGCGCCCACGACCAGTTTGAGGTCCGCGCGCAGGTTGGTCATGCGGTCACTCCACCCCCATCAGCAGCACGGCGTCGGACTGGCCGCCGGCGTAACTCGTCACTTCGACCTCGGGATGTTCCAGGCACAGCCGATCGGCCAGCTCGCCGGGCAGCCGGACCGGCACGTCCACCCCGGTCAGCACGGTGACCAGTTCGCCGCCGAGGGCCAGCATCCGGTTCAGCACGCCGACCGCGGCCGCGACCAGGCTCGTCTCCGAGGCGGGCGCGGGCTCGATCAGGACGACTTCGCCGTCGACGAGGCCGACGACGTCACCGGCCTGCGCCCGGCCCACCCAGGTTAGCGACTCTTCCCGCGCTACCCGCAATTCGCCACGCCTCGTGGCGGCGGCCGCTTCGGCCATCGCGACCACGTCGTCGTTGGTGCGGCGGTCCTTGTCGTGGACGGCCAGCGCGGCGAGTACCTGGACGGGTGACACACACGGGATGACCACGACGTCCCGATCCGCGGCCATCGCGTGGCCCGCCGCCGCGTCGGCCGCCGCGGTCAGCTCCGGACCGCCGGGAAGGACGGTGACGTGATGCCCGGCGGCCTCGTTGATCAGGCCCAGCATCTCCTCGATCGTCGGCGCGACGCCCGGCGGCACGGACAGCACCGCGACCCCCTCCGCCCGCAGCAGTTCGGCCAGCGCCCCGCCGTGGACCACGGCGACCACCGAACGGTCGATACCGCCGCCGACCTCGACCGGAGTGGGTGTGATCAGCGGCTCGACCCGAACCCTGCGCGGACGGCCGAGCTCCATCCCGGCCTCCAGCGCCGCGCCGATGTCCGCGCAGTGCACGTGAACGGCGTACGCGCCGGCGCCGTCCCCGGCGACCGTGACGCTGTCGCCGAGTCCGCTGAGGGTCTTGCGAAGCGCCGGGAGGCTGCCTGCGTCGACGTCGTCGAGCAGGTACATGACCTCCCAGGCCGTCGGCGCCTCGACCGTGTGATGGTGATGCGCCTCGAGCGAGTGGTCTGGCTCGGTGAAGCCCCCGGAGATCACGCCCGAAAGGGCGTCGAGGACGGCGACCAGGCCGCGGGCGCCCGCGTCGACCACCCCGGCCACTGCCAGGACGGGCAGCTGCTTCGGGGTCTCTTCGAGGGCTTCGGCCGCGACGCTCGCCGCTTGGGCGGCCACCTCTTCGAGTGACCCTGTCGCGTCACGGACGGACGCGGCGACGGTGTGCAGCACGGTCAAGATGGTCCCGGCCACCGGGCGGCTCACCGCTCCCGTGGCGGCCCTGTCCGCGCACCCGAGCGCCTCCGCGAGACCGGGCCCGTCGATGTCCCTCGCCGCCGCCGACTCGGCGATCCCGCGCACGACCTGCGACATGATCACACCCGAGTTGCCCTTGGCCGCCGCGACCGCGCCCTTGGCGAACACCGCCAGCGCCTCGGCGGCCGTCGACGGCTCGGCCTCCGCCAGCGCGTCACGGGCCGCGGTCATGGTGAACAGCAGGTTGGAGCCGGTGTCGGAGTCGGCGACCGGGTAGACGTTGATGCCGTCGATCGCCGGCCGCAGCACCGACAGGCTGTGCACGCAGGCCGCCGACCAGGCCGACACCGCCGCCACGTCCAGCACCCGCACCCCGTAACCTCCTAGCTGTTCCAGCGAGGGTATCGACCCGGTGCCGGAGGGCGCTGAGCCACTGGTTACTATGGTCGAGTTGCCCAGCATGCTGGGCGCATCATTCTTTGTCCCAGATCCAGAGGAGTTCGACGTGGCTGCCGTGTGCGACGTCTGTGGCAAGGGACCGGGCTTTGGCAAGTCGGTCTCGCACTCCCACCGGCGTACCAACCGCCGGTGGAACCCGAACATCCAGACCGTTCACGCCAAGATCGGTCTGTCCCAGCGCAAGCGCCTGAACGCCTGCACCTCGTGCATCAAGGCGGGCAAGGTCGTTCGCGGCTGAGCAGGTTTTTTGGGAAATGGCGGGTGCTCTTCGGAGCGCCCGCCATTTTTTATGGGCGGGTTCGCTGGGGGCCGCCGCCGTCACCGGCAGCCTTCACACCTTCTCCAGTACATGAAGGCCCCCTTCCTTGCGCCTAGGTACAGGAAGGGGGCCTTCATGTACTGGAAAAGCGGCCGCCGTAAGCCTCAGGAGTCACACCGGTCACTGCTCTCGCGGAAGGGTCAGGGGAGCTTCCAGTCCACGGGACCGGCGCCCTGCTGCTCCAGCAGCTGGTTCGCCCGGCTGAAGGGGCGCGAGCCGAAGAAGCCGGCGTGCGCCGAAAGCGGGCTCGGGTGCGCGGACTCGATGCACGGCACCTTCCCCAGCATCGGCTTCAGGTTCCGCGCGTTGCGGCCCCACAGGATCGCCACCATCGGCTCGTCCCGCGCGGCGAGGGCCTTGATGGCCTGCTCGGTGACCGCTTCCCAACCCTTGCCCTGGTGGGAGTTCGACTTCCCGGGCTGCACCGTCAACGACCTGTTGAGCAACAGCACCCCCTGGTCGGCCCACGGCGTCAGGTCGCCGTTGGACGGCAACGGGTGCCCGAGGTCTTCGCAGTACTCCTTGTAGATGTTGATCAGGCTCTTCGGGATCGGCCGGACGTCCGGCGCCACCGAGAAACTCAGCCCGACGGCGTGCCCGGGCGTCGGGTACGGGTCCTGGCCGACGATCAGCACCCGCACGTCGTGGAACGGCTGCTGGAACGCCCGCAGCACGTGTTCACCCGCCGGGAGATAGGTCCGGCCCGCGGCGATCTCCGCGCGGAGGAACTCCCCCATCGCGGCGATCTCCGGCGCCACCGGTTCGAGGGCTTGCGCCCAGCCTGCTTCGACGATGTCCTGCAGCGGTCGTGCGGTCACGGCGTGCGAGCTTACTCACGTCACGCGAGACGCCTGAGCTCGGCCCGACAGAGTTCTCTACGAAAAAGCGCCGCACGCTCGACATACCCGTCGACCACACGCTTGATCAGGTCCGGCCCGAACGAAGTGTTCGGCCGCGTCTTCGCCGGGACGCCGAGCGCGATGTGTCCACTGTCCACATGGGACCCAGAGGAGAGAACGGCGCCGGCGCCGGCCATCCCGCCGTCCTGGACGACGGCTCCGTTCAGCACCACCGATCCCGACGCGATCAGGCGGCCCTCGTCGATCCGCGCGCCCTCGATGTGCACGGAATGCCCGACTGCGGAGGACTTCCCGATGATCGTCGGCTCTCGCGGGTGCAGTGCAGGATCCCGCCGTCCTGACGTTGGACCGCTCCCCGATCTCGATGTGGCCGTGGTCGCCGCGCAGCACCGTCCGCTGCCACACCGACGCGAACGCCGCGATCCGGACGTCGCCGATGAGGTCGCGTCCGGGTGGATCGACGGTTCGAGGTCGCCCGGTGCGTAGATCGGCATGCGTTCTCCTAACGCAGCGACTTGCCGAAGCAGATGTTCTCCGGTTCGTCCTTGTAGTACCCGAAACCCGGGACTTCCCGGTACCCCGCCGACAGGTACAGCGCGATGGCTTCCGGCTGTTTGTCACCGGTCTCCAGCACCATACGCAGCCGTCCGGCCTCGGCGGCCGTCCGTTCCAGGTCGGCGAGGATCGCCCTAGCGAATCCACGTCCACGCGCCGAGGCCATCACGAACATGCGCTTGATCTCGGCGTCACCGGGCAGGAGGGGATCCGGCCCGTCGTGCGCCCGCCAGGCACCGCACGCGACCGGGATGTCGTCGAGGTAGGCGGCCAGGAACAGTCCCCTCGGCGAGGCGAACTGCGCCGCGTCCATCGGCGTCTCGTCTTCGCTGCCGTACCGGGCGGCCAGTTCGAGCTGGGCTTCGGCCAGCAGCTTCACCGCGTCGGGGTGGTCGTAGGGCAGCACGCGAAGATCCATGAGCCCGAGATTAACGAGTGGACGAGCCGTCTCCCACCGTAGATTGCGTTCATGTCGATCGAAGCCTCCATCACCAGCCTCGCCGAGGCTCCCCTGCGTCAGGCCCGCAACTCCGCCGCGTTCTGGGCCGCCACCGGCCGTTCCCGCGGCCACGAGGTGATCCGCCGTCGTGGCTTTCTCGCCGTCGCCGGTGACGAGCGTGCGGGGTTGCGGGTCCTGCTCCAGGAGCCCGACCTCACCGCCGCCGAACTGGCGGAGATCACCGAGCTCGCCGCGCGGGCGAAGGGGCCGGTGGAGGCCGAGGATCCCTTCAGCGCCACCGATCTGCACCACCTCGGAGACCTGCGTAGCTGGCAGATGCCCGTCATGCTGCGCCCGCCCGCCCCGGTCGCCGAACCCGCGATGGAGGTGCTCCGGGTGCGCGAGGAGGCGGACCTGCGGGCGGCCGAACGCGCGGTGCTCGAAGGTTTCGAACTCACGCGGTTCCGGCCGGGTGAGATGTTCCCCATGGCCATCCTCGAACAGCCTGGGGTCGCCGTGTTCGTCGCACGGCTCGACGGCGAGGTCGCCGGGGCGGGTGTCACGGTCGTCGAGGACGGCTTCGGCAGCCACTACTGGGTCGGCACGCCGGAGTCCTTCCGCTCTCGCGGCGTGGGACGGGCGGTGATGCTCGGTTCCCTCGTCCCGCTGGCGGAGCTGCCGGTCACCCTCACCGCGTCCCGGCTCGGCAGACCGCTGTACGAATCCGTCGGTTTCACCGTCGCCGCGCCCTCGACCTGGTGGGCCCCACGCTCCTAGCGCCAGTGCTGCCAGCCGCTGTCGTGCCCGTACTGCTTCCCGTCCACCGTCACCCCCGAATCCGGCATGGTGACGACGCCGATCTCGGTCCAGCCCTCCGGCAGGTCGGCGAACGAGGGGAAGGTCGCCGCGAACGCGTGGTCCTCGCCGCCGGTGAGGACCCATTTCAGCGGGTCCGCGCCGAGCGCGGTGCCGACCTCGGTCAGCCTGCTCGACACGTCGAGATCCGCCGTGCGCACGTCGATCCCGACGCCGGAGGCGGCGGCGATGTGGCCGAGGTCGGACAGGAGCCCGTCGGACACGTCGATCATGGCCGTCGCGCCGCCGTCGGCCGCGCGGATGCCCGCCTCGTAGTCCGGTTCGGGACAGCGCTGCGCGTTCACCACGCTGACCGGTGAGCGGAAACCCCGCCCGAGCACGGCGAGCCCGGCGGCGGCCCAGCCGAGCCGTCCGCAGACCGCGACGACGTCGCCGGGGCGGGCGCCGGACCGGGTCACCGGTTCCCGGCCGCCGAGGTCGCCGAGGGCGGTGACACTGATCACGATCTGGTCGGCGCGC
>Ga0196958_10000341_pt1 | contig 15254 bp, 15 predicted proteins | sample S1v_10metaG_FD_148654 | JGI IMG/M metagenome (GOLD analysis project Ga0196958, IMG submission 148654) | Soil microbial communities from Anza Borrego desert, Southern California, United States - S1+v_10 | ecosystem: Environmental > Terrestrial > Soil > Desert | place: USA: California | collected...
CGGCCGCCGGTCCGCACCGCCCCCGCCGCCCACGCAGCCCGTGTCTGCCCGCGCTACCCGTTCCTGCTGGCGCGCGCCGTCGGTGGGTAGCGCCGGCCGAGACCGGTAGCGCCGGCTGACACGGGATGCGCGGACCGACCCCGACCGGATACGGGGGAGATCCCCACCCAGGATCAGGGGCTGCCCGGATGGGCCCGGCGCGGCATCCGCGCCAGGGTGGACGCGTGATCACCGAATGGCTCGGTTCCTTCTTCGCGATGCTCGACGCGGTCCCGGTGTGGCAGCTCTACACCGTGGTCGGCGTCCTGCTCGTGCTGGAGACGACCGTGCTGATCGGGCTGGTCACGCCGGGGGAGGTCGTGCTGCTGTCGGCGGCGACCACGGTGGGCAGCGCGGGGGAGTACGCGGCGCTGGCCGCCGTGGCCGCGGGGGCGAGCCTGGCCGGGCAGACCGGGGGTTACCTGCTCGGCCGGAGGTTCGGGGGCCGGATCCGGGCGAGCTGGGCGGGTCGCAAGATCGGGGAGCCGCACTGGGTCCGCGCCGAGGCGGTGCTGCGCGGGGGGACCGGGCGCGCGGTCGTCGGGTCCCGGTTCCTCGCCGTGGCGCACTCGCTGGTGCCCGTGCTGGCGGGCACCCTGCGCATGCCGTTGCGGCGGTACGCGCGCTACACCGCGCTGGGGGCCCTGGTCTGGGGGTTGGTCTACGTCGGGCTCGGGAGTGCTGCCTCGCTCGCGATCCGGCACTCCGCGCACCTGCTCGGACCGACCGTGACGGGTGTGGCGGTCGTGGTCGTCGCAGTGGCGCTGGCCGTGGGGGCGGTGCGCAAGCGTCGTCGTCGACCGACCGGGGAGCCGGTCGACGGCGGCGCGGGGGGCGTGCCGATCGTGGTGGGAACGGGGGGCGGTGACCCGTCGGGGGGCGGGTCACCGGAGGCGCCCGAGCGGCGCTGACGACGACCGGGCGCCGTGGGGGCGGCGCCCGGCGCCACCGGGCGCGGTGGTCGTGCTCCGACGACGCGGAGCACGACCACCTCGTCGCGTTGCTCCACAGGGAGCAGCAGCGCTGCGGATGTCGGCTGTTCGTGCGACGGTGCGCGCGAGGAGGTCCGATGAAGGGTGCAGCACGCTCGGCGCAGGGATCCGCGAGGAAGGCCGCACGCAGCAGGCCCGTGCAGGCCGGCGCCCGGATCGGCATCGCCGCATACGGCATCACCCACGTGCTGGTCGCGTGGCTCGCGCTGCAGATCGCGTTCGGGGGCAGCGGCGAGCAGGCCAACCAGAGCGGGGCCTTCCAGACGATCGCGCAGCAGCCGCTCGGCCGGCTGCTGCTCTGGGTGCTGGTCGCCGGGTTCGTCGCGGTCGCCCTGTGGCGGCTGGGGCAGGTGATCTCGGGGTTCGCCTACGAGTCCGACCGCACCAGGAAGCTGCGCAAGCGCGTCGAGAGTGGCGGCAAGGCGGTGATCTTCGCGGTCCTCGCCGTGCTGGCCGCGCGGACCGCGGCCGGCAACGGCGGCGGTGGCGGCGGCGGGCGGGGCGCCACGGCGGGGCTCCTCGGGATGCCCGGCGGCCAGCTGATCGTCGGCGCCGTCGGGATCGGGATCCTGGTGGTCGGCGTCGTCACGATCGTCAACGGGGTCCGGCAACGGTTCCGCGGGGACATGGCGCTCCCGTCGGACCGCGCGGCGCGCGCCGTCGCGCTGCGGACCGGGCAGGTCGGGTTCGTCGCGAAGGGCGTGGCGATCGGCCTGATCGGGGCGCTGGTCGTCGTCGCGGCCGTGCGCTTCCGGCCCGAGGAGGCATCCGGGCTGGACGTCGCGCTGCGGACGCTGGCGGGCCAACCGTTCGGCCCCTACCTGCTGGCCGCGGTCGCGCTCGGGCTGCTGGCCTATGGCATCTTCTGCTTCTTCGACGCGCGCTACCACCGCGTCTGACCGACGACGACCCGGGCGTCGGCCACGTCGGCGGGGAAGACGAGCAGGCGGTAGGCATCGTCGGCGCGGCCGATGGTGGCACGGATGCCGGCGTCGCGGAGCCGGGCGCGCAACACCTGTGCCGCGGCCTCGGTCGGGACCCGGGAGACCTCGGCGAGCAGGCCGTGCCCGGTGGGGTCGTCCGGGTCGGGAACGTGCGGCGCGGTGACGTCGCGTCCGGTGCCGAACGTCCAGCGCAGCGCGAGCAGGAGGACCGTCAGCATCAGGGCACCGCCGAGGAGCGCGGTGAGCGGGCCGGACATGCGGCGATTCTGCTCCGGACGGCGGGCCCGCGCACCTGGATCGATCCGCGGTGTGACGCCGCTCGTCGGACGGGGTTCGCGGGGCTACGCGCCAGTAGCATCACGGCTCAGCTCATCCTCGACGCGGAGGTGCCCGGTGCCGTACCCGACCGACCGCGAGCGCGACCGCCCCTGGGTGATCCGCACGTACGCGGGCCACTCGTCGGCCGAGAAGTCGAACGCGCTCTACCGCCGCAACCTCGCGAAGGGCCAGACCGGGCTCTCGGTCGCGTTCGACCTGCCCACCCAGACCGGCTACGACCCGGACGACGAGCTCGCGAAGGGCGAGGTCGGCAAGGTCGGCGTCCCGGTCAGCCACATCGGCGACATGCGCACGCTGTTCGACGGCATTCCGATGGCCGAGGCGAACACGTCGATGACGATCAACGCGCCCGCCATGTGGCTGCTCGCGCTCTACGTCGCGGTGGCCGACGAGCACGAGGCGCCGCGGGCCACGCTGGCCGGCACCACGCAGAACGACATCGTCAAGGAGTACCTCTCCCGCGGGACGTACGTGTTCCCGCCCGCGCCGAGCATGCGCCTGATCTCGGACATGATCGCGTGGTCGGTGCCGAACATCCCGAAGTGGAACCCGATCAACATCTGCAGCTACCACCTGCAGGAGGCGGGCGCCACGCCGCCGCAGGAGCTGGCGTACGCGCTGTCCACGGCCGTCGCGGTGCTGGATGCGGTGCGCGACTCGGGGCAGGTGCCGCAGGAGCGGTTCGGCGAGGTCGTCGGGCGCATGTCGTTCTTCGTCAACGCGGGCCTGCGGTTCGTCGAGGAGATGTGCAAGATGCGTGCGCTCGCCCGGCTGTGGGACGAGATCACGCGCGAGCGCTACGGCGTGCAGGACCCCAAGCAGCGACGGCTGCGCTACGGCGTGCAGGTCAACTCGCTGGGGCTGACCGAGGCGCAGCCGGAGAACAACGTCCAGCGCATCGTGCTGGAGATGCTCGCGGTGACGCTGTCGCGCGACGCGCGGGCCCGGGCGATCCAGCTGCCCACCTGGAACGAGGCACTCGGCCTGCCCCGGCCGTGGGACCAGCAGTGGGCGCTGCGCATGCAGCAGGTGCTCGCGTACGAGACCGACCTGCTGGAGTACGAGGACCTCTTCGACGGCAGCCGGGTGGTCGAGGCCAAGGTCGCCGAGCTCGTCGAGGACGCCCGCGCGGAGATCGGGCGCGTCCAGGAGATGGGCGGGGCGGTCGCCGCCGTCGAGTCCGGCTACATGAAGGGGCAGCTGGTCAGCTCGCTCGCCGAGCGGCGCAGGCGGATCGAGTCCGGTGAGGAGGTCGTCGTCGGCGTCAACCGCTTCGACAGCACCGAGCCCAGCCCGCTGCAGGCCGAGGGCGCCGCGGCGATCGAGACGGTCGACCCGGCGACGGAGGCGGCGGCGATCGAGGCGATCCGGGCCTGGCGCGGCGGGCGGGACGCCGCTGCCGTCGAGTCCGCGCTCGCGACGCTGCGCGATGCGGCGAAGACCGACGCGAACCTGATGGACGCCTCCATCGCCTGCGCGAAGGCCGGCGTCACCACCGGCGAGTGGGCTGGTGTGCTGCGCGAGGTGTTCGGCGAGTTCCGGGCGCCGACGGGCGTGACGGCGGCGGTGGCCGGGGACGCCGCCGGGGAGATCGCCGAGGTGCGCGAGCGGGTGCGGGCGGCCGGGCAGGAGATCGGGTCGCGGCTGCGGATGCTCGTGGGCAAGCCGGGCCTCGACGGGCACTCCAACGGGGCCGAGCAGGTGGCCGTGCGGGCGCGCGACGTCGGGTTCGAGGTGGTCTACCAGGGCATCCGGCTCACCCCGGCGCAGATCGTGGCGGCAGCCGTGCAGGAGGGCGTGCACGTGGTGGGGCTGTCGGTGCTCTCCGGCTCGCACCTGGAGGTCGTGCCCGCCGTCGTCGACGGGCTGCGGGCCGCGGGCGCCGACGACGTGCCGGTCGTGGTCGGGGGCATCATCCCGGCCGGGGACGCGGCGGCGCTGCGCGAGCGCGGGGTGGCCGCGGTGTTCACGCCGAAGGACTACCAGCTCACGGCGATGATGGACGAGATCGTGCGCCTCGTGCTCGCCGCCCACCACGGCTGACGCACCGGCGTCCGCGCCCGCACACCGACTGCAGTCGATGCGTGAGCGCGGAAGTCGGGGGGAGTCAGCGGCGCAGCTGCGCGACCAGCCGTACCGCGTCGGTGACGAACCGCGGTGTTGCGCGAGTCCTCGCTGCGAACCGGAGGCGGGGGATGACACCAGGGGCCGCGACCAAGGCCTCCTGCCAGCTCACGCCACCCGCGTTCGCCGCTGCGTACGCGGTCATGGCCGACGAGCTGCTGCGCGAGCGGGACCGCCTCAACCACCGCCTCCTCGAGGCGAACCCGGTCGGCTACAGCAGCGGTTTCGCGGACTTCCTCCGCGGCCTCTACCCCCTCTGACTCGCGGCTCAGTCCTCCCCGTTCTCCTCGGCGTCGTTGCGCTCGCCGCGGCGGCGGAAGAAGCTGAGGCCGGGGATGCCCTGGATGGCCTGGCGGACCTCCTTGAGCTGCTCGAGCAGCTCGTGGACGTCCGGACCGACGCGGTCGAGCGTGGCGAGGATCGGCATGATGTCGGTCTCCAGGTGCTCGGTGAGCTGCGGCAGCTGGTCGACCAGCCGGACCGCGGCGCGCACCTCCTCCTCGGAGAACTCGTCGACGAACTTCTGGGCCAGCGGGGCGGCCCGGCGCACGATCGGCTGGTAGACGGTGAGCAGTTCGGACGCGTCCTCCGCGGCGCCCGCCGCCTGGTCGACCACGGTCCCGGCCCGGTCGGCCACCGCGGTGGCCCTGCCGATCACCGTGCCCGCGTCGTCGGCGACGCCGCCCGCCCGTGCCACGAGCCCGCTCGCGTCGTCCGCGACCGTCCCCGCCCTGGTGACGAGCACCGCGGCGTTCTCGGCGACGCCGTCGGCGCGCGCGACGAGGCCGGCCGCTCCGTCGGCTACGCCGCCCGCCCGCGCCACCAGCCCGGCCGCCTCGTCGGCGACCCCGCCGGCCCGCTGCACGAGCGTGCTCGCGGCGTCGGCGGCGGTGCGGACCTCGTCCAGCAGCGCGTCGACGGTGCGCACCATGCCGTCGGCGTCGCGGAGCACGTCGTCCACGCGGGCCACGGCGACCCGCACCCCGTTGAGCAGCTCGTCGACGTTGCGCATGATCCGGTCGGTGTGCTCGACGATGACCTCGGCGCGGTCCGCGACCCCGGTGATCCTCGCGACCAGGCCGTCGGCCTCGTCGAGGAGACCGGCGACGCGGTCGGGGAGGGACGCGACCACCTGCACGGCCTCGTCGCTCCACCCGACCACGGCCCGCGCTCCGGCGATGACCTCGGACGGGCCGACCCATACCGGGAGTCCGGCGATGCGCAGCATGCCCCGATCCTGTCGCATGTCGCCGGCTCCGGCTCGCTCGCCTCGCACGAGGGGATGAACGGATCGCGGCGCGGTCTGTACCCAGGCAACCGGGCTTTCATGGCGGCCGATCGGGTGAAACACGCGTTGAAACGTGCAGCTCATTGCGGTCCCGTAACGAGTAGAGCCGTGAGGCGCCCAGGTGGCGGCGAGCTGAACGAGTTCGCCTACGTTCGGACCTCGACGTCGGTGACCGGAGGGGGGTCGCCGTCCGACCGGAAGGAGAACCTCATGACGCAGCGAGGCTGGAGCAGGCGCGACTTCCTCCGCCGTACCGCGACGGCCGGAGCGGTGGCGATCGGGGGCGCCACCGTTCTGGGGGCGTGCCAGCAGGTGCCGCAGTCCGGCGGCGGCGGTGAGGGCGGCGCCGGTGGCGCCCTGGAGCGCGCGCGGCAGGCGGGCACGATCAACATCGGCATCGCGGGCGAGCAGCCCTACGGCTTCACGACCCCGGACGGCACGGTCACGGGGGAGGCGCCGGAGGTCGCGCGCGCGGTCATGGAGGCCCTCGGGATCGCCGAGATCAACGCGCAGCAGGTCGAGTTCAGCGCGCTGATCCCGTCGCTCAACGCCAACCGCTACGACATGGTGTGCGCGGGCATGAACATCACCCCGGAGCGGTGCGGGCAGGCCGCGTTCTCCATCCCCGACTACCAGGCGCTCACCGCGTTCCTCGTGCCTCCGGGCAACCCGGAGCAGGTGGCCACCTTCGAGGACGTCGCGGCGAAGAACCTGCAGCTCGCCGTGCTCGGCGCGGCCGTCGAGCAGGGCTACGCGGAGGCGGCCGGGGTGGCCGGGGGGAACATCCAGGTCTTCGACAGCCAGAACGCGCTGCTGCAGGCCGTCACCGACGGGCGCGTCTACTGCGCGGCGCTCACCGACATCTCGCTCAACTGGCTGGTCAACGAGCTCAACCCGGACGCGGCCGCCGAGGTCACTCCCGGCTTCTCGCCGGTGGTCGACGGCGAGGAGGTCGTGTCGGCCGGCGGGTTCGTGTTCCGGCAGGCCGACAACGACCTGCGCGAGGCGTTCAACACCGAGCTGGCGACGCTGCACGACAACGGCCGCTGGACCGAGATCGTCCGCCCGTTCGGCTTCACCGAGGCCAACCTCCCGCCGGAGGGCCTGACCACCGAGCAGCTCTGCACGGCCTGAGATGGAGAACATCGGCACCTTCGTGCAGGTGCTGCTCCGCGGTGTACCGGAGACGGTGATCGCGACGCTCGGCGGCATCGCGCTGACGATCGTGCTGTCGTTCATCGCCGGGCTGGCGCTGCTGTCGCCGTCCCGGCCGGTGCGGGTGATCAGCCGGATCTACGTGGAAGGGCTGCGCGGCACGTCCGAGGTCGTGCAGCTGTTCTGGATCTTCTTCGCGCTGCCGCTGCTGGTCGGGTTCCAGATCGTGCCGATCTGGGCGGGGATCCTCGTGCTCGGGCTCAACCACGGCGCGTACGGCGCGGAGATCGTCCGTGGCGCGGTGCAGTCCGTCCCGCGGGCGCAGTACGAGGGCGCGCTCGCGCTCAGCCTGACCCCCGCGCAGCGGATGCGGCGGGTGATCCTGCCGCAGGCCGTGGTGGAGATGCTCCCGCCGTTCAACACGCTGTTCATCCAGCTGCTGAAGGGCAGCGCGCTGCTGTCCTTCGTCTCGATCAACGAGCTCACGTACCTGGCCGACCAGGTGCTGCGGCCGAACTTCGGGCCGGACCTGCCCCTGGTGTACTTCGTCCTGCTGGTGTTCTACCTGCTGCTGGCCCTGGTGATCACGGCCGTGATGCGGATGCTCGAGTCCGCGGCCGCGGCCCGCCTGGGCCGCACGCCCTCGGCGCGGTCGCGCACGTCGGCGAAGACGACGGCCGGGGTGGCGTGATGGGCTGGAACTGGTCGTTCGCCGCCGACGTCTTCCCGATCCTGCTGCAGGGACTCGTCGTCACCCTGCAGTTGACCGTGCTCGGGTCCCTGGCCGCGTTCAGCCTCGGGCTGGTGCTGGCCCTGCTGCTGCGCGGCCCGCGGCCGGTGGCCGTCGTCGTGCGCGGGTTCATCGAGTTCGTGCGCAGCACCCCGCTGCTGGTGCAGGTGTTCTTCCTGTTCTACGTGCTCCCGGACATCGGGATCCTGATCCCGGCGTACTGGACCGGCGTCATCGCGCTGGGCCTGCACTACGCCACGTACACGGCCGACGTGTACCGGGCCGGGATCGACGCCGTCCCCCGCGGGCAGTGGGAGGCCGCGACGGCGCTCAGCCTGCCGCGGTCGCGGGTCTGGACCGGCGTGGTGCTGCCCCAGGCGATCCCGCGGGTGCTCCCGGCGCTGGGCAACTACGTGATCTCGATGTTCAAGGAGACGCCGCTGCTCATCGCGATCGGCATCCTTGACATCGTCGGCCAGGCGCGCGAGGAAGGTGGACGGTTCTTCAGCTACGACGAGCCGTACACGATCGCCGGGCTGCTGTTCCTGGCCCTGAGCTACCCCGCATCCCTGCTGGTGCGGAGATTGGAGCGCCGTGTCGGCACCGTCTGAGCCCATGATCATTTTTGATGGCGTGGAGAAGCGCTTCGGCGAGAACGTCGTGCTCTCCGGCCTCGACTTCACGGTCGCGCCCGGCGAGCACGTCACGCTGATCGGGCCGTCGGGATCGGGCAAGACGACGATCCTGCGCCTGCTGATGTGCCTGGAGTCGGTCAACGCCGGAACGATCACCGTCGGCGGCCGCTGCCTGACGCACATGGAGAAGAACGGCAGGCAGGTCCCTGCCGACGAGAAGCACTCCCGGGAGGTGCGCAAGCGCATCGGGATGGTCTTCCAGCAGTTCAACCTGTTCCCGAACATGACGGTGCGCGGCAACCTCATCGAGGCCCCCACGCGCGTGCTCGGGTTGTCCAAGGACGAGGCCAACGCGCGGGCGAAGGAGCTGCTCGACCTGGTCGGGCTGGGCGAGAAGATCGACGAGCACCCGTCGCGGCTGTCCGGGGGGCAGCAGCAGCGGGTGGCGATCGCCCGGGCCCTCGCGATGCGGCCCGACGTGCTGCTGCTCGACGAGGTGACCTCCGCGCTGGACCCCGAACTGGTCGCGGGCGTGCTCAAGCTGCTGCACGACATCGGCGAGTCCACGGACATCACCATCCTCTGCGTCACCCACGAGATGGGCTTCGCGCGCGACTTCTCGCACCGCGTGATGATGTTCGACGGCGGGCAGGTGATCGAGGACGCGCCGCCGTCGAAGCTGTTCTCCGAGCCCGACCACCCGCGGACGAAGGAGTTCCTGAAGGCGGTGCTGGACCGGGGCTGACCGGCGGCTACGCGGCCGGGTTGCAGAGGGACGCCGTCGTCAGGTCCGGCGGCGGCAGGTTGTTGCGCGTGAAGCCGAAGGGCTCGGTGATGCGCAGCCACTCGCCCGACGCCTGCAGCGCGGCCAGCTCCGCGTCGAACGCCGCCAGGAAGTCGGTCTCGCCCGTGCGCACGGCGAACGCGGCCGCGGGCACGACGGCGCGGCCGTCGACGACGGCCTGCACCGCACCGGTGACCTCGAGGCCGGAGCCGGGGTTGCGGCGCAGCTCGTCGGTGAGCGAGATGCGGGTCAGCGCGCCTGCGGGGACGCGTTCGCTCGCCACGCTGTGGAACAGCGCGGACTGGCTGTCGACGATCTCCAGCCGGTCCTCGGGGACCCCCGCTTCCCGGGCGTAGTCGACCTCGACGGCGCCGGCGAGCACCGCGAGGCGGACGCCGGACCGGGCGACGTCGCGGAAGGACTCCAGGTCGCGGGGGTTGCCCTCCTGCACGAGGAACGCGGGCGGCGCCACGAAGGCGGGCCGGGTGAAGGCCACCTCGCGGCAGCGTCCGGGCCGCACCGTCATCCCCGCGGCGATCAGATCGTACTGCCCGGCCTGCAGCTGCGGGATCAGCTCGGCGAACGGCACCCGCACGGCGGCCAGCTCGTCGACCCCGATGCGGGCCAGCACCGCGCGGGCGACCTCGGGCTGCGCTCCGGTGACCCGCCCGCTGGGGTCGATGTAGCTGTAGGGCCGTTCGCCGGAGATGCCGACGCGGATCGCGCCGGCCGCCCTGGCCCTCTCGAGGGTGCTCCCGGTCGGCCGGGAACACGCGACCGCCGCGCCTGCCGGGATCGTGAGCGCGAGGAGCCGCCGTCGGGAGAGCATCGCGATCAGGTTAGTGCGCGGCGTGCAGGGGCTCGTGCGGGACGCCGAGGTGGCGGTGGTGTACCGGTGCTCGACGGCGAGGGCGGCGAGCACCGCGGCCGGCAGGAGGTCGCCTGGGCGTCCGCTCCTCCGCACCGATTGCGCTCCAGGTCAGTCCGGCCAGACCGGCCTGCGCTTCTCCATGAACGCGGCCATGCCCTCCTTCGCGCCGGAGGACTGCGACAGCGACGCCATCACCTCGACCGCGATCGCGTAGGCGTCGGCCTCGGGCCGGTCGAGCTGGGCGTAGAGGGTCTGCTTGCCGACGCCCTTGCCGAACCGGCTGCCCCGGGTGGCGCGGGCGAGCAGGTCGTCGACGTGGGCGTCCAGCTCGTCGTCGGGCACGGCGTAGTTGATCAGGCCCCACTCGGCGGCGGTGGCGGCGTCGACGGTGTCGCCGGTGAGCGCCATCTCCATCAGCCGCTTGCGCCCCACGTTGCGCGCGACGGGCACGGCAGGCGTGTGGCAGAACCAGCCGCCCTTGCCGCCGGGCAACGCGAAGGACGCCGACTCGCCCGCCACCGCGAGGTCGCAGGACGCGACGAGCTGGCAGCCCGCCGCCGTCGCGATGGCGTGCACGCGGGCGATCACCACCTGCGGCACGGACTCGATCGTGCGCATCAGGCGGGTGCACAGCTGCAGCAGGTCGCGCACGCCCGCGAGGTCGCGCGCGGCGACGTCGGCGAAATCGTGCCCCGCGGAGAAGGCCTTGCCCTCGCCGGCGAGCACGACGCCGGTGGCGTCCGAGCGTCCCGCGGTCTCGAACGCGTCGAGCAGCTCACGCAGGTGCGCCTCGGTGAGCGTGTTGCGCCGCTCCGGACGGTTCATCGTGATCCGGACGGTGTCCCCGTCCTGCTTGACCAGCAGGTGCTCGTAGTCGCCCATGCCGGGACGGTAGCCCGAGCCGAGGGCCGTTCACAGCACGTGCTTGTCGTCGATCGCTACGACGCGTAGCGTGACTGCATGACCAGTCGGGCATTTCTGGTCACGAGGTTCTGGAGAGGTGGTCATGGCGGCACCGGAGGGCGCGGACCCTCGCCTCGAGCGCCTGCTCGACAGCGCGGCGGAGCTGCTCCTGAGGTGGGGCTACCAGCGCGTGACGATCGACGACGTCGCCCGGCACGCCGGCATCGGCAAGGGCACGGTCTACCTGCACTTCCGCTCGAAGGACGCGCTCTTCCTCACGGTGCTGCTGCGGGTGCAGCGCCAGATCGCCGGGCGGATGGCGGACCGGATGGCGGCCGACCCCCGTGAGGTGCTGCCCAGCCGCACCATGCGCGGGCTCTACGACGAGCTGACCGCCGACCCGGTGGCCCGCGTGCTCTACCTCGGCGACGCCGAGGTGCTCGGCCGGCTCGCGCACGAGGCCGGCGGGACGATGGGCGAGCTCGCCGGCCTCCGCGAGCAGGCCGTCGCCCACCACATGCGGCTGCTCGCCGACGCCGGCTGCCTGCGCCCCGGCCTCGACGCAGACTCCGCGCTGTACGCGTTCGCCGCGACGGCGACCGGCTTCCTGTTCGTCGACGGCTTCGGCTACGGCACCCTCCTCCCCGACGCGGCGCGCGCCGAGCTGCTCGAGCAGACGATCGCCGCCGCGGTGCAGGCGCCCGACCCGCCTCCCGCCGCGCTCGCGCGCGTCGCACCGGAGATCGCACAGCGCTACCGAGCACTCCTCGTCCACATCGACCACGAGTGGCGTCGCCGCGTCCGATGACCCGGACGCGGGCGGCGCCGGGAACGGAGCCCGCGATGAGCCAGCCGACCACGGCCGAACCCAACGTCATGGACCCGGCCCTGACCGCCGACCCAGCGGCCGGCTACGGGCGGCTGCGGGAGGAGGCCCCGGTGCTGCGGGGGCGTGCCCCGGACGGCAGCCCGTGCTGGATCGTCACGCGGCAGGCGGACGTCCGGACCGTCCTCGGCGACCCGCGCTTCGTCAACAGCGCCACCTCCGTGGCCGGTGTGTCGATCGACAGCATCCGGGACGTGCTGACCGAGATGGCCGGCATCCCGCGCGACATCGCCCACTACTTCACCGACTCGATCCTCGACTCCGACGGCGAGGACCACACGCGGCTGCGCAAGCTCGTCTCCCGGGCGTTCACGGTGCGCCGGGTCGGCGCGCTGCGCCCGCGGGTGGAGGAGATCACCGCGGAGCTGCTCGACCGCATGGCCGGGCTGGACGCCCCCGTCGACCTGGTCGCCGAGTTCGCCTACCCGCTGCCGATCACGGTGATCTGCGAGCTGGTGGGCGTGCCGGAGGCCGACCGCCCGGCGTGGCACCGCTGGAGCACGGCGCTGATGACCATGCGTAAGGACCAAGCGCCCGCCGCGTCCCGCGAGATGGTCGAGCACATCCACGACCTGGTCGCGCGCCGCCGCCGCGAGCCGGCCGACGACCTGCTCACCGCGCTCGTGCAGGTGCAGGAGACCGACGGCGACCGGCTCAGCGCCGACGAGCTGGTCACCATGGTGCTCACCCTGGTGATCGCCGGTCACGAGACCACGGCGCACCTGATCAGCAACGCCACGCTCGCCCTGCTCACCCACCCCGACCAGCTCATGCGGCTGCGCGCGGAGCCGGACCTGTGGCCCGGAGCCGTCCACGAGCTGATGCGCTTCTGCGGCCCGGTGCAGATCTCCCGGATCCGGTACGCCGCCGAGGACGTGGAGCTCGGGGGCGTGACGATCAGGCGGGGCGAGGTCGTCCAGCCGGTGCTCGTCTCGGCCAACCACGACCCGCGCGAGTACACCGACCCGGACCGGCTCGACGTGGCGCGGCGGCCCGCGGGGCGCGGCGAGGGGCACGTCGGGTTCGGTCACGGGTTCCACTACTGCCTCGGGGCCGCGCTGGCCCGCCAGGAGGGCGAGGTGGCGCTGCGCGCGCTCGTCGAGCGCTTCCCCGCCCTCGCCCTCGCCGCGGACGAGCAGGAGTGGGTGCCCACACCCGGCATGCGCCGGCTCGCACGGCTGCCGCTGCGGTTGCGGTAGCGCGCGGTGCCGTCGCCACTCTCGCCGGACCCCCGGATGGGGGAGCCCTCCCACCCCGGTTGTGGTCCACTCTCTCCGTGCAGGGGGTCGGAGAGAGGCGGGGGCGATGGGTGGCGACGGCACCGGTGAGGGGACCGGCGACGACATCGTCCGGATCGGGCCGCCGGAGGCGCACCCGGCGGTGACGACCGAGCCGGCGTCGGCCGACGCGGGGGCCGCGGAGGCGGAGCAGGGCGGGTCCGAGCCGGAGGGGTCCGGGGCCGGAGCGGCCGAGCCCGCCGAGCCGGGAAGGCGGGAGCCCGGGCCGGAGGAGCCGGCCGCCGTGCACCCCGTGCCCGCCGGCACGGCGGGGAGCGAGCAGGCGCGGTCGGCGCTCGCGGCCGTGCTGCTCAACCTGACCGGCTTCGGGCTGGGGTACCTCTACCTGCGGCGCTGGCTGCGGGCGGCGGCGTGCATCGTCATCGCCCTGCTGCTGGTGGTGGTGGCTTTCACCAACGACGCGGCGAGCTCCCCGTGGCTGTGGCGGGTCCTCGCCGCGCTGTGGGTCGCCACCACCGCGTTCGACGCCTGGTGGGTGGCCCGCTGCGTCCCGCGCCCGGCCACCTGGGGCCGCCAGCTGCGCCCGGTGGCCGTCGGGCTCGTCGCCGTGCTGGCCGTCGTCGCGGGCTACGTCGGCTACGGGACGGCCGGCCGGTCGGTGTACGCCGCGGGCGTCGAGGCGCAGGGCCGCGCCGACTGCGCCGCGGCGAACGGCGCCTTCGCCGCCGTCACCGGGCCCTTCGAGCTGACCCTGAGCCGCGACGTCCCGGCGGCCGACGCGCGGCGTGCCGAGTGCACGGAGTACCTCGCCGCCGAGTCGGCCGAGCGCGCGGGTGCGCACGCCGATGCGGTCGCGGGGTACCGCGACTTCCGGCGCGAGCACCCGGGCAGCCCGCTCGAGCCGTTCGCGCGGGAGGGCAGCATCCGCGCGCTGCTGGCGTGGGCGGGCGCGCTGCGCGGCTCCGGCGACCTCGACGGCGTCATCGACCGGTACCGGGACCTGCTCGGCGAGCTCGGCGCGGACCCGCGCACCCAGCAGGCGCGCGAGGACCTGGCCGCCACGTACGTCGACCGGGCGGCCGCGGCGCGCGAGACGATGGCGGGCGCGGCCGGGCAGGCGCGCGTCGACGCGCTGCGTGCGGCGATGCAGGACCTGCTGCTGATCGGCCGGGAGCTGCCCGACACCCCGTCCGCCGCCGGGGCGGCGCAAGCCGTGCTGGACACGTTCACGGAGGCGAACAGCGCCGTGGCGGCGGGCCGCTTCTGCGACGCGCTGCCGGTGCTCGACTACGCCGTCACGCTGCCCGAGTCCGCGGGCGTCGCCGCGGTCGCGCACGCCGACCGCGCCCGTTCGCTCTCCGGGTGCGGGCTGGCCAGCTACGACGCCGGCGACCTCACGCGGGCGAGCGACCGCTTCGCGACGCTCGTGGCCGAGTACCCGGACGACCCGGGCGTGCCCCAGGCCCGTTCGGCCCTCATCGCGGCCGAGGTGGGGCGCAGCGCCAGCGTCCCGCTCCCGCTGCCCGCGCCGCTCGGCGCGCCCGGCAGCGAGCCGGTGGTGGTCTACAACGCGGCGGCCACCGAGGTCCGCGTGCTGGTCACCGGCCCGACGGCGCACGAGATCACGTTGCCTCCGTGCCCCGGGTGTCCGCCCGCGTACGTGGGCGGCGCCGAGTCGTGCCCGGGAGCCGCCGGCATGCCGTCCACGACGATCCAGCTCCGTCCCGGCGCCTACTACGTGCTGCAGGACCGGGCCGAGCTGGGGCCGGACGAGTCGGTGGACGTGCCGATCACCGTCGAGCCCGGCGGCGGCGAGCTCTGCGTGACGGTGACGCGGGACTGACGGGTCCTCAGCCCCGGCGCTCGTGCAGCAGCATCAGCAGGTAGGCCGCCAGCGTCTGGGCGTCCACCAGCTCGGAGCGGCGCGTCATCTCCTCGAACTCGGCGATCGTGAACCAGCGGGCGCGCATGTCCTGCTCGCTGTGCTCCCGGCTGATCGGGCCCTCGCGCAGGTCGGTCGCGAGGAACACGTGCTCGCGCTGGCTCGACATGCCCGGCGCGATGTCGAGGTCGCCGAGCAGCTCCATCCGCCCGGCGACGAGGCCGGTCTCCTCGGCGAGCTCGCGCGCCGCGAGCTCGGCGGGGTCGACCTCGGCCCGGTCCGGGGCCGTGCCCATCGGGAACTCCCAGCGCCGCTGCCCGACCGGGTAGCGGAACTGCTCGACCAGGTGCAAGCGGTCCCCGTCGCGGGGCACGACGATGGCGGCCGTCGGCTTGTCGATGACGCCGTAGATCCCCTCGGAGCCGTCGTCGAGCCGGATCGTGT
>Ga0196958_10000342_pt1 | contig 15223 bp, 14 predicted proteins | sample S1v_10metaG_FD_148654 | JGI IMG/M metagenome (GOLD analysis project Ga0196958, IMG submission 148654) | Soil microbial communities from Anza Borrego desert, Southern California, United States - S1+v_10 | ecosystem: Environmental > Terrestrial > Soil > Desert | place: USA: California | collected...
CTCATCGGGCGCGGTGCCGTAGCCGGCCAGCAGTCGCCGCAGGAAGTCCTTGTCCCCGCCGGAAACGAACAGGCCCACGGCGACGAAGTCGTACTCGGCCGCGCCCCGCATCGCCGGTTCGAAGTCGAAGAGCCCGGTCAGCCGCGGACGTTCGCCGTCGTGGACGACCATGAGGTGGTCGCGCATGAACTCGGTGTGCAGCGGGACGGCGGGCGGATCGCCCAGATCGACGGAGTCGAGGAATGCCGGGATCCGAGCGATCCAGCTTTCGTCGAGGCCGGTCCGGCGGTGCCGCTCGACGACCTTCGCACGCTGCCCGGCGACGAACGTGGCCCAATCCGGCGGAGCCAGGACCGCGAGACGCGGGTCGTGCAGCGAGTGCAGGGCGGCGAGCGCCTCGCCGAGTTCCGGGGCCAGCAGCCGTTTGTCCTCTGTGGACAGTTTTGGCCAGGCGTCCTTCAGTGTTCCGCCGCGCAGGCGCTCCATGAGCACGTAGCCCCAGCCGTCCCGCTCGCCGACGTCGTGCACGGCGGGCGTCGGAATCGGGAGCTTCCCGTGCAGGACCTCGAGCATCGTCCGCTCGGTGGGGAGTTCGCCGAGGTGCACCGGCGGGAACAGCTTGAGCACCAGGTCGTCGCCGACGGCGTAGACCGGCAGGGAGCCTTCGGTGAACGGGACGACTTCGCCGAGACCGAGCGAATCGGTCAGCGAAGTCACCGCCGGAAGCAGGTCTTGCCTGGTCAGGTCGTCGAACTCGGCTTCGGTGCCGGCGGGCGGGAACGAGGTCACGGAACCGACCGTAAAGCAGTGGGGAGCGGACGGCGACGCAATTACCCGCTGCGCTCCAGGAGCGTCCGCGCGGCGCCGAGCACCAGACGGCAGACGTCGTCGGGATCCGCGCTGGCCAGCGGTTCCTTGCCGGTGATCTCCCGGACCAGGCCGATCCCGAGCAGCCAGGCGAGGACGAGGTCGGCCCGCAGCTCCGCGTCGTCGGCGTCGGTCAGCGTGGCGAGCACCCGCGCGTACTCCTCGCCGAGCTGTCGCCGCACCGCCGCCGCGGCGCTGTCATGGCCGGTCGAGCGCAGGTAGACGTCGAGTGTGCGGTCGCGGCGGGTGTCGGACTCCAGCATGCTGCGCAACGCCGTCCCGAGCAGTTCGTCCGGTGGTGTGGTGGCGATCTGTTCGCGCCCGCCGCGGGCCAGGATCTCCTCGAAGAGCGCGTCCTTCGAACCGAAGTAGCGGAACAGCAGCGCCTGGTTGACCCCGGCGAGTTTCGCGATGTCCCGCACGGTCGTCCGGTCGAAGCCGCGCTCGGCGAAGAGCGCCGCCGCCGCGTCGAGCAGGGAAGCCCGGGTCGCGGCCGCGTCACGCTTGCGCACCCGCGGTTCTTCCGTCATCGGGCAAAGGCTAGCCGGATGTCGCACGGTAGGCGCATTGACGCTCACCGTGGTCACGGTTAGCGTTGTAAGCAGTTGCTTACAAACCGTCGAGCCGGGGGTTTCCGGACAAATGACCACCACTGGATCTGAAATTCTCGCCTATCCCTTCAACGAAGACGCCGGTCTCGAACTCGACGAGGCGTACGCGGCGGCCCGCGCCACCAAGGGCATGCTCCGCGTCCGGCTTCCGCACGGCGAGCCGGCGTGGCTCGCCACCCGATACGCCGACGCGCGCTTCGTGCTCGGCGATCGGCGGTTCTCCCGCGCCATGGCCACGGAGAAGGACGAGCCGCGGATGGCACCGGGCAGGCGGCCGGGCGGGATCCTGAGCATGGACCCGCCCGATCACACCCGGCTGCGCACACTGGTCGCGAAGGCGTTCACCATGCGCCGCGTCGAACTGCTGCGACCGCGCGTCGCCGAGCTGGCGGCGGGGCTGATCGAGGACATGAAGGCGAAGGGACAGCCCGCCGACCTGGTCGAGGACTACGCGCTGCCGATTCCCGTCGCGGTGATCTGCGAACTGCTCGGCGTGCCCGTCGAAGACCGGCCGAAGTTCCGCGTGTGGAGCGACGCCGCGCTGTCGACCAGCCCGCTGACCACCGAAGAGATGATGGCCAATCAGGACGAGCTGCGGGCGTACATGCACGTGCTCGTCGAGCAGCACCGCGCCCGGCCGCAGGACGACCTGATGACCGCGCTGATCGAAGCGCGCGACGTCCGCGACAGGCTGACCGAGCTGGAACTGGTCGACCTGTGCATCGGCATCCTGGTCGCCGGCCACGAGACCACCGCCAGCCAGATCCCCAACTTCGTCTACGCCCTGCTCGAACAGCCGGAACAACTGGCCCGCCTCCGCGCGGACCTCGACCTGATCCCGGCCGCGGTCGAGGAGCTGCTGCGGTTCGTCCCGCTGGGGGCCGGCGCCGGATTCGCCCGCTACGCCACCGAAGACATCCACGTCGGTGACGTGCTGGTGAAGGAGGGTGAGCCGGTGATGGTCGCGATCGGTGCCGCCAACCGGGACGCGCTCCAGTTCACCTCGGCGGAAACCCTCGAATTCGGCCGGGAGAGCAATCCCCACCTCGGGTTCGGGCACGGCGTGCATCACTGTCTCGGTGCCCCGCTGGCCAGGCTGGAATTGCAGGAGGCCTTGCGGGCCTTGCTGCGAGATCTCCCCGGACTGCACCTCGACGGCGATATCGTGTGGAAGACACAGATGCTGGTGCGGGGGCCCCGTTCCATGCCGATCGGATGGTGAGCATGAGCTGGAAAGTCGAAGTCGATGGCGACACGTGCATCGGCTCGGGAATGTGCGCCGCGCTGAAGCCGGAGGTCTTCGAACTCGAAGGCGCCACGGCGACGGTGGTCAGGGGAGAGGTCGAGCCGGACGAGACGGTGCTGGACGCGGCCGATTCCTGTCCCGCGATGGCCATCGAGGTGACGGAAAAGGGTGAGGTGATCGGGCCGCGGCCCTGATGACCGCTCGTTGATGCGTGGCGGTCGTCGGCGAAGAGGCGTAGGACGGCAGGGTGAGCGATGACGGCTTGACCCTCCGCACCTTGACCACCGACGACCTGCCCGCGTTCTCCGCGATGCTCGCGCGCGCGTTCCTCACCGACGACACGGAAAGCATGCGGTATCGCGAAGGGCTGGTGTTCGAGCCCGAGCGCTCACACGGCGTCTTCGACGGGGACCAGCTCATCGGAACGGGGGAACTGCTCACCCGCCGGATCACGGTGCCCGGGGCCGGGCAGACCCCGCTCGCCGCGGTGACCTCGGTCGGGGTGGCGCCGGGCCACCGCAGACGTGGCGCGCTCACCCGTGTCATGCGGGCGCAGCTGCACGGCCTGCACGAGGACGGCGGTGAGCCGATCGCCGCGCTGTGGGCGTCGGAATCGGTCATCTACTCCCGCTTCGGATACGGCCTCGCCACACAGTTCTTCCGCGCGAAGATCCGGGCGAAGGCGGCGTTCCGGCCGGGCGTCGAACTCGAAACCGAGCGGGTGCGGGAAAGCGCGCGTGACGAGGCGATCCCGCTGATCAAGGCGATCTACGAAAAGGAAGCGCCGCTGCGGGTCGGCACGCTCGACCGGCCCGAATCGGCGTGGGACTTCACCCTCGACGACCGCGAGGTCCGGCACAAGGGCTCGTCGGGCATGCGGTTCGCCGTCCTGCCGGACGGTTACGCGATCTACCGGGTGAAGAGCGACTGGGACGAGGAAGGTCCGTGCGGGACGCTGAGCCTGCAGGAACTCGTCGCGACCACGCCGCGGGCGTACGCGACCCTGTACCGGTTCCTGCTCGACTACGACCTGGTCAGCACGGTGGAGACCCTTGCCGCCCTCGACGAACCGCTCATCCACCTCCTCGCCGATCCCCGCAAGATCAGCCGGTCCGCCGGTGACTCCCTGTGGGTCCGGCTCGTCGATGTCGATCGCGCGCTGAAGACGCGCCGCTACGGCATTCCGGTGAATCTGGTGTTCGGCGTGCACGACGTCTTCTGCCCGTGGAACACCGGGCACTGGCGGCTCGTCACGGACGAAGGCGGGAACGCCGAGGTGACCAGGGTGGAGGACGCGCCGGACCTCGAACTGGACGTGATCGATCTCGGCGCGATCTTCCTCGGCGGCACCCGGCCGAGCACGCTGGCCGCGGCCGGGCGCGTCAAGGAGCGGACCGTCGGCGCGGTTTCGCGGGCCACGGCGGCTTTCGCCGCCGACCGCGAGCCGTCCTGTCTCGAATCCTTCTAGCCTGGCATTACCTCGCGGGTAATCGACTTCGCACGGCTTCCCTTGCCAAGGTGAACAGGTGCGAAAAATCCAGAGATTCCTTGGTACGGCGGCGGTTCTGGTCAGTGCGACGGTGCTGGGAAGCGGACCGGCGGCGGCGGAGACGAACGAGGGTTGCTCGATCCTGGAGCAGCTCGGCGACCGGGTCGAAGGCGAGGTGTCCCCGAGTGCCTGCGCCTTCATCACGAAACAGACCGCGTTCGGGGCGATGCGTTCGGAGACGCCGGAAGCGCGGGACGCCCGTGTCCGCCTGTACGGCAGCATTTTCGCCGTCGACGGCACGTTGGCCGAATCGGGCAGTGCCCCGCCGGTCGTAGGCAGGGCGAACATCGCGAACAGCCTGCGGACTCTGCTGAACGCCTTTCCGACGTTCCGGTTCACTCCGGTGAAGATCGTCGTGAACGGTGACGCCGTCTTCTACGAAGCGGACAACGAGATGACCATTCGTGGCGAGGTCGTGCGGTATCCGGCCGTCTACCGGGTCGTGCTGACGAGCGGCGAGGTCGTCCAGGGGCGCCGGTACCACGATCGGACGGAGTGGTTCCGTCCCATCGAAAAGGACGCGCTTCGGGAACTGTTCACCGGCGTCGCCGACAACTGTCCTCGGCGAGGGCCGGCGTTCACCGGACCGGGGCTGACGGAACCGGTGACGGATCCCCTCTGTCACGCCGCCTACCTCGGCAGGCTTTCGGGCGCGATGACCGACGTCCGGCTGACGGCCGATCAGGCTGCCGCGGGTCCGCGTACGAAGTTCCAGGAGTATCGCGGAACCGTGCGGGCGAAAGGGCGGACGATCGATTACGGGTTGATCGTGGGCACCGAGCCCGGCCGAGTCCGCTACTACTTCGACACGCTTCCGCTGAGCTACGACGACTCGGAGATGGCCGGGCTGTTCACGAAGCTGGTCACGGGCGCAGCACTCCCCACTCGGTGACCACCGCGGTGACCAGGTCGAACGGTGTGACGTCGAAGGCCGGGTTGAACGCCTCCGCGCCTTCGGGTGCGACCTTCGTGCCACCGAAGCTCAGGACCTCGCCGGGATCGCGTTCCTCGATCGCGATCCCGGCGCCGTCCGGCATCGCGGTGTCCACAGTGGACGACGGGGCGACGACCACGAACGGGACTCCGTGGTGCTTCGCCGCGATCGCCAGGCCGTAGGTGCCGATCTTGTTGGCGACGTCGCCGTTGGCGGCGATCCGGTCGGCGCCGACGAGCACGCAGTCGACCAGGCCGCGGCCCATCGCGGCGGCGGCCGCGCCGTCGGGCTGGATCCGGTACGGGACCCCGGCCTCGGCCAGTTCCCAGGCGGTCAGGCGGGCACCCTGCAGCAGCGGGCGGGTCTCGTCGACCAGCACGGATTCGACCAGGCCACGGGTCTGCAGATGCCAGACCACACCGAGCGCGCTGCCCCAGCCGACCGTGGCGAGACGGCCCGCGTTGCAGTGGCTGAGCAGCCGCAACGGCCGCCGCTCGCAGTGGTCGAGCACCACTTCGGTCGCCAGCCGGGAGGCCTCGTGGTTGATCCGCTCGTCCTCGTCGAGGATCGCCAGCGCTTCGGCGAGCACGGCTTCCGGCCCCTCCGGGAGCTTCGCGAGGGCGCGGGAGACACCCCAGCTCAGGTTGACCGCTGTCGGCCGGGCCTGGGCGACGCGGCGAGCCTCGGCCTCGACGTCACCTTTCGCGCGAGTCGCGAGCACCACGCCGAGCGCCCCCGCCGCGCCGAGCGCCGGTGCCCCGCGGACCGCGAGCCGCTGGACGGCGCCGACGAGTTCGCCGACCGTGCGCAGTTCGAGCACGCGATACTCGGCGGGCAAGGCGGTCTGGTCGATGATCGTGACCGCGTCACCGGTCCAGTCGATCGTCCTGCGCATGGCTCCCCCGTGTAATCCGGTTGTCCCGTCGCGACCGCCTCGGTCAGGATGCGGCTCGTGACCATTCAACGCCACCATCCGCCCGGTCTGCACCCCACGCCCACCTACCACCACGTGACCATCGTCGAAGGACGACGGGACATCCACCTCGCCGGCCAATGCCCGCTCGCCGAAGACGGCAAGGTCGTCGACGGTGACGTGCTCGCCCAGGTCGACCAGGTCGTCGCGAACACCGCCGCCGCACTCGCCTTCGCCAAGGCGACTCCGGCCGACGTCGTCCGCACGGTGATCTACGTGGTGACGTCGGACGCCGACGTGCTTTCGGCGGTGTGGGGCCGGCTTGTCGAGTCGGAGATCGGGGAGGCCTTCACCACCGCGAGCACGCTGCTCGGCGTCGCGCAGCTCGGCTACCCGGGGCAGCTCGTCGAGCTCGACGTCACCGCCGCCACGGCCTGACCTCTCGGCCGTCTTGCACCGGTTCCGTTGCGTATGGAGGTACATGATGGCCCCCTTCCTTGCGTTAGGCGCAAGGAAGGGGGCCATCATGTACCTCGCGTCAGATGATGATCGTGACGACCGGCTCCCCGGCCTTCGCGGCTCCGGCGAAGAAGGTCACCAGCTCGTCGTAGTGGGCGCGCACGTAGTCCAGCGCGTCCGGCTCGTCCCAGATCGACGGGTAGATCCGCTCGGCGTCGAGCTCCGAGAGCTCGACGCCCTGCGAGAGCTGATCGAACGCCGTCCGTGTCAGCTCCGCCGAGATCGTCCGCACCTCGTCCGCGGTGAACCACCGCGGCGGCCCGTCACTGTCGGCTTCCCCCAGCAGTGCCCCGCCCAGCACGAGGTCGACCTCGAACCCGGCACGCCCCGCCAGGAACCACAGCGCGTGCCACGCCTTGTCGATGTCCAGCGCCCGTTCGGTGCCGGCCGCTTTCTGGGTGTACTCCCAATACCGCTCGGGGTCCTCGGTCAGTTCACGCAATTCCCCAGGCGTGACCCGCAGGTACGCGCCCCACATGCCCATCGGTCAGAGCCCGGCCATGAGGTCGGTCTCCGTGATACCGGGACCCTGTCCGGCCCGGATGAACCACTCGACGCCGAACGCCTGCGCGAAACCCTCGTCGGGCATCGCCAGGAAGAACGAATCCTCACTGATCTGACTGGCGTGCGCGCGCATCGCCGCCCGCTTGTGGGACAGGTACGCGGTGACGTCGACCCTCGCCGTGAGGATCGCTTCCGGCTTGCCGAACTCGACACCGCTGTCGAAGTCGGGCAGGTCCTCGGCCTTCATCTGCCCTGTCCGCACCGCCTCCTCCATGCCGCGGCGCATCTCGTCACCGTTGCTGGTCGCCTCGTAGACCCGCGGCGTGCCCGCCAGCTCGGCCGCGCGCATGCCGACGCGGTGCACCTGGATGTGGTCCGGATGCCCGTAGCCGCCGTTGTCGTCGTAGACGGTCAGGACGTCGGCCTGCTCCTCGCGCAGGATCTCGGCCAGCCGCTGCGCGGCCTCCTCGACGTCGGCCTGCCAGAACGTGCCGGGCACGTCGTTGCGCGGCTCGCCCATCATGCCGGAATCGGTGTACCCCAGGAACTCCACCCGCTTGGCCCCCAGGACCTCGGCGGAAGCGTGCGTCTCCTGCACGCGGCGCTGCCACAACTCCTCTCCGTCGTCGAGGAACCCGTCCGGCACCTCGCCGACCTCCCCCCTGGTCGCGACGACGAGCACGACACGGTGACCTTCCTCGAAGGCCTTGCGCATGACGCCACCCGCGACGATGCACTCGTCGTCGGGGTGGGCGTGAAAACTCACCAATGTGGCCATGGTGGGGAAACTACCGGGAGGCACCGACATATTCCGGCGAATGGCCGGCTGCGTCTCAAGCCGGGAACACTCGCCCGAGGAACTCCAGCGTCAGCGCCCAAGCCGCCGCGGCGGGCTCCGGCTGATGGAACATCGGCGCCACGTGGTTGTGGAACGCGTGTCCCGCGCCTTCGTGGATGTGGATCTCCGCCCCGTCGTGGGAAGCGACCGCGCCGGCCAGCCGACGCATTCCCTCGACGGGAATGTAGGGATCCGCGCCGCCGAACTGGAACTGGATCGGGCAGGTGATCTCGTCCAGCAACGGAAGTTGTTCGGGTACCCGGGAGCCGTAGTACGAGACCGCGACGTCCGGGTCGCCTTCGGCGGCGGCCGCGTAGGCCATCGAGCCGCCGAGACAGAACCCGAAGACGCCGGCGCGGCCGTCGGTTTCGGGCAACGCGCGCAGCGTCGCCAGGGTCGCGAGGACGTCGGTGACGGCGCGTGCCGGGTCGAGTTCGCCGGAGACCGCCATCGACGCCGAGACCCCGGCTTCGTCGTGCGTGGCCGACCAGCCGGGGGCGATCCGCCAGAACAGTTCGGGCACGGCGACGACGTAGCCGAGGGCGGCCAGGTCGGCGGCGACCGATTCGAGGTAGTCGTCGAGGCCGAAGATCTCCTGGATCAGCACCAAGCCCGGGCCGGAGCCGGATTCGGGCAGCCAGAGCGGGGCGTCGAACGAGCCGTCGGCGACGGTCACCTCGGTCATCGGGTTCCTTCCAGTGCGCGCACGAGGCAGTCCGCCACGAGAGCCGCCTGCGTGCCGTCGGGGTCGAGGTCGGGATCGAAGATGGTCAGCTCCAGCCCGGCGGCGCCGGGGATCGCGAGCAGGCCACCGAGAAGGTCCACGAGCTTGTCCGGGCTGAGCCCGCCGGGATCGGGACTGTCCACAGCGGACACGAATTCCGGGTCGAGGGTGTCGATGTCGACGTGGATCCAGAAACCGTCCAACGGCGCGAAGATCTCGCGAGCGGCGGCGAGGGCGCCGTCGGTGCCGGACGCCATGATCTCTTGGCTGGTCACGATGCGAAGCCCGGCTTCCCGCGCCTCTGCGGACTCCTCCGCGCGAACGCCGAGCACGAGGACGTCTTCGTCGCGGACGTACGGGCTCAGACCGTCCACATCGGCCAGTTCCGGTTGACCGCGGCCGGTCACGACGGCGAGCGCCTCGCCGCCGACGGAGGAGACGTGAGCGGAGTTGCCGAGGTGCCGGAAGTCGTCGTGCCCGTCGAAGTAGACGATGCCGAAGCGGCCTTCGCGACGCAGAGTCAGCATCGCGGCGAGCGCGATCGAGCAGTCGCCGCCGAGCACGACCGGGAAACCGCCCTCCGCACGGATCTTCGCGAGCCGTCCGGCGAGTGCCTCCGTGTAGGTGGCGATCCCGGCCGCGTTGCGCACGCCGCCATCGCCCGGAGACCAGGCGGGCAGATACCGCGGCGGAGTGACGACACCGCCGTCTCGTGCGCCCAACCGGGTGAGCAGACCGTGGTCGCGCAGCGCGCCCGGTGCCTTGTGGCAACCCGGGACCACACCTTCGGCGGGCGGGCGCAGACCGAGATTGGACGGTGCGTCGAGCAGTACGAAATTCCCCATGCGCCCACCGTAGTAGCGACGCCTCGTGCCCCGCCGTCCGTCCTGGGGGCGACGGACGCGGCCTCGTCGTCCCGTTCGCGCACGCGCGGGCGGGGGTCAGCCGGTCACCTGGTAGCCCGAAGTCCGGTTCCGCCCGGTGTTCTTCGCCTCGTAGAGCGCCCGGTCCGCGACGGCGAGCACGGCGTCCAGGTCGGCGACGCCCGGCCGGTCGGCGAGGCCGATCGACACGGTGACGTGCTCGGGCAGGTCGCCGGCGCGGGAGGCCACGCTCGACCGGATTCGTTCCGCGATCGCGTGGGCGTGCACGGCGGACGTGCCGGGCAGCAGGACGACGAACTCCTCCCCGCCGAACCGCCCGACCAGATCCGTGCCGCGCACCTCGGTGCGCAGGGTCTCCGCGATCGCCGCCAGGTACCGGTCGCCGACCAGATGCCCGTGGCGGTCGTTGATCAGTTTGAACCGGTCGACGTCCACCATCAGCAGGCTGGTGTGCCGCCCCGCGCGCCGCGCGCGGTCGAGTTCGTCGGCCGCGGCCTCACGCCACGCCTCGGCGTTGAGCAGCCCGGTCTTGGCGTCACTGCGTGCCTGCCGTTTCAGTTGCCGCAACAGCACGCCGCGGTGCAGCACCAGCGTGATCCCGACGACCAGCAGCAGCATCACCGGCCAGTCCCGCAGCGCCCACGCCACGATGATCCCGAGCGCGATCGTCGCCGCTTCGAGCGCGTACTCGAACGGCTTCGCCAGCGCGTCGCGCAGGCGCTCGTGCGGAGTGCCGAAGTACACCGCGACCGTCATGAGCACGGTGTTGACCAGCAGGAACACCCCGCCCGCTGCGATCACCGAGCCGAACGAGGAGGTGTCGCGGGGGAGTACGTCGAAGGGGACCGCGTACCGGGAGAGGAAGGCGGCGGACGCGAAGCCCGCGAGCACGGTCGCCGAAGCGGAGAACGTGCGCCGGAACAACGGGTTCGGCTGTCCGCGGAACCAGCGGTAGAAGAACGACACGGCGATGACCAGCGCGGCGAGTGCCGGGTGCACCAGCAGCACGGCGGCGAAGGTCCACACGCTGTCGAGCGAGATGTGCGGCGTGCCCGCGAACCGTTCCCGCACGCGCTCCACCGGACGTGACAACTCCGTGTACAACACGGCGCTGGTGATCAGGACCGCGAAAGGGATCGCGTCGCCCTGGGTGAACGGGACGCGGACAGAAGACCAGGCGGATCCGGCGATCGCCGCGACGTCCACCAGGAGGACGAAGCCGATCAAACCGCGGTGGGGTAGCCGCCACAGCGCCCAATTCGTTAGCGCCACGGGGACGAACGTAATCGGTTGGATACCCGGTGTCACTACGCTGTCCGGGTAGGCGTGGGTGCACCACGCGTGACCGGCATCGGGGAAGTGGAGGGGGTGAGCTCCATGCGCGGGCAGAACTGGTGAACACCCGGTTCCGGTCAAAGGGGGTGAAGCGGGGCCACGTGGCGCCAAGCCCGGGTGGCCGGAACAGCCACTACGAGACCGGCGAGTGCGATGACCGAGACCGTCGTCGCGGGTGAACCGAGTACGCCGACGAGCAGGCCGCCGGCGATCAGCCCGATTCCCTGCACGGCGATGAGTCCCGACCCGGCGAGGCCGAAAGCCTGGCCTCGTTCGGTGTCGGGTACCAAGCGCATGAACGTGGTGCTCGCGGTGACCTGGTAGGCCGCGCACATCCCGGACAGCACGAGCAGTCCGGCGGCGTAGGGGAGCGAGGGCCGGAACCAGAACGCCGCGAGCGGGACGATCGCGCCGAACGCCAGCCGTCCGACCATGCGCAACCGGGCCGCGGGCCGCACCAGGCGGCCCAGCACGAACACCCCGAGCACGATCCCCGCGGGATGCGCCGCGAGCAGCAGCCCCGCCGTCACCGCCCCGCCGCCGATCTCCACGGCGTAGGGCACGGCGAGCCCCTCCGGCACGATCACGAACCCGGCCAGCCACGCGAGACCGACCAGCGCCCGCAACCGGCGGTCGTGCCAGATCGTGCGAGCGCCCGCACGAAGCCGCCGCAGGGTCGACGTCGCGAGGCCTCGCGCACCCGTCGCGGGGCGGGCGCGGACCCCGAGGCGCAGGACGATCGCCGAAACACCGAACGTGACCGCGTCGAGAGCGAGCCCCCGGCCGGTCCCGACCGCGGCGATGACCGCGCCGCCGAGGGCGAACCCGGCGAGCTGGCCGATCTGGTTGGTGATCTTCAGCAGCGACTGGCCGAGGACGTACTGATCCCCGCTGAGCACCGACGGCAGGACCGCGGCCTGCGCGGCGGTGAACGGCGCGTTGGCCAGTTGCACCACCACCAGCACGGCGGCGAGGACGGGCAGCGGGAGGCCGGGGACCGCGAGCACCGCGACCAGCAGTGCCCGGACGACGTCGGAGCAGACCATCACCGCGCGGCGCGGGAACCGGTCGGCCAGTCCGCCGAGCACCGGCCCGCCGATCAGGTCGGGGAGGTACGTGAGCGCGTAGGTCAGCGCGGGCCACGTCGCCGAACCGGTCCGCTCGAACACCAGCACCGACAGGGCCACCCTGGCCACCTGGTCCCCGAGGATCGACTGGAGCTCCGCGAACCAGATCGCCCGCAGTTCGCCGACCGCGAGAAGCCGCCGGAAGGTCGCCTGGGAACTCACGAGGTGACCACCCCCGCTCCGTCGGGTGAGTCACTCAGCGTACCGCCACGGACGCGGGTGGTGAACCGTCAAGCGGCTGAAGGGCGCTTTCCCCGCATGTGATGTGGGGAAAGCGCCCTTCAGCGCGTGAAATGAGGGGAAAGCCCCCTTCAGCCCTGGGGGATCACTCCGTGCCGCAGGTGATCTTCGGCTGCGGGTTGTAGTGCACGTTCCTGGTGTGGCGCCGGATCTCGCGGCCGCTCGCGGCGTCCTTGATGACCCGGGTGTCCGACGTGGTGAAGCCGGGCGCGCCGTTGCTGGGCTTGCAGTTCTCGGCCGGGCCGGGCTTGGTCGGCGGCTCGGACGGGTTGGAGCGGCCGCCCGGGATCGACTCGACGGTGTACTTCTTGGTGCCCCACAGCCGGATCGTGATGTCCGACGGTGTCCAGACGGTCTGGATCGCGACACCGGTGTCACCGTCGTTGGTGAACTTGAGGTCGATCACGCTGCCGCCGCTGTGGTTCTGGAACACGGTCGCCTCACGCGCGGCGGGGTAGCGGCTGATGTAGTAGCTGTGTTCCTTGTGCTCGGTGTCCTTCATCCCGGCGAAGTACGAGGCGTTGTACAGCGTGGTCGCGAACTGGGAGATCCCGCCGCCGACCTCGCGGCCGGGCGCGCCGTCCTTGATGACACCGGCCTCGACGTAGCCCTGCGCCGCGCCACGCGGCCCGGTGAACCCGTTGAGGCTGAACGTCTCGCCCGGCTTCACGATGGCGCCGTTGACCTTCTGCGCCACGACCCGGATGTTCGTCCCCGAGTCCGGTGCGAACCCGCCGGTCTTGAACTCGCTGACGACCTCTTTGATGCCGAGCTGGTTCGCCTGCTCGGTGGTCACCTTGGCCGGGGTCTTCTTGTAGGTCACCGGCAGCTCGCGGGGCGCCGCGCGCTTGAGCACCTCGAGCACCGGCTTGAGGCTGAGCTCCCAGTCGACGACGTTGGCGTCCTCGGAGGGCTGGACGGTCGGCTTGCCGCCTTCGAAGACGATCTGCGCGTCCTTGCCCTCCTTCTCGGTGGATTTCAGCTGCGGGCCCGCGGCCTCGATGATCTTGTTGTTGTCCACCTTCGGGTTCAGCACACCGCCGTCGGCGGCTTCGAAGGTCAGCGCGCCCGCGATGGCCACGGGTTTGACGACCGCGTCCTTGCCTTCGCCCTTGATGACCATCGGCGACGCCACGGCGGGCTTCGCGATCTGCTCGAGAGCGGCGTGGACGGCCTCCGGCGAGACCTTCATCGGCGTCCGGGTGACCGGGAGCGTCAGCGGCTCACCACTCGCCCAGCGGTCCAGGATCGTCTGCTTGGCGGCCTCGACGTCGAGTTTCTGCCCCGTTTTGGGCTCGACGGCGACCGGCTTGGCTTCCTCGAACCGGACGGTGCCCTCGACGGGGTCACGGTCGACGTTGCCGCGCAGGTTCTCCAGCGCGGCGGTGAGCTTGGCGTCGTCGGTCTGCGTGACGACACCGACCTCGGTGGTCGAAAAGAACGACGCGATCCGCGTGAACGGGTTCAGCGGCTGATCGCCCGCCTGATCCAGGGTGGCGGGCCAGTCGAGGCGCAGGCCCGCGTCGTTCGGCGCCAGCGACTCCTCGGCGTCACCCACGGCGATCTTCACCGGCCGGGTCAGCCGCGACTCGATGCCACCCCGGAGCTCCTTCTCGGCCGCCGCGCGGTCCATCCCGCCGACGTCGACCCCGGCGACGGTGACGCCGCGAGGCACACTGCCCTGGGAGACCAGCACATCGAGGGCGTACGCGACGACCAGCAGGCCGAACACGCCGCCGCCGATGAGGGCGGCCTTGCGGTAGCTGCGACGGCGTTTCGGTGGCGCGGGCTCCTCCGGCGTGGCAGACTTCGCGAACCCGGGCGTGACGACCGGGAGAACATCCGTCTGCTCGGCATGGGACTCGGGCCAGCGCGGTTCCTGCGGCAACTCTCCACCCTCCACGGTCCGGCGAGGCCGGGCGTCGTGATCGAACATCCGGGCCTTCCATACGTTCCGGACGTGGCTTCAAGATACGGGGCGCGTTTTGGGGTCGTGCAACTCGCCCGGTTGGGTGAGCAGGTCACTCCGTCGGGTGGTCACTGCGCGTCAGATTCCGGATTTTCGTCCGCTTCCACGAGAAAGCCGAAGTCACAGCCTCGTCGGCCGACGTGATGTGTTCGGAGCGCAACGCGCCGTGACCTCTTTCGTGGCGTCGGGGCGGTGGGTCCACTGTGCCCGGTGTTGTTGCAATTTCGCATCATCGACGCGGCCGGCCGGTGCCGCTCATCCGGACGTCGAGAACGCGGCCGCCTTGACCGGCAGGTGATCAGGCAGCGGCGGCATCCCGTACCGAGTGGACCGATCCGCACGGCTCCGGTACTTCCGCGACCGACATCCTCGTGGTCGCGGTTCCCATCGTCATACCGGTTCGGGGAGAACGCGCGAGCCCACGCTCCAGTTCGGACGGTTTCTCCGCGGGGACGAAAGATGACGGGCAGGCCCACGCCCGTCGCGCGGGATTTCCTCGGCAGGCTCCGGTGGCTACGGTGCGCACCGAAGTCTGAGATCTCATATACGATCGACTCGTGACGTCGGCCTTTAGTTTGCCCGCCTCACGCACCGAAGTGGTGCTCGAGGAGATCCGCCGCGGCATCCTCAGCCGGGAACTGAAGCCCGGTCAGCCGTTGGTCGAGGCCGAACTGGCGGCCCGGCTCGGCGTGTCGAAGACGCCGGTCCGCGAGGCGCTCAAGGTGCTGGCGAACACGGGACTCGTGTTGTTCAGCCCGTACAAGGGTGCTTCGGTGTGCGTGGTGGACGCGGAGCTGGCGAAGTCCGTTTACGACGTCCGGATGGTGCTGGAGCCCGAAGCGGTGCGGCGGTCGGTGGAACGTCGGGCGCCGGACTTGCTCGAAGACGCGGCGAAGGCGTTGAAGGAGGCGTCGGCGGCGATCTCGGGCAAGGATCAGGCCGCGCTCGACCTGCTAGAACGCG
>Ga0196958_10000343_pt1 | contig 15210 bp, 14 predicted proteins | sample S1v_10metaG_FD_148654 | JGI IMG/M metagenome (GOLD analysis project Ga0196958, IMG submission 148654) | Soil microbial communities from Anza Borrego desert, Southern California, United States - S1+v_10 | ecosystem: Environmental > Terrestrial > Soil > Desert | place: USA: California | collected...
CGGAGTACTCGCCGACGGACGTCAGCAGCGCGTCCACCGCGTCGGCAGGGGTCTCGACCGTTTCCAGCGCCGGTTCGAAGGCGACGGCGACCTCTCGCATCACCCCCAGCACGGCCTCGATCACCAAGTCCTGCAAGGAGGGGAAGTGGTAGTGCACGACGCTCGGCGTGACACCGGCGCGGTCGGCCAGGATTCGCGTGCTGACCGCGGACCAACCGCGTTCGGGCACCAGCGCGACGGCCGCCTCGAGCAACCGCCGCCGCACGGCCTGACCACGTTCCGCCGCGGGGGATCTTGCCACCTTCGACTCCTAGGGCGTTCGTCCTGTACGACTGACCTGATCATATGCCCGGATTTGTTTGCGACGCAAACTCGGTGGTCACGCCACGTTCGGCAGCTCCACCACGCGGTCATCGAGCCATCATCGCGACGCGCGGCGAGTCCATGGCAAAGCGCGTGTCGGCGTCGTCACCGGCGCCGATGGTGACCCACGAACGCGCTCCCACCTGGGACTCGCTCCGCAGTCCGGGCGCGGCAAAAATGACCTCGTTCCGCATCGCGACTACCACGACGCTTGCCCTTCCGGATCTTTCTTGGAGGACACGTGGTCTCGAAACCTCGCCTCGCATTGGGCATGCTCGTCTTGGCCGCGCTGGCGGGCGGGCTTCTCGCGTTGCTCATCTCGCTCGACGTCGACGCCTTCTGGGCCAAGACGCTGCCGCTCGGTTTGCTGGCGGGTGGAACGGTGATCGCTCAGTCCCTCGGCCTGTTCGACAAGGCGCCCAAGGGTTAGGCCGGTTCGTCAGACGCGCTGAGGCGCGAAAGTCCGGCGATAATCCTGCGGCGAAACCCCGACGACCTTGTGGAAATGGTGGCGTAGCAGGGCTCCCGAGCCGAACCCGCAGCGGCGCGCGACCTCGTCGATGCCCATCGTCGTCTCCTCCAGCAGCGACCTCGCGTGCAGGACCCGTTGCGTCGAAAGCCATCGGTGCGGGGTGGTGCCCGTCTCGGCGACGAACTTGCGGGCGAAGGTGCGCTCGGACATCTGGGCCCGGCGGGCGAGATCGGCGACGGAGTGTTCGTGGGCGATGGTGTCGAGCATCCAGGTGAGCACCGGCTGAAGACTGTCACCGGTGCATTCCGGGATCGGCACCTCGACGAACTGACGTTGCCCACCCTCGCGCTGCGGCGGCACCACCATGCGCCGGGCGATCGCGGTGGCCGCGGCGGAGCCGAGTTCGCGCCGGACCAGATGCAGGCAGGCGTCGATGCCGGCGGCCGTTCCGGCACTGGTGATGATGTCGCCGTCGTCGACGAAGAGGACGTCCGGATCCAGCCGCGCCTCGGGAAACCGCGTGCGGAAGCCGGCGCTGTGCCGCCAGTGGTTCGTGCACCGCCGCCCGTCGAGCAGGCCGGCGGCGCCCAGCACGAAAGCGCCGGTGCAGACCGAAAGCAGTGTCGCGCCCCGCGCCGAAACCGCGCGAAGCGCTTCGAGGACCACGGGCGGATACTCGTCGCGCACGTCGCAGGCAGGGACGACGACGAGGTCCGCGTCCTCGGTCGCTTCGAGACCGTGTTCCGGCGTCACCTTGACGCCGTGGCCGAGGCTGAGCGGCTCGCCCGCCCGCTCCCCGCACACGCGAAAGTCGAGCAGTGGCACTCCGTCTTCGGTGCGGTCGTAGCCGAACACCTCGCAGACGACGCCGAACTCGAAGGCGGCGAAGTCGTCCAGCAATACCACGGCGACGCTCTTCAGCATGGGCCGAGCATAGCTGGCAGGATTTTGCCGCACAACGTCAGAACTGCCACTTCTGGCAGGATCTCCCGTGTCGCAAACTTACCGCCATGACCACAATCATCGTCACCCTGGCCCTGATCGCCCTCGTCACCTACTTCCTGAACCGCAACCACAAGCGACAAGGACGCCCGGACGTCGCCGGGGGCGACCCGCTCGGCCGCCCCTTCTGGAAGGGCGGCACCACCGTCTGAAAGCCGCCACGTCGGCGATGCCCGCTGTCACGAGGGACACGTCCTCGCCGGGGCCGCTGACGAACTCCGCATCCGCCGAGGTCAAGCCGCATGTATCGGGTTAAACCTCTTCTCCCGCATTTTCTGCCGGTTACCAGTTTTCTGGTTAGGGTGCAGTGGTGCAAACGGGTTAACTCGGGCGGAAGGAGATCGCGCTGTCATCGGCGCGTGGCTGAACATGAGTTCGCAGGACGGTAAACAAGCGGCAGAAGAGGTCGGCGGGGAGACCGCGACGGACCTCGCCCACGCACCGGATACGACCGGCCCGGGCCACCCGCCCGACGAGCACGTCCCCCTCGACCTCGCCTCCGAACGCCCGGCCGAGACCGACCGGACCGTTTTCGGGGTGGCCGCGGCACTCGTACTCGCGATCATCGTCTGGGGTGTGCTGGCCCCGGAAAACCTCGCGAGTGTCGCTTCGACCCTGTTGAACGACGCCGTGATCCCGTACGGCGGCTGGGCCTTCGTGCTGACAGCGAGTGGTTTCGTGCTCTTCGCGGTCTGTCTGGCCATAAGCCGCTACGGTCGGATCCCGCTGGGCGGGGACAAGGAACTGCCCGAATTCCGAACCTCGTCGTGGATCGCGATGATGTTCAGCGCCGGGATGGGCATCGGCCTGATGTTCTTCGGGGTGTACGAACCGGTCTCCCACCTCGCGAGCCCGCCCCCGGGCACCGTGGCCCCGAATTCCGACGAAGCCGTCCACACCGCGATGGCGACGACGTTGTTCCACTGGACCGTGCACCCGTGGGCGATCTACGCGGTCGTCGGTCTCGCGATCGCCTACAGCACCTTCCGCAAGGGCCGCACCCAGCTGATCAGTTCGGTGTTCGCGCCGCTGATCGGTAAGCGGCGCACCGAAGGCCCGCTGGGCAAGGCGATCGACATCATGGCGATCTTCGCCACCTTGTTCGGTTCGGCCGCCTCCCTCGGCCTCGGCGCGCTGCAGGTCGGCGGTGGGATGGGTGCCGTCGGCTGGATCGACGACCCCGGCAAGGGTCTGCTGGTCGCGATCATCGCGATCCTCACCATCGCCTTCATCGCTTCGGCGGTTTCCGGGGTGGCCAAGGGGATCCAGTGGCTGTCCAACATCAACATGGTGCTCGCCGCGGTGCTCGCGGTGTTCGTGCTGGTGGTCGGGCCGACCGTGCTGATCCTCAACATCGTGCCGGGTGCGATCGGCGACTACTTCCGCGAGCTGGCCGAGATGTCCGGCCGCACCGGGATGACCGGTGGCGAGGAGATGCAGACCTGGCTCGGCGGCTGGACGGTCTTCTACTGGGCGTGGTGGATCTCGTGGACGCCCTTCGTCGGCATGTTCATCGCGCGGATCTCGCGCGGCCGCACCATCCGTCAGTTCATCTTCGGGGTCATCGCGATCCCGAGTGTCGTGAGCCTGATCTGGTTCGCGATCTTCGGCGGCGCGGCGATCAGCAGGCAACGGGCCGGGACGGACATCGCGGGCGCGGGCAGTGCCCAGTCGGCGACGTTCGAACTGCTCGAGACCCTGCCGTGGTTCCTCCCGATCGCGATCCTGGTGATGATCCTGGTGTCCATCTTCTTCGTCTCCGGTGCGGACGCGGCGTCGGTGGTGATGGGCACCCTGTCCCAGCGCGGAAGCGTGCATCCGAAGAAGACCGTCGTGATCTTCTGGGGCGTGCTGATGGGCGCCGTCGCGGCGGTGATGCTGCTGGTCGGCGGAAACAAGGCGCTGACCGGTCTGCAGAATCTCACCATCCTGATCGCGGTGCCGTTCGTGTTCGTGATGGTCGGGTTGTGCGTGTCGGTCTGGAAGGACCTGCGCAACGACCCGCTGATGCAGCAGGAAGACGCGATGATGTTGTCGCTGAAGGAACTGCACGAGGAACGTACCAACGGCCACGGCCGCCGTCGCATTCTCGGGCGGTCGAAGCAGCGCACCTGACCTCATGAAGTACATGAAGGCCCCCATCCTGTACCCAGGCACAAGGATGGGGGCCTTCATGTACTTCAGGCACGGCCGATGGCCACGAAAGCGCACAGCGCGAGGTAAGCGAGATCCAGCAACGCGACCATGGGCTCGCGGCGACGCAACCGCACGACCACGGCGCCCGTCATGACCAGCGCCAAGCCGAGGGCCGCCAGCGGCACGAGTTCCGGCGCGATATCGAGCAGGGCAGGCAGGATCAGGCCGGCCGCGCCCAGGATCTCGACCACTCCGATCAGCTTCACCGTGCCGGGGCCGAAATCCAGCACCCAGCCCGCGGCCGACGCCACCCCGGCGATCTTTTCCCTTTGCAGAAACAGTTTTCCGACGCCGGACACCAGATACATGACGGCCAGCAGACCGGCGACGATCCACAGTGCGGTGTCCATCAGTGCCCCGCGAACCGGCCCGGCGTGTAGTCGCCCGCCGGCTGCCGGGTGAGGACGTTCAGCCGGTTGAAGGCGTTGATGAGCGCGATCTGGGTCACCAGTGCCACGAGCTGCTCGTCGTCGTAGTGCTGGGCGGCGGCCGCCCACGCCTCGTCGGTGACACCGCTGCCGTCGGCGAGACGGCAGCCCTGCTCGGTGAGTTCCAGCGCGGCGCGTTCGGCCTCGGTGAAGACCGTCGCCTCGCGCCAGCACGCGACCAGGTTCAGCCGGGTCGTGGTCTCCCCCGCGTGCGCCGCGTCCTTGGTGTGCATGTCGAGGCAGCCCGAGCAGCCGTTGATCTGGCTGGCCCGGATGTTCACCAGTTCCCTTGTCGCCAAAGGAAGTTCGCTGCCGTCGAGGACTTTCGCGGCCGAAACGAGGTGCTTCACCAGCTTCGGCGCGAGAGCGGTCTTGAGGAATTCGAGCCGTGTCTGCATGGGATTTCTCCTTCTCGTCGGTGTTCACTTACTTCGACGAGGAGGACTCCCGAGAGGTAACACCCATGGCCGCGAGGCGACGCGGGTCACTCACGGAGTCGATTTCGACGATGCGGCCGTCGACGACGGTGCACGACATGACACCGAGCAACTTGCCGGTCCTGCTCCACGACACGATCCCCGGTTTGCCGTCGACCAGCGCGGGACGGGTGGTGACGGCGGCGCGCGCACCGCGCTGGACCCGCGTGGCCACCTCGGCCGCACCGAGCCGCACGACCTCGCCGTGCCTGCTCTGCGAACGCCATGTCACGCCGGGGTCGAGCACCTCGATCAGCCCGTCGAAATCTCCCTCGCGTGCGGCCGCGAGGAACGCCTCGACGACGGCACGTTGCCGCGGCTCGTCGGCCGGGGGCTGTCCCCGCACCTTCCGGCGGGCGCGGCTGGCGAGCATCTTGGCCGCGGCCGCGGATTTGCCGAGGATCTCACCGACCTCGGCGAACGGGACCCCGAACAGATCGTGCAGGACGAAGGCCAGCCGCTCGGCCGGGCCGAGGGTGTCGAGCACCACGACCAGTGCCACGCCGACCGATTCGGCGAGCAGCGCGTCCTCTTCCGGCGAGTCCTCGAGCACGAGCAGCTCGGGCGGCTCGTCGTAGGACTCTTCGGGGCGGGTCTTGCGGGACCTCAGGACGTCGATGCAGACCCGGCCGACGACGGTGGTCAGCCAGCCGGACAGGTTGTCGATCGTGTCGGCGTCCTGGCGGGCCAGCCGCAGCCAGGCCTCCTGGACGGCGTCCTCGGCGTCCGCGCGCGAACCGAGCATCCGGTGTGCCACGGCCACCAGACGCCCGCGCTGCTCTTCGAACGCGCTGGCCAGGGCCTCGCCGGTCATGTCGATACCTTTCTCGCGCCGAACCCGTCATGGACATGACGAACGCGACGCGAGAAAGGTAACCGACGCAGGCCTCGAGGACGCGACTCGCGTGATCAGGCACGCGACTCGCGTGATTGGGCACGTAACTCGCGTGATTGGGGACGTAACTCGGGTGTGGGGCGGGGCGGTCTTGAGCCGCTCAGACGTCCCGGATAGGCGTCTTCACGAACTTCTTCATACCGGGATTCTTCGTCTCCGGCCGCTTCTGCGGTTCGGCGGTCGAGCCGCCGATGCCGGAGTCGATCGCCGCCGTGACGATCAGGTTCCGCTCGTCGGACGAGATGACCTCGCCGTCGAGCAGTTCCTGGGTCACGGCCCGCACGTAGGTCACGAACTGGTCGTTCGACGAGTAGTCCGACTCGTCGTCGAGCACGTCGTTGATCGTGCAGCCGTCGCCGGTGTCGCGGTTCTCGACCTGACTGTCCGCCGTGCCGAGGATCACGGTGTCCCGGACGTCGGAATCCGGGCAGGCGTCCGGGCCCGGCGGCGCGGCGACGATGGTGAACGCGCCGCCCTGTTCCGCCGAGACGTTGCCCGCCTTGTCCGACGCGCGATAGGTCAGCGTGTGCGTGCCCAGCGCGGTCACCTTCACCGGCGCGGCGTAGACCGTCCAGGCCCCACCGTCCAGTTCGTACTCGATCTTGTCGACGCCGGACCCGGTGTCGGTCGCGGTCAGGTTGATGGTCGCGTGCTCGATGTAGGACCAGCTTCCGTCCAGGTCACCGCTCACCACCACCGAGACGGCGGGCGCGGTGCTGTCGTCGCCTTCGACGATGGTGAACGTCGCCGCGCCTTCCGCCGAGACGTTGCCCGCCTTGTCGGTGGCGCGGTACTTCACCGTGTGCGCGCCGACGACGGTGAGCGCGAGCGGCGCCGAGTACGTCAGCCACGGTCCGCCGTCCAGCTGGTACTCGACCTTGCCGACACCCGAACCGGCGTCGGTGGCCGTGAGGGTCACGGTCGCCTTGCCGACGTAGTTCCCGGCGGTGTCCTTGGTCCCGGTCACCTCGGAGGTCACCGTCGGCGCGGTGGTGTCACCGCTGACGATGGTGAAGTGCGCCATGCCCTCCGGCGAGACGTTGCCCGCCTTGTCCGAAGCGCGGTAACGGACCATGTGCGTCCCAGGCGCGGAGACCGCGACAGGGGCGGTGTACGTGGTCCACGCGCCTTCGTCCACTTTGTACTCGACCTTGTCGACGCCGGTGCCGCCAGTGTCGCCATCGGTCGCGGTGAGCTTCACGGTGGCGGTGTCGAGATAGTTCCCCGCACCGTCCTTGGTACCCGTCACCTCGGAGGTCACCGTCGGCGGTGTCGTGTCGCCTGGCTGCCCGGTGACGACGGTGAAGGACGACATTCCCTCCGACGAAACGTTGCCCGCCTTGTCCGAAGCGCGATAGTGGACCATGTGCGCCCCGGCGGCGGAGACCACCACGGGTGCCGTGTACGCCGTCCAGGCGCCGCCGTCGAGCTGGTACTCGACCTTGTCCACACCGGACTGACTGTCCGAAGCGGCCAGGTTCACCGTCGCGGAACCGACGTAGTTCCCGGCGGTGTCCTTGGTGCCGGTGACGTTCGCGGTCACCGTCGGCGGGGTGGTGTCGGCGCCGCCGCCGTCGGTGACGACGAACTCGCCGAACATCTTGCCGTGCCCCTGGATCGTGCAGTAGTACCGGTACTTCCCCGGGGACAGCGTCACGGTCGCCTGGTGTTCGCCGTTCTTGTCGTCATAGGGGTTGGCGACGATGTTGAGGGTGACGTCGTGGTTGTAGCCGGGGGTCGACGTGTCGAAGGTCAGCGTGTGCGACATCGTCGAGCCGAGCGCTTCGGTGTTCTTGAACAGGATCGTGGTCTCGCCGGCCACCGCGGTGGCCGGCGCGCTGAGGTAGTGGTCGGTGCTGTCGCCCGCGGTCCATTCCAGGGTCTGGACGGGGGCGGCGACGGCGGGGGTGGACGAGCCCGGCAACACCAGGCCCGCTATCGCGAGCGCCGCGGCCAGCAAGGCCACGACGAGGGTTCGTGGGGACATCGCAGGGAAACCTTCCGTACGGGGGAGACCGGCCGGGCGCGAGGGAGGACGCGCCCGGCCGGCTTGCGCGCTACAGCTGCCGCACCCGGATGTTGCGGAACTCCATCAGGTCGTTGTCACCGTGGTTCTGCAGACCGATGAACCCGCTGACGAACTGCCGGAAGTCGGTCGACGGGTCGCCCGCCCGCGACGAGTCGATCCCCGGCGCGTTCTCGAACTCGTTGATCACCACACCGTTGCGGATGATCGTGTACTTCTGCCCGACGACCTTGACCTCGTACTCGTTCCAGGTCCCCTTCGGCCTCACGCCCGCCTGCTCCAGCGGCCGCGGGTCGAAGTTGTAGATCGACCCGGTCTTCTGCGGTTCACCGGTGGCCCCGTCGTACAGCTGGACCTCGTGCCCGCAGTAGATCGCGACCCAGGCCTGCGACGTCCTCGCCGAACCGACCGTGCCGCAGCTGCCCGGCGGGCGCTGCTCCACCGGCGTGCGCGGATCCGGGAACCGGACGAACACGCCGCTGTTGGCGCTGCCCGTCGGCGCGATGTCCTTGAACTGCAGCTTCACCGAGAAGTTGCCGAACTGCCGTGCCGAGTACCACAGCATGCCCAGCCCACCGGAGGGTCGCAGGGACCCGTCCGGCTGGATGGCGAACTGCCCGGACGGCGCCTGCGACCAGTTGCGGAACGAGTCGGGCGTGCCGTCGTAGATCGCGTCGTAGCCGGTGACGCCCTTGTTGCCGATGGGCGACGCGGCGGCCGCGGCGTTGATCTTGTCCGACTCGGCCGCGTTCAGCACCCCGAGATCGCCCAGCCGGTCCACGGCCTGGGTGACGTGGTTGACGAAACCGGCGTGGGAGGTCCACGTGCTCTCGTCGTCGATCATGTCGTCGACCGTGCAGCCGCCACCGGCGTTCCGGTTGGTCACCCCGGTGTCGGTGTCACCGATGGTCACCGTGGCGCCGGAATCCGCCACGAGACACCCGACGTTCACCGAGTTCCGCGTGGTCACCGTCTCACCGTTCGCGTAGGTCACGGTCAGTTTGGCGGTGTACAGACCCGTGCGCGGGTAGGTGTGCCGCGGGTCCGGCTGGGTGGAGATCGTGCCGTCGCCGAACTCCCACTTGTAGGAGACGCCGCCGGACTTCGACCCGGTGAAGGCCGCGGTGAGCGGCTTGTTCTGCACCATCGTCGACGCCGCCGCCGCGGACGGCGTGGCCTCGCCGCCGGTGTAGCTGATCTTCAGCAGCTTCTGGTTGTTGGTCAGGGTGAAGAAGCCGCCGCCGTAGTCGAGCACGTACAGCGCGCCGTCCGGCCCGAACTTGGCGTCCATCCACTGGTTCAGCTTGGTGTCGCCGCCACCGGTCGGGATGATCTGCCGCACGGTCTCGGCGAACAACGGCGGATCCTGCTTCGGCACACCGTTCGGGTCGACGGTGACCGCGATCCGGTTCTGCCCGTTGCTCTGGTCACCGATGAACCACTTGTCGTTCCAATACGCGGGCCAGGCGACGCCGCTGGTGGTGTTGACCAGTTCACGGTGGTACGTCGGCCCGGTCATGACCGCCTGGCCGCCGCCCTTGAGGTACGGCTGGGTGTAGGTGGCCTCGGCCGCGTTGTAGGTCGGGATGGAGCTGTTGGGCCGGTTGGGGAACACCGGTCCGCCGCCGTCCGGTGAGTACCAGATCATGTTCTTCTTGACCGGCGGCAGGTTCACCAGGCCGGTGTTGCGCGGCGAGGTGTTGACCGGGTTGTCGCAGTCGTACCAGCCGGTGAGCACCGCGGCGTCGGTACTGCTGCGGTCGCGGTAGGGCTGCTTGTCGCCCATGCAGTACGGCCAGCCCTGGTTGCCCGCCTCGGTGATGATCGTGGCGGTCTCGTACTTGGCCGGGCCGAGCTCCGGGCTCGGCGAGGTCGCGTCCGGGCCGACCCACGCGGCGGTCAGCCAGTTGGTCTTCTTGTCGACTTGCAGCCGCGAGATGTTCCGCACGCCCATCACGTAGATCTCGGGCCTGGTCTTGTTCCCGGGGTCGTTGGCCTCGGGGAACAGGTTGCCCGCCGGGTTGGTGTAGGTACCGTCGGCCTCGGGGTGGATCCGCAGGATCTTCCCGTTGAGGTCGTTGGTGTTACCGGCGGTGCGGCGCGCGTCCTGGAACGAGACGCCCTTGTAGTCCTGGGTCCAGTTGTTGCCGGAGTACCCGTTGGAGCCCTGCGACGAGTTGCTGTCACCGGAACCGATGTACAGGTTCCCGCCGGAGTCGAAGTCCATGCCGCCGCCGGCGTGGCAGCAGCTGTGCACCTGGACGTCCCACGACAGCAGATCCTTGCGGGTCGCCTGGTCCAGCGTCTGGTTCTTCAGGTCGTAGGTGAACCGCGAGACCGTGCGCTTGCCCATCCGCTTGTCGATGTCGACCGACGCGTGCGGCATCCAGTAGGCGTACATGAAGCCGTTCTCGCTGAACTTCGGGTCCAGCACGAGGCCGAGGAGGCCTTCCTCGTTCTTCACCAGTTCGTCGCCGCTGCCGCGGTTGCCCATCACCTTCAGCGTGGTGAGCAGCTTCGGCTTCTTGGTGACCGGGTCCCACTGGTGGATCGTGCCGCAGCCGGCGCCGATCTCCGGGTTGGTCCAGTCGTTCGGCGCGGGCACCACGTTGCCGGCGCAGGCCGCGCGGCCGATGTAGAAGACCCGGCCGTTCGGCGCGATGGTGAGCCCGTGCGGCTCGCCCATCTGGTCGAGCTGACCGGTCTGATTGATCCCGGTCAGGCGTTCGACCTTGTAGTTGGCCGCGATCCCCGCCTTGCAGTCACCGCGCACCATGCCGGTGGTCCACTTCAGCGCACCCAGGAGGTGGATGCGGAACTGGGTTTCGCCGTAGCTCGCCTCGGTCCGGCCCATCCCGGTGTAGAAGGAGCGGCCGCCGTCGTAGTCACGGCACCACGAGATCGGGTGGAAGGCGCCGTTCGCGCCGACACCCGGCTGGTAGGTCGATTCCTCGACCTGCGCGACCGTGTGCACGGTGCCGACCGGGTTGACCTCCCAGTTGAGCCACCGGTCGGTGCGGATCCATTTCCGCGGCAGTCCCGCGGTGGCCGGGTTCGCCTTGTCGAGGACGTCGACCGTCGCCTCGGCGGGCGGAGCCTCCGGCGGCGGCGGGGTGGTCGAGTTGTCCTTGTACAGCTTGAAATCGGCCAGCTGGATGAGCGAGTCACCCGCGTTGGCGGTGATGGTCAGCCGGTAGTTCGCGTACGCCGTGGTGTTGGCGAAAGTGAACTTGCGGCTCACGAACCGGTCGGGGAACGTCTCGTTGGTGCGGGTGTCCAGTTCGGTCCAGGTGGTGCCGTCGTGCGAGCCCTGCAGGGTCCAGCTCTTGGGGTCACGACCGGGGAAGTCGTTCGCCGACACGAGGTCGTAGCTGCTCACCGCGACCGGGGCGGCCAGCTTGTAGGCGACCCAGCCGGTGGGCTGGAAGGTCAGCCACTTGGTGTTCTCGTTGTTGTCGGCCAGCTTTTCCTTGGTCTCGTTGGGCGGGTTCTCCGCGCTCGCGGTGACCGAGGCGACCGCCTCCGGCGTGGGACGCGCCCCCACCGGACGGGCGCCGATCAGCCCGGAGAACCACTGCGAACCGTCCTGGGCCCGCGCGGCGTCGGACAGCCCGAGGAAGCCGCCGCCCGCCTTCATGTAGTTCTGCAGCGAGGTTTCCTGCTCACGGTTGAGCGTGATGCCTTGCGCGGACAGGAAGACGACACCGCGGTACTTCGCGAGGTTGGCCTGCGTGAACACCGCGGGGTCCGACGAGGACGACACGGAGATGCCGTTCGCCTGGCCGAGGCTCGCGATGGCGTCCGTGGCACGCAGGACGGGGTCCTTCTGGTCCGCGGCGGCGCCGTGGAAGACCAGGACGTTGATCGGGACGTTCGTCGCGGCTTCGGCGGTCACCGGTGCGATGGCCAGCGGAAGCCCGGAGGTGACGACGGCGCCCACCGCCAGCGCGGCCAGTGACCGTCTGCGGAGCCGGCGTTGCGAAAACACTCGTCTCAAGTTCTCGCTCCTTTCAAGACTGGTGGTGTGCGTGGGCCGAGGCGCCGGTGGCGTCCGGAGTGGCCGCCGGGTGGTGATGGCCCTTGAAGCGGTCGATCGCCTCCTGGGCGCCCGCGGGCATCCCGCCGTCGGCGTTGCGGACCAGGAACACCCCGGACATGCCGTCGTCCGAGTGCTGCTGGACGTGGCAGTGGTACATCCACGCGCCCGGTCCGACACCGTCGCCGGCGATCACCTGGAACCCGAAGGAGTTGCCAGGGTCGAGGGTCTTGTTGTCGAGGATCGGGGCGTTGTCGGTCGCGCTGGTGAGCATGCCGGTGCGGGTGTCCGCCCAGCGGTGCGCGTGCAGGTGGAAGGTGTGCATCAGGTTGCCGTGCCCGATGCAGATGAACTCGACGCGTTCCCCGAGGTTCGCCTCGAAGATCGGCGTGTTCGGGGCGACCTGGTGGTTGATCCACATTTCGGTGAACACCACGGTGAACTGCTTGCTGGGCAGCAGATCCCCGCGTTTGCGCACGATCAGGCCGCCGTAGAGGCCTTTCATCAGGCCGATGGTGCCGTGGTCGCCGTCGAACGCGTGGTCGTGGTAGTGCCAGTACCCCGCGCTGCCGGGCATCCATAAACCGTTGGCCGCCGGATAGGCCGTCCGGGTCTTCCAGGTGTAGGTCTTGGTCTCGTACGGCTTGTTGAAGGAATCGTTGAACGGCGAACCGTCGGACTTGGTGTCGTAGTTGACACCGTGCGGATGGATCGAGAGCCGCTTGTCGGTGTTGTTGACCAATTCGATCACCAGCGTGTCGCCCTCGTAGCACTCCAGGAGCGGCCCGGGGATCGTCGGCTTCCCGGGCTCCAGCCCGTAACCGACCCGGGTCGAACCGGGAACGTAGTCGGCGTAGACGGTGATGTTGCGGGTCATCCCGGCCGCGGCGGCCGGTGCCGAACCGGCACTCGCGCTCACCACGACCGGGGCGATGACCCCGGCCGCGGTGCCCGCGAGCATCGATCTGCGGGACAGCCCGCGTTTGTTCTTGTCCATGGTGGATTCCCCGGTTAGAAGCGGACGTTGCGGAGATAGGTGAATCCGGTCTGGGCGGTGCTCAGGGGATCCGTGGGGTCGTCGTGCTCGACGATGTACTCGGCGAGGTGGGGACGGGTGTGGCGGAAGATGCGCGGGAAGTCGATGACACCCTTGCCGGGGTCGACCATCTCGCCCGCCGCCGTCCGGTCCTTGACGTGGTACTGCACCACGCGCGGGCAGTGCCGCCGGTACAGCGAAACCGGGTCCATCCCGCCTTCCACCGCCCAGAACAGGTCGATCTCAAGGTGCACGTAACGCGGGTTGGTGTTCCTGGTGAGCACGTCGTACGGGCGCACGCCGTCGATGGGCGCGAACTCGTGCGCGTGGTTGTGGTAGCCGAGCGGAATACCGGCCTGACGGAACTTCCGTGCCGCCGTGTCCATCCGGACGGCGAACTGCTTCCAGCCGTCGATGGTGTCGAAGTTCGCCCACGGCACGTTGGCGCGGGTGTTCCCGAGGACCTTCGCGTCCGCGATCGTCTTGTCGAGGTCACCGTCGATGCCGACGTGCGTGGACGTCGCCTTGAGATGGTTCTTGTCCAGCAGACCGCGGAACTCCTCGGCCGTGCGGCCGTAGGTGCCCGCCAGTTCGACCTTGCGGTAACCGATGTCCGCCAGCGCGGACAGGGTTCCCGGCAGATCGGCCTGCAGCGCGGTGCGCAGGGAGTAGAGCTGGATGCCGATCTTCTCCACCGGGATCCGGCCCCGACCGTGGTGGCCGGCTCCCGCTGTGGGCGCTGTGGGCGCTGTGGGCGCAGTGGCCGCACTGGCCACGCTCGGCAGGGCTACCGCCGCACCCACCGCGACCGCCGCCGTCGCCGCGCCGCGCAGGAGTGCCCGTCGAGAGTGGAACTGCTCAGCTTCTTCACCGCACATGAAACCGCCCTCACTTCTGGTTGCTGAAAGCCGCGTCGAAGGCCGCCGACGGCTTGTCGAACAGGAGCCCCCGCAGAAAGGTCACGGCTTCCGCCGCGCCCCGGAGCCGGTCCATGCCGGCGTCCTCCCACTCCACCGAGATCGGACCGGCGTAGCCGATCGAATTCAGTGCGCGGAAACAGTCCTCCCAGGGCACGTCGCCGTGCCCGGTCGAAACGAAGTCCCAGCCGCGTCGGGGATCTCCCCAGGGGAGATGCGAGCCGAGCCGTCCGTTCCGTCCGTCGAACCGTTTCCTGGTGTCCTTGCAGTCCACGTGGTAGATCCGGTCGGCGAAGTCGAGGATGAAGCCGACCGGGTCGAGGTCCTGCCAGATGAAATGCGAAGGATCCCAATTCAGCCCGAATGCCGGACGGTCGCCGACAGCTTCGAGCGCACGTTTCGTGGTCCAGTAGTCGTAGGCGATCTCCGACGGATGGACTTCGTGGGCGAACCGCACACCCACCTCGTCGAAGACGTCGAGGATCGGGTTCCACCGGTCGGCGAAGTCGGTGTAGCCGTCGTCGATGACCGCCTGCGACACCGGCGGGAACATCGCGACGTACTTCCACGTCTTCGAACCGGTGAAGCCGATCACCGTGTCCACGCCGAGTTTCGCCGCCGCTCGGGCGGTGTCGGCCATTTCCTTCGCCGCCCGCTGCCGGACGCCTTCCGGTTCACCGTCGCCCCACACCCTGGACGGGATGATGGCCTGGTGGCGTTCGTCGATCGGGTCGTCACAGACGGCCTGCCCGACGAGGTGGTTGGAGATGGCCCACACCTTGAGGCCGTGCTCGGCCAGCAGCTTCCGACGGCCGGGCACGTAGTCCTCTTCGGACAGTGCGCGGTCGACCTCGAAATGGTCACCGGAACACGCGATCTCGAGGCCGTCGTAGCCCCACTCGCTGGCGAGCCTGCACACCTCGGTGAACGGGAGATCCGCCCACTGGCCGGTGAACAGGGTGATCGGACGGCTCATCGGTTCTCCTCGGAGGTGATCGTGTCGACGTCGAACAGGCCGCCGGAACCGTCCTTTTGGATCCAGTCACCGGATTCGATGTGCCCGACGCGTTTTCCGCCACTGGCGTCGTCGTGCCCGACGACCTCGATCCCGCTGGAGCGCTTGAGGTCCGCGTCGGTGAAGGCCGCCGCGTCCTTGATCGCCTTGAGCCCGTCGGGGTTCGCATCGTGCCGGAAGCCCGCGGTCTTGGAGAACACCGGCACCGGTAGCGCGACGCCTGTCAGAGCCGTGACGAGCACATCGAATCTTCGTTGCGAAGACATAGCAGGGCGATCCTTTCGCTGAGCGGCGGCGATCAAGGAAGGGGATGCGGGTGGGGCTTCCTTTCCGGAGGGTGAGGGAGGG
>Ga0196958_10000344_pt1 | contig 15209 bp, 11 predicted proteins | sample S1v_10metaG_FD_148654 | JGI IMG/M metagenome (GOLD analysis project Ga0196958, IMG submission 148654) | Soil microbial communities from Anza Borrego desert, Southern California, United States - S1+v_10 | ecosystem: Environmental > Terrestrial > Soil > Desert | place: USA: California | collected...
CCAGCACGACGACCATCCCCGCGATAACCCGGAAGTTCAGCGGCTCGGCCAGGAACACCGCCCCCAGCAGCACCGACACCACCGGCAGCAGGTACCCGACGATCGACGCCGCGACGGCGCCCTCGCTCGCGAGGAGCTGGTAGTTCAGCGCGAACGCGACCCCGGTCGACCCGATGCCCAGGATCACGACCGCGACGATCGCGCCGGTGCTCAGGTTCACCGGTGCGAAACCGCCCATCGGCATCGCGAGCAGCATGAGCCCGGTCGCCAGCAACATCTGCCCGCCGGCCAGCGCGAGCGGCGAGTCGCCGGTGCCGGTGAGGTATTTGCCCTCGTACACGAACGCGAAACCGTAGCTCGCGGCCGCCGCGAGGCACGCCAGCGCGCCCCAGCTGACCAGGCCGGACGCCTCCCACGGCGCGAAGATCAACAGAATGCCGACGAGGCCGACGACCAGCCCGGCGACCCGCACCGCGGTCATCTTCGTCCGCGCGCCCATCATCGGCGCGGCCAGCAGCACCCACAGGGGTGTCGTCGAGTTCAGCACGCCGGTGATCCCGGAGTCGACGGTCAGCTCACCCCACGCGAACAGCAGGAACGGCAGCGCGTTGTGGAAGAACGCCGCGACGGCCAGATGTCCCCAGATCCGCCGTCCCGACGGCAGCCGGTCCCGGCCGAGATAGCAGAGCCCGATCAGCACCGCCGCGCCGAGCGTCACCCGCGCCAGCACCAGCTGCACCGGCGAGAACGCGCCGAGCCCCAGTTTCATCCAGAAGAAACTCGATCCCCACATGAGCGCCAGCGCGCCGATCCGCAGCAGGGTCTTCGTCTCACCCACCCCAGTCCTCCTTATGTGCCTGGCTCAGCTTCGCCGTGCCGACGCGTAAGGACAAGCGAAAATAACTGCAGGGAGGCTTAAGAAGAACTGTAAGATCGGACCATGCTGGACGTCCGCCGCATGCAGGTCCTCCGGGCCGTGATCAGCAGTGGTTCGATCACCGCCGCCGCCCGAAACCTCGGCTACACACCATCCGCGATCAGCCAGCAGTTGTCCACCCTGGAAAGGGAAGCGGGGGTCGAACTGCTCGAGCGCGTCGGCCGCGGCGTGCGGCCCACGCCCGCCGGTTCGCTGCTGTCCGAACACGCGGAAACGCTGAGCACCCAGCTCGCCAAGGCCGAAGCCGCGCTCAGCGAGCTCAAGGAAGGCCGCACCGGAAGACTCGCGATCCGCTACTTCGCCACGGCGGGCGCTTCTCTGGTGCCGTTGGCCGTCGCCGCGCTGCGCCGGGACTTCCCGGGTGTCCGCCTCGACCTGAAACTGGTCGAGCCCGACGATTCGATGCCCGAGATCGAGTCGGGCAAGGCCGACGTCGCGATGATCGTGCTCGCCGGCAGCACCCCCCGGGTCAAAGGTGTCGAGTACATCCACCTCCTCGACGACCCGTACCGCGCGATCCTGCCGAAGAACCACCGGCTCGCCCGCAAACGCGTCCTCGATCTCGGCGAACTCGCGGAGGAGCCGTGGGTCGGCGTCGACGGTCTCCCCGGCGCCTGCCGGGACATCCTGCTCGACGCCTGCGGCGCGGCCGGATTCGCCCCGAACCACGTCGTCGAATCGGAGGATTACCAGACGGCGCAAGGGTTCGTGGCCGCCGGGCTCGGCGTCGCGCTGATCCCGGAGCTCGGCCTCGGCGCCCCGCACCCCGGCGTCGCCATCCGCAAGGTCCGGCGGCCGGATCCGATCCGTTCCATCCACGCGGCCGTCGCCGCGCACGCCAGGGAGCACCCCGCGGTACGCCGGTTCCTCGGCGCGATCCGCGAAGGGGCCGGACAGGTAAGCGGGACTGGCCGAGTGGGCACGAAAACCGGTTGAGCTTGATCAGCCGCACCGGCGGTCGAGAACCTGGCGGGGAAGCCACGAATCCCGCCAGAGAAAGGACCTCCGTGCGTCCCCTGATCGTCCTGCACGGCTCTTGGCACCAGCCCGCCCATTTCGACGACGTCGTCGAACGCCTGCGCCGGGAAGGCGCCGACGTCACCGTCCCCGATCTCGGCGGGCGTCCGATCGCCGAAACCACTCGCACCGTCCAGGAACTCGTCGACCGGGCGGCCGAGTCGCCGGTGGTGCTCGCGCACTCCTTCGGCGGGCTCACCGCCAGCGGGCTGCACGGAGTCGCACACCTGATCTTCCTGGCGGCGATCGTCAGCGAGCCGGGAGAGACCGCTCAGTACTGGATCGAGCGGCTCAGGGAGGAAACCGGCCGCGAACCCGACCAGGTGCCGTCGACCTTCGACGACGCGGGCCTGACCCACCTCGACCTCGCCGCCGTCCGCGAGGCCATGTACGCCGACTGCACGGACGCCGTCGCCGAGCGCGCCACAGGGTTGCTGCGCCCCGAGCCCGTCACGATCTTCGACGAGTCGCCGGAGGGCGCGGCGTGGAAGGACACCCCGACCACGTACGTCACCTGCACCGAAGACCGGGCGCTCGCGCCGGAACTGGTGGCTCACTGCGCCGCGCGCTGCGAAACGACGGTGACCTGGCGGGCGAGTCACAGCCCGTACCTCAGCCGTCCGGTGGAATTGGCGACGCTGGTCCGAGAGCGGCTCTAGATCAGGAACAGCTCCGCGAACAGCACGCCGATGAGGATCGCCGCCACGACGGCACCGGCCACGATCAGCCACTTCCGGGTGTCGGACGACTTCGCCGCGGCCGGCGCGGCGGACGTGTACTGCTGCGCCGGCGGCGCGTACTGCGGCTGCGGCGGCTGATACTGCTGCGGCTGGTGCTGGGGGAACTGCGGCACCGGCTGCCGCGGGGAAGCCTGGTCCATCGGCATCGGCATCGGCATCGAAGCCGGAACCGTCGGCATGGCGGGCGCGGTCGGCGGGATGAACGCCGTCTGCCTGCCCTCGGTGATCGCGCCCAACGAGCGGACCGTGTCGGCCATCGTCGGCCGCGCGTCCGGCTCCGCCCGAAGCATCTTGCGCAGCGCGCCGGCCAGTGGGCCGGCGGTCTGGGGCGGCCGTTCCGAAGACTCGCCGTCCTCACCGAACGGCGGCACACCCTCGACGGCCGTGTACAGCGTCGCGCCCAACGAGAACACGTCGGACGCCGAAGTCGCCGGTTCGCCGCGCGCCACCTCGGGCGCCCGGTACGCCGGGCTCGGCCCGCCACCGGTGATGCCGATGTCGGTGAGCTTCACGCCGCCGTCGTCGGCCAGCAGGACCGTGCCCGGCTCGACGGTCCGGTGCACCACCCCGGCCTCGTGCATCGCGGCCAGCGCCCGGCCGAGCACGATGCCCAGCCCGGCGGCCTGTTCCGCGGTCAGCCTGCCGTGCTCGGCGAGAAAGGTCGCCATCCCGCGGGACGGGATGTACTCCATCACCAGCCACACGTCCTGCCCGTCGGGCAGCACGTCGTACACCTTGATGGCGGTGGCGTGCTCGAACTTGGCCGCGTCCTTGCCTTCTTGGATGACGACGGCCTTGGCCTGCTCCGCCCGGTCCGGCGGCAGGCCGACGGGCAGGTACATCCGCTTCATCGCGACCGTGCGCAGCAGACGCGTGTCGAACGCCAGCCACACGATGCCCGCCCGGCCCCGCCCGATGGGCTGGTCCAGGCGGTACCGGCCGCCGACGATGGAACCTTCAGAACTCAATTGCAGCCTCGGATCAAGTGCCGGCCGGGGTCGAACTCACCGGTGGGTCGGTAGAAGGCGGCGGTTTGGGCGTCGTCTTCGGCGGAGTCGGTGTGTTGGGCGGCTTCGGGGTCGATTTCGGCGTGGTCGGCCGATCCGGCTCGTCCGTCTGGCTCGCCTTGCTCGGCGTCTTCTTCACCGAACTCGCCGTCTCCTTGGGCGGCTCGGCCGGTTGCGTCTCCGTCGGCGTTTCCGTCGTCTCGGGAGCAGCGGACGTCGTCGAAGGAGGCGGCTTCGTCGACGAGTTCCCCACCTGGGCGGGTGTCTCCGGGTTGTTCGGGCTCAGCAGCCAGAAGCCCAGCGCGGCCAGCGCCACGAGCACGACACCGCCGATGATCGCGGGTTTCTTCCACGCGCCCGGCTTCTCGTCGTCGTCCTTGTCCACCGGGCTGGTCTGCGTCCGGGTGGGCGGCGGCGGAGGAGGGGGAGGCGGGCTGTCGTAGTCGTCGTCGTAGGGATCGTCGTTGTCGTAGTCGCCCGCGGGGATCGGGACGGCGCGCGTGGGCGCCGGTCCGCCGCCGGGGTGGCCGCGTTCGGCCAGCAACGCCGTCTCGTCGTAGTTGTCGTACCCGTCGTAGTCGTCTTTCGGGTAACCCGACGCGGGCGGCTGGTGGTAGTCGTCTTCGTCGTAGTACGAACCGGCCGCGGCCTGCTCGTCGAGGAGGGAGCCCGAATGACCGGCCGCCTCGCTGTCGAGGGCCTGGGTCACGCCCACCCCCGCGACCGGGGCGGCGAGCATGGTCTCGTCCGCGGGGCCGCCCAGCGGCGTCTCACCCCGCGCGACAGCGGCGAGGAGTTCTTCGCACTCTTCGGCGGTGGGCCGGTGCCGCACCTCCGGGTGCAGCAGCACGGCAAGGACGCTGGCGAGCGGGCCGGACTGACGCGGCGGGATGATCTGCCCGGCCGCGACCGCGTGCAGCAGGCTCAGCGTGTTCTCGCTGAGGCCGAACGGCGGCTGGCCTTCGCAGGCCGCGTAGAGCGTGGAGCCGAGGGAGAAGACGTCGGACTCCGGGCCGGGATCGCCGCCGATGGCCACCTCGGGCGCCAGGTAGGCGGGGGTTCCGGCGATCATCCCGGTCTTCGTGACCGTGACGTCGTCCTTGGCCCGTGAGATGCCGAAGTCGGTGATCTTCACGGTGCCGTTGGGCGCCAGCAGGATGTTGCCGGGCTTGATGTCCCGGTGCACGATCCCGACCGCGTGCGCCTCGGTCAGCGCCGCCGCGACCTGCGCGCCGATCCGGGCCACCTCCGTCGGCGGCAGCGTCCCCTCCTCCTGCAGCACCTGGGCGAGGCTGGTGGAGTTCAGGTACTCCATGATCAGGCAGGGCTGGCCGTTGTCGTCGGTGACGACGTCGAACACCGAGATGGCGTTCGGGTGGTGCAGCCTGGCGGCGATCCGTCCCTCGCGCATCGTCCGCTGGCGGGCGTCTTCGGCGTCGTGGGCCTCGAGACCGGGTTGCAGCAGCAACTGCTTGATCGCCACCGTGCGGCCGAGTACCTCGTCGTGCGCTTGCCACACGGCACCCATCGCGCCCGTGCCGATCCGCCCGGCGATGCGATATCGACCGGCGACCAGGCGACCCTCGTCGCTCACGCGACCTCCCTTTGGGCTCCGTCTTCACGTCGCGGAGTCGTCCGCGCACGTGGTGCGGCCTTCAGCACGCCACAGCGTTGGAGCGTATGCACATGTAGTGGTCTGTGTGCCGGCTTTTCCGAGACCGACTCGTGACAAGGCTAGGCGCTCACTCTGCGCACACACACGCGGCACACTCTGATCGCGGTGGGTGGAGAGCCGTTACACGCGGGATGTCCGTCACATGTGCTGCGCGGACAGCAGTCGCGCGTCGGTGATCAGACCGGTCTTCTCGTCGGCGAATTCGAGCACCTGCGTGACCCGCACCATGCCGCCGTCCGCGTTGCGCATGGTCACCACGGCGAGGATGGTGCCGTCGGCCTGCGCGTGGAGATCCTGGATCTGGATGGCGTCCATCGCGCTCCACGCCTCGACCAACCTGCCCATTTCGGACTTGGCCAGTACCGGCGTGAGCAGCGACATCGCCCCGTAGGGATCGGCGTCGACGGTCCGGTAGAACTGCCGTACCGCGTCGATCTTGTCCTCGGCCGTGGTGACCGCGGCCGGTTGGGAGACCGGCTGGGAAGCGGTGCTGGTGGACGCCGAACCCTGCTGCGTGAGCGAGCCCGAGGCGGTACCCGGAGACGGCTGCGCCGTCGTGCTGATGCCCGCGGACGTCGGTGTCTCCGGCTTCCGCTGCGGCTCCGGGGAGTCCGGCACGGCGAGCCCGCCGAGCGCGGCGGCCCCGCTCACCACCTCGGGTGCGGAGGCGCCCGGCGCCGTGCCTTGGCGCTGAGCGCCCGCGAGCACGCCCGCGGTGACGACGGCGCCCGCGACCAGCAGTCCGGCGGCCACCAGCCCGGCGAGCTTGGCCCGCCGGGCGGCGCGGCTTTCCGGCTCTTCTTCGGGCTCGGGCCGCGGCGACGGCTCTTCACGGGTGCGGGCGGGAACGAACTTCTGCGGCTCGCGGAAGACCTGCTCGAGGTACTCGCGGTCCACACGGGTGTCGTTCAGGATCTCTTCCGGGATGACGTCCTCGACACGTACGGCGTCCTCACGCCGTATGCGCTGTCGATCAAGCACGAAATTCCTCGCTCTGGTCCGGGGCAGGCGCTGGGCCGTTCGGCCGACGCCTGTGGTCCGCGCGGCCGTCTTCTGGACGGTGCGGACCTTGCAGTCGCCAGGTAACCCTGTGCGGACGGTTCACGGCCAGGCTCTATCGCCGGAATGCCGTCGCGATACGACGAACGGCAGCTTAGGTCACCCACCCGGACCAGGGACGACCGCTCATCGCACCGCACGTGCAGAGGAAGAGGACACCTGCACGTGCGCGGTCGGCTACAAGCCGTCATCGATGATCTTGTCGTCATCACCGAAGGTGAGCGTGCGCTGCTCCATGGTCTTGGTTCCGTCTTTGTGGGTGACCTCGACGGTGTTGACGGTGACGCCGCGGCGCTGGTCGATGCTGACCTTCTTCACCTCGAAGTAGGCGACATCCGCGTAGCGCTCACGGAGACCCTGCGCGCCTTCTTCGCGCAGACCGCCGGAGGTCACCGAAGAGGCTTCGTGGGGATCGGTGGTGACGCTGTTGAGGAAGATTTCGGTGTTGTCGCCCATCGCCTCCGCGTCCGGCTGCGACGCGTACCAGGGTGAGGTCGTGGTGGTGCGGTCGGCGGGCACGACCGGCGGTTTCCGCGGCCGGTCGCTCGGCGACGGCGCGGGCCGTCCGGAGGTGACCGGCCCCCCCGAGCCCGGCTGCGGCCGGTCGCCGGGGCCGTCGCTGTCCGACGAGGTGCCGGAGTTGGCGGAACTGCGGTCGTCCCTGGTGGAGGACTCGGACTCGGAGCTGGACGGGTTGCCCGCCGCGCCGCCCTGCGGCGGCGTGGCCGGATTGCCGGCGAGGCCTTCCTGTGTCAGCGGGCTGCCGCCGCGGTAGCCGGGCCAGCCGCCTTGGCTCTGCTGCTCCGGGAGGGGCTTGCCGACCAGGAACGAACCGGCGAAGAGCAGGCCGACGACGACCAGCGCGGACGCCGCCGCCGCGAACCAGGCGGCCTTGCGCCAGGTCTTGGGCGGGGTCACCGAGGCGGGCACCGAACCGAGGTCGAAGGTGCTCAGGCCGTCGACGGGCGGGGCGAGGTAGACGCAGACGTCACCATCGACACCATCGTCACCGTCGTGATCGTCGATCTCCACCGGCTCGGGACGACGGGGAGCGGGGGCGGTCAGTGTCACCTTCGTGCGCTGAGCGGCCTTCGCCCGCCGTTCCTCGGCGGAGGCCCGGACCGGTTCGGTGAACGAGACGTCGAGGCGAGCGGGGCTCTCCACGGGCACCTCGCGAACGGGCTGAGGGAGCGGCGGACGGCCGCTCGATGGGGTGTAGCCGGGGCTCGGCGCTCTCCCGTTCCGCGGTGGCGGCAGCGGCAGGGAACCGATGGAGGGCGGGGCGAACTCACGGTGTGCGTGATGCCCGTGCCCGCTTACTCGCTGCCGCCTCGGCGGCACGGGCGGGATCCAGCTCTCGGTACCGCCCGCCCGGTGGCGGCCCGCGTGCGTGGCGCCGCCCCGTCCTTGGTGTTCGGCCCAGCCGTTCATGTCCGAGCGACCCCCTCGCGGGCCGTCCCCGACGGCGATATGGACTCGATTGAGCCGATCAGAGCAGTGCTTTCACGGGATCCCTCGCTTGCAGACTCCCGGGCACTCTCGTGAGCAAATGCACGCGCATGCGACTGCGGACGCGCGGGGCCATCGCCCCCGCGCGTCATTCGGGCATCGCCCGACCCAGACGCAAGGGTCCTCACGGGGTCCACACTAAAAGTTCGACACGCGCAAGTCTTCACCCGCTCTGCAAGTTGCAGATGTTTCACTCGGTCGGGCGCGACCGAACGGGCCGGGGTGACGTTACGCAGTGCTATCGGCGCTGGTGGAGCCGCTCAGTTGCCGCTGCGGTACTTCTGCTGGGTCGACTGCAGGGCTTTGGTGGCGGTTATTCCACTACCCGCTGCAAGCAAAATGGCGATGATGTCGAGCGTCGTTCCCCCACTGGTGAGCAACCAGGCGAAAAGCGAGGCCGCGGTGGTACCCGCTGCGATCGGCCAGCGCGACTTGACGTACTGGGCGATGGGCGTGCCGCCCGCGCGCTTACCCGCCGCGTTGTTCAACATGGCGAGATAACCGAGATGGCCCAGTGCGGCGAGCACGCCGACGATCGCGATCACGACGGCGATGAGGTTAATCATGTGTCCAGTTTGCCCTGTCTTTCCTCGCGCTGTTCGCGATCGCGCTGCCAGGGCGCGACTATCGCCTGATCGTTACGTGCACGCGAAGGGTGCACTGCCAGCACGAACGCGAGGCCTGGCGGCCGAAAGGCGCGCGACTTCAAGGGATCAAGAGACTCTGGTCACGTCGGCGTCGGCAGGGTCGGTCGTCGCTATCGCCCCAGCCTGCCCCGGCCCAGATTCAGCAGCGCCATCGCCAGCTGCCGTCCCTCCGGCCCGAGTTCGCGGTAGCGCGCCAGCACGTCCATCTCGCGGTTGTAGACGATCTTGGTGCCGCCGGCGGCCATCCTGGCCGCACCGATCGTCTTGGAAACTTCCACGCGGCGGTTGACCAGCCGCAGGATTTCGCCGTCGAGCCAGTCGATCTCCTTGCGGAGCTCATCGATCTCTTCGGCCGTGGCGGTGGGTTCTTCGGCGTCCGGCTTCTGTGTGGTGTTCATCGGGACCTCTCTTCGGTCCGGATTCCCTGCTGGCCCCCGGAACAGCGTAAAGCCCCGGGGTCCGTGGACTCCGGGGCTTCGGGTGATGGCATTTCGGCACTATGCGATCACGGGAGCCGGAGTCCGGGTCCCGTAAAAAAATCGCGTCGCGCGCCGCATGCCGATCATTATGCCACAGCGAGCCCGTCCTGCGGCTCGAAGCGGCGGCGTGCGCCGCGGACGCGGGCGTGCACGAGGACACTCATGGCCAGCCAGAACATCGGCATCGCCGGCCAGAAAAACGGCACCCCCGACGTCGTCCAGCGGACGATCAGCAGCACCGAAAGCACGACGGCGACCGCGAGGTGGACCCGTACCGCCGGAGGCCCGAAGACGACAGGCCGCCGCTGCGGGACGGGTTTCGGCAGATCGGCCGTGAACGCGGAGAGTTCGTCTGTGTATTTGGTGGAATACACAGTGCCGAGCCGCTCTTCTACTTCTTCGAGGGTGAGACGGCCTTCGCCGCCGGCGGCCTGGATGAGCGAGACGACCCGCTCCCGGTCGGTGTCGGCGGCCCTGAGCCGGGAGGGAATTCCGTTGGTGTCCATGACATCCGATCCTCCGCCGCGAACTCCGTCCGCGCGTCGGACGGCAGGCGGCAACACCGCCTACGCCCGGCGCTGTAGCGTGGACCGGCGATGAACACCCTCTTCGATCTCCCAGCGGACGGTCCGGCCAAGCCCCGGCACGCGGACCTGCTCGACGACCTGAACCCCGCACAGCGCGAGGCCGTGACCCACGCGGGCTCGCCGCTGCTGGTCGTCGCGGGCGCGGGTTCCGGCAAGACCCGGGTGCTGACCCGCCGGATCGCGTACCTGCTGGCCGAACGGGGCGTGCACCCCGGCGAGATCATGGCGATCACGTTCACCAACAAGGCGGCCGCGGAGATGCGGGAGCGGGTGAGCGACCTCGTCGGCCGCCGCGCGAACGCCATGTGGGTGTCGACGTTCCACTCCATGTGCGTGCGGATCCTGCGCCGTGAGGCCAAAACGCTGGAAATGTCGTCGAGTTTCTCCATCTACGACTCGGACGACACGAAGCGGCTGATCACCCTCGTCGCCCGCGATCTCGACATCGACCCGAAGAAGTACGCGGCGCGCACGCTGGCCGTGCACATCTCGAACCTCAAGAACGAACTGATCGATCCGGAGACGGCGGTCGCCGACGCGGGCAACGACCTCGAACGCCGTGTCGCCGAGGTCTACGTCGAGTACCAGCGGCGGTTGAACCAGGCCAACGCCTTCGACTTCGACGACCTCATCATGCGGACGGTCGAACTGCTGCAGACGTACCCGGACGTCGCCGAGTACTACCGGCGGCGGTTCCGGCACGTGCTGGTCGACGAGTACCAGGACACGAACCACGCGCAGTACACGCTGGTCCGCGAACTGGTCGGCACCGAGGCGAACGAGGCCGGGATCGAGCCGGCCGAGCTGTGCGTCGTGGGTGACGCGGACCAGTCGATCTACGCCTTCCGCGGGGCCACCATCCGCAACATCGAGGAATTCGAACGTGACTTCCCGAACGCCCGGACGGTGTTGCTGGAGCAGAACTACCGCTCGACCCAGACGATCCTGAACGCGGCGAACGCGGTCATCGCGCGAAACCCGAACAGGCGCGCGAAGCGGCTGTGGACCGATTCCGGTGACGGCGAGAAGATCGTCGGCTACGTGGCGGACAACGAGCACGACGAGGCGGCGTTCGTCGCGGGTGAGATCGACGCGCTGGCGGACAAGGGCGAAGCGGACTACTCCGACGTCGCGGTCTTCTACCGCACCAACAACCAGTCGCGTGTCTTCGAAGAGATCTTCATCCGCCTCGGCCTGCCGTACAAGGTCGTCGGCGGCGTGCGGTTCTACGAACGGCGCGAGGTCCGCGACATGCTTGCGTACCTGAGGGTGCTGGCGAACCCGGAGGACACGGTCAGCCTGCGCCGGGTCCTCAACGTCCCCAAACGCGGCATCGGCGATCGCGCCGAAGCGGTCATCGCGACGTACGCCGAGCGTGAGCGCATCTCGTTCGCGCAGGCGCTGCGCGGCGCCGTCAACGGCGAGGTGCCGCTGCTGAACCCGCGCTCCGCCAAGGCGATCACCGGTTTCGTCGAGTTGATGGACGAGCTCGGAGAGGTCGTCGAGAGCGGCGCCGAAGTCGCCGACATCCTCGAAGCGGTCCTGGAACGCACGGGCTACCGAGCGGAACTCGAGGAGTCCGACGACCCACAGGACGCGTCGCGGGTGGAGAACCTGACGGAGCTCGTCACCGTCGCGCGGGAGTTCACCGAATTCACCGCCGAGGTCGCGGGTCCGGACGGCGAACTCCCCGAACTCGAGGCCGTCGATCCCGGAGTGCCGGAGCCGGGCTCGCTGCCCGCGTTCCTGGAGCGCGTTTCGCTGGTGGCCGACGCGGACTCGATCCCCGCCGCAGACGGTGGCGATGACGGCGACGGGCACGACGCGGGCGTGGTCACGCTGATGACCGTGCACACCGCGAAGGGTCTCGAGTACCCCGTCGTCTTCGGGACGGGCTGGGAAGACGGGATCTTCCCGCACATGCGCGCGCTCGGTGACCCGACCGAACTGGCCGAAGAGCGCCGGCTCGCCTACGTCGCGATCACACGAGCGAGGAAAAGGCTGTACGTCTCCCGTTCGATGGTGCGCTCGGCGTGGGGCCAGCCGCAGATGAACCCGGCTTCACGCTTCCTCGACGAGCTCCCCGCCGAACTGGTCGATTGGCGCAGGCTCGCGCCTTCCTCGTCCTCCGGTGGCTTCGGTTCCTCGGGTGGTTCGCCGCGAGCCGCGACGACGTGGGGAAGCCGCGGTGGTGGTTCCTCGCCGTCGAGGGCGACGGGCACGAGTCCGTTCGGCAAGGGCTGGAAGGACGCCGTCGCGCTCAAACTCGACGTCGGCGACAGGGTCAGCCACGACAAGTACGGCCTCGGGACCGTCGTCGCCTGCGACGGTGCGGGCCCGCGTGCCACGGCGACGATCGACTTCGGCGCCGCGGGCAAGGTCCGGCTGATGCTCATCGGCAGCGTCCCGATGGTCAAACTCTAGCCCCGACCTGCGGTTTCTTCGTCGCGTACGAAAACTGTCGGACCCTTCCCGTATACCTGTGCCATCGAACACGAGTTCGATGCGCTGGGGGTGGGCTGGACGAGCCGGTGTGCCCCGTTCAGGAGGAGGGGGCACACGGTGTGGACGGGGTCTTGTTTGGGGTCCTCTCGAGTGGGGTACTCGAGTATTTGCGGGGTGTTGAAGAAGGGGCGGAGACGGATCGGGGTCCGGAACCGCCGGAAGTGCTCAGGCTGGTCGCGGCCTGGCGCGCGTTACTGCGGACGCACGAACCGGACGGGGCCGGACGGTGTGTCGTATGCGGGCACGCGCGGCGATGGCTGTTCGGGCCGCGGCCAGCCGGGTGCCGGATGTTTTCCCGGGGACGTCTCGCCGGATGGCGTCCGCTCGCACGGCGTCCGGCCGGTCTCTGCACGGTCTGGCAGATCGCCGTGGGGTACTTCGTCCGCAAGCTGCCCGCGTGAGGCTTGTGCGTGCTTTGAGGGCCCGAAAGTCCACACATACCCGGGGCCTGGTGGTCCACGACGCTTCCCGGTGTCCTCGAAGCCGATGTCTTCGGTGGGGGAAGCGGAGATCCCGAAGGCGCGCCAGAGTGTCGTTGCCCGGCGCGCCCTTGCCGCGGGCGGGGTCACCGGTGTGGTGAGAAGGTGTTGTGCCGGAAGAAGAGTCGTACGTCGATCAGCCGACGTTGACACCACGGGCGGCGAGCCACGGGCGCGGGTCGATCTTCTTCGTGCCGTTCTGCCACACCTCGAAGTGCAGGTGCGGGCCGGTGCTCTGGCCACGGTTGCCGACCTCGGCGATCTCCTCGCCGCACTTGACCTTCTGGCCTTCGCGGACGGAGAACGAGTTCATGTGGCCGTAGACGTGGACGGTGCCGTCGGGGAGCTGGACCTTGACCCAGAGGCCGAAACCGCTGGCGGGGCCCGCTTCGATGACCGTGCCGTCGGAGGCCGCGACGATCGGCGTGCCGATCGGGGCCGCGACGTCGATGCCGAGGTGACTCGTACCCCACCTGGCACCGAAGCCCGAGGTGAAGGTGCCCTTGGTCGGCATGCAGGTCTTGGGCCGCTTGGCCTCTTCTTCGGCCTTGCGGGCCGCTTCGGCCTCACGCTTCACGCGGGCCTGGGTGATGCTGTTGTTCTCCGAGAGCTTCTGGGCTTCGGCGGAGGCGTTCGTCGACTGGCTCGTCGGCAGCAGTTCGGGAGCGCCACCACCGGCTCCGCCGCCGAGGGCGAACGAGGCGCTCGCATCCTGGGTGCTGGCCAGCGGGGTGACGGCGGCGTCGGAGGATTCCGAAACGGACTTCAGGGTCTGCCCGGCAGCGGCGGCCGCGAAGGCGCCGGCAGCGACGGCTGCGACCACGACGCGACCGCGAAGGGCCGAGGACGGGGGCGACAGGCGGTGCGAGCCCCGGACGCGAACGACCGCACCATCGAGTGCGTTCTCGAGCGCCGGGGAAGGAGCTTGGCCGCCGGGGGAGCGGTGTGAAGCCAAGACGGGGCCTTCCGTGTTCGGGGAGTCGGATCAAGAGCCCGGGCGGGGGAACCCGGTGAACGACCTCGGGGGTGGTTCGTTCAGTGCTCTCATTCGTGATCTGACTGTAATGGGGACCCCGGGACAGTAACGAAGCGGCACCCCGGACAGCAAGATCTGACGGCGCTCTCGGCCGTTCGGGCGACGGCGATGTGGCCGTTGTCCAGTGGGGATTACCCAAAGTTAAAGGAGGTTTACTCGTGACCATGTGACTTGCGTTACAGGATCACCGGGCCATTCGGGCGTACCGAAGGGCCGGAACGGAGGCAAACGGGGGAAATAAGCGGTTGCCTCGCGCTGTTGAAGGAGGTTTACCCGGACCAGGCCTCTCTACACGTCTTTCTCGTGCCTCTTTAGTGGCTTGGCCGGGTGTCGGTGAACCAGCGGCGCCCTGCTGCCGGGCCCAGCCGTTTTCGGCTTGCTAGCGTCGCCGTCGATGACTTCGCGCTCACGGCACCCTGGCGGCGACTCCGCCGGGCAGGCCGTTCCCGGTACCGCGTCCGCCGAACATCTCCGGAGCGAACCGGGCTCCCGCCCGCGAGCGCTCCTGTCGGCGGGGCTGGTGTCGGCCGGTGCGGTGGCGCTGGCCGCCGGCGCGCTGCTGCCCGTCATCCAGGGCGGTTCGCCTGGTTTCACCGCCGGACCTCTGCTGGTCGTGCTGGCCTTGGCGCCCGCGGTGGCCGTGCTCTACGCGCTGTTCACCGGGCGCGCCGGGCTCACGGCCGGGTTGGTGCTCGGACTCACCGCGCTCGCGCCCGGGCGGCTGCTGCTCGACCTGCAGTTGCTCGCGGACGGATCCCTCGCCGCGCGTCCGGAACTGTTCCTCGCCGACAGGCTGCTCGCGTTGCCTCCGGCCGGGCCGGGGCTGTGGCCGCTGGTGGTGGGCCACCTGCTCATCCTCGCCGCCGGGGCGTTCGCCGCCGGAACCGCCCGCGACGAGGCGGAACTGGCGGGTGAACTCGACGGGCGGCGTCGCTGGCGGCTGCTCGGGCCCGTGCTCGGCGTGGCGGGTGGGATCGGCCTGGTGCTCGCGCCCCTCGGTTCGGGCACCGCGTACCTCCTGGCCAAGAACGCCTTCGAGGGGCCGACGGTCGCGATGGCCGGATACCTGCTGCTCGCGGCGATGCTGCCGTTGACCGTGCTCGTGGCCGTGAGTTCGCCTGCGGCCGGGGTCGGCAAGGGCGGGTTCGCCGGAGCGGGCCTGGCGTCGCTCGCGGTCGGTGTGCCGGCGGTGGTCTCGGGGCTGGTCGTGGACCGGCTCTCGGTCGCGCCGGGTTCCGTGGTGGTGACCGTCGCGGGCCTGGCGTTGGTCGGGCTGGCCTTCACCCGGTTCGACGTGGTGGGGGCGGACGACGCCGTGACCGGCGACCTCGCCGGCGAGGCGAGGCTGCCTGGGCTGTTCTGGTGGCGGCTGGCCACCGGCGGCTCGGCACTGCTCGCCGCCGCCGCGGCGGTCGCGGGTGCGCTGGCCCCGGTCCTGAAGGCCAACGGTCCGACGCCCGTCCCCGAGACACCGGCGCGCTGGCTGCTGCTCGGCGCCGCCGTCATGCTCGCCGTGCCCGCCCTGTGCGTCT
>Ga0196958_10000345_pt1 | contig 15188 bp, 14 predicted proteins | sample S1v_10metaG_FD_148654 | JGI IMG/M metagenome (GOLD analysis project Ga0196958, IMG submission 148654) | Soil microbial communities from Anza Borrego desert, Southern California, United States - S1+v_10 | ecosystem: Environmental > Terrestrial > Soil > Desert | place: USA: California | collected...
GCACCTGCTCGGTCAGCGCCCCGTCGCGGCCGGGGACGACCACCCGCAGTTCGAGACCCGGGTCTTCGACCAGCGCCGCCAAGGTCAGCATGACTGTGAATATTAGGTGTCCGCTGACCTTCTCCGCCGTCCTGGCGGGCGCCGTCTGGTTCGTCCCGGCCGAACGTCCTGCTCTGGGCTGATCCGCTCACAGCAGAGAAACCGACGGACGCCCGCGCCCCGGCGGCATGGTCGGGGCATGACCGACTACGAGAAACAGCCACTCTTCGACCAACGGCTCCGGGAACGGTTCTTCAGCCAGCGTGTGCTGGTCCTCGACGGCGCGCTCGACGACGACAACGGCACGGTCCTCACCACCCAGTTGCTGTCCTTGGCGAGCGAGGATCCCCGCAAGGACATCGCGTTGTGGATCCACTCGCCGGGCGGTTCGGTCCCCTCGATGCTGGCCATCCGCGACGTGATGCGGCTCGTGCCGTGCGACGTCGCCACCCTCGCGCTGGGGCTGGCGTGCAGTGCCGGGCAGTTCCTGCTTTCCGCGGGCACCCCTGGCAAACGGTTCGCCCTGCCGCACGCGCGGATCCTGATGCACCAGGGTTCGGCGGGCATCGGCGGTTCGGCCGTCGAGGTGGAGGTGCAGGCGGACGATCTGCGCTACACGCGGGACACGGTGCTCGGCCTCATCGCCGACGACACCGGGCAGCCCATCGACCGGATCTTCGCCGATTCGCTCCACGATCGCTGGTTCACCACCGGGCAGGCGCGCGAATACGGCTTCATCGACCACATCGTCGAGAGCCTCGACCAGGTCGTCCCCGTCCGCACGCACAAACTCGGCCTCGGCACGGAAAGGGGTGCGGGCGTATGAGCACCTACACCATCCCCAACGTCATTTCCCGCAGTCCCGCCGGCGAGCGGATCATGGACGTCTACTCGCATCTGCTGTCGGAGCGGATCATCTATCTCGGCACCGCAATCGACTCCGGCGTGGCGAACGCCCTGATCACGCAGCTGCTGTACCTGGAGGCGGACAACCCGGAGCAGGAGATCAACCTCTACATCAACACCGAGGGCGGCGACCCGTCGGCGATGCTCGCGCTGTACGACACGATGCGCTTCATCAAGGCGCCGGTGGCGACGACCTGCGTCGGCCAGGCCGTGGCGGCGGGCGCGATCCTGCTGGCCGCGGGCGAGGCGGGGCACCGGTTCGTGCTGCCCCACACCCGGGTGGTGCTGCACCAGCCCGCCGCGCAGGGCCGCGGCACCATCCCGGACCTCATCCTGCAGGCCGACGAGGTCGTGCGGGTGCGGACGCAGCTGGAGGAGATCCTTTCCGCGCACACCGGCCGGGCCGTCTCGGATCTCCGGCACGACACCGACCGGGACCGCGTGTTCGACGCGGCGGGCGCCGTCGCCTACGGGCTCGCGGACCGCGTGCTCGACGAGCGGGCTTAGGCGCTGTCCGGCAAGTCCGATCGATGGGCTTCGTGATCCAGGTGGTTCCCGGCGGGTCGGCCCCGGACCGGGTCCGTACTCGACCGAGCCCGTCCGTGCCGTCAGGGACCCCCAGTGCGCGAAAACCGCCAACAAGACTTGCCGGAAAGCGCCTACGCGGCCATGAGCACGGGCCCCCTCGGGCGGCGGCCGACCGCGAGGCCCGTGCTGCCGCCCCGGCTGATCGTGCCAGCGATACCGAAGAGGAGGTCCGCCAGGTCGATCCCGAGCGCGCCGGTGACCGCGGCGATCATCTCGCTGGACGGTTCCTTGCGGCCGCGCTCGATCTCGGAGAGGTACTGCGGCGAGATCCCGGCGCGTTCCGCGACGTCGACGAGGCGGCCGCCCTGTTCCTCACGCGCGGCGCGCAGGCTCTTGCCCAGCACGTCGCGCCACAACGGCTCCGGTTCGGGGCGCTTCGGCTGGAAAGGGAGGATGTCCGCCATACGGTCATCGTGACATCGCGCCGGCGCCCGCGGGCGCCGTTCCGCTCAAGGCGAAACCGGGCGCCGGGACAGGGCGCCACGCCTTGAGGCCGTCGAAGCCCGGCAGTCCATTGAGCCGGACCGTACCGCAGGATTCGCGCGTGAAAGCCCTCCTCCCTCGGCTGAACCGGGGAGGAGGGCTTTCACGCGCTGACAGCGCGGGAGATCAGTCGCGGACGCCCTTGATGGCGTCCTTGATCTTCTCGCCGGCCTGCTTGACGTTGGCCTTGCCCTGCTCGGCCTTGCCTTCGGCCTGCCACTGCTCGTTGTCCGTGGCGTTCCCCACGGCCTCCTTGGCCTTGCCCTTGAGCTCTTCCGCCTTGTTCTCGGCCTTGTCGTTCATCAGGGCCTCCCTTCGTTGTCCGCTACTTGCGGGTACCCAGCCCCCGCGTGCGGAAACGGGGTATCCGCTGTGGCCCTCATCTCTCGCCACCCGTATGGCCGCACGGGTACACCGTCTTCGCGGCGAGCGCTTCGCACGCCGGACAGTTGTTCACCGGCCGTTCGCGGCGGCCCCAGTAGGGATGGACGGCCCCGCAGAGCGCGGCGACCCGCGCACCGAGGCCGGGATCCGGGTTGCAGACAGGGCAGTAGGCGTGCGCCGCCCGCTCGACTTCAGTTGTCATGCTTTTCCTCCGGGTGTGTCTGAGGTCCGGCCGTACAGGTCGTTATGGACGTACCGGTAACGAGTGAACCGCCGCCCCCGATCGTGGCTCACGGGGCCCCTGAATGGCCGATGTGCCGTTACTGCGTCCGGTTCTATCGTTCGGACGCATGGCTAGCGACTTGCAACGGCGCAAGATCTCGGGCGTCTTCGCCGCGATGGATGCCGACGGCGACGGATTCCTTCAGGAGCAGGACTTCCAGGCGCTGGCCGAGCGCTGGGCGCGACGGCGCGGGCCGGGTGACGAGCGCCGCCTGACCGGAATCATGCTGAGCTGGTGGACGACGTTGCTGGCGGCCTCGGATCTCGGCCGCGACAAGGTGACCCTCGACGAGGTCCTGCTGGTGGTGGACAAGCTGCCGGACACGCCCGAGGCCGTGACCGCGACCGCCGACGCGATGTTCGAAGCGATCGACGAGAACCGCGACGACCTCATCTCCGCGGCGGAGTACCACCAATTGATCGAGGTGTGGAACGGCCGCCCGACCGACACCGACACCACCTTCCCGCTGCTGGATTCCGACGGCGACGGAATGCTGTCCCGTGACGAGTTCGCCGCGCTGTGGCTGGAGTTCTGGGCGGGTGACGACGCCGAGGCGCCGGGCACCCTGGTCTTCGGACCGCTCGCGGCCTGACGCTTCTTCCCGGCTCCGCTGTTCCGGCCGCTGTGCGTTCCCGCGCTCTGTGACATCGTGGAGACGACAGCGTGGGAGGAGCTGATCGTGACGTTTCGAGCGGTCTTCGGAGCCAGGAAGCGACACCCGATCCGGGTTTCCTTCAGTGCCCTGCTGCGGGTGTCCGACGACGACCGGTACGTGCTGTTCGATTCACCGGCCCGGCCCAGTTCCTACGGGCCACCCGGCGGTGTGGTCAAGATCCATCCTCCCGCCGGGCGGATCCTCGAATCCTGGGGATTCCAGCCCGATCGTACGGCAGAAGGCGCCGATCGGATGAAAGGTGACCTCCGGGGACTGCTCCCGGCGGATTCCTTGCGCCCTTTCCAAGAATGGTTCGACACCGGCGCGTACCGGGAAACCGCCGCCGAATGCCTGCGCCGGGAATTGCGGGAAGAAATGTCGGAAGTAGGCCTCGGCGCACCGGGATCGTCACTCGGGTCGCTGACCTTCGATCCGATCCGCACGGTGCGGGAAGGGCCCGGCGCGGTACCCGGGAAGCCGTACCTGCAGCTGCGTAATTTCGAGGTGTACGAACTGGCGACGCGGTCACCCGAAGCCGTCCGGTTACGCCGGGAACTGGTCGAGGCCGGACATGACGACGGGTGCCCGGGAGTGATCTGCGCGGGCTTCGCCGACATCACGCACGGCCGCCTCGGCCGTGCGCTCATCGCGCCGCAGAGCGCGTTCCTGGCCGGATCGACGCGCCTCGCCGCCGACCTTCCCTCGCTGCGATGATCGGCATCGTCAGCGGCGACGCGCGTCTCGGCGGGGTCCGCTTCGAACTGCCGCACACGCGTCCGGCGTCCGCACCCGCCGGTCCGGGATACTTCGAGGTGCATGGGCGGTTCACGCTCGAGCGGGCACGGAGTGAGATGCCGTTCGTGGCGGCACACCTCGTCATGGGATTCGACGACCCGCGAATCGAAGTGCCGGAAGCGGCGGGGCGGGCCGTCGAGCCGGGCAGTCCGATGGCGGTCGGCGAACCACCCGGAGGGTGTGGCTGGTTGCTCGGCGATCCGCTGGGAGACACGCCGATACCGGCCGCCGGAGCGGTACGAGCCCTGCTCCGCGCGCCGGCGGAGCTGACGACGTTGTCGGGCTTCGTCCGGCTGGACGCCACCGTCCTGACCGGTCGCGGCCGTCCGCGCCGCGCGCACGGCGGTTGCCCGCCGGTCCGGTTCGAGACGCCGCCACCGGAAGGCTGGGCACCGACCGTCGTCTCCTCCACGCCCACTACCGGTCTCGCGACGCCGGCCGTGCGGTTGTGCGTCGCCGTGGACACCGAGTCCTACAGCCGGTTCACCACGAGCGAAGCCGCCCGTTCCCAGCAACGGCTTCTCGACGTGCTCGTCCACGCCCGGGAGCAGGCCGGGCTTCCCGAGGCGAACGTCGACCTCCAGCGTTCCGGCGACGGGCAGTTCGCGATCTTTCCCGCCGGGATCGACGAATCGGTGGTCATTCCCCGGTTCGTGGCCGGGCTGCGGACCGCGCTCGCCGTGACCAACGCGGACCTCAGCCCGCATGCCCGGCTTCGGCTGCGTGTCGCGCTTCATCGCGGGCACGTGGCGGCGGGGGTCAACGGTTGGATCGGCCACGCGCCCATAGCCGTGCACCGGTTGCTGGACAGCGCCCAGGTCCGCGCCGCGCTCCTGCGTGCAAGCCACGCGGACTTCGCGTTGATCGTTTCGGAAGTGCTGTTCACCGACATCATCGCGGACGGATCGGCCTCGCTGGACCCGGCGAGCTTCGAGCCGGTCGAGGTACGGGTACCGGAAAAGAACTTCGCCGAACGGGCGAGGGTGCACGTGCCGGGACGCTGAGCCGGCGTCACCCGCGCCATCGCTTCCGCCGAGCCTTGCCGGTGGCCTTCCGACATCCGTGAAGGTTTCCTTGAGGAACCCAGAGTCCCTCAAGGAGACCTTCACGGAACTCCCTCAGGGTTCCTTGCGGAACAGCACCGGGACCTCCCCGCCCCGCCCGTGACCGTCGCCGGTCATCATCGACGCCCTCGCCAGCCGGTACGCCGGCTCGATCGCCAAGCCGGCCGCCAGCGCCTGATAGAAGCCCACGCTGAAGTCCATCGCGGACCGATCCCCGATCCAGCTGCGCATCCCGATCACGTAGTCGATGTGTTCGGACAGCGCCTTCGCCATCGTCTCGCTGTAGCAAGCGTTGACGAGGACGCACTCGACCGTGCCCGCCATCTCCGCGAACAACGCGGCGACCCCGGTCACCGGAAGCGGTTGTTGCCCGCCACCGGCGTTCTCGGCGATGAACCGGCCGTCTTCGTCACCGTGCCCGGAGAAGTGCACGATCCGCGGCTTGTGATCGAGCAAGGCCTGAGTCAGGTCCCGTGGTCGCAGGGCTCCGTGATCGTCCAGTTCAAAGCGCTCGCGATGGGCGCTCTTGCGCAAGGTCTCCTTGATGTCGCGGACTTCTCTCGCCAGCCTGAGCCGCTGTTCACTGTCCGGGTTCGCGGAGAGGTAGAGAATCCGGATCTGCCCGGAGTCCGCCTTCCCCGCCTGGCTGACCTGCACCGTGAATCTCCTGGAGATCTGGGCCCGCTGTGCGGTCCTGTCGGCACAGACCGCCATCACGTGCACCGGCACCTCGCGTCCGGCTTCGCTTGCCCGCAAGGGAAACTCGAACGACGCTCGCGCACCGGGCGGCAAACTCCCGAACTCGGCGAAAGTCCCGCCGGGGTCCACTGTGAACGGTCCCCGCAGGCTCACCCTCCCCCACTCGATCGGCGTCGGGCCGATGTTGGTCAGCGACCCGCGCAGGATGTCCCACTCGCCGTGGGCCAGGACCGGCGTGGCCAGCGCGACCTCGAACCGCGGCGGCGGCGCCTTGATCTCCTCGACCGGCGGGGCGACCACCAGCGGTGCGCTGAAGTCCGGGACCCGGCAGGCGGCTCCGCGTGGATCACGGAACGAGAAGTTCGCACCCGCCGTCCAGGACCCGGCCCGCAACGGGCGGACCCGGACGACGGCGCTGTGGCTTTCTCCGGGTGCCAACCTGCCCACTTCGAGCTCTTTGCTGCCCCGCACCGCCGAGACCTGCGGGGGCAACCGCAGCGTGAACACGATGTTGGTGCAGACACCGGCCCCCTGATTGGTCAGCCGGACGGTGAGGTCGGTGGCCCGGCCGACGTTCAACCCGTCGATGAGCACCTCTGCCGTGATCATCCGTGGATCCCTTCGAGCAAGGTCGCCCGTACGTGATGCGTCCGGTTGCAGGTGTCGCAGTGCACGGCGGAGCGGTTCCCCGGGATCGGCAGGACCTCCGGAGGCGCGGCGAAGGCTTCGTCGATTCCCACGATCACCTGATGTTCACGGCACAACGGTTTGCCGCAGTGGTGGCAGACCGCGTCGACGGCCACGCCTTTCTCCTCGTCCTCGCGGGCGTTGCAATCGCCGCATTCCCAAGCCATCTCAGTCCTCCTCTTCCCACGAGCCGCCCCGCCGGTCGGCCACGGCCTGCTCGTTCTCGAGTTCGGCGTCCAGTTGCCGGAAGAGCTGTTCCGAGATGCGTCCCTCCAGCACGGCGTCCCTCAAGTCCCTCCGGCGCCGGTGTACGTCGTGCGATCGGGTGGACGCCTCACCACCGTCCCGTCCGGCGTGCCGAGGCCGGTACGGATCGTCCGTGGCCCGACCGTTCGCTTCAGGGCGTTTGCGTTCCTGGAGGGTTTCGCTGACTATGTCGCTCAGCCCATACCAGACGGACTTGATCCGCTCTTCCATCTCTTCGCTCGCGTAGGCGCCTTTGACCGAGAGCCGGACCTTGCTGTTTCCCGCGATCGCGTGGATGTCTCCGCCGTAGATCTCGTCGCCCGCGAGCCCGACGTAGAAATCGACCGGGTACACCCCTTCGTAGAGCCGGCCACCGATGTCCCAGGCACGGGTGAGGGCGTTCGCCCGATCCCCGCTGCGCGGGGAGTGCCCGATGACCCACTTGACGTAGTAGCCGCTTTCGCTCATCGCGTCCGTCAGCGCGATCAGCGTTTCGTGGTCGGGGATCACGCCAGGGAATTCCCGGCTTTCCGGGCACTGCACGAGGTCGTCGCGCTTCTGGTCCGGTACAACTCGCACGTCCTGATAGCGCACCCCGCTCAAACTCAGCGAAATACCGGCGGTGACCTCGGTCTTGACCTCCATGTCCCGGTTGTCACCGTTCCGGGGACCGCCCATCGGATGCTGGAAGTCGACGCCCTCGATGCCGGAGAGCGCCCCTTTGAACGAGACGACCATGGAACCGGTGATGACGTCGCTCAGCTGGATCCGGTCCTCGAACCGCACCGACAGGGTGAGCCGGTGATCGGCCTTGGCCCCGAGTGGCAACTGCTTCCACTCGATCAGCCGTCCGCCGGTCTCCGGGTCCGCCTGGCTGCTCACCGTCGGCCCTTCGGAAGCGAACTCGATGTTCCCCCAGGAAACGGGCACATACAAGGTCAGCCGCTCCACGCGGTCCGCCTCGAGGGTCGCCTCGTCCGAGGGCCAGTTGCCCAGCCACTGCAGATCCAGCTGAAGCGCGCGCTGATCCGATTCGGGGACCAGTGCGGGGGTCAGCCACAACGGGATCTCGTCGACGTCCAGCCCGCCGGACAGCCGGTGAGCGAGCCTGAACCGCCATTTCGCGCCCGCTCGGCTGTCCCGCCCGGCCAGGAAGGGATGCTCGCTCGTGAACCCGGACAACGGCAGCACCGGGGGCCGGAACCCGGGGTCGACGAACTCGAGACCGGCCCTGCCGGTCAGGATCGCGTACCCGGCCGAGAACTCGATGTCCTGCTCCTCGTCGAGCCGGAACTTGTGGCGATAGGCACCGAGACGGTCCTGGTCAGGACGGCCGAAGGTCATGTCCAGGGCGATTTCGCCTTCGACCGGGGTCATCGAACTGTGGTAGGTACCGTGCTCGTCGAGGGTCAGACTGCCCTGCACGACCTCGCGGACCCGGATGGAATCGATACTCGGCACCACCGGCAACGGCGGCCGGTTCGCCAGCGCGGTGGCGATCCGGCGGTGGTTTTCGTACCAGGCCAGCGCTCCGCCCGCCAGCCCGACGAGAAGCAATGCCAGCCCGAGCGGCACCCAAACGAACATGAGCAGGGCACCGAGTCCCGCCACCGCCCCACCGAGCCAGACGTACTTGTCGATCGGCGGTTTGACCACGTGTTCGTGGTCCTCGCAGTGCTGGGGTTCGGCCTTCTGGAAGCCCAGGTCACCGAACTCGCTGGTGAGGACGGAGCCCGAACGATGCTCAGCGCAGAGCGGGCGTCCACAGTGGTGGCACAGCGCCGCGATCTTCGGTGAACCGCAACGATGACACCGGGGCCGGGGCGCGCGAGCCCGGATCGTGATCGACATTCTCGGCATTCCTCTCGTGACGGGTCAGTGCGTGGCGCGAATGCTGGCGAAGCGGTCCCGGAGGATGGCGTGCAGTGCGTTCATCTCCCGGGTGATCACCCGGCTCGTCCTCGGCAGCGCACCGGACATGAACAACCGGAGCTCGCCACTCGGGAAGGTCGTCTTGTAGGTCTTCCCACCGCGTTGGACCCGTCGTTCGGTTTCGTGCCGGGTGCCGTCGACGTACAACGTCAACTTCATCTTCTCCGGCCCTTCGGACCGCTCCGCCTCCCCCGTCCACTGACGATTCGTCCCGTTGTCCGAAACACTGTCGAACCGGACGGTGAAACCACGGGTCCGAAGGGCGTTTTCGATATCGGCGATCCGCGCGTCCTCCGGGATCACCTCGTCGAAATACAGATGCTGATGTGGTTTCAGCTGGCGACGGGCGAACGCGTCGTCGAGGATCAGATGAACCCGAGAGCCGATCCAGCTGACCTCTTCGTGGCCGTCGCAGTCGGCCTTGCGCCCGGCACCGTCGAATACCCTGCTTCTCATCCCCGAGAGCAGGCAGTCCGGGATCTTCACCTCGACCCGGCCGTCCAGGCTCGGTTGCTGATACAACTCGCCGGGCTGCTCGATCGACAGGAACATCTTCTCGGTGACGAACTCGAGTTCCCCTTCACGCCCCTCCGGTCGTTGTCTCCGCCTCATCGGGATGTTCCGCCATTCGATGCTGCGGCCGACCGGGTTGTAGGTGATCGGCACCGATTCCCGTCCGCTTTCCGGGAGGCTGAGCGTGAGCGCGTGCAGCGAGGTGATCGACGGCCAATCGAGAGCGATCCGATCGATGACCGGCCTTGGCGGCTCCCGATCGTTCTTCCACGGCAGAACCACCCTGACCTGGAGCACGAGCAGGAGAAACGACTCGAAGTTCGGCTGCTGGCTCAGTTTCGCGAAATCCACGCCGCCCTCACCGCTCATCGGCAGTCCCCGGAAGTCACTGATCGTGTCCGGATCGATGAGTTCGATCTGGACGTCGATCGGGATCAGATCGAGCCGGCCCGGCGCGTAGTCGTGCCTGATCGTGCAGGCGTACCGGTCACTGCTCAGCTCGTCCACCTCACCCGGGCCGTCTTTCCCGGCCACCGGAACGCGGATCGGGAGCGAACCGTAGGTGTCGTCGAGACCCAATCGCTCCCCTAGATCGGTCTGCTGGTACCGGGCGAAGACCACGTGCCCGATCAGCGCGCTGACCGCCTCGCCGGAGGGCTGCCGGAGAAGGGCGGCCGCGACGTCCTCGCAGGCCTCACGCGTGAAGTGATCGGCCCCGTCGTAGGGCACGACGACCTCGATCTCCCCGTCGGGAGCCTGGCTGTACCCCGTCGACGAATTCCGGGAGATCTCCTGTTTGTAGTAGTACCTCTCGGTCACCCTGACGGTCTCGGGATGGGCGCGGGCGAAGACCTCCGTCCCGGGCCCCGGCCCCGCCCGCCGCGGATCGAACTTGCTGACCACCTTGCGCACGATCTGGAAGCTGTCGCGGGGAGCCGGCATCAAGAACCCTTTCGGCGCGGTCTGCGCGTAACGCCTTCGCCCGGACGGACGCGCCCGGACGCGGGCAAAGTCCATCTTTTGGCGGTGGCGGAACGATGACGGCCCCACTGTGTGACACAACGCGCCGGGTGACCCCGTACTAGTACGGGATCTCGTCAGAAAGTTCGCCGAATCGCCGCAGCCGGTCCACGTCGGTGATCAGGACACGGCGATAGAGCCGGTCGAGGGCACCGCCTTCTTCCAGTTGACGGAAGGCCTTCTCCACCGAGCTCAGCCCGGTTCCCGCCAAAGAGGCGATGTCCCTCTGGGACAACGGAATCGCGAGGCCTTGGCCGGCGGCCGGGGCTTCGCCCCATCTCCCCGTGACCTCGAGCAGCGTCCTGGCGATCCGGATCGGGGCCGGGTACGCGATCAGGTCCACACCTCGGCGGTCGGAGCCGCGTAAGCGTCCGCTAAGCACCTTCGCCAGGGCCAGGGAGGTCTCCGGGCTGCGTTCGAGGAACTCCACCAGATCCCTGCTGTGGATCACTTTCGCCTGGACCGGGACGCACGCGATCACATGCGCCGACCGCGGTCGGCGTTCGAGCGCCGCCATCTCCCCGATCAGGTCGCCCGAGCCACGGACGGCTATCACCACGTCCTTGCCGCGCTCGGTGCCGACGACGATCTTGACCAGACCGGCGAGGACGAGGACGGTGTACCGCGCCGATTCGCCCTGGCGGACGATGCGCTGATGGGCCGGGTAGGTGATCGGCGTACCGAGACCGAGCAGTGCTTCCTTGCTCCGGCGACCGAGCACGCCCAGCAGGGAGCGCTGTGGCCAATCCTCGACGTTCACCGGCTGCACTTTGCCGGGTGGCTTCCCACCGAACCCCGTGCTGGCACGGGATTCGCCCGGTTCACCGCCGTCGGGCGTACTCGCCTCAAGCCGGCAGGACGGCGGCCGCCCGCAGCGCGGGAAGATTCACGATCGTCATGCGCCGGTAGCCGGTATCGAGGATCTCCCGCCGCCGCAGCTCGGTGAGCGACTTGTGCACCGTCGGTTCGGCGGCGCCGATCAACGCGGCGAGTTCGGGCTGGGTGAGCGGGAACCCGATCTCCCACCCCCGCGCAGTGTGGGTGCCATAGGTCGCGACGAGGGCGACGAGGACCCGTGCCAGGCGTACCGCGACGTCGTAACCGCTGAAGTCGACCCGCCGTTCCGTCGACCACCTCAGCTTGGCGGCCATCAGCCTGCTGACCGCGACCGCCGCGTCCGGATGCTCCGCGAGGAACCGGTGGAACTCGGCGCGCGGCGCCACACGGGCGCGCAGCCGCCCGACCGCCGTCACGGTGGCCGAACGCGGTTCACCGTCGAACCCGGCCAGTTCGCCGATCAGGTCACCGGCCCCCCGGATCGCCAGCAGCGCCCGGCCACCGTCGGCGGTGGTCGCGGTCACCTTGGCACACCCTTCCAGCAGGAGCACGACGAACGTCGTCGATTCCCCTTCGCGCACCAGCACATCGCCGGACCGGAAGAAGCGTCCCGTGCCGATCCGCAGGAGGCCCGCGGCGGTCCCGGGGTTCACCGCGGCGCACAGCCCTCGGTCCGGCGGGAGCGGAGCGCGGACGGTCATCGCTGATCCCGGCCCTTCCCGAACATCCGATTTCACGCCAGTAAGCTCGCAGGAAATGACGTAGGCGTTACGGTCCTCCCCGTTCGGCCCAATCAGCAAGGGCGGGGCAGCAGTTTTCCGTGTTTTCGTTCTGCTTCGTAAGCCAGTTCTTCGAGCAGGGCCCGTCGCTCCGGTGACGTTCCCGGTTCGGCCGCCCACCGCAGCAGTCTCGTCGCGATTTCTCCGGGATGACGCGCATCGACCGGCGTGCACGGTCCCGGCACCCAGTGCAGGATCGTCTGGCGGGCGGCGGTGTCCAGTGGTCCGCCGTCCCCCTTCGCCGCGCGGAGCAACGGTTCCCAGTCGCCCAGGAACGCCAGCCCCGTCGACCGTCCCGCTTCGACGGTGGGGTGCAGTCCGGTGGTGTCGAACCCGACGAGAACGCGGTGCGCGTCCGCGTATTCTCCCGTTTCCCGCGCGAAGCCTCCCAGCGCCGCCAGAACCCGCGCGTGTGGCGCGATCTCGACTATTCCGTGACGCCCTGTCGAAAACGTCTCCGCCGTGGTCGCGAGGTTACGATTTCCGGCGATTTCGATGACCTCGGGAAGCGCATTCGTCAGCTTCGCCGCCGCGACCGCCAATGCCCACTCCATGGCGTCTTCGCGCCGCTTGAGTACTGCCTCGCGAGCGGCCACGCTCAACGGCGGGCCAGGATGGCGAGTGCCGTCCCACGATGGCGCGTACGACGCCAGTTCCTCGATGGCGCCCTCGACACCGTCGACGAGAAGCCGATCCAACTCGTCCGGCGCCGGGCTGGTGTGCGCCATCATCGTGCTCCACGGCCAATACAGCCGAGCCGCCAGCCCGCGGTCGCGGAGGATTCGCGCCGAACCCCTGGTCAGGGCGAAGCCTCGTCGCGGGTCGGCCCGCACCACGGCGTGGCACAGGGCGGCCAGTCCTTCGATCCGGTCCGCCTCGACGACCGGTGCGAGTGCGATGACCAGCCGCTCCACCTGATCGACGGCGGTGGGCGAAGTCGCCGCGCCGGCGGCGATCAGCAGGAGATGAAGCGGCGAAGTGGCCAGGACGGGAGAGACCAGTGCGTCGCGAGCTCGGAGACTGCCGGAAAGCAGTTGGTGAGCCAGCAAAACGGCCTCGGACTCGGGCAGTTCCGTCAACCGGGAAAGCGCGTCGGGAGGCATCGGCTCGAAGGAGAAGCCGGACAGCAGATCACCGACGTCGTAAGCGATTCCGTAGGAGAATCGTCTGGTGATCGGTTCCGCCGGCGAGCTCGTCCGCTCCAGGAGGCGCACTCGCGTTTCGTTCGCCTCCCGGATCTCGCGGCTGCGGGACAGGGTCGGAAGCCGGGCTTCGACATCGCGAAGACCGTTTGCCGTCAACTCTTCCCGCACTTCGTGCAGACGTGGTGGCACCACCACCTCGAACCGGCGCAAGAGGCCGTCGGCCGCGAGAGCGACGCGCGGATCACCTGCCTGGAGCAACTCCCCCTGCAGCAGCTCGAGACCCCTGATCCGCGCCGCGCCGATCACCGCGAGGGCCGCGAGCACCGTTTCGGCCGGCTGTTCGCCGCGGGCCAGGACTTCGCCGAGGACGTGGCGGGCCCAGCCGGCGTACGGCCAGTCGGGGCCGGCCCGTGTCGCGGAGAGTTCGAGTACCGCGAGGATCTCGAGCTGAGCCGTGGCAGGGGTTCCGGGGTGGAGGAGCACGTCGGAGATGGCTTGCCGTGCGGGCGGAATTCCGGTCAGCAGAAGGGATTCGGTCACCGAGCGACGAGTATGGGCACCCGCGCCGGCATCGGCCAGCAAGGTCTTCCATCCCCGCACCGGGCCGAGCGCCAGTACCGGCCTGAACGCCAGCATCCGCGCCGCGAACCGCGGATCGGCGGAGAGCACGCTTCGCACCATCAGTTCGACGACGGCGTCCGGTGTACTCGGCAGCCTCGCCGCGAGAACGCAGATGTCGCGCCACGCGAAGGCTCGCGCCCGGTCCTCGGCGAAATCGCCGGACAACGCCCGCGCGGCGAAGTAGTCGCGCTCGGCGAGCCTGAGGAAGCGCACACCCCGCGGCCCCGCTTCCAGGATTCCGCGCCCGAGAAGGCCGCCCAGCTCGAAACCCGGCCGGACGGGCTCGGCGGTGTCGACGGCCATGGCCGCCACGGACGCCAGCGTCCTGGTCTCCTCTTCGGTCAGGTCACCCGCGAAGTACCGCTCGTACCGGGCACCGATCGACGCGGACGACTGTTCTTTCACCGCGGTCTCGGCGAGCATCGCGACCAGGCCCTGGGGCACTCCTCCATCGGCGCGGTGCGTCTCGACGAGCGTGGACACCAGCTCCCGCCGCACGGTCATCGGGATCGGCCGCCTGCTCAGGAACCAGGTGATGTCCTCTTCGTCCCAGAGGGCCAGTCTGAGCACCGGAAGCCCGAACGCCTCCGCCGCCCGGCCACCGTCGCGAACGGCGACCGTCAGGCGAATCCGGGGAAAATGGGCACGCAGCGAACGAGCCCACTCCGTGATCCGCGCGAAGCCCGTGTCTGGCACCTCGTCGAGGCCATCGAGGAGCAGGTGCACGGCGCCGAGCACGAGCGCTTCACGGGGAACGTCCAGGCGCGGCCCCTCCGGACCCGCCAGGAGTTCGGCCGCCGTGAGGAGCAGGGGGAACCGCAGCGAGCCGGAGCCGGGCCCGGGATCGGCGATGTCGAGGGCACGCCGGTAGGCCAGCTCCAGCAGCAGACGCGACTTCCCCGCCCCCGGCCCGCCGGTCACCACCGCCGAATCCTCGTGGTCGGCCACGAGAGGGAATTCGTCGTGCTCGCGGGAAAGGCGAACGATCAGTTCACGGGCCCGGTCGAGGTAGCACGTCCGAGTGAACCGATCACGCAGTTCGTCGACCTCCGGAGCAGCCAACCCCGGATGCCGCGCATCCACGGCGGCGAGCAGACCCGCCATCAACGACGCGGCTCCCGGCCGGGTCAGGTCGATCACCGGGGCGACCCGACTGAAGAGTTCGGAAAACCGCTCACCGTGGGTGAAGGGGTTTTCGTCGGCCAACCACTCCGTGGCGACCGCGGCGATCGCGTGGGTGGCGCGCAGCGCGTGCTCGGGGTGCGCGGACCACTTCACCGTGCGGTAGGCCGACAAATGCAGCACTGCCGCGTAGTCGAGCCAGACGGTGTCACCCGGGTGAAGACGCTGGGACGCCACCCTCACCTCATGGAGGATCCGGAAGGTCACGAGTGCCTGGTCTTCGAAGAACCCCTCGACGATCCGGTCGAATTCGGCGACATCCGTCGCCACCGTCCTCGCCCGGGTGGCGAACGCGAGCAGGCGCTGGATCCGGACGAGGTCCGCGTACGG
>Ga0196958_10000346_pt1 | contig 15149 bp, 15 predicted proteins | sample S1v_10metaG_FD_148654 | JGI IMG/M metagenome (GOLD analysis project Ga0196958, IMG submission 148654) | Soil microbial communities from Anza Borrego desert, Southern California, United States - S1+v_10 | ecosystem: Environmental > Terrestrial > Soil > Desert | place: USA: California | collected...
GCGGGATGGACGCTCGCTGCGTCGGCCACGTCCCGGAGGGTGGGGGTCTGCACACGGGGCATCTTAGGGCGATCCCTCCTGCGGGCGGTGCCAGCGACGCCGCTGCCAGCCGGCTGCCAGCCCGAGGGGTACGGCCAGAGCGGCATACGCCGCGTAGATGAGTGAGTAGCGGCCGGCGTCTGCGAGTCCGGCGAGCACGAAGGCGGCGAGCGCGCTGCCGACGAAGAGCGAACCCGCGAAGAAGGACACCACCGTGGCCCGCGCGGACGGCAGGACCTCGGTCGCCCAGGTCTGCAGCGAGGAGTGCATCGAGGTCCACGCGAGGCCGAGGAGCAATGCCACGACAACCGCCATCGGCGGCTCCTGCGAGACCGCGAGCAGCCCGCAGCCCAGGACGGCCGAGGCAGCGCCGAGCGCGATCAGCCGCGACGGGTGCCAGGTGGCGGCGAGTCGGCCGACGAGGCGAGACCCGAGGAACACTGCCACGCCGTAGACCGCGGTGACTGCGCCGGCCACGGCGGCGGTGGCTCCCGCGCTCTCGACCGCCGGCGGCAGGAGGGTGAGGCCGCCCAGCAGCACGGCGCCTTCGAGAAAGGCGAACAGCAGGACCAGCAACGTCACCGGTGACCGACCGACCGTGCCGAGTGCCTCGCGAACCGAGCTGGGGCGGGCCGTGGCTTCGGGTTCGGGGAGCCGCCGCAACGTCCACGCGAGCACCACCGACGCGACGCCGGTGATCACGAACGCCGCACGCCAGGACGCGATGTCGGCGAGCACGCCGGCTCCGACCGAGGCAAGCGCGGTGCCGGTCGCGACGCCGACCATCAGTCGGGCGATGTCGCGCTGTCGCTCGCCGATGGCGACGGTGTCGCCGACGTAGATCAAGGTCGAGGGGTACGCCGCACCGAAGAATCCCCCGGCGAGCCCGCGCGTGACCGCCAGTGAGAGCGGAGACCACGCGCCCGCCGACAGCAGGGCCAGCGCACCGGCGACCAGCAGGGTCAGCCGCATCGTGCGGACCCGACCGAGGCGGTCGGACACCACACCCCAGAGGGGCTGGCTCGCTCCGTAGACCAGGAAGTACGCCGCAGCGGCGTGAACGATCTCGCTCAGCGGCGCGCCGAGGTCGTGGGCGATGGCCACCAGCATCGGTGGCATCGCGAACCGGTCGAGCGTGCTGACGAAGGTCGTGACCTGCAGCTGTCGCAGGTTCGTGCTCACCTGTGCACCAGGCCGGAGTCCTCGTCGAGTGCGGAGTCCAGCAGGTCGCCCCCCTCCGGGCCGGGGGTGGGGAGGTACCTGGTGCGCAGGCGCACGAGCGTCTCGAGTGCGGCGCGGTCGACGACGCCGTCGGGCACGAGGCCGTCCCGGGGATCGCGCAGCCGGGCCAAGTACTGCATCGCCAGCGTGTCGTCGAGGTCGAGCCGGCGCTTCGCCGACCCCGACGTCTCCTCGTCGAGACGTCCTTCGGCGATCTCGCGGGCAGTCTCGAGGAGCGCCGCCGACAGCTGCTCGGCGACCTCGAGGTGGGCCGCGCCGACCACGGCGACGACGGTGCCGAGGTAGGGCGAGAGCAGCTCAGCGGCCGAGGCCAGGCGCACACATCCGTGCTGCTCCGCGATCAGCTCGTTGCCGGCGTTGAGCATCGTCGCGGCGCAGTCGCCGGCCAGCAGCGCCTCCAGGCGGCGAGGGGTCGAGCCGAGTGCCACCAGCTCGTAGTCCTCACGGGCCACCCCGATCGACTCCGCCAAGGCGTACAGCGCGAGCGCGAACCCCGAGGTGGCGACGTCGACACCAACCCGCGCACCGACCAGGTCACCGGCCGAGGTGCCCGGCCGGCCGTAGAGCCCGAGGCCCATGCCTCGGTCTATCGCCGCGACGATGCGCGCGTCGACCAGGCGGCCGAGGGGGTTGCCCGGGTTGAACCTGTAGGCGAGCACGTTGTCGGGGTTGGTGAGCCCGACGTCGAGCTCGCCGTCGAGCAGGGACCGGAACTGCGCGGGGGAGGAGGTGACCGGTACCTCGGCGACCTCGAGGTCGCGCTGGGCCAGTCGGCCGGTCTCCCGGGCCACGTCGAGCAGGACCGAAGGCGTGAAGGAGCCGACCACGATGCTTGTCACAGGGGCACCGTAGTTGATCGTGCAGTCGATTGCAGCAGGGTGGGGCCCGTGGCCGGTCGGTCGACCCCCGCGAGGGCAGCTCCCGGTCTCGCCGATTCCGTGCGGCAGCGCCGTGCGACGGCAGAAGTCGGCCCCGTAGGACCTGGTGTGATGCTTGACACTCCCGATCGGGCACGGTACAAAGGCGGTTCGCAAACGATTGCAGCAGGGGGTTCCATTGGGGCAGCGACTGTCTGACGACATCAACTCGGCTCGGGCGAGCGGGGGCGCCCACGATCCCGGGCGTCGGGGGACGATCGTCGTGAAGGAAGCCGTCAAGCGCTTCGACGGTGGGGTCCTCGCCGTCGACCACGTGAGCCTCGACGTTCGTCCCGGCGAGTTCGTCTCCCTCATCGGCCCGAGCGGCTGCGGCAAGTCCACGCTGCTGCGGCTCATGGCCGGTCTCCTCCCGTTGACCGACGGATCCATCGAGGTCAACGGCAGCGCGGTCAACCGAGCTCGGCAGGACGTCGCGCTGATGTTCCAGAAGCCGACGCTGCTGCCGTGGCAGACAGCCCTCCAGAACACCATGCTTCCCGCCGTCCTGCAGAAGAAGGCGGACAAGGCCGCGGAGGAGAAGGCCGCTGCGCTGTTGGAGCTCGTCGGCCTCGGCGGGTTCGAGCACACCTACCCCCGTCACCTCTCGGGCGGCATGCAGCAGCGTGTCGCGCTCGCCCGGTTGCTGATGGTCGGCGTCGAGGTGCTCCTGCTCGACGAGCCGTTCGGCGCGGTCGACCAGATCACCCGCGAGCGCCTGAACCTGGAGCTGCTGAAGATCCACGAGCGCACCCGCGCCACCTCCGTGCTGGTCACCCACAACCTCACCGAGGCACTCCTGCTCGCCGACCGCGTCGTGGTCATGACGCCGCGCCCGGGAAGGGTCTCCGACGTGATCGACGTACCGTTCGAACGCCCTCGGGTCGCAGAGATGGCCATGGAACCGGAGTTCCAGAGGCTGGTCCTCCGTGCGCACGCCGGCCTGCACGGTCCCGGCGCCGACGACGTCCGGTCCCAGGAGGAGAACGCGCATGGCGTCTAAGCTCGCCCTACCGCGGCGCATCCACCAGGCGGTGACCCCGCCCCTCATCTTCCTCGTCTTCCTGGTGCTGTTCTGGAAGCTGGCGTTGTGGAACGAGTGGGTCTCGGAAACCGTCATCCCCCACCCTGAGGACGTCGTCTACTCGTTCGTGGACCTGGTCTTCAGCGACATCATCTGGGACGACACCGCAGCCACCCTCTGGGAGACGGTCGCCGGATTCGTGCTGGGCGCGGTGATCGCGCTGTCGCTCGCGATTCCCTCCGGCCTGTGGGAGACCATGCGCAGGATGCTGCATCCCTACGCGATCGGGCTCCAGGTCACCCCCCGCATCGCAGTCGCGCCGATCATCATCGCGTGGGCCGGGTTCGGCTACAGCTCCAAGATCTGGATCGCGGCGATCATTGCCTTCTTCCCGATCTACGTCAACGCACTGACCGGCATCCTCACCGTCGACGAGGAGTCGCGAGAGATGTTCCGGTCGCTCGGCGCCAGCCGCTGGCAGTCCTTCAGCCGACTCGTGGTGCCCAGCTCCCTACCCATCATGTTCGCGGGACTGAAGACCGCGGCCGGTCTGGCGCTCGTGGGTGCCGTGGTGGGTGAGTTCATCTCCGCCCAACGAGGTCTCGGTGTGCTCGTCCAGCAGTTCAGCTATCAGCTGGCGGTGGACGATGCGTTCGCCGTCATCCTGATCTTGATGTTCATGGGCCTCCTGCTCTTCGCACTCATGGAGTGGTTGGAGCGGGTGACCGTCTTCTGGCTCCACGACGCCCGGCTGGTGGCGCGGACTCGCCGGCGGCAGGCTCGAGCCGGGAAGCGCGCCCATCGCCCACCGGACCCGCCGTCGAGCTCGACGGCCACCCCATCTGAGACAGCCGGTCTCACCCGATAGAGGAGGAACGACCTTGCGCACTTCCAATCGACGGGCATGGCTGCCAGCCATGGTGTCCGCCACTGCCCTCGTGCTCGCCGGTTGCGGCGACGACGGGGCGAGCGATGACGCATCGAAGATCACGTACTCGCTGCCCACGCCCGAGAGCCTGCTGTTCTACCCACCGATCGTGGCGGAGGAGCTGGGGTTCTTCGATCAGGAGGGCGTCGAGGCCGAGTTCGTCACAGCAGGGGAGGAGATCCCCAGCACGGCGTTGGTCGAGAACGGCGACGTGGACATCGCCATGGCCGACATCGACGAGCTCGTCATCTCTCACGCTCGTGGTGGCACGCAGGTAGTTCCGTTCAGCCCCCAGCACAGCAACACCGCCGGCACCGTGGTGCCGGAGGACAGCCCCATCCAGGAGTTCTCCGAGCTGGCGGGCAAGACGGTCGGCCTCGCGTCGGAGGAGGACACCGCGCAGGTCGAGGCGCAGCTTCTGGCAGCCGGACTGTCGGGGGACGACATCGAGACGGTCGTGGTCGGCACGAGTGGCGCGCTGGTCAAGGAGACGTTCGACGCGGGGGAGATCGACGCGTACGTCGGCGCCAGGTCGGACTTCACCGCGATCGCGGCGACCGGCACCCCCCTGCGCAACATCACGCCCGATGACGTCCAGGCAATCGACGGCAACCCCGTCGCGGTCATGCCCGAGACGCTGGAGACCAAGCGCGAGGCGCTCATCGGGTTCTTCCGGGCCTGGGCGATGGGTCAGTACGTCGGCCTCGAGCACCCGGATGTCGTCGAGCAGATCGTTCGGGAGCAGGTCCCGGCCGAGTGGCGGAACGAAGCGGTCGCCGAGGCGGCCCTCGCCGGGTCCATCGAGCTGATGCAGCCCGACGACCCCGAGCGCATCGGCGATGTCCGGCCGGAAGTGTGGGAGACGGCCCAGGACCTGCTGTCCAGCGTCGGCATCATCGAGGAGACGACCGACATCTCAGAGATCCTCGATGACTCCTTGATCGAGGAGATCAACGACTTCGACCGCGCCGAGGTCGACGAGGCCGTCGAGCAGTGGCAGGAGGAGAACGGCGGCTAGACCCGCCCACAGCGACGCCGCTGAGGCACGGGGGTCGTCGGCGGCGGAAGACTCCGGTGCGGCGGCCGATGGTGGCTGCCGGCCGGGGGTTCGCCACCCGCAGTGCCGCCGACCCCAGGCCCGCCGCTCCACTGGCCTCGAACCGTCGGGGACCGTGACCGGGGAGCGGGCGGCCCGGAACCGGTGCCGATGGGCCGGGGCGGTCCGTCGGGCCACCGCGCAGGGGTCCTCGGTGGGGCTCGCAGGATTGGTGCAGTCGATTGCAGTACGTGGTCGTCAGAGAGGCACGATCTTGACACTCGACCGGTGCAGGTACCATGCTGCACTCGTTTGCAGGAAGTTGTGGTACCGCGGAATGTACGGGGGTTGAGAGTGATGGACGAGCTGGTCGCCTCAGCGACGGCCCACTGGGGACCTCGGTTCACGGTGAACGGCGTGACGGTGGCCGACTTCGAGCGGATCACCGCCGGCCTGGAGCGCTGGTCGGACTGGTGTGCGGCGTGGGTCGAAGTGGGTTCCGAGCACGAGGAGCTCGGCCGCGTCGCTCTCCGTGAGGGACGGTTGCGTTCGGCCGGCGAGCATCTGGCCCAGGCCGCCGTCTACCACCACTTCGCCAAGTTCGTCTTCGTCGAGGACCTCGACCAGATGCGGGCGGCGCACGCCCGCGCCGTCGCCTGCCTCGACGACGCCCTCCCCCACCTGGACCCACCCGGACGCCGCATCGAGGTGCCCTTCGAGGGCGCTCGGTTGGTCGCCGTGCTCCGGCTGCCGGCCGGGAGCGGCCCACACCCGGTCGTCGTGCTCGTCCCTGGGCTGGACTCCACCAAGGAGGAGCTCCGGTCGACCGAGGACACGTTCCTGGCCCGCGGTCTCGCGACCTTCACGATCGACGGCCCCGGGCAGGGCGAGGCCGAGTACGACCTGCGGATCCGGGGCGACTGGGGCCCGGTCGCCGAGACGATCTGGTCCGCCATCGGTGAGGTCGCCGAGCTCGACCGGGCCCGGCTGGGGGTGTGGGGCGTCAGCCTCGGCGGGTACTACGCGCCGCGGGTCGCCGCCGCCCTCGGTGAGAGGGTCTCTGCCTGCGTCGCGCTGGCCGGTCCGTTCAACTTCGGCGAGTGCTGGGACGGACTGCCGCAGCTGACGCGCGACACGTTTCGGGTACGCAGCGGCGCCGCTACCGACGACGAGGCGCGCGAGATCGCGCTCACCCTCTCGATGGCCGACGTGGCGGGCGACGTCGTGGCGCCGTTGCTCATCGTCTTCGGTCGCAAGGATCGCCTGATCCCTTGGGACAACGCCGTCCGACTCCAAGAAGCCGTCGCCGGGCCGGTCGAGCTGCTGATGCTCGAGGACGGCAACCACGGTTGCGCGAACGTCGCACCGTGGCACCGACCCCGCACCGCCGACTGGCTGGCCGACCGGCTCGCCGTCTCCGCACCGATCCCCGACAAGGCAGGCTCATGACCGACACTTCCGCCCACCAGCCCGGCACCCTCACCATCGGTTGGATCGGCGCAGGCCGGATGGGGGCTGCGATGGCGAGCCGGCTGGCCAAGGCGGGCGAGGACGTGACGGTCTGGAACCGCACCCGCTCCAAGGCCGAGGCCCTGACCGAGGTCGGCTGCAAGGTCGCCGACACCATCGCGGACCTGCGTGGTCACGACGTCGTGTTCACGATGGTCTCGACCCCCGCCGACCTGGAGCAGGTCCTGGTCGGTGAGGGCGGCCTGCTGAGTGACCCGGACAACGTGCCCAAGGTCGTCGTCGACTGCTCGACGGTGTCCACCGAGTCCTCGGCCGCGATGCGGGCGGCCTGCAGCGAACGCGGCGTGGACTTCCTCGCCTCCCCCGTGAGCGGGAACGGGAAGGTGGTGAGGTCCGGCGGCCTGAGCCTCGTGGTCTCCGGACCGGAGCGGACGTGGCTCGAGGTCGCTCCGTTGCTCGCTCACCTCGGCAAGGGCGCGACGTACGTCGGTGAGGGCGACCTGGCCCGGCTGGCGAAGATCTGTCACAACCTGATGCTCGGCGTCGTCACCCAGAACCTCGCCGAGATCACCGTGCTGGCCGAGAAGGGCGGCATCCCGCGAGCGGCCTTCCTGGAGTTCCTCAACAACTCGGTGATGGGCTCGGTGTTCACGCGCTACAAGTCGCCGGCCTTCGTCAATCTCGACTTCACGCCGACGTTCACCCCGATCCTGCTGCGCAAGGACTTCGACCTCGGCTTCGCGGCTGCGCACGACCTCGACGTGCCGATGCCGGTCGCGGCCGCGACCGCCGCCGCGGTCCAGGCGAGCGTGAGCAGCGGCCGGGTCGAGGAGGACTTCGCGATCCTGCTGGAGCTCCAGGCACAGAGCTCCGGCATCACGCTCACGCCCGAGGATGTCGCGGTCGACGACGGGCTCGGCGGATGAGCGCGCCCATCCCCGCGCCAGGGCACATGGGGGTCGACTACGAGGAGCGCGTCGACTTCGACCGTCTGCGCCGGCATCGGATCGGTCGTGCGATGGCCGCCCTGGAGAGCAGCGAGTGTGGGGCATTCCTGCTGTTCGACTTCTACAACATCCGGTACACGACGCAGACCTGGATCGGCGGCGCTCTCGGCGACAAGATGATCCGCTACGCGTTGCTGACGCGCGGCAAGGATCCGATCCTGTGGGACTTCGGTTCTGCGGTGAAGCACCACAAGAAGTACAGCCAGTGGGTTCCGGAGGAGAACTACCGGGCAGGGTTCCTGGGGTTCCGCGGTGCCGTCGCGCCGTCTGTCGGTCTCATGACCGATGCCGTCGCGGAGATCAAGTCGCTTCTCGTCGAGGCGGGAGTGGGCGACATGCCGGTCGGCATGGACATCGTCGAGCCGCCGTTCCTCTTCGAGATGGAGCGCCAGGGCCTGCGGGTCGTCGACGCCCAGCAGCTCATGCTCGATGCGCGCTGCATCAAGAGCCAGGACGAGATCATCCTGCTCAACCAGGCAGCCGCGATGGTCGACGGCGTCTACCAGGACATCGTCGAGGCGCTGAAGCCCGGCGTTCGGGAGAACCAGATCGTCGCGCTGGCCAACCAGCGGCTCTACGAGATGGGGTCGGACCAGGTCGAGGCCGTCAATGCGATCTCCGGCGAGCGGTGCAACCCGCATCCCCACAACTTCACCGATCGGCTGATCCGACCGGGCGACCAGGCATTCTTCGACATCATCCACTCCTTCAACGGGTACCGGACCTGCTACTACCGGACGTTCGCGGTGGGCAGCTCGACTCCGGCGCAGCGCGACGCCTACACGAAGGCGCGCGAGTGGATGGACCGCGGCATCGACGGCATCAAGGCGGGAGTCGGCACGGACGAGGTCGCCGCGCTGCTGCCGGCCGCGGAGGAGTTCGGGTTCGGCAGCGAGATGGAGGCTTTCGGGCTCCAGTTCGCCCACGGCCTCGGCCTCGGTCTGCACGAGCGACCCATCATCTCCCGGCTCAACTCGATGAAGGAGCCCGTCGAGCTCCAGGTGGGCATGGTCTTCGCCCTGGAGACCTACTGCCCCGCCTCCGACGGGTTCTCAGCCGCGCGGATCGAGGAGGAGATCGTCATCACCGAGGACGGCCCACGGATCCTGACGCTCTTCCCGGCGCAGGAGCTCGTCGTCGCCAACCCCTACTAGCAGCACCGGTGGTCGCTAGACCTCCCGCACCCGAAAGGCAACACCTGATGGCTGACTTCTCCCTCGACCAGCTCACCGATCTCCCTCTCGACCTCTGCATCGGCGGCAAGACCGTCCCCGCGGCGGACGGCGGCCGTTTCGAGGTGCTGGACCCGGCGACGGGTGCGGTGCTCGCCTCGGTGGCTGACGGCACTGTCGAGGACGCGATGGCCGCGGTCGACGCGGCCGAGGCCGCGGCGGCCGGCTGGGCGGCAACCGCCCCGCGCGAGCGCGCCGAGATCCTGCGCAGGGCGTTCGAGCTCATGACCGAGCGTCGTGAGGAGATCGCCCACCTCATCTCGCTGGAGAACGGCAAGGCGCTCCCCGACGCCCGGGGCGAGACCGCGTACGCCGCCGAGTTCTTCCGGTGGTACGCCGAGGAGGCGGTGCGCGGCTCCGGTTCGGTGATGACGGCGCCCTCGGGGGCGAACAAGATCGTCGTGCTCAACCAGCCGGTGGGCATCTGCGTGCTGGTCACGCCGTGGAACTTCCCGGCCGCGATGGCGACCCGGAAGATCGGCCCGGCGCTGGCCGCGGGGTGCACGATGATCCTGAAGCCCGCCTCGGACACGCCTCTCACGGCGCTGCTGATGGCGAAGATCCTCGAGGACGCCGGCGTCCCGGCGGGCGTCGTGAACGTCCTGCCGGCGCGCCGGTCGGGTGCTGTCGTCTCCGCGATGCTCCACGACCCGAGGGTGCGCAAGCTGTCGTTCACCGGCTCGACCGAGGTCGGCCGGGTGCTGCTGCGCGAGGCCGCCGACCAGGTCGTCAACTGCTCCATGGAGCTCGGCGGCAACGCCCCGTTCCTCGTCCTCGATGACGCCGATCTCGACGCCGCGGTCGACGGCGCGATGATCGCGAAGATGCGCAACGCCGGCGAGGCCTGCACCGCCGCGAACCGCTTCTACGTCCACGAGTCGGTCGCCGGGGAGTTCGGCCGCCGCCTCACCGAGCGGATGGCCGCCCTGCGCGTGGGCCCGGGCATCGTCGAGGACACCGAGGTCGGTCCGCTGGTCAACGACGAGTCGGCCGCGAAGGTCGACGAGCTCGTGCAGGGTGCGGTCGCTGCCGGGGCGCGTGTGGTCCTGGGCGGCAAGCGCCCGGAGCGGGACGGCTTCTACTACGAGCCGACAGTGCTGCTCGACGTCCCGCTCGGTGCCGAGATCCTGGGCGAGGAGATCTTCGGCCCGGTTGCGCCGATCGTGACCTTCACCGACGAGGCCGACGCCATCAGGATGGCCAACGACACCGAGTACGGGCTGGTCTCCTACGTCTACACGCGAGACCTGGCCCGCGGGCTCCGGGTCAGCGAGCAGCTCGACTCCGGCATGGTCGGGCTCAACCGAGGGCTCGTCTCGGACCCGGCAGCCCCGTTCGGGGGAACCAAGCAGTCGGGCATCGGCCGGGAGGGTGGGCACGAGGGGATGCTCGACTACTTGGAGTCGAAGTACATCGCCGTGACCTGGTGAGCCCCACCGCGGTCGGCGCAGGTGCCGGTCGGTCGCCGGACGAGGGCACGATCCTTCCCGTCAGTGCCGTCAGTGCCGTCAGAGCAGGTTCACGCCCACGCGGCCGAGGCCCGCGGCCGTCACCTGCCACTCCTCGCCCTGCCCGACCGCGATGGGCGGAATCACGGAACCCGTGATGACGACCTCCCCTGCGAGCAGCCCGGCGCCGCAGGCGGCGAGCGTGTCGGCCATGGACGCGAGCACGAAGCCGAGCTCGCCGGTGAGGGCCTCGGGCTCGGAGGTCGCAGCCGCCTCCACGTCCTCTCGTCGGACGACGAAGGACAGGGGGTCGGAACGCGCCCCGACGACCTGGCCGAGGACGACGTGGCGGTGGAAGATGTTGCCCGCGATGATCGTCTCGACGTCGGCGGGAGGGTTGTCGACGTCGGCGAGCTCGATGGCGACGGACCAGCCGGCAACCGCGTCGAGCGCCTGGTCGGGCGTGGCTCCCGGACCGAGGTCGGCGCCCAGGTGCGCGGCGACCTCCGCCTCGAGCACTGGCTTCGTCCACGACGAGACGTCGACCGAGGCATCGTCCGGCAGCAACCCGTCCGTCGTCAGGAAGCCGACGAGGGGCCGGTCCGTGCCGAGCAGGGCGAACGCCGCCGGAGCGCCGAACCCAGCCTTCCAGCCGAGGGTCTCGGCGCCCCGGTCCGCCTCGTCGCGGCGCGCCGCCAGCATGCGCGTCGTGCCGCGGACGATGCGGGGGTCGAGCTCGGTCATTCCGGGTCGTCGAACGTCTCGTCCGGACCGGGGAGACCGTAACCGGCCGCATCGAGCGAGCCGGCGCCGCTCCACCCCCAGATCAGCAGGACGTCCTCGTCGCTGGTGTTGACGAAGCCGTGGTAGTTGCCACGTGGAGTGAAGATGACGTCACCGGCCCGCGACGGCTCGCGGCCGGTGTTGGTGTGGATCTCACCGTGGCCGGACATGACGACGAGGAACTCGTCCGCGTCGGTGTGGAGGTGCCGGTCGTGGCGAGCGCCCGGCGGCAGGACGGTGCGGCCGACGGTGAGGCCGTGCGACCCACCTCGCTCGGAATTGATGAGGTACTGGACCTGCATGTTGACCCAGCCCTCGTCCGCGCGCAGGTTCTGCTCGAGGGGGACGTCGTCGACGGTGGTGCGGAACGGCGCCCTGGGGTCCGGTGCGCTCATCGAATCACTCCTGCTGCTCGCCGGTAGACGTCGGAGACGCTGATCAGGAAGTCCCGGTCAGCGAGGTCGCTGCTGCGTGCCGCACTGAGCATCTCGCTCGCGGCGGAGCAGGTCGGCACCATCGCGCCGAGCCTGCGGCCGAGCTCCTGGGCGAGGACCAGGTCCTTCTGCTGGAGCTCGACGTCGGCGTACACCTCGTTGTCGTCCACGAGCAGCGGTGCGCGGTAGCCGATCACCGGCGAGGCGATCACGCTCTTGAGTGCGGCGTCGACGACTGCGGCACGATCGACACCGGCCTTCTCCACCAGGGTCACCGCTTCTGCGAAGGCGGTCACGGAGACGACCAGGGACAAGTTGATCGCGACCTTGGTGAGGATGGCGTGGCCGTTGGCCCCGATGTAGGTGACCTTCGGGCCGATGGCACGGAGCAGCTCCTCGACGTGGTCGTACGCCGCCCGCTCGCCTCCGACCATGACCGACATCTGTCCCGCAGCGAGGGTGGCGGGGCTACCGGACACCGGGGTGTCGAGGTAGAACGCGCCGGTCGTCGCGACCTCTTCGGCAAGCGCGACGCTGGCGTCGGGGGCGATGGTGCTCAAGTCGGCTCAGATCGAGCCTGGGCGGAGTCCCGCGAGAATGCCGTCCTCACCGCGGGCGTTGGCCTGGATCGCGGTGGTGTTGGTCAGCATCGTGAAGACCACGTCGCACTGGGCTGCGACCTCGCGCGGGGTGTCCGCCCAGCCCATGCCTGCCGCAAGCAGGTCATCGGCCTTGCTCTTGGTGCGGTTCCAGCCGACGAGGGGGTGGCCGGCGTCCAGGATGCGATGCGCGATACCGCTGCCCATGGCGCCGAGTCCGACGAAGCCCACACGCTCGATCGACCTCAGCTCGCTCATCGGGCGGTCCCCGCGATACCGGCGGTGGAGTCGATGCCGTCCACGGCGTACTCCTGGTGGCCGATCTCCAACAGCCGGATCCACGACTGCTGGCCGAAGGTGAGACCTATGAAGCAGCCGAGCTCGACCAGCTCCGCGTCAGTGAAGTGCGCGTTCAGCCGCGACCACAACCCCTCCAGGTCCTGCTCGCCCCAGGCGATCGCCTGGGCGTAGGCCAGCGCTGCCTTCTGCCGGTCGTCGTAGGCGTCGGAGCTCTCGAAGTTGAGCAGCTCGTCGGCGGCGTACTCCGGCAGGCCGGCGGTCGTGGACCTCTGGTTGCCGCAGAACTGGCAGTTGGTCGTCTTGGTGATGTAGAGCCGGGCCAGCTCCTTGGTCGCATGATCCAGCACGCCTTGGCGGAACGTCGCGTCCCAGTAGGCGGTGAACGTCTTGAAGATGTCGGGGCAGTGTGCGCGCACCGCCGAGGACTCCGGACGTGGCGTGCCGTCGCGGGCGCAGCGCTCCATCTCGGCGCGCATCTCGTCGTCCATCACCTCCATCGGCACATAGCTGATGCGGGGCATCGGTTCTTCCTCTCTGTGGTGGTGGTCTCGGGTCGGTTGCTCTGCAACCCCCTCAACCGATCGATTCCTCGATGGACCGGACGACCGACTCGGCGTCCAGAGGCAGGTCTCGCACCCGGACGCCGAGGGCGTGGTGCACCGCGTTGGCGACGGCCGCCGCGGTCGGTCCCTGGGCCGCCTCACCGGCGCCGACCGACGGCGCGTCGGAATCGACCAGGTGGACGTCGACGAGGGGCGCCTCCGGGAAGGTGAGGATGGGGTAGCGGTCCCAGTCCGACGTGGTGATCCGCCGCCGGTCGAAGCGGACCCGCTCCTTGGTCGTCCAGCTGACGGACTGGGTCGCGCCGCCCTCGAGCTGGTTGCGAGCGCCGTCGGGGTTCACGACGAGTCCGACGTCGGCCACCACCGTGAGCGAGCGCACGGCCACCGTCGAGGTCAGGACCACCTCCGCGACCACGGCGCAGTACGCGCCCTTGTCCTTGTAGCGCGCGAACCCGAGGCCCCGGCCGATCTGCTCGGGCAGCGGGTCACTCCAGCCGGACAGCCGAGCAGCCTCGGTGACCACGTGCCTGGCGCGAGGATCCGAGAGGTGTGCCAGGCGGAACTCGATCGGGTCCGCGCCGGCCTCGACTGCCAGCTCGTCCATGAAGCTCTCGATCGCGAAGACGTTGAGGTAGGCGCCGAGTGCGCGCATCGCCGAGGTGCGGAACGGGCTCTCCACGCGCCGGTGCCCGGTGACCCGCCTCGGCCCGACGTCGTAGATCGGGACGGAGTTGCGGGTGGTGCCGCCTCCGGCGGCCGGTGGAGGGTCGGTCGGCTGGGGGAGCGGGAGGGGGTCCTCCAGGTGTGACGCGGCCAGAAGCCCGGGCGCCCCCCGGTAGCCGGGTCGTGAGGAATGGCCGAGTCCGAAGACGTCATAGGACCATCCGGAGATCCTCCCGTCAGCCAGGCATGCCGAGACGGTGACCGTCATCGCCGGCGAGAGTGGTGCCCAGGTCAGTTCGTCCGCTCGCGTCCACCGCGCCAGCACCGGGAGGCCGGGCACGGCACGGGCCAGGAGGACGGCGTCGAAGGCGGCGTCGTCAGCGGCGTTGTGGCCGTAGCAGCCGGCGCTCTCGACGTGCTCGACCTCCACGGCCGTCGGGTCCAGCGCCAGCGCGTCCGCGATGGCGAGCCGGAGCTGGTGGATGCCCTGGCTGTGGCTCCAGACCCGGACCTCGTCGCCGCCCCAGACCGCCAGGCCGACGCTCGGTGCGATCGAGCCGTGCGCCAGCAGCGGCTTGGAGTAGGACGCCTTCACGGTGCCTTCGGGAGGGGCCTCGTCCAGCACCTCGATGTCCTCGTGAGGACCTGCGCGCAGCCACCCGGGCAGGGCGGTCTCGTCCGGCAGGGTGTCGACCTCCGCCCACGTGCAGTCGCGGCCGAGCTGTTCGAGGGCGCGATCGACGTCCACCTCGCGCTCGCCCACGACGCCGACGAACGAGCCGTCGCGCACCAGGCGCACCCCCGGAGCCTTCCATGCGGCGTCGAGCTCGACCAGGCGGGCGCCGGGCGACGGCGGGCGCAGCACGCGACCGTGCAGCATGCCCGCCGGACGCCGGTCGGCCAAGTAGCGCGGACGCCCCAGCACCTTGTCGGGCAGGTCGAGCCGGGGCGTGCTGCGCCCCACCTCGCGCGGCGGAACGGCCCGGGCCGTCGGCGCAGTGCGGAGATCGGTGTCGGGGTCGAGGCGCGCTATCCGTGCTACGTACCCCTCCTCGGACGGGTCGGCCAGCGCGCGGACCACCGAGCCGACGTGCCGCAGAGCGGCTCCGGCCTGGAGCACCGAGAGGCTGCCGGCGGTGAGGCCCTCGTCAGGACCGCGAGCCGTGTGGGCCGCGACCATGCGGAGACCGGCCAGCGGGACCGCGAGGGCGTCCGCGGCGATCTGGGCCAGTGCGGTGAGGATGCCCTGCCCGAGCTCGACCTTGCCGACGTGCACCTCGACATGCCCCTCGGCCACGGTGACCCACGTCCCGAGCCGCGGGTTGTCCACGATGTGCGCGGGGCAGTCGCTCACAGCGACCCCCGGCCGGCGAGCACGGCTTCGACGATGCGGCGCTGTGCCCCGCAGCGGCACAGGTTGCGCTCCAAGGCCTCGGCGACCCGGTCCGCGTCGGCGTCCGGCTCGTC
>Ga0196958_10000347_pt1 | contig 15140 bp, 11 predicted proteins | sample S1v_10metaG_FD_148654 | JGI IMG/M metagenome (GOLD analysis project Ga0196958, IMG submission 148654) | Soil microbial communities from Anza Borrego desert, Southern California, United States - S1+v_10 | ecosystem: Environmental > Terrestrial > Soil > Desert | place: USA: California | collected...
AGCCGACGAGCCCGAGGGCCACGGCGCCGTCGACGGCCCGCGGCCGCGGCCATCCCGACGCGGGACGCGGACGCCCCTCGCGCCGGACCGCCGCGACCACCATCCCCGCCAGTCCGAGCAGCACGCCGAGTGCGAGCAGGCCCTTGAGCACGCCGGGGGTGGTCTGGAAGCGCGTGTCGGTGCGCAGCGACAGCGACAGGCCGTCGGTGCCCGACGCGCCCGTGACCACCGCGGCGACGACCGGCCGCACGTCGCCCTCCCGCGTCGCGACGATCCGGTCGTCGACGCGGACCTCGGTGCGCTGCGGGGTCGACGCGACGGTCACGGTGCACGGCCCGGGCGGCCGCGGGACGGCGGCCAGCGTCGCCCCGTTGCTGGTCACGACGACGCCCCCGGCGACCGGGCGCACGGTCAGCCCGCCGACCGGGGCCGGCGGGGTGCCCGGCGGCGTGGTCGCCAGTGCCGCCGCGCCGGGCGGCGTGGCGGCCAGCGCCGCACAGCTGACCGACGCCTCGAGCGCGATCGGCTGGTACGGCATGAGGGGCAGCGCCACGGCCGTCTGCCCCGGCGCCTGCGGCCAACTGAACGTCACGACCGGCTGCTGCACGGGCGCGAGCGGGAAGGCGACCGCGCACAGCAGCGTGAGGACGGCGGACGCGAGGAGGAGCACGCGACCCCGCGAGCGCGTCGTCTCGGCCGGGGTCGTCACCGCCGAGGTCTCGGCCGAGGTCGTCTCAGCCGAGGTACTCACGTCCCGAGTAGGCCTCCGAGGCCAGGGTCGCGAACCGCTCCAGGCCCCCGCGGGTCACCTGGCCGACGGTGAGGTCGTAGCCGTCGGTGGGCTGGTCGTAGACGACCCGGTCGACGTTGCCCCACGGCAGGGCGGGCACGCCGCCGTCCGGGAGGGCGGAGAACGGCCGGGCCGTGGCCCAGGTCCGCTCGGACTGGACCATCGTGCCGCCCCACGACTCGTAGGTCGGGTTGGCCAGGATCCACTGCGGGGTGTTCTCCGCGGCGGAGAGGCGCAGCGACGGGGTCGGCGCGATGCCGTGCTGCACCGACACCTGGTCGACGCAGGGCCACACCACGGCCGAGAGCTGGTCGGCGAACACACCGCCGGTGTCGACCCCGTCGGGCCGTGCCGCGGCCGCGGTCATCGCCGTCACCGGCTGCATGCGGGCCAGGTGCGGGGCGGCCACGGCGAGCGCGCTCTCCGGACCGGCGACACGGTCCTCCACCAGCAGGCGCACCGCGGTCGGCCGGCTGCCCGGCAGCTGCACCGGGATCTCCTGCCACTGCCGGGCGGTGAACCCGGCGCCCGGCGTCACGGCGATGGACTCGGCCTCCACCGGCGCCCGCGGGTCCCCGGAGCCGAACTGGACGACGATGCGCTGGCGGTCGGGGTCGTTGCCGGCGACGGGGACGGTGAGGTGGGTGGGCGCCGCGGGGTCGGCCGGGTCGGCCGGGTCGATCGGGGGCAGCGGGTACCAGCCGGTGGTCAGCGTGCCGAGCCCGGTGACGCCGGCCGGCGGTGTGGTGGTATCGGCGCCGGGAACGAGCTCGACCTGGTCGTGCCACACCGCCCCGGGTCCGGGCGGCGGGACCGGCGCGGGGTCGTCGGCGGCGAGCGCGAAGTCGCCGCTGCGCGCGTCGGGCGTCGTGGGCGCGCCGACGTCGCGGTCGGTCGCCGCCATCACCGTCACCGCCTCGGACAGCCCGCAGGCCCGACCGGTCAGGGCCTGCAGCTGGCTGCCGGCGACGGTCCAGCCCGGCGACTGGCGCACCGGCGCGTACACCATCACGGCGACCATCAGCCCGACCAGCGCGGCCGTCGCGGTGACGAGGACGGCGCGCTCCGGCGTGACCCCGTAGGTGCGGCGACCGGCCCGGCGCCGCCAGGCGAGCCACAGCCCGGCGAGCCCGGCGACGAGCAGCCACCACCACACGTCGCGCAGATAGAAGTCGTGCCAGTGCGGGGCCATCCGCTCGAGGTCGACCATCGAGATCTCGGGGTCGAGGTGATCGCCGAAGGGCTGGCCCCGGTCGCTGTAGGGATTCCAGACGTTGCGCCCGGCGAACCCGAACACGGTCGCGCCGGCGATCAGGGCGACGGACGCGCCGGTCACCAGGGCCCCGGGCCGGCGCGGCAGGGGCGAGCGCAGCAGCGTGAGCGCCAGCAGCACGGTGGCCGGGGCGGCGACCGCCCCGAAGTGGTTGACCCACTTCGTCGGGCCCAGCGCGAGCAGGCCGAGCGCGACGGCGGTGGTCACCGCGGAGGCCAGCGTCGCGTCGCGCAGCCGCCCGCCGGCGGGGCCCTGGCGGCCGCTGCCGATCGACACGACGACGAGCAGCACCACCGTGAGCAGCACCGGCAGGCGCCGTCCCCAGGTCCCGGTCTCGATGAGCGTCCGGTAGTGCGCCCACTCCTCGTACCAGGGGAAGGTGAGGTAGTACCAGCTGTGGACGTCGGTGGCCTCGATGACGTCGCCGAGGGTGGCGTCGCCGAAGCCGATCGGGATGGCGATCGTGCCGGCGGCGACGACCGCGCCGGCCGCCCCGAGGCGTGAGCGCCACCCGTGCGCGACGAGCCAGCGCCACAGCCAGGGCAGGGCCACGACGACGGGTGCGGCGGCGACGAGCCCCGAGGGCGACACGGTGACCGCGAGCGCGGCCAGCGCCGTCGCCGGGATCAGCGGGCCGACCGCCTCGCGTCGGCGGGCGACCTCGGCGAGCACGAGCACGGCGGCGGCCAGCGGGACGATCACCACCTCGGGCCGCAGCGCCATCCCGTACGGCAGCCACCAGGCGAGGTGGGCGAGCAGCAGCGCCCACGCCACCCCGGGCAGGTGCCCCGCACGGCCCAGCAGCGTCGCCAGCAGGATCCGCAGCAGCCACCACGTCGCCAGGCCGAGCACCAGCGGCAGCAGGCGCATCCACAGCAGACCCCACCCGGGCAGCCCGAGGGCGTTGCCGAGCTGGCCCCACACGGCCATCAGGTACTGCGACAACACGAACGGGTTCTCCGTCGTGTTGAACATGTAGATCTGGTTGCCGATGTAGCCGGTGGACGTCGCCCCCCGGGCCATCAGCAGGTACCAGGAGTCGTCGTTCTGCAGCGGCCCGAGCACGACCCACGCCGCCGACACGAGCAGCACGACGGCGTCGGCCGGGTGGAACCGGGGCCGGGCGAGCCGGGGTCCGCGGCCACGCCAGCGCCGGGTCGCGAGCCAGAGGGTCGCGGCGAGGGCGAGCGCGTGGAGCACGAGCAAGGTCAGCTTCAGGGCGCTCGGCACCGAGGAGTAGCGGTCGTCGGTGTGGATGGTCGCGGCGAGCCCGGGGGTGCCGGGCGCGTCGGTCGCGAGCTCGGCGACCTGGGGCACGAGGGCGCCGGGCCGGTCGACGAGCACCTGCCCGTCGCGCTCCACCCGCGTCCCGGCCTGGTCGGCGACGACGCGGTAGGTGCAGTCGCCGAGCGGGAGCAGCTCGTCGAGCACGGGGTCGCCCGAGCTCGTCACGACCACCCGGCCACCGCTGTTGACGACGCTCAGGCCGCGCCCCGGCGTGCCGGCGGTGTCCGGTTGGGTGCGCAGCGCGTCGCCTCCCGGGCGCAGCGCCGCGCAGGGCACGTCGGCCGTCAGCGACAGCGGGCGGTAGGGGGTCAGCGGCACGCTCGTCGAGGTCGCCGGCGCGCCGGCCCGCGGCCAGGTGACGACGGGGTCGTCGGCGAGCACCGGGGCCAGCGGGATCGCCAGCCCGAGCACGACGGTGATCGCCGCCAGCGCGGCGAGCCACCAGCCGGCGGCCCGCGACCCGCCGCGCCGGCCCGGCCCCGTCGGCTCGTCGTGGGGTCCGGCGCCGGGAGCCGGGCCGGCCCGGTCCTCCTGCGCTGCCACCACGGCCATGGCCGCGACGATAACGACGCGCCTCCGGGGCACCCCGACGAGGTCACCGGGGCGGGGCTCGTACCCTCGAGGGATGACCGTGACCGGCCCGGACACCGGCGAGCGGCCCGCCCCGCTGGGCCTCAAGGCGCAGATCGTGCGGTTCGTGGCCATCGGCGTCGTCGCGGCGGGGGTCGACCTCGGCGTCTACGCCGGGCTGCTCGTCCTCGGCGTGTGGGCGCCGCTGGCCAAGGCGGTGTCGTTCATCCTCGGCACCACGACGGCCTACCTGCTCAACCGCCGCTTCACGTTCGCGTCCTCGTCCGGGGGCGCGGGGAAGTTCCTCGGCTTCGTCCTGCTCTACGGCTCGACCTTCGCCGTCAACGTCGGCGTCGCCAGCCTCGTGCTGCACCTCATGGACGCGCCCTCGGTGAACCCCGGCGTCCTCGCCGGCTTCCTGTCCTGGTTCATCGCCCAGGCCTGCGCCACGACGATCAACTTCGTCGTCATGCGCACCGTGATCTTCCGCGACTGAGCCCGCCCGACGGGTCAGGGAGCGCTGACGGTCGATGACGATCTCCCCGGTGACCGGGCGGACCGCCTGACCTTCGCGACCCGTCGCCGGGCGCGCCACGCCCGTCGTGCGCCGAGGGGGCGACGCGTGGGGGAGCCCGCCGACAGGGGCGTCCGCACGCGGCCCGGGGGGACCGGTCAGCGCTCCGGCGAGGGCGTCCCGGGCGGCGGGTCGCCGATGGGTCCCGGGGTGTAGGTGCCCCACACCTCGCGCTGGCCGCGGACCACGGTCGGCGAGGCGGCGTCGGGCGTGTAGGGGTCGAGGCGCTCGACGACGCCCCAGTCGCGCTGGGGCTGGCCCTCGAGGTAGGTCGGCAGTTCGCTGCGCCGTTCGAGGACCTCGATCCACCCGAGCGGCCCGCCGGCGCTGGCCTGCGACCAGTTCACGCCGCCCGGGCGCAGCTGGCTGGCGTCGGCGATGAGCCGGTAGCGGGCCACCTCGGCGATCCCGTCGCGCACGTCGAACGGGCGCAGGCACGGGCTCGCGAACTGCACGGGCCACTCGAGGTAGCCCGGGTTCTCGGGTCCGAGGATCTCGGTCAGGGGCACGAGCTGCGGCGCGCGCATGGGCGCGATCGCGAGCCAGCCGTCGGGACCGAGCGCGCGGTCCTGGGCGATGAGGCGTACCTCGTCGGCCTGGGCGCCGGGCCCGGTGGACAGGTTGAGCCGGATCTCGCGCCACGGCGGCTCGCCGAACGCGCCGTCGTCGATCGGGTCCTGCCCGAGGATCTGCACGCGGCCGTCGGGCAGGCGGTCGGCGAACTGGATCGTCAGGAAGTTGCCGCCGTTGAGGCGTCCGGCGACGCTGAGGACCAGCGGGGTCGCGCCGCTGCGCAGGTCGTCGTCGAGCCGGTACCAGTCGGTGCGCAACACGCCGGTGCCGGTGCCCGCGGCGTCGTACGAGCCCAGCGCCCCGTCGGCGAGGCCGTTGCGCAGCGAGTACTCGAAGCCCGACACCCCGGTGCCGCCGCCCACGGGCGGGTCGGCGCCGGCCGCGGAGAAGCCGGAGCTCACCGGCTGCGGGTCGACGAGCTGGGCCTCCGGCGCCGATGCGGGCACGGTGTCGGGCGGCAGGGGCGCCGCGCTCGGGGTGCCCGACGGGGCCGGACCGGTCGTCGTGGTGCTCGGCGGCGTGGTGGTCGTGGTCCCGCCGCCGTCGGTCGCCGTGTCGGCGGAGCCGTCGTCGGCGCCCGCGGAGGGGGCCGACGACGTCGTGGGCGTCGGCGGGGCGACGGTCGGCAGCACGCCGGGCGCGGACGGCGCGAGGCCGGTGGGGGCGGGCGCGGCCTGCAGGACGCCGGCGAGCGTCGACCCCTCGACGCGCACCCGGTCGGCGAGGCCGCAGCTGCCGCCGAAGGGGTGGTCGAGGACGTCGCCGCCCAGGGAGAAGCTGCCGGCCTGGGCCTCGATCCCGTCGGTCATCGAGACCATCTCGAACGTCAGCAGCGCCGCGCAGACCAGCGCGATCGGCGCCGAGCCGACGCGCAGCGCCCGGGCCCGGCGCTCCACGGTCGACCCGCCGCGCGTCCGGCGCAGCTTCCCGAGTGCCTCGCGCGGCGGCCCGAGGACCGCGCCGACCGCGGCGGAGGTGGCCGACGGCTTGTCGTCGGGCTCGTCGGCCGGCACCGGCGCCCGCGGTCCGCCGCGGACGTGCTCGACGCCGGCGACGATCAGCAGGATCACCGCGACACCGAGGCAGAGCGAGTACACCGGCCACGGCTCGGTGAGGCCCCGGCCGAACGGCCAGCCGTCCCAGATCGGGGGGCCGGCGTTGAACGGCACGCCCCAGTTGTTCGTGTACCACCACGTGTTCGGGCCGGTGAACGCCAGCGCCAGCACGACGAACAGTGCCGCGAGGAACAGCAGCCGGTTGCGTCGCGAGCGCAGGACGTCCGACGACGTCGCGAGCGCCGTGAGCGCGGCCATGCCGGCGCCCAGGGCGGCGAAGGCGCCGAAGTGGTGGGTCCACTTGGTCGGGGTCAGCGCGAGCACGGCGAACGCGACCACCGACGAGCCGATGAGGCGCTGCGACGGACCCAGCGCAGCCCCGGCGATCTTGTCGCGCCGCAGCAGCACGACGATGCAGACGCCGATGCCGAGCATGAGCAACAGCACCGGGAAGCGCCGGGCCAGGGAGCCGTCGGCCGCGGTGCCGAACAGCGACTGGTAGCGGACGACCTCCTGGAACCAGCTCCAGTTCGGCCCCATCAGCGTGCGCAGGCGGGTCGCCTCCCACACCGCGGCCCAGGTCTGGTCCCCGTAGATGGCCACCAGCACGATCAGCCCGGCCGCCGAGACCGGGGCGAGCACCGGCAGCCAGCCGCCGAAGCGCACGCGCTCGACCACCAGGCGCCACAGGGGCCTCGCGGCGGCGAGGAACGGGGCCACGGCGATGAAGCCGGTCGGCGTCGCGGCGACGGCGAACGCCGCGGCGAGCAGGCCCAGCGCCACCGGGGCGAGCCGCCGGGTGGCGACCCCGCGCTCGACCGCGCAGAACGCGAGCAGCGCGGAGATGACCACGACGGGCTCGGGTCGCAGTCCGTTGTTGTAGGGCAGCCAGAACGCGAGGAACACCATGGCCGCGGCCCACGCCGCCGCCCTCGACCGCCGGACCTGCTGGCCCAGGCGCGGCAGCATCTCGCGGCTGATGAGGATCCAGGACACGATCCCCATCAGCAGCGACGGCACGCGCAGCCACAGCACCGAGTCGTCGACCTTGATCCACAGCGCGTAGAGCTCGTAGAACCAGCCGAACGGCGCCTCGGGGACGTTGAACCACCGGTAGTAGTTGCCGATGTAGCCGGCCGACTCGCGCGCCCGCGCGATGCCGAGGATGTAGCCGTCGTCGGAGGTCTGGCTGCCGATCACCGCCCACACGGCGAGCACCGCGGTGACCACGACGTCACGCCCGGTGGGCCACCACCAGCCCTTGGGCGCCAGGCGCGGGGCGCGGCGCCCGGCGCGCACGTCGAGGGCGTGCAGTGCCCACACCCCGCCCGCCGCGGCGAGCACGGCGAGGAGTCCGGCCAGGATCTTCAGCGTCGTGGGCGAGGTCTCGAAGCGGGTGTCCGGCGTGATCGACACCGCGACGCCCGCCACGTCGTCCCGCGAGTCGTCGAGGTCGGAGTAGACGCCGACGACCTGCGGGCGGGCGTCGAACGGCAGCCGGATCTCCTGTCCGATACCGAGGTCGATCAGGGTCGACCCGGCGTCGGACGTGACCCGGATCGTGCAGTCGCCGGGCGGCACCTGTGCGGTGGCCATCGACTGCCCCAGGTCGCTGAGCACGAGCTGGCCGTTCTCGACCGTCAGCCGCATCCCGACCTGCGGGCCGTCCGGCGACAGCGGCGGGTAGGTCGAGACGACGGTGGCCGCGGGGCCGGTGCGCGCGTCGAGGTCCTGCACCGCGCGACACGGCACGGTGATGCTCATGGTCTCGGGCCGGTAGGCCACCAGCGGGGCGTCGACCGGACGGGTGCCGGTGGTCGCGCTCGGCCAGGTGATCGTCGTGGTGTCCTGCACGACCGGGAGCACCGGGAACAGCAGCGCGAGCACCGAGCCGAGCAGGCCCAGGCCGACGGCGAGCAGGCGCAGCCACCGCGGTCCGCGGGTGGGGCGCCCGCCGTCGGGGGTCTCGGAGACGTCCCCGGAGGATCCGTCACGGCCCGGGCGCGCCGGACCGACGGTCTGGTCCGAGGTCAGCACGCCGCGAGGCTAGTCCGGGCGTCGGAGGGCCCTGTGAGGTGTCCCGGCGTGGGGGACCGGGGCCGCTCCGCTCACCGACGGTGGAAGCGCTCGCGGCGCCCGAGACGGACCAGCGCGAGCCACTCGCGCAGGGCCGCCGGGTCCCGCCGCGAGACGAGGAAGTACCAGGCGAACCGCAGGTGCTCGATCGCGCCGAAGCGGCGCAGGCCCGGCTGCGCGAGCAGGTAGCCGCGGTTGCGGTAGGTGTAGTAGCGCTTGGTCGCGTCGCCCGGGTCCTGGGCGTGCAGGCGCCCGCCGAGCATCGGCCGGAACTCCGCCGACCCGTCGGGGTGCACGTAGGCCGTGGTCAGGCACGTGCCGTAGGGCAGCCCCGAGCGGGCGAGGCGCCGGTGCAGCTCGACCTCGTCGCCGCGGACGAACAGCCGCAGGTCCGGCACGCCGACGACGTCGAGCGTCGACGCCCGGAACAGCGCGCCGTTGAACAGGTGGGCGATGCCGGGCATCAGCTCGCCGCCGGTCCGTGCCGCGTAGTCGGCCAGCTCCGAGCGCCGCCGCATCCAGCGCAGCCCCCGGCGCAGCGGGAACGCGAGCCGCTCGGGGTCGGCCAGGTCGGCGATCACGGGCGACACCTCGGCCAGCCCGCGCCGGCGCGCGACGTCGAGCAGCGTCGCCAGCACGTGCTCGTCGGCGGGCCGGCCGTCGTCGTCGGCGAGCCAGAGCCAGTCGGTGCCGCGGGCGAGCGCGGTGAGCATCCCCAGCGCGTAGCCCCCGGCGCCGCCGAGGTTGTGGTGCGAGGGCAGGTAGGTGACGGGCAGCCCGCAGTTCTCGACGACCTCGCGCGTCGCGTCGTCCGGGCCGTTGTCGACGACGACGAGGTGGTCGGGCCGGCGGGTCTGCTCCGCGATCACCGCGAGCCCGTCGACCAGCAGCTCGGCGCGGTGGCGGGTGACGACGACGGCGGTGACCGTCTCGCTGTCGGCCGGCGTCCCGACGGTCGGTTCGCTCATCCGCCGGCCTCGGCGCCCTCGAGACGCCGCCGCGTCTCCGGGCTCAGGCCCTCGAAGATGTCGCGGCCCTTGTAGTGGCTGACGACGTCGCGCAGCGGCCCCTGCTCGCGGATGATCCCGCCGTCCATCCAGATCGCGGTGTCGCACAGCTCGACGAGGAACTCGTCGGAGTGCGAGGCGAACACGAGCATCCCGGAGCGGGAGACCAGGTCGCGCAGGCGGTCGCGGGCCTTCTCGAGGAACGCCGCGTCCACCGCGCCGATGCCCTCGTCGAGGATGAGGATCTCGGGGTCGATCGACGTGACGACGCCCAGCGCGAGCCGGACGCGCATGCCCGTCGAGTACGTGCGCAGCGGCATGTCGAGGTAGTCGCCGAGCTCGGTGAACTCGGCGATCTCGTCGACCCGGCGCTCCATCTCGCGGCGGTTCATCCCGAGGAAGAGCCCGCGGATGAGGATGTTCTCGTAGCCGGAGATCTCGGGGTCCATGCCGACGGCCAGGTCGAACACGGGGGCCACGCGGCCGCGGATGCTCGCCCGGCCGCGCGTCGGCTCGTAGATGCCCGCGAGCAGGCGCAGCAGCGTCGACTTGCCCGCCCCGTTGTGCCCGACGAGCCCGACCCGGTCGCCCTGGCGCAACGTCAGGTCGACGTCGCGCAGCGCCTCCACCACCGGCACCTTCTGCGCGCTGATCCGGCCGCCGGCGCGGCCGAGCACGGACTTCTTCAGCGACCGGTTCTTGGCGTCGAAGATCGGGAACTCGACGCAGGCCCCGCGGACCTCGATGCTGACCATCAGATCTCTCTCATGGGTCGGCTCACACCCAGTACGCGACGCGGGAGCGGTAGTTGCGCAGCGCCACGAGCGCCAGCGCCCACCCGACCACGGTGATGGCCCCGACGACCGCCCAGTGCGTCCAGCCCTGCGCCTGGCCCACGAGGGGTGCCCGGAAGATCTCGATGAAGTGGTAGAAGGGGTTGAGCTTGGCCAGCTGCTCGATGACCGCCTTGATGCTGCCCGGCTCGCCGCCGCGCAGCAGGTCCGGCGTCCAGATGATCGGCGTCATCGTGAAGAACAGCTGCATGAAGCTGGAGACCACCGGCGGGATGTCGCGGAAGCGCGCCGAGATGATGCCGAACAGCAGCGTCACCCACAGCCCGTTGACGACGATGAGCACGAACGCCGGGATCGCGAGCAGCGCCCACCAGCTCAGACCGGGGTGCAGGATCCCCGGGACGGCGTCGGTGCCGGGCACGACCGCGATCATCCGGTACGGCTCGTCGAGCTGCCCGAAGAAGATCGCCAGCACGACGACGTAGACGACGACGTTGTGCGCGAAGAACAGGATCTGGCGCCACACCGTGCGGAAGACGTAGATCATCAGCGGCGCCGGCAGGAAGCGGATGAGCCCCTCGTTGGCGATGAAGGTCTCGGTGCCCTCCAGCACGCAGGCGCTGATGAAGTACCAGATCATGAAGCCGACGGTCACGTACGGCATGAACGTGCCGATCGGCTGGCCGAAGAGCTGGGAGTACAGGCCGCCGAGCGCCGCCGCCGTCACGGCCATGCTGATGGTGATCCACAGCGGGCCGATCACGGAGCGGCGGTAGCGCTGCTTGATGTCCTGCCAGCCCAGGTGGCCCCACAGCTCGCGCTGCGCCACGGCCTGGCGGATGTCCCCGAACGCACGTCCCCAGCTGCGCGGGGACGGCGCGAGCTCCTCGGACGCCGGCTCGTCGGCGTCCTGGCGCGCGAGTGCGGGGACGGCCACGTCGCGTGAGCGTACCTGCGCGGGGGGTGGGCGCCCGCCCCCCACGGCGGCCGGGTCGGGCGTCAGAGGTACTGGCCGGTCGTGCCGCCGCCGGCGGTGCTCGACGGCCCGCTGGGCAGGCCGCGGCGCATGTGCTCGAGCTGTACGCGGGCGGCCATCTGCTGCGCCACCAGCGCGGTCTGGATGCCGTGGAACAGCCCCTCGAGCCAACCGACGAGCTGGGCCTGGGCGATCCGCAGCTCGCCCGCCGACGGCGCCACCTCGGCGGTGAACGGCTCGACGAGGCGCTCGAGCTCCGCGCGCAGCTCGGGCGCCAGCGCCGTCTCGAGCTCCCGCAGGGACGACGCGTGGATCTCGCGCAGCCGCCCGCGGCTGGCGTCGTCGAGGTCGGTGCCACGGACCTCCTCGAGCAGCTGCTTGATCATCATGCCGATGCGCATGACCTTGGCGGGCTCCTCGACGGCGTCGGAGATGTCCTCGCGCTCGGCGGAGGCCGCGTCCCCGCCGTCCCCGCCGCCGTCGCCACGGCCCTCGCCGCCGCGCTGCCCGTCGTCGGGCCCGTGGCCGGGGACCCGCACGGTGCCCACGGGCTGGCCGTCGGGGCCGACGACCATGACCTGGTCGCCGGGTACGGGGGAACGGTCGTCGGATGCCTCGCTCATGCCCTCCATCCTCCACCTGTCGGTGAGCGGCGTCCGCCCGGCGCCCCGCGGCGTCGCCTGGGCTGGCCACCGTCGCTGCCCGGCGGGTCGCTCCGTACGCTCCGGTGGCGTGTCGTTCGACGTCGCCCGGGTCCGCGGCCTCGTGCCGGCCCTGGGCGACGGATGGGCGCACCTCGACGGGCCCACCGGGATGCAGGTCCCCGAGCAGGTGGCCACCGCGGTGTCGTCGGCGCTGCGCGCGCCCGTGTCCCGCCCCGGCGGCGTGTTCCCGGCCTCCCAGCGCGGCGGCGCCATCGTCGAGGCCGCGCGCCGGGCGGTGGCCGACCTCGTGGGCGCCGACCCCAAGGGCGTGGTCCTCGGCCCCGGACCCGCGGCGTTGATCGAGCGGCTCGCCGACGCCCTCGGCAGCGACTGGGCCCTGGGCGACGAGGTGGTGGTCTCGCGTCTCGACGACCTCGCCAACGTCGCCCCGTGGGAGCGCGCCGCACGCCGCGCGGGCGGGCGGGTGCGCACCGCCGAGATCGACGTCGAGACCTGCGAGCTGCCCAGCTGGCAGTTCGACGAGCTGCTGGGCGAGCGCACCCGCGTCGTCGCCGTCACCGCCGCGTGCCCGGCGATCGGGGTGCGCACCGAGGTCGCGGCGATCGCGCGCAAGGTGCACGCCCTGCCGCACCGGGGCACCGGGGTCGAGCCGCTGATGGTCGTCGACGCCAGCGCCGCGGCGCCGTACCTGCCGCTGGACCTGGAGACCATGGGCGCCGACGTCATGGTGCTCTCGGCCGCGGCGTGGGGCGGGCCGCCGGTGGGCGCGCTGGTGTTCCGCACGCCCGACCTGCTCGACCGTCTGCCCGCGGCCTCGCTCGACTCCTCGGCGCGCGGACCCGAGCGCCTCGAGGTCGACGACGCCCCGTGGGCGCTGCTCGCGGGCCTGGTCGCGTCGGTCGACTACCTCGCCGACCTCGACGACGCCGCCTACGGCCCGCGCCGCGACCGGGTGCTGACCTCGATGAGCTCGGTGCGCTCGCACCAGGACGAGCTCACGGCCTACCTCGTCTCCGAGCTGCGCTTCCTGCCCGGGGTCATGGTCATCGGCGACCCGCCGCGCCGGATCCCGGTCGTCGCGTTCACCGTCGCCGGGCGCACCGCGCGCGAGGTCGCCGAGCGCGTCGCCGAGCACGGCGTCTGCGTGGTCACCGACACCGGCGACACCGGGGCCCTCGAGGTCCTCGGCGGCGCCGAGGTGGGCGGCGTCGTGCGCGTGGGCCTCGCGCACTACACGACGCGCGCGGAGATCGACTCGCTGGTCGACGCCCTGGCGCGGCTGTAGGGCTCAGGCCTGCAGGACCCCGTCCTCGTCGCGCACGACCAGCACGAGCTTGCCGACGACGCCACCCTCGTCGAGCGCCGCGTGGGCGCGTGCGGCCTCGGCGACCGGGACGTACTCGTGGACCACCGGCCGGATGCGGCCCTGGCCCACGAGCGGCCAGAGATCCTGGCGCACGCTGGCGACGATCGCGCCCTTGCCGTCGGGGCCCTCGACCGGCCGCCCGCGCAGCGTGGTGGCGCCGACCGAGAGTCGCCGGGCCAGCAGCGTCCCCAGGTTGATCTCGGTCTTCGCGCCGCCCATCAGCCCGATGATCACCAGCCGGCCGCCGGTGGCCAGCGACGCCAGGTTGGCCTTGAGCTGCGAGGCCCCCATGTTGTCGAGGATGACGTCGACGCCGCGGTCGTCGGTGGCGCTGGCGACCTCGCTGGGCAGGTCGTCGTGGTAGTCGATGGCGACGTCGGCGCCGAGGTCGAGGCAGGTCTGCAGGCGCTCGGGCGAGCCGGCGGTGGCCAGCACGCGCGCGCCGAGGGCCTTGCCGACCTGGATCGCGTGCGTCCCGATGCCCCCGGACCCGCCGTGCACGAGCAGCGTCTCCCCGGGGCGCAGGTGGCCGGTCATGGCGAGGTTCGACCAGACCGTGCACGCGACCTCCGGGAGCCCGCCCGCGTCGGTCAGCGAGACGCCCTCCGGTACCGGCAGCAGCTGCGGCACCGGCACGACGACCTTCTCGGCGTAACCGCCGCCGGACAGCAGCGCGCAGACCGTGTCGCCCACCTCCCACCCGCTGACCCCGGGCCCGAGCGCGGCGATCCGCCCGGAGCACTCCAGTCCCGGGATCTCCGACGCCCCGGGCGGCGGCGGGTAGTTGCCCTGGCGCTGCAGGACGTCGGCGCGGTTGACCGCCGAGGCGACCACGTCGACGACGACCTCGCCCGGGCCGGGCTCCGGGTCGGGGTGCTCGACCCATTCGAGGACCTCGGGGCCGCCGGGCTCGCGGATGCTGATCGCGTACACGCCGCGGGACGCTAGCGGGCGAGCGCCGCCCGCCGCGTCCCGTACCGCGGGTACGTCCGTCGCAGTACCCTGACCGGATGGCCGAGCAGGAGCCGCGCTGGCTCGACCCCGCCGAGTGGCACGCGTGGCGCAACTACATCGCCGGGCAGGCCCTCCTCGCGGGCCGCCTCAACCGGGAGCTGTCCGACGCCCACGGGCTGTCCCTCGCCGACTACGAGATCCTCGTACGGCTCTCCGAGAAGCAGGACCACCGGATGCGGATGAGCCTGCTCGCCGACGAGGTCGTCGCGTCGAAGTCCCGGCTGTCCCACCAGGTGTCGCGTCTCGAGGCGGCCGGTCTCGTGCGCCGCGAGCTCTGTCCCTCCGACGGTCGCGGCGTCTTCGCCGTGCTCACCGACCACGGCTTCCAGGTGCTCCAGCGCGCCGCACCCGACCACCTCGAGGGCGTGCGCGCCCACTTCGTCGACCTGCTCGACGACCACGAGCGCAAGGTCATCGGCGACGTCTTCGAGCGGGTCCAGACCAAGCTGCGCGCCGACTCCTGACGCCCCTACCCTGGCCCGCGGAAGCGTGGCAGAGCGGCCGATTGCATCCGCCTTGAAAGCGGACGTCACGAGAGTGACCGGGGGTTCGAATCCCTCCGCTTCCGCAGGTGAGAGCCGGTACGAAACGATCTTCACGGCTCGTCGGTGATCCAGTGACAGCGGTCGATGCCAGCAACGGGTCACTCCTCGGGCTGGTCGTCGTTGGGTGTGCCGAGCTGGTCGTCGAGCAGGCCGAGGGCCTCGCGCTGGCTGTCGAGGCTGACGTGCCCGCAGACGTTCATGGTCATCTCGATGACCGAGTGGCCGACGATCTCCATGACGATCCGGGGGTTCGCCCCGAGCGAGAGCAGCAGCGTCACGCAGGTGTGGCGCATGTCGTGGAGGCGGACCCGGCGGAAGCCGTGCTTGGCGCACAGGTCCACGAACAGCCGGGAGACGTAGGACGGCTCGAGCGGCGTCCCGACGCCGGTGGTGAACACGTACTCGGTGTCCTGCCACCGCAGCGGGCCCGCGTTGGCCCGTTCCTGGCGTGCCGATCGCCGTGGATGCGCAGCACGTGGACGCAGATCGGCGGCAGCGGCACCGTCCGCGTCGAGCGTCGCGTCTTCGTCGGTAGCTCGCGGAGCTCGCCCTCGACGCGCTGGAGCCCGCGCGTG
>Ga0196958_10000348_pt1 | contig 15088 bp, 16 predicted proteins | sample S1v_10metaG_FD_148654 | JGI IMG/M metagenome (GOLD analysis project Ga0196958, IMG submission 148654) | Soil microbial communities from Anza Borrego desert, Southern California, United States - S1+v_10 | ecosystem: Environmental > Terrestrial > Soil > Desert | place: USA: California | collected...
CGCACGGGGCCGACGAGGAGCGCCTCGGCTGAGCGACGAGAGAACCCTCTCGACGCGGGGCGCCCCGGTGCCCGAGGCTCGGCCCGTGTCCGAGCGTCTCCTCGCGTTCTTCGTCGCCGCGATCGTCTTCATCGCGGTCCCCGGGCCCAGCGTCGTGTTCGCGATCGGGCGCGCGCTCGTGGCCGGTCGGCGCCGCGCGCTGTGGTCGGTGGTCGGCAACACCGCCGGCGTCGGGCTGCAGGTGCTCGCCGTCGCCGCCGGTCTCGGGGCGGTGCTCGAGCGCTCGGCCGTCGCGTTCACCGTCGTCAAGCTCGCCGGCGCGGCCTACCTCGTCGCCCTGGGCGTGACCGCGATCCGGCACCGCCACCGCGCCGCCGCCGCCCTGACGACCCCCGACCCCGCGGCCCTGCCCGGCTGGCGACGCTGCCTCGTGGACGGCGTCGTCGTCGGGGCCCTCAACCCCAAGAGCGCGCTGTTCTTCGTCGCGTTCCTGCCGCAGTTCGCCGACCCGGCCGGGCCGATCGGCACGCAGATCCTCGTGCTCGGCCTGGTCGTCGTCGGGATCGGGCTGGTGCTCGACAGCGTCTGGGCCATCTCGGCGGGCACGGCACGCGCGTGGTTCGCCCGCTCCCCCCGGCGTCTGGCCACCCTCGGCGGGGCCGGAGGCGTGACGATGCTCGGGCTGGGCGTCGGGCTGGCGACGACCTCCCGCGCGTCGGGCTGACCTCGCGGCGATCCCCGCTCGCCGTGACCGCCAGGACACGTCGTCACGGGTCGCCGCACGTCCTCGTCACCCGCGTGGCGGTTCCTCGCCCACATCCCGGACCGGCGGTGTTCACCGTCGACCCGAGCACCGGCACGCCGGGTCGCTCGTCGGACCGGGTCGCGCGGCGGGTGGCGGCAGCGCCGTCGTCGTGTTCCACCGACCGCGGGCCGCGTCCCGCTGCGTGGTCGCCGCGGTGACGGCGGGTCCGCTTGCGAGGCGTTACCCCTGGTTGGAAGCTCGTCACGTGAGTGAGCGCGTGACCCCCCTGGAGCTCGACGACCTCGGCGTCGCCACGTCCCTTCCCCGCCCCGGCGGCAAGGACCAGATCCTCGGCGTCCCCTACCGGCCCGTCCAGTTCCTCGACGACGACCTGCCCAGTGCCCTCGAGCGCGCGGCGAGGTGGCTGCGCGAGGTCGAGCAGTGGCTCGGCGAGGCGCCGGACGTGATCGCCGTCCACCTCGACCACGACGAGACCCAGGGCTCCCCGTACTTCGACCTGACGATCCTGTGCAACGAGGAGGACCTGGCCGGGGCGCCGATCGCCGTGCGCGAGCGCGACTCCCGGACACCGTCGCGGCCCGCCTGAGCGCGGACCCCGTCACCCGGCGCGGTGGTCCGCGACGGTTTCGCCGAACACGAGGTATCCCATACCAGGGGTAACTGTTACCTTCGGTCCACTACAGACCGGAGGGAGTCTTCCCATGGGTGTCGTGCGGTCGATGCGCAGGCAAGCGCAGCACGCCGACTACGGGTTCTTCGGACCCGACTCGGTGACCTGGAAGGTGTGGTCGTACCCGACCTCACTGGCGCTGGGCTTCCTGCGCGCCGTGGTCGTCGAGGAGCTCGACCCGTTCCTCGTGGCCTCGGTCGACCAGTCCGGGCAGGTCAAGGCCCGGCCCCGGCTGCGCTACGACCGCACGATGCAGTACTTCGCGACGGTCAAGTTCGGCGACACCGCCTCGGTCCTCGCGGCCGCGGACACGCTGATGAAGATCCACGCGAGGGCGGTCGGCACCGACCCGGTCACCGGGCGCGAGTACGACGCCAACGATCCCGACTCGCAGTTGTGGATCCACCTCACGGCGTGGCACTCGATCCTCTACACCTACGAGGTGTTCGGGCCGGGCAAGCTCTCCGCCGCCGAGGAGGAGCAGTACTGGGACGAGTGCGCGCGGGCCGCGGAGTTCCAGACGATCGACCCCGCCGACGTGCCGCGCACCCGCGAGGGCATCCGGGCCTACTTCGAGGCCTACCGGCCGCGGCTGATCGCGTCCGAGATCGCCCAGAGCATGATGGACTTCCTGCTCGACGCCGACGCGATCGTGCTGCCGCCGCAGCTCCCGGCACCGTTGCGCCGACTGTTCACGGTCGTCACCCGACACGCGGTGATCGCGACGCTGCCCCGGTGGATGCGCCGCCTCGGCGGGACGCCGCAGCCGGCCGTCGTCGACGCCCTCGCGGTGGCCGTGACCCGGCCGGTGATCCGGCTGCTCGCGGCCAGCACGCGCCTGCAGCTCGCCGTGCTGCGGGTCGCGTCGCCCCGCACGGTGCCGGTGCTGGAGCCGGTGCTGCGTGGCACCCCCCCGGTACGGCCGGTGGTCTCCACGCCGGCCGAGGCCTACGCCGCGCACGGCCCGACGCCCCGTGAGCAGTACCGGGCGCTGCTCGCCGCTCGCGCCCGGGCACAGGGGCCGGCGCCCTACCCGCCCGCCCACCGGGAGCCCCTGCTCGACTTCGCCTGACCGTCACCCGAGGGCGGCGAGCTTGCCCTCGAGCAGGGCGCGCTCGCGCTCGTTGCGGCAGCGGGCGACGGCCCGCGCGAACTCCGCGCGCGCCTCGTCGGCGCGCCCGAGGCGCGTGAGCAGCTCGCCCCGGACGCTCGGCAGCAGGTGCGAGCCGGCCAGGACGTCCGCGCCGGCCAGCTCGTCGACGATCGGCAGCGCGGCCGCCGGCCCGTCGGCCATGGACACCGCCACCGCGCGGTTGAGGTCGACGACCGGGGACGGCGCGAGGCGCCCGAGCGCTTCGTAGAGCAGGACGATCCGGGACCAGTCCGTCGTCTCCATCGAGTCGGCGACGGCGTGGCACGCGGCGATCGCGGCCTGCAGGCCGTAGTAGCCGAGGCCCCGCCCGGCCTGCTCGGCGCGGGCCAGCGCGGCGCGGCCCCGCCGGATCGCGCTGCGGTCCCAGCGGCGGCGGTCCTGGTCCTCGAGCAGGACCGGCTCGCCGTCGGGACCGGTGCGGGCGGGGAAGCGGGCCGCGGTCAGCTCGAGGAGCGCCAGCAGGGCGTGGACCTCGGGCTCGTCGGGCGCCAGCCGCGCCAGCACCCGCGCGAGCCGCTGGGCCTCGCCCGCGAGGTCGAGGCGCAGCAGCCGGTCGCCCGAGGTGGCCGACGACCCCTCGGTGAAGATCAGGTAGACGACGCTGAGGACGGTGCCGAGGCGCTCGGGCCGCTCGGGGGCCGGCGGCACCACGAACGGCACCCGGGCCGCCGCGAGCGTCTTCTTGGCGCGGGTGATCCGGGCCTGCACGGTGGCCGTGGGGACGAGGAACGCCCGGGCGATCTCGTCGCTGGTCAGACCGCCGACCACCCGCAGCGTGAGCGCCACCCGCGCCTCGCGCGGGAGCACCGGGTGGCACGAGACGAAGATCAGCGCGAGGACGTCGTCGTCGATCTGGTCGGGGTCCCACAGCACGTCCTCGTCGGCCCGAGGCACCGGGGCGGGCGCGCTCCCGGTGACCGCGCCGCCCTCGCCCAGGTCGCGGGCGAGGGCGGCGTACCGGTCGTCGAGGGCGGAGCGCCGGCGGAAGGCGTCGATCGCGCGGCGGCGGCCCGTCGTGAGCAGCCACCCGGCCGGGTGCTTCGGCACACCGTCGCGCGGCCAGGTCACGAGGGCCTCGGCGAGCGCCTCCTGCGCGAGGTCCTCGGCCAGCGCGAAGTCGCCGGTGTAGCGCGCGAGCGCACCGACGATGCGCGCGGAGTCGATCCGCCAGACGGCGGCGACGGCCTCACGGCCGGTGGACTCGCCCATCTCCGTGACCGCCCGTCTCCGTGACCGCTCAGAGCTGGCCGGTGGCCTCGCGCCACGCCCGCTCCCTCTGGATCCACTCGTTGTCCTGCGGGAACTCGTCGATCGAGGGCACCCGGCGGATCTCGGTCTTGAAGCCCTTGCCGTGGCCGGGCATCCGCTTGGCCCACTCCACGGCCTCCTCCTTCGAGGAGACGTTCAGGATGTAGAAGCCGCCGAAGAGCTCGTGGGTCTCGCCGTACGGGCCGTCCGTGACGACGGGCGGCTCCGAGGAGTGGTCCACCACGACGGTCTCGGCGGCGTCGTCCAGCCCCTCGGCGGCGAGCAGCACGCCGGCGCGGATCAACTCGTCGTTGAACCGGCCCATGGTCTCGAGCATCTCGTCCATGTCGACGTTCTCGAGCGACGCCCAGCCCTCGTCGGTGGCCCGCATGATCAGCATGTACTTCATCGCGTCTCTCCCTGGCTCGTCAGGGTCCTCGTCGGACCCTCTCACCCCCGGGTCGAGCGGCGGTGCACGCGGATCGACACGGCGCCCGGGAAATCTTGCGCGGCGTGCTGTCGCACGCGGACGGGCACCTACCGGGAACGCTCGTCGACGCGCAGAGGAGCGAGGCATGTCCGAGCCCGAGCACACCGGGGTCGCGTCGACCCCGGGCACCGAGCCGTCGCCCGGGGTGCTGCGCCGGGCCATCGGGGCGTCGGCCATCGGCAACGCCGCCGAGTGGTTCGACTACGGCGTCTACGCCTACGTCGCCACCGAGATCGGCGCGAACTTCTTCCCCGGGGAGTACGAGACGCTCTCGGCGCTGCTCGTGTTCGCGGTGTCGTTCGTCCTGCGGCCCCTGGGCGGCATCTTCTGGGGCTGCGTCGGTGACCGCCGCGGACGCCGCTTCGTCCTCACCTTGACGATCTTCCTGGTCACGGCGGCCACGGTCCTCATCGGCCTGTTGCCGACCGCGGAGTCGGTCGGGGTGCTCGCGCCGATCCTGCTGGTGCTGCTGCGCATGGTGCAGGGGTTCTCCACCGGCGGTGAGTACGGCGGCGCGGCCACCTTCATGGCCGAGTACGCGCCGGATCGCCGCCGCGGCTTCTACGGCAGCTTCCTCGAGGTCGGCACGATCTCGGGGTTCACCCTGGCGATCGTCGTCGTCGCGGTCACCGAGCAGGTCGTCGGCAGCGAGGCCATGACCGCGTGGGGCTGGCGCATCCCGTTCCTCGTGGCCGCCCCGCTCGGGCTGGTCGGCTTCTACCTGCGCCGGCGGCTGGAGGACACGCCGGTCTTCCGCGAGCTCGAGGCCGAGGACGGGCTCGAGAGCAGCGCCACGGCCGGGCTGCGGACCCTGCTGCGCGACCACCGGCGCCCCCTGCTGGCGCTCGCCGGTCTGACGATCGCGCTCAACGTCGCGAACTACACGCTGCTGGCGTACACCCCGACCTACCTCCAGGAGACGCTGGGCATGACCTCGGTGTCCACCGACGTCCTGCTCGCCGTCGGGCAGGCCGCCATGATCGTCTTCCTGCCGCTGGCGGGACTCGCGTCGGACCGGGTCGGGCGCAAGCCGGTGTGGTGGGTCTCGCTGGTGGGTCTGTTCGTCCTGGCCGTCCCGATGTACCTGCTCATGGCGCAGGGCTTCGTCGGCGCGATCGTCGGGTTCGCCGTGCTCGGCCTGGTCTACGTCCTGCAACTGGGCACGATCTCGGCGATGTTCCCCGCGATGTTCCCCACCCACGTGCGCTACGCAGGGTTCGCGACGTCCTACAACGTGGCCACGGCGCTCTTCGGCGGCACCGCGCCGGCGATCAACGAGGGTCTGGTCACCGCCACCGGGAGCGACCTCGTCCCCGCCTACTCGATGATGGTCGCCTTCGTCGTCGGCATGATCGCGCTGCTGTTCACCCCGGAGACGCGCGGCGCGTCCCTGCGCGGCCGCGAGGTGCCACGGGCGGCGCCCGCGAGGTGATCTCTCCTCGTCGTCGTCCGGACGTGTGCCGTTGCTCACGCGACGTTTAGAGTCCGTGGAGTGCACATCGCCGCCCGGGAGCTGCTCCGCGTGGCTCCCGGCGCCGTCGCCGTCACGTCCGGCGCCGACCACGTCCTCGAGGCGCTGAGCGCACACGGCGCGCCGCTGCTGGGCGGTCCGGTCCGGGTCGGGCAGCCGCTGCGCGGCGCCGTCCCCGCGGAGATCCTCGACGCCCTCGACACCGCCCGCCGTACGGGCGAGCCCACCGCCGTCGCCGGCGTGCGCTGCGCACCCCTGGGCGACGCCGGCCTGCTCGTGCGCGTCGACGGCGAGGACGACCGGGACCGCGCCCGAGCCGCCGGCTTCCAACAGCTCACCGAGCAGCTCTCCTCGGCCGCCACGCCCGAGGAGATCGGCCGGTTGACCGCCACCACCGCCGCGGCGCTGATCGGCGCCGACGCGTGTGCCGCCTACAGCCGGATCGACGGCTCCGACGTGCTGGAGGCGCTGCACCACCGCGGATGGCCCGGCGGGACCCCGCGACGCTTCGCGGAGGTGCCGCTGCACCGCGGGCGGCCGATGTCGGACGCGGTCCTCACCGGCGAGCCGATCTGGCTGGAGGACGCCGAGCAGTGGCGCGCGCGCTACCCGGAGATGGCGCCGATCGGTGTCAGCGAGGGCCACCAGGCCTGCGCCTGCCTGCCGCTGCGCGTCGAGGACCGCGACCTCGGGGCCGTGGTCTTCAGCTTCTACCGGCCCCGCGCCTTCGACCCCGACGAGCGCGAGTTCCTCGTCGCCGTCTCCGCCCTGTGCGCCCAGGCGCTCGACCGCGCCCGGCTCTACGCGGCCGAGCACGCGGCGCGCGCCGCGGCCGAGCGCGAGCGCGACCGCATGGCGTTCCTGGCGCAGGCGAGCCGGCTGATGGAGGCGCCGCTGTCGGTCGAGGAGCGGCTGCGTCAGCTCGCGGACCTCGCCGTCAAGGGCATCGCCGACTGGTCCGCGGTCCACCTCGTGCGCGGGTCCCGCGTCGAGCAGGTCACCGTGGCGCACCTGGACCCGGCCAAGGTCGCGTTCGTCGAGCAGCTCGAGCGTCGGTACCCGCCGGACCCCGACGCCCCGGGCGGCGCGTTCGCGGTGGCCCGCACCGGGGTGCCGGTCGTCCTCCCGGAGGTGCCCGACGAGCTGCTCGTCGAGTCCGCCGTCGACGCCACCCACCTCGAGCTCATCCGGGCGATCGGGATGCGCTCGGCCATCGTCGTGCCGCTGCTGGTGCGCGGGCGCAGCCTGGGCGCGCTGACGCTGGTGCAGGCCGAGTCCGCGGAGCGGTTCACCGACGAGGACCTGACGTTCGTCGGGCAGCTCGCGGCCACCGCCGCGCTCGCGATCGACAACGCCGCGCTCTACGAGCAGCAGCGCATGGTCTCGCGCACGCTGCAGACGGCACTGCTCCCGAGCGAGCTGCCCGAGGTCCCCGGCGTGTCGTGCGCCGGGCGCTACCGACCGCCGAGCCCCGACCTCACCGGGGTGTACGTCGGCGGCGACCTCTACGACGTCCACGAGGACCCCGAGCACGGGCGGTGGGCGCTCACGGTGGCCGACGTCTGCGGCAAGGGCCCGCAGGCCGCCGCGCTCACCGCGCTCATCCGGCACACCGTGCACGCCGAGGTGCGCCACGGGCTCGGGCCGGCGGAGGTCGTGCGGCGCGTCAACGGCGCGGTGATGCGCCACCATCGCCAGGCGCGCGCCCGCTTCGCGACGCTGGCGCACGCGGCGATGACGGTGGAGCCCGACGCGGTGACGATCCGCCTGGTGAACGGCGGGCACCCGCCGGGGCTCGTCCTGCGCGGCGACCGCGTCGAGTGGATCGAGGTGCCCGGCCGGCTCGTCGGGGTCTTCGCCGACGTCGACCTCGCCGAGGTCGTGGTCCGCCTCGCCCCCGGCGACGCCCTGCTGCTCTACACCGACGGCGTCATCGAGGCCCGCGGCCCGGAGGGCTGGTACGGCGCGGACCGTCTCGCGACCCTGGTCTCGTCCCTCGCCGGGGCGTCGGCCGACGCGATCGCCGACGGCGTCCTCGCCGCGGTGTCGGACTTCCAGGGCGGCCGGCTGCGCGACGACGTCGCGCTGCTGGTGGTCCGCGCGGAGTGCTCCTCGCTCAGGGCGTGAGCACCACCTTCTCGCAGTGGTCCTCCTTCTCCACGAACTTGCGGTAGCCCTCCGGGGCGTCCTCCAGCGACATCCGGTGGGTGATCACGAAGGTCGGGTCGATGTCGCCGTCGCGGATGTGCTCGAGCAGCTTGGGCATGTAGCGGTGCACGTGGCACTGACCGGCGCGCAGCGTCAGGAACCGGTTCATCAGCGCACCCATCGGGAACTTGTCGGTGAGCCCCGAGTACACCCCGATCACCGACACGATCCCACCGTTCGCGCAGGTCATGAGGGCCTCACGCAGCGCGTGCGGGCGCTCGGTCTCGAGCATCGCGGCCTGCTTGGCCCGGTCATAGGCGTGCACGGCGGTGCTGGAGTGGTGGCCCTCCATGCCCACGGCGTCGATGCACTTGTCCGGACCGCGGCCGCCGGTCATCTCCCTGAGCGCCTCGGGCACCGACACCTGTTCGTAGTTCAGGGTCTCCGCGCCCGTGTGCCGGCGGGCCAGCTCGAGCCGGTCGTCGAACCGGTCGATGACGATCACCCGCTCGGCCCCGAGCAGGAAGGCGCTGGCCACGGCGAACTGTCCGACCGGCCCGGCGCCCCAGACCGCGACGACGTCCCCGGCGGTCACCTCGGCCATGTCCGCGCCCATGTAGCCGGTGGGGAAGATGTCGGACAGGAAGAGCACCTGCTCGTCGGGCATGTCGTCGACCTTGAGCGGCCCGAAGTCCGCGAACGGCACCCGCGCGTACTCGGCCTGGCCGCCGGCGAAGCCGCCGAGCATGTGCGGGAAGCCGAACAGCCCCGCCGGCGAGTGACCCATCAGCTTCTCGGCGATGCCCGCGTTGGGGTTGGAGTTCTCGCACAGCGAGGTCAAGCCCCGCTCGCAGGCCCCGCAGGCCCCGCAGGCGATGGGGAACGGGACGACCACGCGGTCGCCCACCGCCAGGTTCTGCACGCCCGGCCCGACCTCGACGACCTCGCCCATGAACTCGTGGCCGAGGATGTCGCCCTTGCGCATGGTCGGGATGAAGCCGTTGTAGAGGTGCAGGTCCGAGCCGCAGATGGCCGTCGACGTGATCTTCACGATCGCGTCCCGGCTGTTCAGGATCTGCGGGTCGGGGACGGTCTCGACCGACACCGACTGCTTGCCGGTCCAGCAGGTCGCGCGCATTCGTCTGTCTCCTATCGCAGCGGCTGTGCGGGCCGCTGGGCGACCTGCTGGCGGGTGCTCTGGCCGGTCGGGCTGCCCTCGGAGCGGACGATCTCGCCGACCTCGAGGATCTGCTTGAAGCGGCGCAGGTCGTCCCGCAGCTGCTGGTTGGGCTCCTCGCCGAGGAGCTTCGCGACGGCCCGGCCGGCACGGCCGCCGGGCGGCCGGTAGCGCAGGTCGACGTGGATCTCCGTGCCGCGCCCGCCGGGGGCGGCGCGGAACCGGACCGAGCCCTCGTTGTCCACGTCGGCGTCGCCGACCGAGCGCCAGGAGATCTGCTCGCCGGGCCGGTCCGCGGTGATCTGGGCGTCCCACTGCACGGCCTTGCCGGCCGGGCCCTCGGCCACCCAGTGGGAGCGCTGCTCGGAGTCCGCGCGCACCGAGCGCAGGTGCGCCATGTACTCGGGCAGGCGCTCGAGGTCGCGCCACTGCCGGTACGCCTCGTCCGGCGCCTTGTTGACCGTGATCGACGCCGAGGCGGACAGGGAGCCGTCGTCGGTCGCGTCGCCGCCGAGCCGGAGCGCGGCGACGAGGTCGGCGACGCCCACGCCGGTGAGCGCCGCCAGGGTGATCGCGATGCGGGTGCGGTCGAGGCCCTTCGCACGGGCCGCGGCCACGAACAGGCTGACGTCCAGGACGTCGCCGGCCACGCGGCTCCAGACCCAGCCGCGCGGCTGGGACGAGGCGAGGATGCCGCTGCCCTGCACGATCTCCCGCACACCGAGCAGGCGCTGCGACGTCTGTACGACCGGGCTGCTGCCCTGGACGCCGATCAGGCGCGAGAGCCCGTCCGGGGTCACGACCTGCGCGGTCCCCAACGCGAGGCTGAACACCCCGAGCGCGGTCGAGAGCCTCGATCCGCCCTGCCCGTCACGTCGTCCTCGTGGCACCGACGTCACCTCCACCGGCCGTCCCTGTGTGCGGCGCGGCAGGGGGTGCACCGCGTGACGGCACGGTGTTGCCGGTCACCGGCCGGCGGTAAACCCTCGCTGGGTGCCCCGGTGCCCCGGTGCCGCGGTGCGCAGCGAGAGCGGGACCAGCGTCGTCGATGGCCGCCCGCCGCGGCCAGCTCGGCCTTCTCCGCGCTCGTCAGACCCGGCTGCAGCCCCCTGGTCGATGCGGTCCTGCCGATCCACGTGTAGATCGACTACGCGCTGATCCCCGCGCCCCGTCGACGACCGGCCGTCCGGCCTCGACCACGTCCAGGACCTTGCGCCGGAACCCCTGCGGATAACCACGCCTGCCCACGCACCCCTCCCTCGGGGTCACGCGACCATGATCCCAGCTACTCGACTCCACCGACCCGGAGCGGACCATCCCCGGGCTCGTGCCGGGTCAGGCCTGAGTTGGGCCGGCGCGGGCCGGGTACCGGCTGGGCGTGCAGACGTTCCTGCCGTACCCGGACTTCGCGGCGACGGCCGCGGTGCTCGACCCGGGTCGGCTGGGCAAGCAAAGGGTCGAGGTGCTGCAGGTCCTGCGAGGTCTGACGGTGCCCGGGTACGGCTGGCGGCACCACCCCGCGGTCAAGATGTGGGCCGGGTACGAGGAGGCCCTGGTCCGGTACGGGCTGGAAATCTGCCGGGTGTGGAGCGCACTGGGTTACGCCGACACCTGCGCCACCTCGCTGACCACCGAACTGGCGAGCCGGTGCGGCGTGTCGCCGGTACGGGGGCAGCCGGAGCTCGCGCTAACCGGCGACCTCCCGCCCTGGCTAGGGGACCCGGCGCTGCACCTCAGCCACCGGGCGGCGCTGCTGCGCAAGGACCCGGGACGCTACGGTCCGGAATTCGACGCGGTGCCCGACGACCTGCCGTACGTCTGGCCGGCCTCGGACCGGGCTCCGGCATGCCTACCCGTCCGGTAGACCACGAACCCGACGAGCAGGAGCAGCCGCCGAGAACGAGGATTCCCAGGTCGTAGACACTTCGCGGTGCAGACTCCGAGCGATCGTGCGGATGTCGACGTTGCGGTGCCCCCGGCCGGGCAAGCACGGACAGGCGCTGCTGCGCAGTTCCTACGCCGCCGGCGTCGAGGCCGCCCGTGAACGGAACTGCAACGACTACTGCAACGACGCCGACCGGGAGCAGGCTTCCTGAGAGGGACACCGGCTGGTCAGGGTGGAGCCGCCTGTCGGAATCGAACCGACGACCTACGCATTACGAGTGCGTTGCTCTGGCCGACTGAGCTAAGGCGGCAGTGTGGACGAGTGTAGGCCAGGGCTCCGGACCGGACGTCAGCCGGGTCGCTCAGGCCAGCAGGAGCACGCCGAGCACGAGGAGCGCGGCCACCTTGACGACCTCGAGCCCGATGTGGACGAGGTGCAGTCGCGAGCGGGGCAGGGTCTCGCCGGCCAGGACGCGGTCGGAGCGACGGTTCAGGCGCGGCCGCACCAGCACGAGCTGCACGAGCAGCAGCACGACGAGGGCCACGACCGGCACGCCGGTGCCGACCGACACGCCCGCCACGACGGCCGCCACCACCACGACCGCCGCCAGCACCACCTCGGCGAGGTTCAGCGCCCGGAACACCAGACGCCCGATGCCCAGTCCGATCACCGTCGTCACGCCCGGCGCCCGGAACTTCAGCGGCGCCTCGAGGAACGAGATCGCCAGCACCATCCCCAGCCACACGAACGTCGCCGCCGTCGCGACCGCCACCGTCAGCCTCCCTGCGGGTGCAACACACGGGGCAGGTGGTCGAGCTCGATGCCGAACAGGTCGCGGTACGCGTCCAGCGCCTCCTGCTCGCCGAGCTGCTCCTCGGTCCGCGTGCCGTCACCCGAGGTCCGCAGCAGCGTCGTCCCCTGCATCGTCACCCGGCCGTCGTCGACGGGCAGGGAGCACAGCGGGACGCGGGTGAACCACGAATCCGGGTGGGTGGACTGCCAGAAGCACGTCGGCTCGAAGTCCTCGCGGCGCCGCGGGTGCAGCTCGAGGCGGTAGCCGGTCTCGCCGGCGGGACCGAGGACGTCGAGGTCCCCGTCCTCGGCCGGGACGAGGCGCGGCGAGGGTGCGGTGAGGTCGATCGGCCCGACGCCGAAGCGGCCGAACCCGACGTCGACGAGCGTCGACACGCCGTCGTCGACCACCCGCAGTGCCACGTGGGCGAGCGGGGCGGTGAACTCGCCCTCCCCCGCGACCCGCGCGCCGAGCAGCGTCACCTCGTGACCGAGCTCGCGCAGCAGCCACGCGAACGCCCCGTTGAGCTCGTGGCAGAACCCGCCGCGGCGCCGCGTGACGATCTTGTCGTAGAGCGACTCGGGGCCGAGGACGATGCCCTCACCGAGGTGGATGGACAGGTTCTCGAACGGCACGGCGCGCAGGTGGCGCTCCACCAGCACGTCGAGCGGGTCGGACCGGTCGGCGCCGATCCGCGCCAGATAGGCCGTCGCGTCCACACGCCCGGTATACACGGGTCATGCGCGTCGCCCTGGCCCAGATCCTCGCGACCGACGACCCGGCCGCCAACCTCGAGATCGTCGCCGACCACACGGCGCTCGCCGCCCAGCAGGGCGCGACCGTGGTGGTGTTCCCCGAGGCGACCATGTGCCGGTTCGGGGTGTCGCTCAAGCCGGTCGCCGAGCCGCTGGACGGGCCGTGGGCCACCCGCGTGCGCGAGATCGCGGCGCAGCACGGCGTGCTCGTCGTCGCCGGCATGTTCACCCCGACCGACGACGGCCGCGTCACCAACACGCTGCTCGTCACCGGCCGGGGCGTCGACACCGCCTACGACAAGATCCACCTCTACGACGCGTTCGGCTTCGCCGAGTCCGACACCGTCGCGCCGGGGGACAAGCCGCTGACGGTCACGGTCGACGGGACGACCCTCGGGCTCGCGACCTGCTACGACATCCGCTTCCCCGAGCTCTTCCGCGCCCTCGCCGACCAGGGCGCGACGGTGACGCTGCTGCCGGCGAGCTGGGGCGCGGGTCCGGGCAAGGTCGAGCAGTGGCAGCTGCTGGTGCGCGCCCGGGCCCTCGACGCGACGACGTTCGTGCTCGCCGCCGACCAGGCCGACCCCGCGAGTCGCGGCGTCGACGCCGGCACGGCGCCGCGCGGTGTCGGGCACAGCCTGGTCGCGTCGCCGTTCGGCGTGACGATCGACGAGCTCGGCGCGGAGCCGGGGCTGCTCGTGGTCGACGTGGACCCCGAGCAGGTCCCCGACGTGCGCGCCGCGCTCCCGGTGCTGGCGAACCGCCGGCTCTAGGCCGGGCGGGTCATCCAGCGGACGCGGTCCTGGTGCGGCGCGAGGCGACTGAGCAGGTCGCGACGAGCCGCCGGGTCCGCCGGTGCGGTGAAGGCCTGGTCGCGCGTGAGGCGGGCGCGCACCGGGCCGGGGTCGAGCACGATCACCTGCGAGGCGCCGCGCAACCTGGTCTCCAGGTCGGCGTCGCGGGAGTGCGTGGCGGCGCCGCCGACCCGGTCCGCCAGGACCTCCGCCGCGGCGAGACCGCGGGCGTCGGGGCGGGCGGCGACGACGAGGACGCGGCCCTCGTCGGAGTGCTGTCGGGGCGCGGGGAGGGTGATGTCGGAGGGCGCGGGGCGGGTGGGCGTGCTCATCGGGCAGTGCTCCAGATCGGTCGTCGCAGATCGGCGACGACGCGTGGGTGTTACATCTCTATAGACGCCTGTGACCTTCACCGGTTTCCCGCCGGCGAGGGTGATCCTCACCTCCCCGTGCCTCACCGCAGCGCCCCGGCGAGCACGTCGAGGAACGCCTCCGGGGCGTCCTCGGTGAGGAAGTGGCCGGCGCCCGGGATGGTGTGGAGGCGGGCGCCCGGGATGGCGTCGCGCAGGGTCGTGCCCGCGGACGTCGGCACCCAGGCGTCCTCCGCGCCCCAGACGACGTCGGTGGGCACCGTGATCTCGCCGAGGCGGGCGACGACGTCGCGGGTGTCGTCCTCGTCGAACCCCGCGACGTGGTCGAGGTAGCGCTGCTGGCCGTCGGCGCCGGCGAAACGGTCGAGGTAGGCGCGTTCGGTCTCGTCGTCGAACGTGCCGGCGACCGTGGTGCGGAGGTGCGCGGCGATCACGGCCGCGAAGAGGTGGGTGGGCATCGTCCGGTAGGTGTCGAGGTGGGCCTGCACGTGCCGGGTGGCGCCCGTGATGAAGGGCGGCAGGACCGCGGCGTCGGCGAGGACGAGCGCGCTCGCGGGGGTGCCGTGGACGAGGTGTGCACGCAGGACGGCGGCGGCGCCGATGTCGTGGCCGACGAGCACCGGCGCCTCGAGGCCCCAGTGCGCGACGAGGGCGGCGAGGGTCTCGCCGTGGCCCGCGATCGAGGGGTGCGTGCCGGTCGAGTCGCCGTAGGTCGGGAGGTCCCAGAGGTACACGGGCCGGTCGGCGGCGAGCGCGGGCGCGATGCGGCGCCACAGGTACGACCACGACGGCGTGCCGTGGGTGAGGACGATCGGGGTGCCGGGACGGTCGGCGCCGAGCACGTCGACGGCGATCGTCCCGGTCGGCAGGTCCACGCGGTCGCGCAGACCCCAGGTCGTGGTGGCGGTGGGCACGGCTCCTCCTTGCGGTTAAACTCCGTTGGAAGCCTTACCGTAGGAGAGGCGGGTAAGGGTTGCAAGCTCTTTTTGACGATTACGTGCGGCTGGCCGGGCTCGCGACCGAGCTCGTCAACACCGCTCCCGGCGTCTGGCACGGCGACGACCAGCTGCCGGACGTCGCGGCGCTGCGGGCGTTCCTCGGCGAGCACGGGATCGACGCGGAGCCGGGCTCGTCGGACCTCGAGGCGGTGCACGACGTCCGGACCCGACTGCGAGGGGTGCTCGACGAGCGGGACGGCGAGGCGATCGCCCGCGGGGCCTCCGAGCTGGTCGGGCGCGGAATCGGCACCGTGGGCCTCGAGGGCGACGAGCGCGGGCACCTGCAGTGGTCCGCGCGCCCGCGCCCCGACGCCGCCCTGGCCGACCGGCTCGCCCTGCTTGGCGGCCTCGGCGTGCTCGGGGCGCTGC
>Ga0196958_10000349_pt1 | contig 15033 bp, 12 predicted proteins | sample S1v_10metaG_FD_148654 | JGI IMG/M metagenome (GOLD analysis project Ga0196958, IMG submission 148654) | Soil microbial communities from Anza Borrego desert, Southern California, United States - S1+v_10 | ecosystem: Environmental > Terrestrial > Soil > Desert | place: USA: California | collected...
GCGGCGATGCTGGTGGACGGGGCGATGAGCTTCCTCGGCCTCGGTATCGCGCCCCCGACCCCGACCTGGGGGAACATGATCGCCGAAGGCCGGTCGTACCTGGTGCAGGCGCCCTGGCTGGTGATCGCGCCCGGCGTCACGATCATGGTGTGCGTGTTCCTGCTGAACCTCATCGGCTCGTCGCTGCGGATCGCCGTCGACGCCCGCGCGCGGACGCTGAGTGAGATGCAGCGCCTGCGCACCCGCCGCCCCTCCGGCAGCTGAGAAAGGATTCCGTTGTCTGCCACTACTTCCCTTGCCGTACGTCGTTTCGCCCCCGAGGCCGCTTCAGGGCCGCCTGTGCTGCTGGTGCACGGTTTCGCCTCCGACGGGCACACCGACTGGATCACCACCGGGTGGCCGGCCGCACTCACCGCCGCGGGACGCGAGGTGCTCGTGCCCGACCTTCCCGCGCACGGTTCCAGCCCCGCTCCCTCCGGCTCGCTGGGTGCCGCCGCGATCACCGCCGAGCTGGCCCGGCTCGTCGCCGAGCTGTCCGAAGTGGACGTTGTCGGCTACTCGCTCGGCGCGCGGCTGGCTTGGGAACTGCCGGGGCAAGCGCCGGTCCGGCGGCTCGTGCTCGCGGGAGTGAGCCCGTTCGAACCCTTCGGCGCGGTCGACGTCGCGGCCGCGCTGGCGTTCGCCGACGGTGGCAAGGCACCGTCGGATCCCCTGACCGGGATGATCGCGCACATGATCACCGCGCCGGGGCGAAATCCCGCCGCGCTCGCGCGGTGCATCGAAGACCTGCGCGGAGAGCCGTTCTCGCCGGTTTCCGGGGCCGTGTCCGTGCCTACCCGGTTCGTGGCGGGTGTGGAGGATCCGGTGAGCCAGGGCATCGAGACGTTGGTCGATCTGGTGCCGGGAGCCTCGCTGGTGCGGGTGCCCGGGGACCACGGTGGGGCTTTGCGGAGTCCGGAGTTCAAGGCCGCCGTGCTGGAGTTCCTCGGCTGAGGTTCTTCGGCTTCCGCGTGTCGTTAAAGGGTCGTTCAGGACAGCTTTGTCCTGAACGACCCTTTGCCGGCATCCGGAAGGCGGCAGGCGACTCCGGTTCCCGCCGCGTCGCGAGGAGCAGCAAGGTCCGGGTCCGGTGCGCTCACTGCTGCGATGAAGGACGCTTTCATGGCAAATTTTGCTAGGAAAGCGTCCTTCATCGCGTTCGCGAAAGGGGTCAGAAAGTTCCGTCCGCCGCCACGTCCCGGTCCAGCCAGAGATCCTCCAGAGCCGCCCGCACCTCAGCGCCCCGCGAAGCGGCCAACGCGACAGCGCCCAAGTTGTCTTCGAGCTGAGCCATCCGGCTCACCCCGAACAAAACGTTGGCCACCGGCTCGTAGGCCAGACAGAACGCGACACTTAGCTGCGAAGGACTCACCCCGAAATCCGCGGCCACGGCAGCGACCCGCGAAGCGGCGGCACGGATCGCGTCCCGGATTCCGCCCGGATCGGCGCCGATTTTCCGCGACGGGGTCTTGCCGAGCAGCACCCCGCCCTCGAACACGTCCGACGCCTGCAACGTCAAGCGGCCTGCCTCGAAATGCGCGCCGTAAAAAGGACCTTCCGCCATGGAACGCCGTGCGACGCTGTACTTCAGCTGGGCGAAAGCAGGTGCCGGAAGCCCTTCGCGGGAAGCGAAGTCCAGTGCCCGGTCGAGGTCCGCGGCCTGCCAGTTGTTCACGCCCCAGACGTCGAAGCGGCCGAGCCGGATCTGTTCGGCCACCTCGGTGACGATCCGAGGGATGTCCGGGCGCTCGAAGTAGTCGCCGACCACGACGGCTTCCGCGCGGTCGACGCCGACGCGGTCGAACGAGGTCGCGAGCTGCTCGGCGAAACCGGTGTTCGGGTAGTCCCAGAGCCAGAGTTTCCCGCACAGCTGGTACTCGTCGCGTTTGATCCCGGCCGCCCGCACGGCCTCACCGAAGAGAAGATCCGTGCGCGACTGTTCGGCATGCGGCCCCATGTCGTAGTGGGCCACGTCGAACAGCGTGACCCCGGCGTCGATCGCGTGCCGGATGAGGCGTACCGCGTCGTCGAAGTCCATGCGGTCCCAGGTGTTCCACGATCCCAGGCTCAGTGCCGAAGTGGCGAAGCCCAGTCCGTTCTGCTTCTCGAACACGAGAATTCCTTTCGCTGGCAACGGAAACAAGTTTTAGTCTACGATCGTAGAATGAACAAGAGACTCGTAGTGGTGACCGGCGGCGCCAGTGGCATCGGCCGTGGAGTCGCCGAAGCCTTCCAGTCCGCGGGTGACCGTGTCGTCATCGCCGACGTCGACGCCCGCGCGGCCCACGAGCTGGCGGGCGAGCTCGGCGCGGAACACGTCGAACTCGACATTTCCGACCCCGGCTCGGTCGACGCGGCGCTGGCGTTGATCACCGATCGGTTCGGCCCGGTGGAGGTCCTGGTCAACAACGCGGGTCTCGCCGGCGGCGGCGGACCGTTGGTGGGGCTCGACATCGGCATCTTCGATCTGTGCACGCGGGTGAACTTCCGCGGCACGTTCCTGATGACCCGCGCGGTCGGCGCGCACATGCTGGAAGCCGGCACGCGAGGCGCCATCGTCAACATCACCTCCATCGGCGCCCGTCAGCCGACCCCCGGGCTCGGTCACTACGAGGCCACCAAGGCCGCCGTCGAGGCGCTCACCCGTTCGGCCGCGCTCGAACTGGCACCGCACGGCATCCGCGTCAACGCCGTCGCACCCGGCCCGGTGCTCACCCCGATGACCGCCGGTTTCGCCTCGGACACCGCCGCCCGCGCGGCGTGGGAAGCGAGGATCCCGCTGGGGACCATCGCTTCCGTCGCCGACGTGGTGCCGTCAGTCCTGTTCCTCGCCTCCGCCGACGCCGGCCATCTCACCGGGGTGAGCCTCCAGGTCGACGGCGGGCAGCTGCTCACCTGAGTACACGACGCGGCCGCCGGACACGGTGAGTTCGACACCGACGTCCGGCAGGTCCGCGCACGCGACCTCGAGCGGATTCGCCGCCAGCACGCAGAAATCGGCGACCCGGCCCACGGTCAGCGAGCCCTTCCAGTCCGCCGCCCCGTCCTGTCCGGCCGCCGCGACCGTGTAGCAGCGCAGCAATCGGGCCATCAGCTTCGCGTCCACTTCGGACACCTTCAGCATCCGTGCCGCCGCCGCGATGTGCACCCGCCAGTCAGGAGTGACCACCGGCGCGTCACTGCTCAAGGTCAGCGGGACACCCGAGCCCAGCATGTCCGCCAGCGGCCAGGCACGGGCACCGACCTCGGCACCGAGCGCGTCCGACAGCATGCCCCGCATGGCGACCGCGATCGCGGGCTGCGTGGTCAGGCCGATCCCCGCCGACGCCATCCGCGCCAGCTGATCCACTGTCACCAGATCACCGTGCACCAGGTGGTCACCGCGGCGAAGCGACCCGAGCGCCGCCTCGATGCTGCGGTCCCCCGTGGCGTGCACGGCGACCGTCATTTCGGCGTCGTGCGCGAGCCGGATCATCGCGGCGAGGTTGTCCGCGCGATCCGGATCGTCGTCGCCGTCGACGAGCAGCGCACCGTGCGAACCGTCGGCGTAGCAGTGATGGGTCCACGCGGAGCGCATCGGCGGGATGCCGTCGGCGAAGATCTTCACGCCGGGAACGGTGAGCCACAACGGATCCGCGGCCGGTGACGGCGTCGCCAGCCCGCACCGGAAGTCCGCGAGCGAACTCGCGCCGTCGAGCAGGCCGAAGAGCCGCAGCGCGGTGACCCGCGCGCGCAGACGTCCTTCCGCGGCCAGTGCCGCGTATTCCTCCAGCACCTCGGCGCCGAAGCATCCCGTTTCGCCCGGGCCGAGACCCGGTTCGGTGTAGCTCGTGATGCCCAGTGACGCGCACAGCTCGCCCGCGCGCAGGATCGCGGCCCGCCGCTCGGCCGCGGTCCGGACCGTTTTCTCTTCTCCCCCGGAGAATCCGGCGCCACCGATGAGCGTGTCCGGCCACCGGGCACCGAGCCAGGTCGCGTGGAGGTGCGAATCGTTGATACCGGGCAAAGCGGTTCTGCCCGCGAGATCGATCACCTCGGTCTCCGGGCCGATGTGGTCCAGCGCGACGTCGCCGAGAGCGACGATCCGGTCGTCGCGCACGGCCATCGCCCGCACGACCGTGCCCGCCGGGTCGAAGGTGAGGATCGGACCGCCGCGGACCACGAGTGATGCGGGACGAATACGTTGCGACGGCATGGTTTCCTCCAGGATCTGGACTTTTTCTCCTACGACTGTAGACTAAAAAGATGGTCAACAGAACCGAAGCGGCGGTGCTCACCGAACACGGCTCCGCGCTCACCCTGCGGGAACTCCCGCTGCCCGAGGAGCCGGAACCGGGCGCCGCGCTGGTCCGGATCACCTGCACCACGCTGTGCGGCACCGACGTGCACCTCTGGTCCGGCCAGATGACCTTCCCCGGCATGCTCCCGATGGTGCTGGGTCACGAAATGGTCGGCGAGGTGGTGGCCGTCGGACCGGGCACCACCGACACCCTCGGCCGCGAGATCGCCGAGGGCGACCGCATCGGCTGGTCCGAGTCGACGTGCGGAAAGTGTTACGGCTGCGCGATTCTGCGCGAACCGGTCGCTTGCGAGAAGCGCGGGTACGGTTTCCTCCAGCGCTCCGACGTCTTCCCGTACGCGACCGGGGGCCTCGTGCGCTACTGCTACGTGACTCCTGGCGCGGCCAAACTCCTGCTGCCGGGCGACGTCAAGGACACCTGGGCCTCGATGTCCGGTTGCGCGGGCAAAACCGTGCTGCGGGCGGTTTCGCGGGCGGGCGGGATCCGGCCCGGCGCGACGGTCGTGGTCCAGGGTGCGGGGGCGCTGGGCGTGTTCGCCACCGCCGTCGCGCGGATCTCCGGCGCGGGCGACGTGATCACCATCGGCGGCCCCGCCGACCGGCTGGAGACGGCCGAGAGTTTCGGGGCCACCGCGACGATTCCGGTCGACGGCGGCACGGAAGACCGCATCGAACGGATCAAGGAACTCACCGGCGGCCGCGGCGCCGACCACGTCTTCGACTTCGCCGGCGGGCCGACCATCGGCGAGGAGGCGGTGGCGTTCGCCGCCCAGCGCGGTACGGTCGCGATCGTCGGTTCCACCGGTCCCGCGCCCTCCCCGGTGGCACTGGGCACCGTGATGGGCAAGGAACTCACGGTCGTCGGCTCGCTCAACGGCGACATCGCCGATTACCACCGCTCGGTGGACTTCTTCCGCACGTTCGCCGATCGGCTGCCCTGGGACGAGCTGTTCAGCGCGCCCGTCGGTCTTTCCCAAGCGTCCCAAAGCGTCGAGTCGATGTCGCGGCTCGGCGAGCTCAAGGCCGTCATCGACCCCCGCCTCCCCTAGGAGATCCCATGTCCGTCATCCCCCAGCGCCGGATCGGCCGTGACGGGCCGCTCACCGGCGTGCTCTCCCTCGGCTCCTGGCACACCTACGACCGGATGGACTTCCGCGAGGCGGTGAACCTGGTCCGCACCGCGGTCGATTCCGGGATCACGCTCTTCGACGTCGGCGTCTACGGTTTCCCCGGTGCCACCCCGGTCTTCACCGACGTCTTGTTCTCCGCCATGGTCCGCGCGGCGGGCCTCCGCCGCGACGACTACCTGCTTTCGGCCAAGCTCTGGCTGGAGGGCTATCCGGAGCAGAACCTCCGCGAACAGCTGGACAACGCGCTGTTCCGCGCCGGGGTCGAGCACGCCGATCTGGTGGTGCTGGGCGATCTCCGGCGTGCCGACATCGACCTGCACCGGCTGGTGCTGGACCTGAACGAGCTCCGGGAAGCCGGGCTCGTCCGGCAATGGGGCGTGAACAACTGGTCCGCCACCACGATCCAGGCCCTGCACGACTTCGCCGTGGCGGAGAACGTGCCCGGACCAGCCATCGCGCAGCTTAAATACAGCGTCGCGCGACGGTCCATTCCGGACGGTGAACCCTTCGAGAAGATCTTCGGCGAACTCGGGGTCACGCTCCAGTCCTCGGACATCTTCGAAGGCGGCGTCCTGCTGGGCAAGAACAGCGGCGCGCGCCAGGTCGGCCGCGATCCCGGCGACATCCGCGAACGAATCGCCGCCTCAGCTCCGGAACTGGCGAAGATCGCGACCGAGCTGGGAGCCACCCCGGCGCAGCTGTGCCTCGCGTTCACCCTCACCCATCCGGCCAACACGACCACCCTCTTCGGCGCGACGAGCACCGAGCAGCTCAAGGACAACCTGGGCGCGGTGGACCTCGTCGAGCGGGTGGGCACGGACCGGCTCCGCGAGCTCGTCGAGCCGTACTGGGCCGACCGCGGCGTCGTCGATCCGGAGGGACCGTGACGGCCTTCGATCCCGAACTCGCCGCGGCTCTCGATGGCCTGCCTGCTGGACCACCGCTGGGCACCGGCTCGCTGGCGGACATCCGGCAGGCGCTGGCCGAGGGGAACCTCAGTTGTGCCGAGGCGATCGGCGACCGGGACCTGGTCTGGGAAGACCGGGAGGTGCCCGGTACCGGCGTGGTCGTCACCGTCGTCAAGCCACGGGACGCCCGGGGCGCGCCGGGGTTCTACAACATCCACGGCGGCGGCATGGTGCTGGACGACCGGTTCGCCGACCTGCCCCGGATGGTCCCGCTGGTCGAAGAGTTCGGTTTCGTCGCGGTGACCGTGGACTACCGGCTGGCTCCCGAGCATCCGCACCCGGCGCCGCTGGAAGACTGCTACGCGGGCTTGACGTGGATGGTCGAGCACGCGGACGAGCTCGGTTTCGACCCCGGCCGCCTGATCGTCGGCGGCGGTAGCGCGGGCGGTGGGCTCAGCGCCGGGATCGCCTTGCTCGCCAGGGATCGCGGTGGGCCGGCGCCGGCCGGTCAGCTGCTGCTGTGCCCGATGATCGACAGCCGCAACGACTCCGCGTCCACGGTGGAATTCGCCGAACGCGGCGTGTGGAGCCGGGAGGCCAACGAGTTCGGCTGGCGATCCCTCCTGAACGGACAGACCTCGCCGTACGCGGTCCCGGCGACCGCGGAGGATCTCACCGGCCTGCCGCCCGCCTTCATCGAGGTCGGGGCGGCCGAGATCTTCCGCGACGAGGACGTCGACTACGCGCGGCGCCTCTGGCAGGCGGGGGTGCCCACGGAACTGCACGTCTGGTCGGGCGCGTACCACGGTTTCGACCGGATCGCCCCGGACAGCGAAGTGACCCGGGCCGCGCTCGCCGCCCGGGCCTCCTGGTTGCGCCGCACTATCGGCCGAGCATGAACCGGGCGGCCTGCTCGCCGACCAGCACCGCCGGCGCGTTGGTGTTGCCCGTGGTCACCCGCGGCAGCACCGACGCGTCGGCGACCCGGAGTCCGCTCAAGCCGTGGACGGCGAGTTCCGGATCGACCACGGATTCGGCGTCGGTGCCCATCCGGCAGGTCCCGACCTGGTGGTGGTAGGTGATCGCGGTCCGCCGGACGTACGCACCGACGTCGGCGCCCGGTCCCGGATACAGCTCGCGGGCTCCCCAGTCCTCCGCCAGCGCGGCCGCCCGGCCGATCTCCCGGCACTGCTCCACCGACGCGACCAGGCTCTCGAAGTCGGCCGGGTCTTCCAGCGCGGCGAGGTCGATCAGCGGTTCGTCGAGCGGGCTCGGCCCCGAAAGCCGCAGACTGCCCCGGCTGCGCGGCGTGACCATGCCCGCCATCAGCGAGAACCCGGTCTCCGGGCCGGTCATCCACGACTCGTACATCGGCACGCTGAAGTGGATGGGCTGGGTGTCGGGCACCGCCAAGCCGGGACGGCTGCGCCAGAACAGATGGGTCTGCGTGACCGAACGACCGGGCGCGGGCGGGTCGACCTGACGGCGGTCGGTCGCGAAGATGACCGGTGAGAGCAGGTGATCGTGCAGGTTCTTCCCCACTCCCGGCAGATCCGCCACGACGTCGATGCCGTGAACGGCCAGTTCGTCCGCCGGACCGACACCACTGCGCAGCAGGATCGCCGGTGACGCCAGCGCGCCCGCGGCGAGCACGACCTCGTCGGCGAAGACCTTGCGCAGTTCGCCGTCGACCTCGGCCAGCACGCCGGTCACCTTGTCACCCTCGAACAGCAGCCGGTGGACGAGCGCTCCCGTGTGGACGGTCATCCGCTCGGCGGCGGGCCGTCCGTAGGCGAGCCAGGTGTTGAGCCGTTTGCCGTCGCGCGTGGTGACGCGCTGCACCGAGACACCGTCGAGCTCGTCGCCGTTGTAGTCCGGGTTGAACGGCAGGCCGGTCTGCACCGCGGCGTCCACAATGGACCGCTGGATCGGGTGCAGCGGCTCGTTCGGCACGATTTCGAGCAGATCCTTCTCGATCCGTTCGAACACCGGGCGCACGTCGTCCCACCGCCAGCCGGGCAGCTCCCAGCCGTCGTAATCGGCCGGGGCGCCGCGCACCCAGATCATCGCGTTGAGCGAATGCGATCCGCCGAGCACCTTGCCGCGCGGCAGATGCAGCCGCCGGTTCGCCGCGTGCGGCTGCGGCACCGTGTAATAGTCCCAGTCCTCCGGGCCGTGCCACAGCTCCCCCGCCCGCGAGGGGTCGTGGATGGCCGGGTTGGTGTCCGGCCCGCCCGCTTCGAGCAGGGTGACCCACGCTCCGGAGTCGGCCAGCCTCCTGGCGACCACCGAACCGGCCGAACCCGCTCCCACCACGATGACGTCCATGTCCTTCACCCTCGCAAGGCGTGGCCCTGCCCGGCGGATTCGCTTCGCTGGCCGACAATCGGCGTGCCCTGGCGGGCAAGACCGGGGACCGCACGGCCCCCGATACTCGATCACACACCGGTCGAGGAGGAGCTAGCCATGGCCACACGCCTGTTCATCGACGGACAGTGGACCACCGCGGGAGGCGGGTCCCTGCCGACGTACGATCCGGCCACCGGCCAGGTGATCGAGGACGTCGGCACCGCGTCGGCCGCCGACGTGGACGCGGCCGTCGGCGCCGCACGAAAGGCCTTGAACGACCCGGCCTGGGCGGGTCTGCTGCCGGTCCAGCGGGCCGCGCTGCTGTTCAAGCTGGCATCGCTGGTCGACGAGCACCACGAAGAGCTGGCCGCGCTCGAGACCCGCGACCAGGGTCAGCCGATCGGCATCTCCCGCCAGGTCAGCGTCACCGGCGCGGCCGAGCACCTGCGGTACTTCGCGGGCTGGGTGACCAAGATCCAGGGCACCACCAACCCGGTGTCCTTCCCGGACACGCTGCACTACACCCGCCGCGAGCCGGTCGGGGTGAACGCGCTGATCACGCCGTGGAACTTCCCGCTGATGATCCTGGTGTGGAAGCTCGCGCCCGCGTTGGCCACCGGCAACACCGTGGTGATCAAGCCGAGCGAGGTCACACCGCTGACCAGCATCCGGCTGGTGGAACTCGTGCACGAGGCCGGGTTCCCGCCGGGGGTGGTCAACCTGGTCACCGGCGACGGCGCGGTGGGCGCGCTCCTGAGCAAGCACGGCGACGTCGACCACCTGTCCTACACCGGGTCGACCGCCGTCGGGAAGCTGATCACGACCGCCAGCGCGGAGTCCAACCTCAAGCGGCTCACGCTCGAACTCGGCGGCAAGGCACCCAGCATCATCGCCGGGGACGCCGACATCGACGCTGCCGTCGCGGGCAACCTCGCGGGCGCGACACTGAACAGCGGACAGGTCTGCGCCGCGTACACCCGGTTCTTCGTCGACCGCAAGCGCGAGCAGGAGTTCGTCACGAAACTCGCCGCCGGGCTGGAGGGCCTCAAGCTCGGACCGGGCCTGGACGAGTCCACCCAGCTCGGGCCCCTCGTGTCCGCGAAGCACCGCGAGCACGTGGACTTCCTCGTCTCGACCGGCCGCGAACAGGGCGCCGAGCTGGTCACCGGCGGCCAGAGCATCGACCGCGAAGGCTACTTCTACTCGCCGACGCTGTTCGCCGGTGTCGCCGATGACATGACGATCATGCGCGAAGAGATCTTCGGCCCGGTCCTCGCCGTCACCGCCTACGACGATCAGGACGAGCTGCTCGCGCGGGCGAACGACACCGAGTACGGGCTCGCGGCCACCGTGTGGACCCGCGACCTCGGCGTCGCGCAGCGGTTCGCCAACGGCATCCGGGCGGGGGCGGTGTTCGTCAACATGCCGCCGATCCCGGACATGGCCGCGCCGTGGGGCGGCTACAAGGCGTCGGGCTGGGGCCGCGAGATGGGGCCGTGGGCCATCGACGCCTACACCGAGATCAAGTCAGTCTGGCTGCACTACTCGTGACCGCCGGCGACGCGGTGAACTCGGCCGCGAAGAGCAAGTCGCAGATCGCCTACCACTGGATCAAGGCGAGAATCGACGACGGCACCTTCTCCCCCGGCTACCGCCTCGTGTTCGGGCAGATCGCGCAGGAACTCGGGGTCAGCACCGTGCCCGTGCGCGAGGCCGTCCGGCGGCTGGAGGCCGAAGGGCTGGTGACCTACGAGCACAACGTCGGCGCGCAGGTGGCGATGGCCGACGAACGCGACTACCAGCACACCATGCAGACACTCGCGCTGGTCGAGGGGTACGCCGCCGCGCTGGCGGCGCCGACGCTGCCCGGCAAGGCACTGGACGAGGCCAAGGAACTCAACGCGGAACTGACCGCTTGCCTGGACAACTTCGAACCCTCGCGGTTCACCGCGCTGAACCGCGACTTCCACCGCGTCCTGCTCGGCACCTGCCCCAACCCTCAGGTGCTCGATCTGGTCAACCGCGGCTGGAACCGGCTGGCCGGGCTGCGCACGTCGACGTTCAGCTTCGTCCCCGGCCGCGCGCACGAATCCGTGCGGGAGCACCAGAACATCCTGGACCTGTTCGATCGGAACGCGCCGGCCGGGGAGATCGAACTGGCCGTGCGGGAACACCGGCTGACCACGCTGGAGACCTTCCTGGCCTGGCGGCATCCGTAGGACGATTCTCGAGACGGAGGCGACCCTTTCGGGTGATCGCTTCGGGGGCGGTAAGACAAATGTGGGCGCTGGCGCTGAAGGTGGGAGCGAACTCGCCGGGGAGCTCTAGCCCATCCTCGACTGTCCACGACGGACACTTTTCGAGGTCGAGTGCTCGTTTTGCGTCATTCTCGGGGTTCGTGACGGGGTCGTGAGTGGCAATGAGCGTTCTATTGAGGGGTAAGGCAAACGTGTCCGGGCGCCAGAGCCTCGCGTGGCCCGATCGCCACAGGGGTCCGGCGCGCCCATGACCCTCCACGAGGGATGTCGGGCCGAACCTCGTCGCCCGACTTTGAGCACTTTGCGTAGCCTCGCACCGGAGTCGTGCTCGGGGGTTTGTCTGCTGCACCGGTGCGCCTAGGGCGACCGTGGGGTACATGAAGGCCCCCTTCCTTGCGCCTAGCGCAAGGAAGGGGGCCTTCATGTACCCCACGCGAGAGAGAACCACGGCGGCGACTAGCGGGCACAGGAGGCGTGATGTCCCTTGTGGACACTTCAGGGCAAAGGCTCATTCCCTCGACGAGGACGGCGAGCGCGACATTGGTCCACCGCTCGGACGACGTCCAGCCGAGCACGACGTCGAACCACTCGTCGTAGCACAACAAGGCGGCCGTGGCGGACAGCAACGGCACGGCCGCCCGGCGGCGACGCAGCCCGAGCCACGCCCCGGCCGCGAAGCAGAGCAGGAGGGCGACGTCGAATCCGACCCAGACCGCGCGCCACCGACCGGTGTCGTACCGATCCGGCAGCGTGTGCGCGAGGTAGACGGTCCAGGGCACGAGCAGGACCACCACGCCGGCGAGCACCGTCAGCAGTATCCGTCGGTCATGATCAAGACGGTAGAAGAGGGTGGCGGCAAGCACATCCGGGCGTTTCCCTGGTTCGGTGTCAGGGTCGTCCTGGCCTCAACGGCCGATACCGCGACGGGCCGGGGAAAGGTCAATTCCTGGAGCTTGATCCGAGCCCGCACCGGGAGGAGTACATGAGTCCTGCGCTGGATGCCTCGCATCACTGCCGATCTCGGCTCCCGAGTAGCGGCTCTGGCCGCAGGGATCTTCGCGTTTCCACCGACAGGCTTCGCCGCCGAGGTGGCATCCGCGACGCGACGCGGGCCTCGCGCCCGAAGCACCACGCAGCTTAAATTGGTCGACCCGTTGACCTGCGGTTTCTTGTTGGTGAGCGACAGCTTGCGCACTTCGGCTCATGCTGTCCGTTATGGACTGTTGCCGGTGTGGCGCCAGGGGTACGCGGGGCGTGGGTACGGGGGATCGTACATATCACCATCGACCGGGCAGTCCCTTGGCGGCACTTGTCCCTTGTGGACACTTGTGTGCAAGCGACCTTGTCGGCTGGTGAAGCCTGGCATCTCTTTGGGGGACCAGTTCTTCGTTCACCTTCATCGGACAATGGATCCCCCCGCTAGGACTCGCGGCGCCTCGACCTGATGGTGAGCACCACCAGCGCGCCACCGAGGAGCAGCAGGAACAGACCGGCGACCAGCAGTCCTCGAAGCTCGCTACCGGTCGAACCCAGCGGTCCACTGTCGGTCGGCCCACCGCCGGGGGCGGTCGCTCCCGGCTGCCCCGGCGTGGTGCTACCGGTCACCTCGGGCCCCGGTGTCGTGCTCGACGAACTGCTGGTCGTCGGTGCCGTGCTACTCGAACTCGAAGACGTGACGGTGCCGCTGCTCGCCGGATTCGACGACGTGGCGGTGCCGGAGGAACTGCTGCTCGTCGCCGAACTGCTGCTGGTCGTGGAGGTAGTGCTCGTCTGACTCGACGTGGACGAAGTCGGCGTCGTGGACGTGGACGTAGATGAGGTCGACGTGGCCGAACTGCTGCTCGTCGGGCTCGCAGAGCTCGACGAAGACGTGGAACTGCTCGGTGTCGTGGTCGGTGTGCTGACGCATTCGGGCAGGTCGCCGTCGAACGGGTAGGCGTGGAACTCCTGTCCGCCCCCACCGGTCGCTTCGGAGGTGTGCACGAGCGAGCCCGTGGTGAAGAAGCGGCCGTTCATCCCGGACGCGGTGACGGTCGTGGTGCTTTCCGGCTCACCGATCAGCACGCTCCCCTGGAACTGGGCGCCACCGGCGATCTTCACCTTGGTGGCGTCCGGGAAGTTCCACAGGAGCCGTTCCCGCAGTTTGTTCAGCGGGTCCTGGTCGTTCAGGTCTCCGGTGTAGGTGTTGATCGTCCGGGCGGCTCCCACCATGTTGACCAGGATCGTGGCCCCCGCCGGGATGCCTTCGAACTCGATCCCCTGCATGCCGCCGCTGCCGCCGGTCAGGTCGAAGTCCACGGTGAACACCTGCAACGCGGATTTGCCGTCGCCGGTGAACAGGGTGCGATATCCCTGGTTGGTCGCCGTGCCCGTGGCCGGGCGCGGCGTGGTGCCTTCCCGCGCGTAGCACTTGCTGGCCACCCGAAGATCCTCACGCAGGCCCACATAGGGTTGCACCGCGTCGGGATCCTTTTCGACGTTGCCGGCCACCGTCCCGGTGACGGTTCCGGCGTGCCGGACGACACCGCCCTCGGCGAGCAGCCGCTGGCCCGTCGCGACGTTGACGTTTCCGCCCGTGCCCAGGAAGTCCGCGCCGTCCGGCGGCGGAACGCGTGATCCGACACCGGCGATTCCGACGTTGTAGACGGAGGACGCGCCCGCTCGTTTCGCCATGTCGAAATCACCGAGGACGACGACTCGTCCTTCGGCTTCCGCCGCCGCTTCGCGCACCCGGAATTCGCCGCCGACATAGACGTTGATGCCGTTGTCGCGGCCCGCGTAGTCGTTGTTGTTCACCGGCGGATATTCGTCCGGGCAGGCGGAACCGACGCACGGTCCCAGTCCGCCCGGCAAAGGGGCGGCGACCGCGCCATCGGCGACCACGAGGGCCGCCACGCAAACCGCAGCGGCGGCACCGGCAGAAAAAGAGGCGAACCGCCTTGAGCGCATGGGGCGATTCTTGTGCCCTTCGACCGGGTGAACACAACCGGAAACCGGAAATACCCCCGACCGGGCGAGAGAGGTGACCCATCCCATTCGGGCACGTCCGGTGTTGTCCAGACAGGGAGATTCCAGGTGAAAGACGAAAACCCGAAGGGAATCCCCTGCGAAAGTCCTTCCGGACCATCTCGCTCTCGCGGTTCCGGCGACCTGAATGGTGCTGCCGGAGTACGAATAAGGCCGACGGGCGAAGCGTCGACCTTGTCGACTGCACGCCGTCCTGGTGCCAGGTGTTGCGTTCGGTGACGGCGTGGTGCTCGGCCGGTACGCGGTCGTGGTCGACGACGCCCTCTACGACACCGCCACCGGGCGGTACTGGACCTGCGGCCGCTCAGGGCGTCTGCTTGACTGCTGCCGTGCCGTCCGATCGTGAGACCTCCGTCGAAGCGGAGTTCCTGCGGGTGGTCGGCCGGTTCGCCGGTCCGGCCAGGGGCGCCGGGTTGCTGGTGATCAGCGTCTTCGGGGTGCTCGCCACGCCGTCGAGCGCGCTCCCGCTGGCCTTCGGCCTGCTCGCGCTGGCTCTGGTCACCGCCGTCGCCGAGTACCTGGCCGGAAGGACGGGCCGGGGCAGACCGGTGGCGTTCGCACTGGCCTTGGTGCGCGCCGCGGCGATCTGCGGCACCCAGTTCCTGACAGCGCCCCAAGCGGGCGAGCTGAACCAATGGGCCTTGAACGTCCTCACCATCACCGCGATCACCCTCCAATGGGAGTGGCCGCCGAAGATCACCGTGCCCGCCCTCGCCGGTCTGCTGGCGATCGAGGTGGTGCCGCTCGGTTTCGAGGGCGGTGTCTCGGTGGTGCTGCGAGTGCTGCTCGAGGCCACCCTTGCCCGGGGCGCCTTCCTCTTGCTGTCGCGGACGACGCGCCGGATCGACCACCTCCGTGAGCGCCGGGCCCGGCTGACGCGGGAGGAATCGCTTGCCGTGGAACGACGACTGCGGGAGCGGGAGTATCTGGCCGTCCTGCACGACACGGCGGCGGCCACCTTCCTCACGGTGGCGCAGCGTGGGGAAACGGCGGACCCGGCCGAGGTCGCCGGCTACGCCTGC
>Ga0196958_10000350_pt1 | contig 15021 bp, 14 predicted proteins | sample S1v_10metaG_FD_148654 | JGI IMG/M metagenome (GOLD analysis project Ga0196958, IMG submission 148654) | Soil microbial communities from Anza Borrego desert, Southern California, United States - S1+v_10 | ecosystem: Environmental > Terrestrial > Soil > Desert | place: USA: California | collected...
AGGTCCATCACTTTCAGCGGCATGCCAGAAGTAGCGGCCAGCCGCACTCAGGTGTCCGGGATGTCTCCGGTACGGCGTGTCGGACATGTCTCCGGTCACGACACCCAGCGCCCTGACGAGGGCGGGAAACCCGACCTCGGACCGATCATCGGGCCTTGATCGTGGCGAGGTCCGGCTCGACGCCCTCGCGGGGGCGCATCCACCGACCTCGCAATGACCAACACGGTGCCGCACCGGGCCCCGCCGGGAGCCGGTCGCAGCGCCGTCAGCCGTTGCCCGCCCCGGCGCCCTCACTGCCGTCGCCGCGCGAGCCGGCGTCGAGGTCCGGCCCGGCGCCGGGAGCGGGATCCTCGGTCGGCTCGGGGCCCGGGGTGCTCGTCACGGCGCCCGGCTCGTCCCCCGCCGGGCCGCCGCTGTCCGGCCCGTCGCGGCCGGAGTCGCCGGCGTCCGGGTCGCCACCGTCCGAGCCGCTGCCCGAGCCGCTGCCCGATCCGCTGTCCGCGCCGCCGTCCGCGCCGCCGTCCGAGCCGCCGTCCGCGCCGCCGTCCGCACCGCCGTCCGAGCCGCCCCGGTCGTCGCCGGCCGAGCCGTCGGTGTCCGCCCCGTCCGTCCCCGGCTCCGCGTCCTCCGAGGTGCCCGCGCCGCCGTCCGTCGTCGCCGGGCTGAGCACCCGGCCGACCGAGGTGCCGGGCCGGTCGGTGGTGAGCGTGGAGCCCTTGGCCCACTCGATCCCGGTGACCGCGAGCAGGGCGAGGACGAACGCCAGCACCGTCACCCCGGCCCACACCCACACCTTGCGCGGGCGGCCGAGGGCGGGTTCGACGCGCAGCCGCGTGGTCGCCTCCTCGGGCGAGACGCGGGGTTGCGGCACCGTCAGCCGGACGGTCGGGGCGTCGGAGAGATCGACGCGGCGGCCGGGGCGCACCTGGACGCGGGCGACGATCCGGTCGCGGGTGCGGTCGAGCGAGCGTTGGTACAGCGTGGTGCTCAGGGTGCTCGCCACCGAGCCGAGGGCCGCGCCCGCCACCGTGCCCGTGGCCCCGAAGTACGACCCGAGCACGGCGCTGGTGGCGGCGGCGCCCGCCGCGGCGAGCACCTTGTTGACGGTGAGGTCCGCCGCCTTCTGCGCCGTGGACGGCTGCTCGGCGGACTCGGTGGCGGCGGGGGTGGGGGCGGGATGCTGGGGCATGGCTCCGGGCGGGGTCGGACGGCTCTTCCGCCACGCTCCAACGGAGCAGGGAGCTGATTCGCTCCGGTCGATCACTCTTCGTGAGCGCCTTCACGTCCGACGACGGGATACCGCAGTCCGCCGTGACCAGGTGGCAGGGCCGAACGGAGCAGCGGCCAGGACAGCGCCACGCACAGCGCGACGAGCGGCCACGTGAGCACCGTGCGGGCGATGCCCAGCGCGACGACGGCCTCCGCGGCGTAGAGCGGGACGAACACCGCGAGCCGCACCAGGTACTGCCCGACCCACACCCAGCTGGCGCGCTGGTAGCCGCGCAGCAGGTCCGGGTCGCGCCGCCACGCCGTGCGCTGGCCGAGCACGGTGCCCACGACGATCCCCAGCAGCGGCCAGCGCAGCACGATCGACACCGCCCACGCGAGCGCGCTCGCGGCGTTGCTCGCGATCTGGACGAGGAAGAAGTCGACGGCGCGCCCGGTGTACAGGGCCACCGCCGCGGCCACCGCCACGCCGAGCAGGCCGAGCAGCACGGCGCGCGGGCGACCGCCCCGAACCAGCCGGACGACGGCGACCGCCACCCCGACCAGGACCGCCGCCCCGCCGGCCCAGGCCACCGGGGACGCCCGTCCCGCGGCGTCGGCCACGGTGAACGCCACCACGAAGGCGATCACCGGCACCGTCGCGTCGACGGCCCCGCCGCGCCCACCGAGGACCTCCGCGAGGCCCGGCTCGGCGCTCTCCTCCCGACGTCGCATGGATTAAGGGTGCCCTATCACTACGGATTGATCGCGCCCACTGGCGCGGGCCGCGGGTGCTGGGTGATATTGGGAAGAGCTTCGCCCGTCAACGGGGTGACGGCATCGTGAACGGAAGGGGGCGACCGCCGATGAGACCCATCAGCAGCTTCCTCGCGCTCGGGGACAGCTTCACCGAAGGGCTGGACGACTGGCGTCCCGACGGTACACCGCGCGGCTGGGCCGACCGGGTCGCCGAGCAGCTGGGCGCCGACCGCCCGGGTTTCCGCTACGCCAACCTCGCCGTGCGCGGCAAGCTCCTCGACCAGATCGTGGAGGACCAGCTGCCCGTGGCCGAGCGGCTGCGCCCGGACCTGATCGCGTTCTGCGGCGGCGGCAACGACATCATCCGGTTCTCCTGCGACACCGACGATCTCGCCCGCCGCTTCGACACCGCGCTCGAGCGGGTCACCGCCACCGGGGCGCAGGTGCTCGTCTTCACCGGCTTCGACCTCGGCCGGATGCACCCGATCCTGCGGCGCCTGCGCGGTCGCGTGGCCTGTTACAACGAGCTGATGCGCGCCAGCGCCGAGCGCCACGGCAGCACCGTGGTCGACCTGTGGGGCATGGCGCCGCTCGCCGACCCCCGCAGCTGGGGCCGCGACCGCCTGCACCTCACGGCCGAGGGTCACCGCCGGGTCGCCCTGCGCGTCCTGGAAACGCTGGGCGAGCCCGTCGTCGACGACTGGCGCACCCCGCTGCCCGAGATGGCCCCCGCTCCCTGGCGGGACTGGGTGCGCGAGGACCTGCGCTGGATGCGCGACTTCGTGATGCCCTACGTCCGCCGCAGGTTGCAGGGCCGGGCCACCGGCGACGGCTACCTGCCCAAGCGCCCCGAACTGCTCCCCCTGCACACCCTCGAACACTCGTGAGTGGATACGAGTGCTCGAGCACTCGTATCCACTCACGGTTTCAGGAGCTGGGCAGGCCGATGGCGTCGGCCACCCGGTCGGCGTGGAAGTCGCCGTCGCCGAACGCGAGCGCCGCGCTGGTGGCGTGCTGCAGGTAGCGGTGCAGGTCGTGCTCGGCGGTGAAGCCGATGGCGCCGTGCACCTGGTGCCCGAGCGCGCACACCCGCTCGTAGGCGTCGCTCACCCAGGACTTGGCCGCCGACACCGTCAGCGCCACCCCGTCGGCGGGCTGGCCGGATGCGGTGAGCCGCCAGATCGCCTCGTACGCGAGGAACCGGGCGGTGAGGACGTCGATGGCCATGTCCGCGCAGTGGTGCTGCACGGCCTGGAAGCCGCCGATCGGGCGCCCGAACTGCTCGCGCTGCGTGGCGTACTCCACGGTCGCGTCCAGCACCCGCTGCGCACCGCCCACCATCTCCGCGCAGGTGGCGGCGGCCCCGAACGCCTCCGCCGTGTACGCCACCGCGGCACCGCCGCCGGCCTCGCCGAGCACGCGGTCGGCCGGCACGGCGACGCCGGAGAACCGGACGTCGTGCTCGGCGCTCGGGCCGACCACGTCGAGCCGGTCGTGGGCGAGTCCCGGGGCGGTGCCGTCGACGAGGAACGCCGTGAGCGCGTCCCCGGTCGCGGCCACCACCAGCAGGGCGTCCGCGACGTGCGCGAACGGCACGAACCGGGCGGCCCCGTCGAGGACGTACGCGGCACCGGACGGCGTGGCGGTCACCGTGGAGCCGTCCGCGCCCCAGCCGCCGCGCGGAGCGGCGCGGGCGTAGGCGATGGTGCGGCCCTCGGCGACGCCGCGCAGCCAGGTGGTCCGCTGCTGTTCGGAGCCGTGCCGCTCGACGGCGGCGGCACCGCAGGCCACGGTGTGCAGGAACGGGCTCGGCACCTGCGCCGCGCCCATCTCCTCGACGAGCAGGCAGGCCTCGAGGAAGCCCTCGCCGACCCCGCCGTAGCTCTCCGGGACGGCCAGCCCGGTCCAGCCGAGCTCGACCATCTCCTTCCAGAGGCCGGCCGAGAAGCCGGCCGGGTCCCCGGCCACCGCCGCGGCGCCGGCCGTCGCCGCGCGTGCGCCGAGCACGTCGCGGGCGGTGGTGCGGATGAGCTCCTGGTCCTCGGTGAGGGTCAGGTCCATGGCGCGTGCCTTCCTACTGCTGCGGCGGGATCTTGTCCGAGCGCACCCAGACCCCCGGCCGCTCCTCCCAGAACAGCTGCACGAGCACACCGCCCGCGTGCTTGGGGTGGATGAAGGTGTGCTTCCAGGCCGCGCCGTCCTTGACGCCCTCCTCGTCGTCGAACGTGGGGATGTCGTGGGCGCGGCAGGCCGCCAGCGCGGCGTCCCAGTCGGCCACCTCGAACGTGACGTGGTGCGCCGCCGCCCCGTTGCGGGCGAGGAACTTGTCGACGAAGGAGTCCTCGCCGCGGCCGGTGATGACCTCCCAGCAGATGCTGGAGCCGGGCACGTTCAGCACGAGGTCGGCCATGTCCGGGATCTCGTCCTCGGCCGTGCGCCAGACCTCGACGAAGCCCGCCAGGTCGGAGTACCAGCGCGACAGCTCGTCGCGGTCGTGGAAGGCCTGGCAGATGTGGTCGATGCCGCGGATGCCCAGCGTGGGTCCCTCGGCGTCCACCGGCTTCACGGGCGTCGCGTCGTCGTCGCCGAGCATGGCGAGACCGCCGGGCCCGCGCAGCCGCCACAGCACCCCCGGGCCGTGCTCGGGCGGCGACAGCGACGCCTCCACCCAGCGGCCCGCGACCGAGTCGCTGATCTTGAGTCCGCGCCGGTCCAGCTCGGCGACGGCGGCGTCGAGGTCCGGCACCTCGGCACCGACGTGGTGCAGGCCCGGGCGCCCGCCCTTCTCGTCGAGCCAGGTCTGCAGGGCCCCGCCCTCGCCGGAGGGCGCGAGCACCACCCAGGTCTGGCCCGCGCTGCCCGGCACCTCGAGCCGGACGCCGCGGACGCCCTGGGCGGGGTTGTCCCAGGTGTGCGTGCGCCGGAAGCCGAACACGCCCTCCAGCAGCGCGAGCTGCTTGTCCAGGTCGGGCGCCGCCACGGCGACGTGGTCGATCCGGTAGATCTTGAGCATCTGCGACTCCTCAGCTCGGGTGCGGCTCGATCCAGTCGTAACCGCTGGTCACCAGCTCCTTGACGAGCCGGAGGTTGTAGCGGTTCATCGCCCCGATCCGCTCGGCCAGCGCGGCCACCTTCTCGTCGAACTCGTCGGCCGCGAACACGTCGTTGACCAGGCCGAGCTGCAGCGCGCGCTGCGCGTCGAGCCGGACGCCGGTGAAGAGCATCTCCTTGGCCCGCGCCATGCCGACCCGCGCCGGCAGCCGCTTGAGCCCGCCCCAGCCGGGGGCACTGCCGCCCACCTCGGGCTGGTCGGGGTCCTCCTTGCCGTCCATGAACTTCGGCTGGTGCGGCGGCCGGGCGGAGAGGGTGATCTCCACCAGTCCCATCTTCGCGTTGTCCGCGCAGACGATGAAGTCCGCACCCAGCGCGAGCTCCAGGCCGCCGCCGACGGCGTATCCGTGCACCGCGGCGAACACCGGGATGGACAGCCGCTCCATCATCGCGAACGTCTTCTCGCCGAGGCGGCCCTGCTCGATGCGGTCGGCCTTGGTCAGCGACTCCGACCAGTCCAGGTCCATCCCGGCGCAGAAGCCCTTCTCGCCGGCCCCGCGCAGCACCGCGACGCAGACCTCGGGGTCGTCGTCGATGTCGGTGAAGACCTTGCGCAGGCCGTGCATCATCTCCGGGGTCAGGGAGTTGATCTTCTTCGGCCGGTCGAGCGTGATCCAGCAGACGCGGTCCTTGACGACGACGTCGAGTCCTTCGGTTCCTTCAGCCATGTGCTCCTCCTCAGGATCGCGGCAGTCCGAGGCCGCGGGTGGCGATGACGTTGCGCTGGATCTCCGACGCGCCACCGAGGAAGGTGGCGGCCACGGAATCCATCCGCATGTGGGTGAACGCGCCGGCCAGCGGGGCGTCCCGACGCTGCCACAGCAGGCCGTGCCGGCCGAACACCCGGGCCCCGGTGCGCGCCAGCCGCTGGTGCAGCTCCGCGCTGAACAGCTGGTTGACCGAGGCCTCGTAGCCCGGCACGCCCCCCGCGGCCTGCTTGGAGACGGTGTAGCGGGCGATGTTGTACAGCGCCCGCACCTCGGTGTAGCGGCGCGCGATCTCCTGCCGCACGCCGCGCTCCCAGCCCTCGCGCAGGCGCTCACGCCCCTCCGGCGAGCCGATGTGCTCGACGAGGCGCGCGATCGCCTGCTCGTACTTGATCGTGGCTCCGATGCCGGCACGCTCGAAGCTGAGCGCGTCCATCGCCACGTACCAGCCCCGGTTCTCCTCGCCGACCCGGTTGGCGACGGGGACGCGGGCGCCCTCGAAGAAGATCTCCGAGAACGGGGCGTCGCCCCGGATGTCGCGGATCGGGCGGACCGTGACGCCGGGCGTCGTCGCGTCGACGAGCAGGAACGTGATGCCCCGGTGCTTCGGCGCGGCGTCCGGGTCCGTGCGGACCAGGACGAACAGCCAGTCCGCGTGGTGGCCGAGCGAGGTCCACACCTTCTGCCCGTCCACCACGTAGTGGTCGCCGTCCCGCACGGCCCGCGTCCGCAGGCCGGCGAGGTCGGAGCCCGCGCCCGGCTCGGAGAAGCCCTGCGCCCAGGTGCGCTCGCCGCGGGCGATCGGCGGAAGGTGCTCGGCGCGCTGCTCGTCCGTGCCGTGCGCGAGCAGGGTCGGGCCGAGCAGGAACGCGCCGATGCCGTTCACCGTCGGGACGCGCGCCCGCATCATCTCCTCCTGGAGGACGAACTCCTCCAGGGCGGACAGCCCGGCGCCGCCGTACTCGACCGGCCAGTGCGGTGTGATCCAGCCGCGTTCGGCCAGCACCGCCGCCCACTCGCGGGCGCCCTCCCGGCGGCCCGGGTCGCTGCTGTTGCGGTCGACCGGCCAGTTGTAGCCCCAGACGTCCTCCGGCTCGAGACTCTGCTCGGCGTCCGGGTCCGGCGTGTACGCCGCCGGGAACCGGTCGCGGACGAACGCGCGCACCTCCTCGCGGAACGCCGCCTGCTCCGGTGTGTCTTCCCAGTTCATGCGGTCCTTCCCGGCGTCGCGTCGGCCGCGGCGGACGCCTGGCTCGCGCGCGTGCTCGGCGCGGCCTTCTCGCGGTCCCACGTGCCGGGCGTCAGGCCGTGGTCGCCCCTGGCGCGCAGCACGTGCTTCGCGACCTTGTCGGTGGGGGTGCGCGGCAGCTCGCCGACGAACTCGACGAAGCGCGGCACCATGAACGAGGGCAGCTTCGCCGCGCAGTAGGCGGTGAGCTCCTCCGGGGTCAGCCCGGCGCCCGGGGCGAGGACGACGGCGAGCTTGACCTCCTCCTCTTCCAGCTCCGACGGCACGCCGAACGCGGCGCACTCGACCACGTCGGGGTGCAGGTTCACCTCGCACTCGATGTCGAACGCGGAGATGTTCTCCCCCCGTCTGCGGATCGCGTCGGCGATGCGGTCGAGGAAGTAGAAATAGCCGTCGTCGTCGCGCCAGGCGCGGTCGCCGGTGTGGAACCACATGTTGCGGAACGCCCGTGCCGTCGCCTCCGGCATCCCGTAGTAGCCCGTGGTGATCACGAACGGCTGCTTGGGCCGCACCACGAGCTCGCCCGGCTCGCCGGCGGCGACCTCGCGGTCGTCCTCGTCGACGATGGCGACGTCGAAGCGCTCGGCGTGCGCCCGGCCCATCGAGCCGACGCGCCACTGCCCGAACGGGCTGCCGGTCGCGATGCCCACCTCGGTGCTGGTGTAGGTCTCCGCGGCCCGCACGCCGAACCGCTCGAACAGGGCAGCGTCCAGCGCGGACTTGCCCATGTAGAACGTCTCCAGCGGGTGGTCGCGGTCCCGCGGCCCGGGTGGCGCGCTGAGCAGGATCGGGATCATCGCGAACACGCTCATCGCGACCTGCGCGTCGAAGTACCGGACGTCGTCCCAGAACCGCGAGGCGCTGAACCGCTCGACGATGCCGATCGGGCTCCCGGACAGCAGCGCCGAGAACACGCCGTCCCACAGCCCGGCGGCGTGGAACAGCGGGAGCGGGCAGTACGTCGTCCTCCCCCACCGGTCCAGGAAGTCGAGCGAGTCCTTCGCGCAGGTCAGGGCCAGCGCGTGCGGCACCATCGCGCCCTTGGAACGCCCGGTCGTGCCGGACGTGTACATGATCGCCTGGAGGTCGGAGAAGCGGGCGTCGCCGTGCACCGGGTCGGCGCCGTGCACGAGCAGCCGCGACATCGGGATCGTCTTCGCCCCGAGCAGGTCGAGGGAGGTCTCCGGCCCGCGCACGACCACCCGGACCAGGTTCGGCACCTCCGTCGCGACCGGCGGCAGCCAATCGGCGTACTCCGCGTCGATCAGCAACGTCGAGACGTCCGCGCTGTCCAGCACGTGCCGCAGCAGCTCACCGCGGTAGGCCGTGTTCACCGGCACCGCCACCGCGCCGAGCCGCGCGAGCGCGACGATCACGGGCACGAACTCCGGGCAGTTCGGGAGCATCACCGCGACGTGGTCGCCGTCGCGCACCCCCTCCGCCGCCAGCCCGCGCGCGTACCGGTCGGCTTCCACGTCCACTTCGGCGAACGTCAGCTCGCCATCGCGGAACTTCAGGAACACGGCGTTCCTGTGGGTCTCGGCGCGGGACCTGAGCACGTCGCCGAGTACCAGGCTCTCCAGACTCTCCTCGTTCATCACACCTCCGCGGCGCTCGCCGCCCCCAGTGTCAGCTCCGGTGCCGTCGCGGACGTCCTCGTGACCGACGTCGTGGCAGACGGCACCCGGCCGACGCTCCGCCGGGACCCGGGCGTCCCGCCAACGGGCGCCGCGAGACCGCAGGCCGGATTGCTCCCGATCCGAGCACGGATCGCCTCACGTCGCCAGTGCTGGCGGCCGGTGACCTGCGAACGGCTGCCACCGAGGTGCGGTGGCAGCCGTTCGCGGCTACTCAGGTGGTGGCCTCGCTCAGGAGGCCCCGGCGGCCTTCCCGGCCGGCTCGGGCTCCACGATCAGCGGGTACACACCGTTCTCGTCGTGCACCTCGCGCCCCGTCACCGGCGGGTTGAACACGCACACCGTGCGCATCTGCGTGCTCGGGCGCAGCTGGTGGTGCTCGTTGCCGTTCAGGACGTAGACCGAGCCCGGGCCGAGCTTGTAGGTCTTGTCGTTGTCCTTGTCGTACAGCTCGCCCTCGCCCTCGGTGACGAAGACGGCCTCGATGTGGTTCGCGTACCAGAAGTCGTTCACCGAACCGGCGTCGAGCACGGTCTCGTGCAGCGAGAACCCGACGCCGTCGCCCGCGAGCACGACGCGCTTGCTGCGCCAGTGCTCGGTCTTGACGTCGCGGTCGGTGTCGGTGATCTCCTCCAGCGTGCGAACGATCATGCGGAAACTCCTTCGGTGACTGCGCGGACGGCCTCGCCGACCACGGACAGGCCCTCGTCCAGCTCGGCGTCCGTGATGGTCAGCGGAGGCATGATCTTCATGACCTCGTCGGACGGACCCGACGTCTCCATCAGCAGTCCCCGCTCGAACGCCGCCACACACGCCTTCGACGCGAGCTCGGGCTGTGAGAACGACAACCCGCGGGCCAGGCCACGCCCCTTGGGCGTGAGCTCGACCGCCTGCGACGACGCCGCGAGCTCGGTGAGGGCCGCCTCGACCCGCTCGCCCTTGGCGATCGTGCCGCGCTCCAGCGTGTCGTCGCTCCAGAACTCGCGCAGCGCGGCCGTGGCCGTGACGAAGGCCGGGTTGTTGCCGCGGAACGTGCCGTTGTGCTCACCGGGGCCCCACTGGTCGAGCTCCGGCTTGATCAGCGTGAGGGCCATCGGCAGGCCGTAGCCGCTGATCGACTTCGACAGGCAGACGATGTCGGGCTCGATGCCGGCGGCCTCGAACGAGAAGAACGGGCCGGTGCGCCCGACGCCCATCTGCACGTCGTCGACGATCAGCAGCATCTCGTGGCGCTTGCACAGCTCGGCGAGCCCCTGCAGCCACTCGATGCGGGCCGGGTTGATGCCGCCCTCGCCCTGCACGGTCTCGACGATCACGCCGGCGGGCTCGTTCAGCCCGCTGCCCGCGTCGCCGAGGAGCTTCTCGAACCACAGGAAGTCGGGGACGGTGCCCTCGAAGTAGTTGTCGAAGGGCATCGGGGTGGCGTGGACGAGCGGGATGCCCGCGCCGCCCCGCTTCATCGAGTTGCCGGTGACCGACAGCGCACCCAGCGTCATGCCGTGGAACGCGTTGGTGAAGTTGATCATCGACTCGCGGCCGGTGATCTTCCGCGCGAGTTTCAGCGCCGCCTCGACCGTGTTGGCACCGGTCGGGCCGGGGAACTGCACCTTGTAGTCGAGGCCGCGCGGCTTCAGCACGACGTCCTCGAACGTCCGCAGGAACTCACCCTTGGCCACGGTGTACTTGTCGAGGCCGTGGGTGATGCCGTCCCGGGCGATGTACTCCAGCAACGGCTGTTTCAACTGCGGCGGGTTGTGCCCGTAGTTCAGCGCACCCGCCCCGGCGAAGAAGTCGAGGTAGCTGCGACCGTCGATGTCGTTGATCCGCGATCCGCGGGCGGTGTCGAACACCACCGGCCAGGTTCGGCAGTAGCTGCGGACCTCGGACTCCATGTCGTCGAAGACTGTGGTTTCCACGTACTCCCCCAAGGAAATATTGGAATTCGATCGTCCGGTCAGCGCTGGACCGGCCCGATCCGGTACAAGATCTCGGGTTCGTGGTCGGCACCGAGCAGTTCCGCCCCGAACAGCTCGCTCCGGCGGACCTGCGCGCCGCGGCGCTCCGCGAAGCGGGTGAAGAGCGCGATGGAGCCGGGGTTGTCAGGCGTGATCGTGGTCTCCAGATGATCGACCTCGGGTACACCGTCGAACAGCGCGTCGAGCATCGTGCCCGCCACACCGCGGCCACGGACGACCTCGTCGACCGCGACCTGCCACACGACCAGCGTGGTCGGTTCGTCCGGGCGACGGAACCCGGTGATGAACCCGACCACTTCTCCGCCACGCCGCGTCACCACGGAGGTGGCCGCGAAGTCGCGGCACCACAGCAGGTAGGCGTAGCGCGAGTTCACGTCGAGCACACCGGTCGCCGCGGCGAGGCGCCAGAGGGCCACCCCGTCGGACACGCTCGGCCGACCGACCGTCAGCTGCTCCCCGGGGTTTGGACGTGCAAGGTCGGGGGATCCAGCGGTTGCGGCCATGTCCGAAGAACTTAACAGGCCACAAACGGCGACGCCGGTTGATCATAGGCCGAGCGGGGCGAATCTTGTGACCGCTATCACAGACGCGTTTAGCGATCAGGCGAGCCGGGAAGGGCGCCGTTCCGCCAGCTCACGGCGCGATTTCCGGAGTTCGAGGGACGTGGCCTGGCGCACACCTACCCCACGACATCACGAAATCGCAACAACCGTCACACCGCTAGTCTGACGCCGTGTCTTCCGCGCGCGCAGCCCGGTCCGTCGTCGTCACCGGAAGCGGCCGCGGCGTGGGCCGCGCGATCGTCGAGCGGCTGCTGCGCGACGGGGCTCACGTCGTCGCGATCGAGCTCGACGCCGCCGCGCTCGACTGGCTCGGTGCGCACCCCGGCGCAGCCGCCGTCGTGGGTAGCGCCTGCGACGACGCCGTCGCGGAACAGGCCGCTGACCAGGCGGAACGTGTCGCGCCGCTCACCGGCTGGGTCAACAACGCCGCGGTCTTCCGGGACGCGTCCGTGCACACGGCGTCCGCGGCCGAGGTGCTCGACCTCGTCCACGCGAACCTCGCCCCGGCCGTCGTCGGCGCCACCACGGCCGTGCGCCGGTTCCTCGCGGCCGGCACCGGCGGCGCGATCGTCAACGTCTCCTCCCACCAGGCCCGGCGCGCCGTGCCCGGCTGCACGCCGTACGTCACCGCGAAGGCGGCGATCGAGGGCCTGACGCGCGCGCTCGCGGTCGAGTACGGGGCGCGCGGCGTGCGCGTGAACACCGTCGCGCTCGGCTCGATCGCCACCGAGCGCTACGCGGCGTTCCTCGACGGGCTCGGCGCCGGCGGCGCCGCCCACGTCGAGGAGGAGATGCGCCGGATCCACCCCCTCGGCCGCGTGGGCACCGTCGGCGAGGTGGCCTCCGTCGTCGCGCACCTGCTCTCGGACGAGGCCGCGTTCGTCACCGGCGCCACGGTGCCGGTCGACGGCGGCCGGTCGGTGCTCGCCCGCGACCCGGAGGCGTACGAGGCATGACACCCCGTCTACGGGACGCGCGGATTGAGGCCGGGAATGGGCCGTTGGCGTCTCTAGCGTCACGGTATGACGACCACGGAGCCGACCGTCCGCCCGTTCGCCATCGATGTCCCGCAGGCGCAGCTCGACGACCTGCGCAGGCGACTGGCCGACACTCGTTGGCCCGACGAGCTGCCCGGCGTCGGCTGGAGCCGCGGCGTCCCGGTGGGCTACCTGCGGGAGCTGGCCGACCACTGGCGCACCCGCTTCGACTGGCGGGCCCAGGAGACGGCCGTCAATCGGTTCCCGCAGCACGTCACGACGATCGACGGGCAGAACGTGCACGCCCTGCACGTGCGCTCGCCCGAGCCCCATGGCTCCCGCCGACCGGGCGTGGTGGGCGGACTACCGGAGCCGGCTCGAACGCGTGGCGCAGGACGCCGAGCGGCGCTGAGGTTCGCGCGCCGCCGGACCGCGCCGCCGGACGCTCAGTCGGCCGCCGCGCGGGAGAGCGCGGCGGCGGCCGGAGCGCCCGCGGGGCCCTGCGTCCGGCGCGCGGCCCGCCGGAGCAGGTCGGGCACGAGCGTGAGGAGCCCGAGCAGGGCCAGCCCGGCCCCGAGCCACAGCGGGGCGCGCAGCCCGAACCCGTCGATCGCCAGCCCGCCGAGGGCGGAGCTGAGGCCCACCCCACCCGTGATGAACGAGCCGTGGATCGTGTTGACCAGCGGCCCGACGTTCCCGGCTCGCTGCACGCGCACCGCCATCGCCGGGTTCATCGCCACTCCGACCAGGCCGATGCCGAGCATGAACACCACCGCCGCCGGCCCGACCTGGGCGAGCAGTGCGAAGCCCACGAGGAAGAGCAGGTTCAGGGCGAGCCCGCCGAACAGGACCGGGAGGGCGTACCGGTCGGCGAGTCGTCCGACGACCGTGTTGCCGACCACGGTGGCGGCACCGTAGGCCACGAGCAGCAGCGGGACGGCGCCCGGGGTGAACCCGCTGACCCCGGTCAGGATCGGGTTGAGGAAGCTGAACGCCGAGAACGTCGCGCCGATCACGAGGGTGCTCGTGGCGAGCACCAGCCACAGCCGGGGGCGGCGGAAGACGCCCAGTTCCTGGCGCAGCGGGCCGCTGCGCACGTGCGGCAGGTCGGGGACGCCGCGGACCGTGCCGAGGGCGGCCACCACGGTGAGCGCGGCGATCGCCCAGAACGCCGCGCGCCACCCCCACGCGCCGCCGACCACGGTGGACAGCGGCAGCCCCAGCAGCGTCCCCAGCATCAGCCCGTGCATGACCACCGCGATGGCCCGCCCCCGCACCTCCGGCCGGACCAGCAGGGCGGAGATCGAGACCGCCGCGCCGAAGAACGCCTGCGCCGCCGTGCCGGTCACCAGGCGCGCCAGCAGCATCACCCCGTACCCCGCCGCCGTGGCGGCCAGCACGTTTCCGGCCAGGAAGATCCCGAACAGCAGCAGCAACGCCGCCTTCGGACGCAGCCGCATGACGAGCACCGTCAGCACCGGTCCCCCGACGGCCATGGCCAGCGCGAACGCGGTGATGAGGTACCCGACCTGCGGGATCGAGACGTCCAGGCCCGCCGCCATCTGCGGCATGAGGCCCGCGACGACGAACTCGCTCGTGACCATGGCGAAGATACCGAGGGCCAGCACGTACACGGCACGGGGGCACGGGTTCCTCCTCGTTTTGTAATGATCTATCCATAACTGGGCCGTGCGGGAACGCCCGCCGATCGCGGCGTCGTCAGGCGGTGAGAGCGTCCAGCGCGGTGTCGGCGATGGCCTGCAGAGCGACCTGGTCCGCGCCGCCCTGGCCCGCGACCCGGATGCCGCCGATCACGGCGTTGAGGTAGCGCGCCAGCGCGTCCGGATCACGGGTCGCGGTGATCGCCCCGTCCCGCTGCCCGGCGGCGATCACGAGACGCAGGGCGACGAGCCTGCGCTCCAGGTCGCGCTCCAGCAGCTCGGCGGCCTCCGGGTCGCGTCCCGCGAGTTCGACGGTCGTGTTGACCGTCAGACACCCCATGCTGCGGCCGTCGCGCCGATTGGCCGCTTCGCCGTCCACGATCACGGCGAAGAGGTCGCGCAGCCGCCGCACCGGCGTCCGCCGCTCGTCCTCGAGCACGGCGAGCTGGGTGTCGGTCGTGGTCTCGATGTAGCGCAGCAGCGCCCGCTTGAACAGCTCGTGCTTGCTGGTGAACGTGTTGTAGATGCTGCTGCGGCCCAGGCCGGTGGCCGCGCACAGGTCCTGCGTGCTGGTCGCCTCGTAGCCCTGCGCCCAGAACGTCCGCATCGCGGCGTCCACGGCGCGGTCCTCGTCGAAGGTCCTGGGGCGGGGCACGGCAGGACGGTAGCACGTTCTGGGACGATCAGTTCAAAACTGTCGGCTGGCGGGCGAAGTTAATGACCGTTAACATCGGCGCCACCGCCGACCGAGGGGGTTCGATGTCCGTCGTCACGTCCGGGCCCGTGCTGCGCACCGCCGCCGACGCGACCGGCGACGGCGCGGAGCGCAACGTCGCCGCGCACCGCGAGCTGGTCACCGATCTGAAGGCGCGGCTCACCACGGCCGCACGCGGCGGGCCGGAGCGGGCGCGCACCCGGCACGTGGAGCGCGGCAAGCTGCTGCCCCGCGAGCGGGTCGACGCGCTCGTGGACCCGTCGAGCCCCTTCCTGGAGCTCTCCCCGCTGGCCGCTGCCGGCATGTACGGCGACGAGGCGCCGGGCGCGGGCATGATCACCGGCGTCGGACGGGTGGCCGGACGCGAGGTCGTCGTCGTGGCCAACGACGCCACCGTCAAGGGCGGCACCTACTACCCGATGACGGTGAAGAAGCACCTGCGCGCCCAGGAGGTGGCGCT
>Ga0196958_10000351_pt1 | contig 14969 bp, 7 predicted proteins | sample S1v_10metaG_FD_148654 | JGI IMG/M metagenome (GOLD analysis project Ga0196958, IMG submission 148654) | Soil microbial communities from Anza Borrego desert, Southern California, United States - S1+v_10 | ecosystem: Environmental > Terrestrial > Soil > Desert | place: USA: California | collected...
ATTGCTCGCGGGACCGCAACGGAGCGAGGCCACGACGAAGTCTTCGGCGGCGTCCACGAACGAAAGCGTGGCCGCGACTTCGGCACCGCGGGACGAGCTCCTGACGACGCTGCGCTCGATGGGCGCGCGCAAGACGACGCAGCAGGACACGGACTCGGAGCTCGCGTACAAGGCGCGTCCGCTCGACGGCATCTGGGCCACCGCACCGTATCTGCACAACGGTTCGGTACCGACGATCGACGATCTGCTCCGGCCCGTCGCCGATCGCCCGCGCACGTTCCACGTCGGCAGCCGCGAGCTCGATCTCGTGAAGATGGGCTTCGTCACGACACCGGTGGAAGGCTCGTTCCTCTTCGACACGTCGATCGAAGGGAACCGCAACACGGGTCACGACTGGGGCACGTCGCTGAGTGCTCAGGAACGCGCCGATCTGATCGAGTATCTGAAGACGCTGTAACGGAACGCCGCGTGTTCGCGACTGGTGCGGCGGCGTCTCGCCGCCGCACCGCGTCAACGTGCGAGGTCGCGGGTATCCGTCATGTGCACGAGTTGCACGGCCGCGCCGGCGGTGACACTGCTCATCGCCGGCGTGGTCATGCCGAGCGCCGTGCGCGCTTCCGTCAACGCGGTGCGCAGCGACGTCAGATGCGACGCGCGGATGAGGCCCGGCGTCGTGTAGTGCGCGTCGAACGTGAACACCGGCAGTCCCGCCTGCGCGCGCATGAGGTTCACCGCCGTCGCCAGCTCGTCATAGTGCGCGCGCTTGATGCGCGTGCCCGCGGTCAGTGTGTCGTCGGTGAAGAACACCGCCGCATCGGGATTGGACACGATCGGCGTGCCGCCGGTGATGGTGCCGATCATCTGATACTCGTACGCCACACCGCGCGCGACCGAGGTGTCGACGCCGCTCGTCATGCCCGTGAAGCCCGCGACGTTCTGCCACGAGCTCGTGCCGTAGACGCGGCGCTGGAGCTGCAGCGACGCGGTGTTCGTGTCCTGCATTGGCAGCGCGTAGATCTGGATGCCGTTCGCGAGCGAGCGCGCGTCGAGCGCGAACGCGAAGTTCGGCAGCACCTCGGCGCGCGCATCGGCCGAAACACCGGCGAAGTTCGCATCGCCTGCATAGACGAAGCGGATCGCGTGTGAGCCGCGCGTGAACGTGCGCGAGAACGAGGCCGTGCCGTTGACCAGCGCGGACGTGCCGAGCCAGGTCGTCGTGCCGTCTTCGTAGAAATGCACGTTGCCGGTCGGCGCGCCGAGCGTGCCCGTGGTCGACACCGTGACGCTCAGCTCGTGCGCCGATCCCTCCCGCGCCGCGAGCGAACCGTTGATCGCGATCGACGGCGTGTCTTTCGCGACGCTGAACGTCAGCAACGCCCACGGACTGCGCGGGGTGAACGCACCGCCCGGGTAGCGCGCCTCGATCGTGTGCTGGCCCGCGGCGAGCGTGAGACTGAGAGCGGTGGAAGTGAACTTCCTGAAGGACGTCCCTCCGTCGATCTTCACGTCCACCCAGTCGTATCCGGCATTCTCGATGGCGAGCGAGACGCTGAATGGCTTGCCGTGCTTCGGCGCGTTCGGCGTGCCGATGGTGACGCTCGTCTGCGTGGTCGTGACTTTCTGCACGACATTCACGGACGTGCCGCCGGCGATCTCGCTGTTCCCGCTGAACACCGCGTGCAGCGTGTGATCGCCGAGGGAGAGGCCGGAGAGGGTGAAGGAGATCGTGCCGCTGGAGCTGAGAACGCCGTTGACGAGCTCCGTTGCGCCTTCGCGCAGCGACACCGTACCGAACGGCGCGGTCACGCCGGTGCGCCAGCCGGAGATGCTCGCATGCAGAATCGCGTCCGTCCCCTGCGTGATCACCGGCGCCTCGGTGTAGAGCTGCACCTGCGTCGCGCACGCGCGGGTCAGCGAGTAGATCTTCGTCGTCGCGCCTGCCGCGATGTCGAGCGTGCCGTCGCCGGTGAAATCCGCCAGCGCGACGATGCCCACGTGGCTGCCGTTGTCGAAGAACGAAGGCGTGCGGAACGTACCGTTGCCGAGGCCGGGGAAGGTGGCGATCCAGCTTCCGTTGACGACCGTGACGATGAGGTCGAGGTGGTTGTCGCCGGTGACTTCGGCGACCTCGACCTGGACGGCGTCGCCGAGGCTGCCGGGGATGTCGGTGACGAGTGAAGTCGAGGAGAAGGTGCGATTGCCGGTGTTGCGGATGACCGCAATCGTGCTCGGGTCCCACGTGCCCTCGATCCAGTTCGCGACGACGAGGTCGCGATCGCCGTCGGCGTCGAGATCGGCCGTGGTGAGATCGAACGGCTGCGGCGTGGAGATCGTCACCGGCGCACTGTAGGTGCCGTTCGCGTTGCGGAAGTAGACGGCGACGCGATCGGTGGCGCCCGCGCCGTCGTCGCTCGGCTCGGAGAGCGTGATGGCGATGTCGAAGTGCGTATCGCCGTCAAAGTCCGCGCTGACGATGGCGCCGGAGAAGACGTCTTCCGGGGTTTCCTCGAAGGCCGTCTGCATGAAGAAACCGCTGACGCGATCGTAGACGCCGAATCCCCAGCTATACGACACGGCGATCTCGGACGTGGAATCCGTGTCCATGTTCACGGGGAACAGGCGCGAGGGGAAATTGCCGAAGTAGTTGTTGATCGCCGCTCCGCGGCCGCTGCCGGTGCCGGGATAGATCATCAGATTGCCGGTGTTGCTCGAGACGACGGCGACGTCGAGATGCGCGTCGCCGGTGAGCTCGGCGACGATCGGGTTCGAGAGAAACGTCGCGCTGGCGATTTCCGTGGCGTCGCCGAACGTGCCGTCGCCCGCGCCTTTCCACCACACGAGCGCGTCGGTCATCGGATAGTCGGCGATGCCGACGAGATCGAGCTCGCCGTCTTCGTCATAGTCGACCGATTCGAGCCAGTGCACCCATTCCCGCGTGGTCGATTCGTCGACGACGGACCATTGCAGCGAGGGACAGGAGGCTTGGGCGTAAGCGGACAGAGAGACGAGCAGCGCAAGCGCGGCGGTGAGAATTCGCATTGTTGGACCCGCTTCGGACGCGCCATTGTACGCCGCGCGCACTCTGATATCTTCCGCCGCGCCATGATCAACAAAGTCGTCGCTTCCGCGGCGGAAGCGGTTCAGGACATTGCAAACGGCTCCACGCTCGTCGTCGGCGGCTTCGGTCTGTGCGGCATTCCGGAGAACCTGATCCACGCGCTGGTGGAGAAAAAAGTCACCGGTCTGACCTGCGTCTCCAATAACGCCGGCGTCGACAACTGGGGCCTCGGCCTCCTGCTGCAGACGAAGCAGATCCGCAAGATGGTCTCTTCGTATGTCGGCGAAAACGCGGAGTTCGAACGCCAGTACCTCGCGGGCGAGCTCGAAGTGGAATTCGTGCCGCAGGGGACGCTGGCCGAACGGATGCGTGCGGGTGGCGCGGGGATTCCGGCGTTCTATACGCCCGCGGGTTACGGCACCGTCGTCGCGGAAGGGAAGGAAACGCGCGAGTTCGACGGCCGCATGTACGTGATGGAGCGCGGCATCGTCGGCGACTTTTCCCTCGTCGCCGCCTGGAAGGGCGATCGCCTCGGCAATCTCGTTTATCGCAAGACCGCACGCAACTTCAATCCGATGGCGGCGACGGCGGGGAAGATCTGCATCGCCGAGGTGGAGGAACTGGTGGAGCCGGGCGAGCTCGATGCGGACGGCATTCACACCCCCGGCATCTTCGTGCATCGGATCATCCAGGCGCCGCGCGAGAAGCGCATCGAGCAGCGTACGGTGCGGAAGAGCTAAGGCGCCCGCATCTGCACGTGCACCGCGCCGTGGCTGAGGCCGAGCCAGCGCGGATACGCGAACGCCCGCAGCATTCTGTAGCCGGGGATGTCGCGGCGGAACGTGAGGACGAACCGGTCGTCGACGACGCCGACACCGGACTTGCCGAGATCCTTGCGGCCTTCGCGTAAGGCGAGCATCGAGTTGACCTCGTAGCCGGCGTCCATCTGCTCGAGCGTCACGCCGTTCGCTCGGAGAAACGCGTACGCATCCCATCGGGCGCGATTCCAGGCCAGATACTCACTCGTCCCGCATACCGCGAACATCGCCAGGATCACCAGTGTTGCGACGGCCGCCGCCGGCCGTCGTCGCAGCGGCCCCGCCGCCAGCAGGAAGATGAACGGCCACGCCGTGTCGATCGAATAGCGGTCGAAGTTGATCTTCATGAACGCCGCGACGAGCGAGCCGCAGATCAGATAGACCACCGCGAATCGCACCAGCACGTTTTCCTCGCGCACCGGCAGCGCGCCGGCGGCGATCACCGCACCGGCCGTCGTCACGACCATCAGCGCCACCTTCACCGCAAACGGCAGCGCGAACGGATGCGCCATGCGCCACGTGAACACGTCGCGCAGGGTGGGCGGACCGAGACCGAAGTCGGTGAAGACGTTGCCGGAGTTCATGTACGGAATCGGTGCGCCGATCGCGGTCATGCGAATGGCGGCGTACGCGAAGATCACGGCGCAAACGGCCATGGTGATGCGCGACAGCTTCGCTTTGCGCATCAGCAGAATCGGCGCGAAGAAGAGCGCCGCGTTCTGCCAGTGAAAGAAAAAGTAGTGCGACGCGCGCATGGCCAGCTTCGCGCCGTCGAAGGCCGGGCGATGCAGAACGAGCTCTTTCTGCGACGCGACCAGCACTCCCGACAACACGAGCGCCGCGAACACCGCCATCGCCGCGGCGTACGTGATCGCAATCTTCTTGCGGCGCAATGTGAGTGCGACGAGGAACGGCGCGACGGCGTTGAGAATGGCGAACTGTCTCGTGAAGAAGGAGGCGATGCAGACGAGGAACGCCATCGCCAGCCACACGCCCTCGCGTTCCCACGCCTTCACGAACGCCGTGCATGCGAGGAGCGACAGGAACACGAACGGTACGTGCGTCATCGACGTGAACGAGGCCCAGAAGAACAGGGGATGGAACAGCAACGCGAACGCGCCGAGCATCGCGATCGGCGCCGACACCGCGCGGCGGAGGAGAAAGAACGCGAGCAGCGTCGAGCCGAGCGAAAGCGTCAGCGTGGCGAAGCGAAGGACGGTGAACGACTCCCCGAACACCGAAGCCCACAGCGCCCCCCACACGAACTGCAGATACGCCGTGGCCGAGGCGAAGGGCGTGAACTCGATCGTGCCGGTGTGGAGGAGCGTGAACGTCGTGAACCCGACACCCCAGTCGTCGTTCAAGGGAAAGTTGCCGATCGGATTCACGAGCGCCACCGCGAGGGCGAAGGCTGCGATCAGCAGCAGTACGGCGCGGCGGGTGGTCACGGGGGGATTATGAGCTGTTGAGCTGTTGAGCTGTTGAGCTATTGAGCCCCGCCCACCCCACGACCGCTCACAGCTCACCCGCTCAACAGCTCAACGGCTCAACAGCTCAACAGCCCACCAGCTCAACCCCCACCCTCCTGTGGTACGTTCCCCCCGCCATGCCTCTGACTCGCGAACAGATCGTCCGCCGCGCCGCGCAGGAGTTGCGCGATGGTTTCTACGTCAACCTCGGCATCGGGATGCCGACCCTCGTCGCGAACAACATCCCGCCGGGGATGGAGGTCATCCTCCAGTCCGAAAACGGCATCCTCGGGCTCGGGCCGTTTCCCACCGAAGAAGAAGTCGACGCGGACCTGATCAACGCGGGCAAGCAAACCGTGACCGTGCTGCCGGGCGCATCGTATTTTTCGAGCGCCGACTCCTTCTCCATGATCCGCGGCGGCAAGGTCGACCTCTCGATCCTCGGCGCGATGCAGGTCTCCGCGAAGGGCGACATCGCCAACTGGATGGTGCCGGGCGCGATGGTGAAGGGGATGGGCGGCGCGATGGACCTCGTCGCCGGCGCGAAACACCTCATCGTGACGATGGAGCACGTCACGAAAAAGGGCGAGAAGAAGATCCTCGAAGAGTGCAACCTGCCGCTGACGGGCGTCGGCTGCGTAAACCGCATCATCACAGATTACTGCGTGATCGACGTGACCGCGGACGGCCTGAAGCTGCTCGAAGTCGCGCCGGGCGTGACGCCGGAGCAGGTGCAGTCGATGACGGAGCCGCGGCTCATCATCGAGGACGTGAAAGAGATCGCCGTCTAGTCCCGTCATCCCGCGAAAGCGGGAGAGGGCGCGTTAGCGACGCAGCGCCGCGAACGTGCGTTTCAGGATGCTGAACTTCTCGCGCTGCTCCGCGAGCACCGGGACCGCGGGCGCAGGCGCTTCCACGATCGCCTCCACCTCGTCCGCGAGCTTCGGCGGCCATTCACCCGGATTCGCGATCAGGCGTCCGTTGTAGTACTGCGGTACCTCGCGCCCTTCACCGGCGTGGTAGATCTTGCGCGGGGCGATGCGGCCGATGCCGGGATCGGAGGCGAGGGGCGTGTAGTAGAGGCAGCCCTCGAAGTAGTAGTGCGTGACCTGCGTGAAGCGGGTGCGGGCGGTGTCGAGAATCGGGCAGCCGCCGTGGTAGAGGTTCGCGGCCCAGATCAAGGCCTGACCTTTCTCGATGCGCAGCTCCTGCCGCGCGAGGCCGGTCGACGGCATCAGCGCCTGCACGAACTCCTCGTAGCGCCAGAGGTTGTGCAGCGGGTTTTCCGTGTCGCTGGCGACGAGACCGAGGTCGTGGAGGTTGTACGTCGGGATGCGCTGGCTGCCGGGGTAGTAGTGCAGCGGTCCGTTCGACTCGTCCACGTTCTCCAGCGCGACCCACACACCGCACATGAAGCCGTGCGGGATCGAGTCGAAGAACGCCTTGTCGCTGTGCGTCTTCTGTTCGCTGCCGATGCGGAAATTGAGCGTCTGGAACGGGAACGCCTTGCGGCGGTAGAGGATCTCGAGCACTTCGAGCACGCGCGGCGCGCTGGCGATCTTCTTCACGTGCTCGCCGAACAGCCACGCGTCCTGCACGCGGCGCTCGTCGGAGTAGTAGTGCACGTTCTGCAGCACGAACTTGTCGCGCACTTCGTCGCGCGCGGCGTCGAGCCACGAGCTCGGGATCTTCGGGTCGAAGATGACGTAGCCGTTCTCCGCGAACGTGCGCACGAGCGTCTTCGTCTCCGCGTCGAGCTCCGCGCGCTCGAGCATCGCCGGGAAAAACGGCGAGTCGACCCAGGGGACGCCGAGGGAGTCCGCCTGCGCGAAGCGAGGATCCGGAGCCGTCACGCCGTCACCGGCTCCGTTTCCGGTTTCTTCCTCATGTCGAGGAAGAGCAGCGCGATGCCGATGCAGATCGCCGAGTCGGCGACGTTGAACGCCGGCCAGTGATAGTTGCCGACGTACACGTCGAGAAAGTCGACGACGTAGCCGAAGCGGAAGCGGTCGACGAGATTGCCGATCGCACCGCCGAGGATCAGATGCAGACCGGTCTGCAGCAGGCGATCGGTGACCGCCGTGCGCAGCGCGTACACGACCACCACGCAGAACACCGCGATCGCACCGACGTTGAGCAGGATCGGCACGAGCTTGGAGGCCGCGTTCGCGCCGATGCCGAACGCCGCGCCGGTGTTGCGCACGTGCACGAGCTGGAAGAAGTTCGGAATGACGGGGATGGCCTCGTACAGGTCGATGCGCGCGAGCACGAGGGCCTTGGTCCAGATGTCGAGGATGATGACGGCGATCGTGATCGCCACGTAGTGAATGCGGTTCAACGCATGGCTCCTGCGGTGGTTTTTTCTTCGATCAAACGATCGAGCTCGACGCGGACGCGGCCGAGGATCTCTTCGTAGGTGAACTGTCCGATGGTCTCGGTGCCGCGCTTGAGGTTCACGTAGCTCGGCGCGCACCACATGCCGAGGTCGGCGTCATCGGTCTCGCCGGGGCCGTTCACGCGGCAGCCCATGACGGCGATGGTGATGTCGTGTTCCTTCGCGTACTGCGCCATCTCGCGCACGTTCTGGGCGAGGTCGATGAACGCTTCGTTCTCGACGCGCGAGCACGACGGGCAACTGATGATGTTGAGGCCGCGGTGCTCGAAGCGCGGCACGGAGCGGAAGCGCCCTGACTGGATGTCGTCGAGGATCTGGCGTCCGACCATGATCTCTTCCCCCTTGCGCTCGAAGGGGAGGGTGAGCGAGACGCGGATCGTGTCGCCGATGCCGCGCGTGATGAGCTGCTCGAAGGCGATGCGCGTCTTGATGATGCCGTCCGGCGGCATGCCCGCTTCGGTCACGCCGAGGTGCAGCGGCACGTCGGGACGCGCTTCGGCGAAACGCGTGTTCGCGTCGATGACCTTGTTCGGATCGGAGTCCTTGAGCGAGACGCAATACTGATCGAAGCCGATGTCGTCGAGCATCGCGCAGTGCTCGAGCGCGGATTCGAGCATCGGCGTGATGGAGTCGTGCTTGTCGTACTTGGCGACCTTGTCGGGATCGACGGAGCCGGCGTTGACGCCGATGCGCATCGCGCAGCCGTGCGCGCGGGCGACGTCGACGAGGTACTGCACCTTCTCGCGTACCGGCTTGTCGCGCTCGAGGTGGTAGAGGTGGCCGGGGTTGTAGCGCAGCTTCTGGACGAAGGGTGCGACTTTCTCGGCGAGGCGATAGTTCTCCTGCAGGTCGATCGAGAGATTGGCGTTCGGACGCGCGGCGCGGATCTCCGCCAGCGCGGCCACGTCTTTCGGATTGTCGACGGCGATGCGGATCACGTCCGCGCCCGCGGCTTCGAGCAATTCGACCTGGCGGATCGTCGCGGCGATGTCGACGGTGCGCGTGGCCGTCATCGACTGCACGGCGACCCGGTTGGCCCCGCCGATCTTCACGTTGCCGATGCGGATTTCTCTCGTCTGTCTGGGAGTCGTCACGCGCCTTCCTAACGCGCGGAGGAGGCAAAGATTCCGCTTCGGCCCTTGCCTCCGTTCGACCGCTTCCGGTACCGTCCGCGTCGAAAATTCCCCCACCCCCGTAAAGTTTTCCAACAACTCATCCGTTTCAACGTCCTCGCGGGCGTCCGTCGCAGGGAGAAGCTATGTCTGGTCGATCCGTCCTCGTCGCACTGGTGCGTCTTGTCATTCTTGTGCTCGTTTGCACGCCGCTGCTCGGCGTTCAGGCGCAGACGTGCACGCCGCCTCCAGCCCCGGTGATCACGACGCAGCAGCCGAGCTGCCCGCATGAAATCGTGACCGCCTCGATTCCGGAGCCGCCCACGGGCTCGTGGTCGAGCGTGCAGTGGAGCATCGAGGGCGGCACGTTCTATCCGAACGGCGTGACCTGGGCGCAAGGGCAGACGGTGCAGTGGAGCGCGAGCTCGACCGCGCCAGTGACGCTGCGGGTCGCCGGCTACGACCAGAACAACTGCATGACGGAGGTCGCGGTCCGAGAAGTCGTGCTGGCCAGCCTCCCCCCGGTGATCGTCGTGCCCGAAAGCGTCTGTGCGGGCGCACCGACGACCGCGAGCGTCGAGCCTCCTTCGAGCGGGGCCTGGGCCAGCATCTCGTGGACCATCACGAACGGTTACTTCGTCGATCCGATGAACGGATCGCAGACGAGCACCGCATCCGGCTCTCCCGTGACGTTCCACGCCGACCAGACCGGCCCCGTGACACTCGAGGTCACGACGATGGACTGGTACATGTGCACGCCGCCGCCGGCGAGCGCGCAAGTTGCCGTCACGAACATCCTCCCGCCGAGGATCTGGGCCGAGGACGATATCTGTCCGCGCTCCGATCACATGGCGAGCATCGGCGCTCCGGAGTCGGGCGGAAGCTGGGGCGCGGTGACGTGGACGATCCTGGGCGGCTCGTTCCGCGATCCGTCCAGCGGAAATCTCACGCCCACTGCCACCGGGCCGTACGTCACCTACATTGCCGACGAGGCGAGTACGTCGGTCGAGCTTCGGGTCGCGGCCACCGACGCGAACGGCTGCGTCACGCCGCAGGCGTCGCACCTCGTCGAGATTCGTGAGATCCCGCCGCCACTCATCTGGGCCGAGGACGACATCTGTCCGCGCTCCGATCACTACGCCTCCATCGGCGCACCGGAATCGGGCAACTGGGGCCCGGTGACGTGGACGATCACTGGCGGCGTGTTCCGCAATTCCTACACGGGCGAGACGAGCACGACCGCGAGCGGTCCGTCGGTGATTTACACCGCCGATGAAGCGGGGGAGACGCCGGTCGAGCTGACCGTCGAGGCAATCGATTCGAACGGCTGCGCCGCGCCACGTGCCTCGCGCGTCGTCGAGATCCGCCAGATCCCGCCGCCACTCATCTGGGCCGAGGACGACATCTGCCCGCGCTCCGATCATTACGCTTCCATCGGTGCACCGGAGTCGGGCAACTGGGGTCCGGTGACGTGGACGATCACCGGCGGCACGTTCCGCAATTCCTACACGGGCGAGACGAGCACGACCGCGAGCGGTCCGTCGGTGATGTACACCGCCGATGAAGCAGGTGAGACGCCGGTCGAACTGACCGTCGACGCAATCGATTCGAACGGCTGCGCCGCGCCGCGCGCCTCGCGCGTCGTCGAGATCCGCCGGATCGACCCGCCGATGATCTGGGCCGAAGACGACATCTGTCCGCGCTCCGATCACTACGCTTCCATCGGTGCACCGGAGTCGGGCAACTGGGGTCCGGTGACGTGGACGATCACCGGCGGCACGTTCCGCAACTCCTACACGGGCGAGACGAGCACCACCGCGAGCGGTCCGTCCGTCATGTACACCGCCGATGAAGCGGGCGATGGGCCGGTCGAGCTCTCCGTCGATGCGATCGACTCGAACGGTTGCCGCGCCCCGCGCGCCTCGCGCCTCGTGGAGATTCGTCAGATCGACCCGCCGCTGATCTGGGCGGAGGATTCCGTCTGCCCGAGCACCGATCACTACGCGTCGATCGGCGCACCGGAGTCGGGGAACTGGGGCCCGGTCACGTGGACGATCACGGGGGGCACGTTCCGCAATTCGTACTCGGGGGAGGTGACCACCACCGCCAGCGGTCCCAGCGTGATCTACTTTGCCGAGGGTTCGACGCCGGTCGAGCTGACCGTGAGCGCGATCGACTCGAACGGCTGTCTCGCTCCGGCGGCGTCGCGCACGGTCGAGATCCGCCAGATCGACGCGCCGGTCATCTCCACGAGCGCGGTCGTCTGTGCCGGCGTCGAAACGACCGCATCGGTCGGCGCACCGGCGGCCGGCACTTGGTCCACCGTGACCTGGACGATCACCGGAGGCCGTTTCCTCGATCGCTACACCGGCCAGGACCTCGGCACTACCACCACGAACTCCGGCAGCGCGATCTACGTCGCCGACGCCGTCGGAACGGTCACGCTGACCGCGCGCGGCATCGACATGAACGGCTGCCCGTCGCCGGCGGCCTCGTACACCGCGATGGTGCAATCCGCCGCGCCGCCGGTGATTCAGGCCGACAACGCGGTCTGCGCGAACACCGACCGCACCGCGTCGGTCAGCGGCTCGTGGTCGACCGCGAACTGGACGATCACCGGCGGCACCTTCGCGAACGGCACCACGAGCGCGACGGGGACCAGCGTCACGTATCGCGCCGATGGCAGCGAGGAGACCGTGACGTTCACGGTCAACGCCATCAACTGGGACGGTTGCGCGGCGTCCACGGCGACGCACAGCGTCATCGTGGAAGAAATGTCCGCCCCCACCATCGAGACGGTGGCCGAGACGTGTGTGTTCCAGCCGGTGACGGCAACGCTGAGCGGGACGACGTGGTCGACGGGACTCTGGACGATCGCGGGAGGCCGCTTCCAGGACGGCAGCACGTCCGCGAACAGCACCAGCGTGACGTTCCACGCCGACGGCACCGGAGACATCACGCTGACGGTGCGTGGCATCGACATGTCGAGCGGCTGCACGACTGCCGAGACTTCGCAGACGATCGTCGTCAATACGCCGCAACCGCTCGTCGTCACCGCGGATCTCCGGGCCTGTCCAAACGTGCCGCTCACGGCCTCGGTCACGGGCAATGCCTCCGCGGTCACATGGACCATCCAGGACGGCCACTTCCTCAACGCTCTCGGGGAGCAGAGCTCGACCGCGACCGGCACCGAGGTGACGTACGTCGCGCACAACAGGATCACGGTCGAGCTCACGGCCACCTCGACCGACGCGAACGGCTGCCCCACCAGCGGATCGGCCACCGTCGCCCTCGGCGCGGGCAACACCCAGGTCTTCGTTCCCGACACGAGCGTCTGCCCGGGCGCGACCGGCACCGCGAACGCCGGCACTCCGGCGCGCGGCGAGTGGGCCAGCGTGACGTGGTCCATCACGAACGGCACCGGCACTCCGTCCGGCCAGAACTTCAACTACACCGTCGGCCAGAGCGGCATCACCACGATCACCGCCACCGCGACCGATCCGTGGGGCTGCACGGTGACGGCCACGACGAATATCACCATCGAGCCCGCGACCGCGACGATCACCGCGAGCGGCTCGACGCACCTCTGCCACAACGGCTCGGTCACGCTGACCGCGGCCGAGAATGGCTCGTACACCTGGAGCACCGGCGCGACCACGAAGTCGATCACCGTCACCACGGCGGGCGACTACTGGGTCACCGTCCGGAACCCGAACGGCTGCACGACCACGAGCGCGCCCACCACCGTCACGAAAGAGCCGACGATCCCCTCGGGTATCGGCATGTCGCACGTTTGGGGACCTCTGTGCGAGGGAATGACGAACACCCTCAGCGCGGCGGACATCGCGGGCGCGACCTATCTCTGGTCGACAGGGGAGACGACGCGCTCGATCACCGTCTCCACGACCGGCAACTACTCGGTCACCGTCACGGTGCCGAGTGGCTGCACGCAGACCTCGTCCGCACACATCGTCTTCCAGACCGCGCCGAAGCCGACCCTCGAGCTCAGCCAGCCCGCGGAGTACTGCGGGGAACTGACCATCGAAGCCGACTACTACGGGTGGGGCGTCGAGCGCATCTGGTGGGAGCACACGCCCGGCTCGAGCGGCTACGCCATCGGTACCACGTACACCGCCTACGGCAGCGGCGAGGCGTGGTTCAACGTCCGCTACAACACCGGCTGCGTGCGCACGTCGGATCGCATCAAGTATCGGAAGAAGGCAGGGCCCGAGGCGTGGTCGTACGGCGGCGCGTTCCTGTGCAACGGCGAGCCGGTGACGCTCGAGGTTTTCGGCCTTCCGGACATGAGCGTCACCTGGTCGACGGGGGCGACGACGCGCTCCATCGTCGTGACCGAGCCGGGCTCGTACAGCTGGAGTGCCACCGGCGGCGCGGAGAACTGCACCGTCACCGGCACGATTCCGGTCACCGTGCAGAACGCCGAGGCACCCGAGGTCACCGCCTCGGGACCGACGTCGTTTTGCCAGGGCGGCAGCGTCACGCTGACCGCGGAGGCGAATGCGTCCAACTGGTATCGCTGGTCGACCGGCGCCACCACGCGCGCGATCACGGTTTCCCAGTCGGGCGCGTACAGCGTCTCCGTTTACGACGGGAGCTGCCTCGTCACCTCGACCCCGATGCAGGTGACGGTGACGGCGCCGCCCACGGCCACCGTCAGCGGCACGGCCAATCTCTGTGCAACGGCCTCGACCACGATCAGCGCCGCGCTCACGGGCACCGGTCCGTGGAACCTCACCTGGTCCGACGGGTTCGTGCAGAACGGCGTCACGGCTTCGCCGGCGACGCGCATCGTCTCGCCGTCCGCGACGACGACCTACAGCGTGACCGCGGTATCCGACGCGCATTGCGCGGGCACCGCGACCGGCACCGCGAAAATCACCGTCAATCCGAAGCCCGTCGCGGGCATCCGCGCGCTGCAGGCCTTCGACGAGACGCGCACCGGCACCGTCACCCAGAACGGCGACAACGTCGAGGCGTGCGGCAATCCGATCGTGCGCCTCCTCCCGCAGGCGCTCGATCCGTCGTTCACGTACGCGTGGTCGACCGGCGCGACGGGAGCGGCCCTCGACGTGACGACCAGCGGCACGTACAGCGTGACGGTGACGACGCCGGCCGGTTGCTCGACCTCCTCGACCGTCAACGTGGTCGTCAACGCCTATCCCGCGAAGCCGGTCATCACCGCGCCGCAGACGCAGCTCTGCCCCGCGGGCGGCAGCGTGACGCTGTCCGCGCCGAATGCGACCGGCTGGCTCTGGTCGAACGGCGCGACGACGCAGTCGATCGTCGTCAGCGAGCCTGGCTCGTACTCGGTACGCGTGCGCAACGGATCGTGCCAGTCGGTGATCTCGGATCCGGTCGACGTCACGCGCGGCACTTCGACGATCACCGCCAGCGGCTCGACGTCGTTGTGCGAGAACGGCAGCGTCACTCTGACCGCGAACGACGGCACGTCGTGGCTGTGGTCGAACGGCGCGACGACGCGCGCGATCACCGTCACCGCTCCCGGTTCATACAGCGTCATCACGTCGAACGGTTCGTGCGCGGGCGACGCGTCGCAGCCGGTCGAGGTGACGCAGCGCGAGGTGTCGATCAGCGCGAGCGGTCCGACGACGTTCTGCAACGGCGAGAGCGTGACGCTCACCGCGACGGAAGGTGCGTCGTATGCGTGGTCCAACGGCGCGACGTCGCGCTCGATCACGGTGCTCGCGTCAGGTACGTATGACGTGGTGGTCTCGTTCGCCGACGGCTGCTCGATGCGCACCGCGCCCGTCGTGGTGGAATCGCGTCAGCTCGTGGCGACGGTCACCGCCGACCGCACCGCCGTCTGTGCGGGCGGGTCGATCGAGCTGACGTCGAACGTCAGCGGCGGCAGCAGCTATTCGTATCAGTGGTACGACAACACGTATGCGCCGATCGCCGGCGCGACGTCGCCGACGCTCACCCACACACCGTCGACGAGTGGGTTCGTGTACCTGAAGGTCACGGACGAGCTGGGCTGCCCGCGGACGAGTAACGCCGTCCTTTATCAGGTCCATCCGGCCCTCGACGCGACGATCGCCGCGCCCGCCGCGGTCTGCGAAGGTGCGACGGCGACGG